>VFQR01000043.1_pt1 | contig 365178 bp, 299 predicted proteins | sample 3512321 | NCBI WGS metagenome assembly VFQR01 (sample SAMN10412374, study PRJNA504923) | tailings metagenome | isolation source: Relicate 3 Philex TSF1 revegetated site | place: Philippines: Tuba, Benguet | collected 2017-08-29
CCGTGTACGCCAAGGAGTCGAAGGTCGTCTGCTTCATCGGCTGAACGTTCTGCGGGTGGTGCGCTATGGTAGCGGGTGCGAGGGATAAATCAGAGATTCCCTAAAGACCAGAACTCAATGAAGGGGAGGCTCTGGAATCGGCGGCCGATCGTGGGACCTGACAACGCCATTGAGATGGAGGATTTGATTGACTTCGGAACCAAATCGCTCGTCGATACCTTTCCACTCTCCAGATGCAGTCCCGAATGCATCAAGGCCCAGCTTGAGTCGTTCTACGGAACCGGGAAGTGCAAGGATTCAACAGGAAGAATGATTGGAAATTCGGCACATCCAGTCAGACCCTCCCCATCAAACAACGAGTGACTAAAATGACTGAAACGTACGTCGACAAGAACGAATGGAAGACGATTTTCAGAAATTGGCAGATTACAGACTGCGCAATTCGCAATACAGGATTCATATGCGCAGTGGCGAGAAAGAAACTTTCGCTGAAGGAAGCACAAGATCTTGACGACTCAGAGATCCCCCGCAGGTACCTGAAGATATTGCTGGGTCGCGCACCCGGTCAGCGTTCGGGATATGCTGATTTGGTTGGTTATCCAGATCCCGTGATTGGCGCGTGTGCTCTGCCGATCGCGCAGGACATAATCGCATCGATAAATGGACACGTTTACGCCAATGGCGCCGGCCAAGATGGAATGGAGTTCCCCACCCGCAGCAACGGAAACGGAATCACTCCAACTCGAATTGTAACGATCGGGGGGTACGCCTTTGCGACCGGAATGACCCGAGGCGTGTACAAGAGAACTGGAGTCAACGAGTGGATTCAGTTTGACTCCGCGGGCTTTCCCGAACCCCAAACTTACTTTCCCGACGGCGCCCTGGGCAGCAGCGAGTACACCTCAGCCCTGGGATTCAATGATCTTGATGGCCTCAGCGAGCAGCTACTGTATGCCGTAGGTGGCAAAGGGGATGTCTGGCGATACGACGGGCATCGCTGGACGCAGTGCGATTTCCCCAGCAACGAACAACTGAACACCGTGACCGTGGCGCCAGATGGCACTGTCTACATTTCGGGCGAAGGCGGAAACCTATGGATCGGCGCCGAAGACAGCTGGAGGTTAGCTGCCCGCGGCGAATCCTCAGTTCTGTTCAATGACAGCGTCTGGTTCCAAGATCAGCTCTGGCTGTGTTCGGACTACCAGTTGCGGGTTTGGGACGGGGAGTCTCTCGTGCGGCCGCGACATCGGGGAGAAGTGGTGGCTTACACCGGCCACATGGACGCTCGAGATGGGCTGCTACTCATTGCCGCCGGGTCGTATGCGCACTGTTTCGACGGCACGGAATGGCGCTGTCTCGTTGCCCCTTACAAGTAACGTGAGCATGCCCACCATCGCTACCGCGACCAAGCCCGCGATCCCCTGCGTTCTCAGCCAACACACCGAAGAACTCGCCTTCACCTGGCAGCGCCGCCAACGGGCATGGAGCGCGCCAAACCACCGCGCCGCGCACCTGTTTGAGATCGACAACCAGCTCGACGCCCACCTCGACGGCCTGCACATTGCCGGCCGCGAGGCGCTCGCACCGACGATGCTGCGATTCAAGCGCTGGGGCACCGATGAAGAGGCTTTCGCTGCCACGGCGGTGGTCGGTCTGTGCGCAGGCGATGCTGCTGATGAAGCGACGCGTGCGGAACTCGACAGCCTGCTGATAACCCACCCGCGCTCAGCTCGCGGCGCGGCTGCCGCCTTGTTCTGGATCGGCGAGGCCCGCGCCCTGCCGGTGCTTCAGCGCTGGTGGACATCCGCCCAGCCGATGCTCTGGCGCGCGGCCTTCCCCGCCTGCCTGCCGAACCCGCAGGTGCGTCAACCGCATTTGATTGATGACGCTCTCCAGCGAAACGACACCGCGCTGCAGGCACGCGCCCTGCGCGCCATCGGCGAATGGCGCATCACTGAGCGCGCTGAGCGCCTGCCCGCGTTCGCCAACGGCGAAGACCCGCTGCTGCGCGAGGAAGCGATTTACGCGCTGCGCCTGCTCGGCTATGGCGAGCGTCTGCCGCACTGTCCTTCGCCAAGTTTGTTTGATCGCCCCAGCCGCAGACGCTGGCTCGGCGCATTCGCGCTGACGGCCCCTGTTGACAGCGTGCATGCAGCGTTCGATCTGCTCGTGTCTCACAGCTGCGAGCGCGAAGCGCTGTGGCTTGCGATCTACCGCGGTGACGCTTGGGCGCTGTCGAGGCTGGACGCAGCCGTCGACGGCAAGCTCGCCACGCTGGCCGCCTTCGGCATCGAACAGCTCACCGGCCTCGACCTCGAACGCGACCGGCTCTGGCAGCGACCGGACACCAACCCCGCCCGGCCTTTGTCGAAGCGCTCACCTGCGGACGCAGCCGAGCATGCGGATGAGCACGGCACGGCGACGGCGCAGAAACCCGAGCCCAAGGTGCATCTCGAAGACCAGGGCTTGCTGGAGCCGCACCTTGAGCGTCTACGTGCTGAACTCCGCAACCCCGTTCGCCCAACTGCCGAACCGCATCCGCAGGGCGAGAGCCTGCCTATGCGACTGCATGCGGCCTTGAAGGCAACGTTGCAGGGCGAAGCCGGCGCCCTGCATCAAGTGCGCGAGCCGCTGTTCAAGCTGGCCTAACCAATTCACAGGGAAGGATTCGATGGAGAGAGTTCCGAGATCGATCTGGAATGAGAATTTGAAGGGCTGGTCAATCGTTGACTGCGCAATCAGATCAAGAAACTCAATCTCTGTGGTCGCACGAAAGTGCCCGACTGAAGAGTTCCGAGGATGGGACCATGAGATCCCCACACGCCTGATTCAGGTCAGCACTGACGAACAATCAAGAAAGTTGAGCACTGGGAGGGCAAGCATCGAAAACATCGGCAATCCAAGACTGGGAGTCTCCCTCCAACCGATCGCACAGAACCTGATCTTCACCCCCGGAGAGTTCGGCAGTGTCTATGCAACCGGCTCTGGGCAGCGCGGGCTGGAGAAAATCACCCCAACGCTTGAATCTCCCGGAATCAAGCGCATCGTATGCATCAACGGCTGGGCCTATGCCGTTGGCCTGCTCCGGCAGGTCTACAAGCGCGTTGAGATCGGGCGCTGGGAGAAGCTCCCTGAAGACGGTCTTTTCACCAGAGGCTTTTCAGGCGAGTCACCGGCCTGGATGGGTTTCCGTGACATGGACGGCCCGGACGAGCGGAGCCTGTACGCGGTTGGCGGACATGGCGAAGTGTTTGTTTTCGATGGCAGACGATGGCATCAATGCGACTTTCCGAGCAATGAGCAGCTCGCTACGGTCACCGTTGCGCCAAACGGAGATGTTTACATCACTGGCGAAGCGGGCAACATCTGGCTGGGCAAAGAAGACACTTGGAAGCTCATCCACCGTGGAGATTCGAGCATCCTGAACCGTGACAGCGTGTGGTTCAACGACATGCTCTGGGTCAGCTCGGACTACCAGACGCGAATCGTCAAGAATGGCGTCGTCGGCACTGTGATGCATCAGGGTGAGCCACAGTGGCTCGCCGGCCACATGGACGCCCGCGACGGAATCCTGGTCATCGCCGGACAGCAGAACGTGAGGATGTTCGACGGCGACGACTGGCATTGGCTCATTCAGCCCTACGAATAGGCAAGAAGCGTTGCGCATGGGCACTGCCTCGCTTCCATTCGCAGCCTGCTTGGCTTCGCAGCCCAGAGTTCCCGGAACATTCGCCCTCAACCCGGCCGCCCCAGCACCCCATGCGGCACATGTCCGGTCGCGACATGCTTGCGCGCCGACTCAACGTTGCTGTGGCTGTCGTCGAAGAAGATGTCGGCGCCGAAGGCTTCGAGGAAGGGACCCTTGTCACGGCCGCCGAGGAACAGGGCCTCATCGAGGCGCACGCCCCAGTGGCGCAGGGTGAGAATGACGCGCTTGTGCGCCGGCGCCGAGCGCGCGGTAACGAGGGCGGTGCGGATCGGCGAGTTCTCCATCGGGAACGCGCTCTGGATGGCGTGGATGGCCGCCAGCACGCCGCGAAAAGGTCCGCCCGACAGCGGTTGCTCGGCCTGGTCGCGCTCATTGGCGGCAAACGCCGCCAAGCCCTGCTCGGTGCTGATGCGCTCGCTCTCGTCGCCAAAGATCACGGCATCGCCATCGAAGGCGATACGCAGCTGCTCGGAGTCGCGCAGCGAGGCCTTGCTCGGCAGGATGGTGGCTGCCGCCACGCCGGCTTCAAGCGCGCGCGCAACGTCTTCGGCATGCGCCGACAGGAACAGATGCGCGCCGAAGGGGCGGATGTAGGGGAAGGTCGGGGCGCCGTTGGTGAACGCGGCGCGCACGATCTCCAGGCCGTAGCGCTCGATCGAATTGAAGATGCGCAGGCCGGTGTCGGCCGAATTGCGCGAGAGCAGAATCACCTCGACCTGCGGCAATCCCGGCTGCGCGTGCGCGTTCAGCGCGAGCAGCTTGCGCACCAGCGGAAACGCGATCCCGGGCTCCAACGGCTCGTTCTCGCGCACGCGCTGGAACTCGGCGTAAGCGGCCAGGCCCTGCTGCTCGAACAGGCTGTGGCTGTCCTCCAGATCGAACAGGGCGCGCGAGGAAATCGCGACCACGAAGCGGTCGTTGGACGGCAGGGAAAGGTCAGTCATGGCTTAGCGGACAGACGCGGCTCGGGACTTGAGGCACGGAAGCAGTATCGCCGATGCGCAGGACCGGCACCGTGGTCGACGGGGGCCACTGCACCGATCCTCAGTCGCGTCTGCCGGCCTGCGCCTTGGGGTTTCAGGCAGACACGCCGCCCGTGCAGACGCGCTGCGCAGGGCCGCAGGGTGGGCCGCCGTTGCTCCTTACGTTGCATGCTTCAGGCAAGCCAGGCACAGGACGGCGGCGCTGGCTGGGTGCCCGCCTTCGCGGGCACGACGGTGACAGCCTGGCGCGGCGACGGGGGCATGCAGATGCGCGGTCTCGCGCGCTTCGAGTGTTCAGGTTTGGCAGGGCGGACCGGACTCATCCCGCCATCGCCTCTTCCACATCCTGATAGGCCTGAGCCTCGAAGCGCGGCGTGCACATCGCCAGGAACACCAGTTCCTCGCTGCCGACGCAGGCGATGCGCTGGGCACAGCCCGGGGGTATCACCACCACGGCACCTGCGCCGATCTCCGCCGGCGCCAGCCCCTCGACCTCTACTCTGCACCGCCCGGACAGGATCAGATAGCGCTCGGTGATGCCCTGCAGGCGATGCCAGCGCGTGGTCTGGCCGGGCGCCACGCGGGCGCGGGCCACCGACAGCGCGGGGTCGTCGGCGCGGTTGTGCCATTCGAGGATATGGCAGCCCTCGACGAACCAGTATTCCTCGGGGGGCTGCGGGTGGATGCGCGCCTGCGACATGGCATGACTCTCGGGATCAGGACAGCGCAGCTTGGCATGGCCAGGCCCGAGGACGGCAGTGCGAGGAAACCAGATCCGCGACCTGCTGACGCGGCGGCCGCGCACTACCTATAATGCGAACCATTCTCAGGAAATTCCCATGCACCTCGACCAACTCAGCGCAGGCCAGACCGCGACGGTGCTTGCCGTCGACGACACGCCCGGCGGCACCGACGTGATCAGCCGGCGCCTGCGCGAGCTGGGCTTCGTGCAGGGCGAGCCGGTGCGCCTGCTGACCCGCGGTCCCTTCGGCGCCGAGCCCCTGTTGGTGCAAGTCGGCTACACCCGCTTCGCCCTGCGCCGCGCGGAAGCGGCGCGCGTGCGCGTGCGGATCGAGGCGGCTGGCGCATGAGCGCCAGCGCGCTGCAGCTCGCCCTGCTGGGCAATCCCAACTGCGGCAAGACCGCCCTGTTCAATCGCCTGACCGGCAGCCGGCAGAAGGTCGCGAACTACGCCGGCGTGACGGTGGAGCGCAAGGAAGGCCGCTTCACCACGCCCGGCGGCCGCGAGGTGCGCGTGCTTGACCTGCCTGGCGCCTACAGCCTGGATGCCGCGAGCCTGGACGAGGCGATCACCCGCGAGGTGGTGCTGGGCAAGCGCAGCGATGTCGATGCGCCCGATCTGCTGGTCTGCGTGCTCGACGCCACCAACCTGCGCCTGCACCTGCGCTTTGCGCTGGAGATCCTCGCCCTGCGCCGGCCGACCCTGCTGGTGCTGAACCAGATGGACGCAGCCCAGCGCCGCGGTATCCGCATCGACCGCGAGGCGCTGGCGGCAGAGCTGGGCGTGCCGGTGTTGGAGACCATCGCGGTCAAGCGCCACGGCGCGAACGAACTGCTGGCGGCGCTGGACGCACCGCTGCCCGCGGGCGCATCGCCTGCGGTCGAAGCGGCAGCCGGCGAGGTCGACCTGCACGCCCGCGTGCGCGATCTGCTCAGGCGCTGCGTGGAGATGCCCGAGCGCACCGCACGCATCGACGAACAGCTCGATCGCGTGCTGCTGCATCCGCTCTACGGCCTGCTCATCCTGGCCGTAGTGATGTTCTGCATCTTCCAGGCGGTGTTCAGCTGGGCTTCGCCGCTCAGCGACGGCATCGATGCCGGCACCGCCTGGCTGGGCGAAGCCGTGGCCGCGGCGCTGCCGGAAGGCCCGCTGGCCAGCCTGCTGGTCGACGGCATCATCGCGGGGCTGGGCGGCGTGGTGGTGTTCCTGCCGCAGATCCTGATCCTGTTCGCCTTCATCCTTTCGCTGGAGGAATCCGGCTACCTGCCGCGCGCGGCCTTCCTGCTCGATCGCATGATGTCGGCAGCCGGGCTGTCGGGGCGCAGCTTCATCCCGCTGCTGTCGAGCTTCGCCTGCGCCATCCCCGGCATCATGGCGACGCGCAGCATCAGCGACCCGCGCGACCGGCTGGCGACGATTCTGGTAGCGCCCCTGATGACCTGCTCGGCGCGCCTGCCGGTGTATGCGCTGCTGATCGCAGCCTTCGTGCCCAACGAATCCGTCGGCGGCCTGTTCAACCTGCAGGGCCTGGTTCTGTTCGGGCTGTATCTGGCCGGCATCCTGAGCGCGCTGGCGGTGGCCTGGCTGATGAAGCGCTTCAAGCGCGACCAGGGCGAGCATCCGCTGCTGCTGGAGCTGCCCAGCTATCGCCTGCCGCATGTGCGCGACCTCGCCATCGGCCTGTGGGAGCGCGGCATGATTTTCCTGAAGCGCGTGGGCGGGATCATCCTCGCCATGACCGTGCTGCTGTGGTTCCTGCTGAGCTTCCCGGCACCGCCGGACGGCGCCACCGGTGCGGCCATCGAGTACAGCCTGGCCGGACGTATCGGCCATGCGCTGGCCTTCGTGTTCGCGCCGCTGGGCTTCGGCTGGCAGATCTGCATCGCGCTGATTCCGGGCCTGGCCGCACGCGAGGTCGCGGTGTCGTCGCTGGCCACCGTGTATGCGTTGTCTGCCGTCGATGACGAGGCCGCGGCGGCGGCGCTGGAGCCGCTGATCGCCAGCGACTGGTCGCTGGCCACCGCCCTGTCCCTGCTGGTCTGGTACATCTACGCGCCGATGTGCCTGTCGACGCTGGCGACCATCAAGCGCGAGACCAACTCGTGGAAGCAGATGGGCTTCGCTGCCTTCTACCTGTTCGCATTGGCCTATGTGATGGCCCTGCTGACCTACCAAGGCGCCGTCGCGCTGGGAGCCGGCTGATGGCCCTGCACTGGCAGTGGGCGCTGATCGCGCTGGCCCTGGGCTTCAGCCTGTGGCGCTTGACGCGTCCCTTGCGCCAGCGAGCGCGCTCGCACTGCGGGAGTGCTTCGGAAGTGACGACTGCGCCATCCGCCTGCGGCGGCTGTACGGGCTGCGAGATCGGGCGGCGTGGAGCCGGCTCGGCGAAGTAGCGCCCGGACATCGCGGCACGGGCTTGATCCCTGCCCACCGTCATGACGCGGCGGGCGTCGATTGTCATGGCACGTACGCAGACTCGGCGGGTTCAAGGCGATGGTGGGCCAGGGCCCACCCTATAAAGCGCGATGCTCGGGCGCCGGACACCCGACTCGACGGCGCCCCAGCACTGCCGATTCCTGGCCACGCAGCCTCGCCGCGACGTCGGCATGGAGTGGGCCCTGCCCCGACTTCGGCTTCGGCTTCGGCTTCGGCTTCGGCATAGGGTGGGCCCTGGCCCACCATGAGCCCGACGCTCGCCTCGGTCAGGCGCTCTGAGCGCGGTGGCTCCCGTACACGCTCGGGAACGACGCGTGCGCTGGACTGCACCTGGCTCGCGGTGGAAGCGTTCCTTCGGTTACCGCCTCGACGTTTCGCGCGCTCCGCGGCTGTGGGCCGGGCAAGCGCGAGGCCTCAAGCGCTATCGCATTCGCGGATCGAGGCCATGGTGGGCCAGGGCCCACCCTATGCGTGGCTGCGCGCCGCGCGCCCGCGCTCGATGTCGATGCTGGTGAGAATCGCCAGTCCCGCGATGAAGAACAGCGCCGTGCACAGCATGGCCGTGCGGTGGTCGCCACCGCTGATCCAGCTGACCGCCCCATAGGACAGCGGGCCGAGGATGCTGGCGAGCTTCACCGCCAGCCCCCAGAGGCCGAAGATCTCGGCCTCGCGCGATGGCGGGCACAGCACGCCGACCAGCGCGCGACCGACGCTCTGCGAGGCGCCCATGCACAGGCCCGCCGCGTTTGCCGCCGCCCAGACCACGGCGCGGGACTCCGAAAACCAGAACAGCCCGATCGCCAGCAGCCATCCCAGCAGCGACAGCGCCAGCAGCGGTTTGTGGCCGACACGGTCCTGCAGCCAGCCGAACAAAAAGGCGCCAGCGGCGGCAGTGACATTGACCACCAGGATCAGCTGGATGCTCTCGGCAGTAGTGAAGCCGAGGGCCTGGGTGGTGAAGATCGCAGCGATCGCGATCACCGTCGCCACGCCAGCCTGATAGAACACGATGCAGGCCAGCAGCCGGCGCAGATCGGTCAGGCCGGCGCTGCCCAGCAGCGACTCGCGCACACGCGAGAATGCGGTCGCCAGCAGCGCGCCACCGGGCGGCAAAGGCTGCGGTCGCGCGCGCTCGCGCAGCAGCAGCAGGGTCGGCAGCGCGGCCAGCGCAAATGCGAGCGCGGTGAACAGCATCGACTGCTGCACGGCGGTGACGGTTTCGGAGCCGCGCGCCTCGGCGCCGGTGATCCACCACAGGCAGACGGCGAGGATCGCCAGCCCGCCGAGATAGCCCACCGCCCAGCCGTAGCCGGACAGCCGGCCCATGGCCTCCTCGCGCGCCAGCTCGGGCAGGAAGGCGGCGATCACGTTTTCACCGGTGCCGTAGGCGGTGTTGGTCAGCACGATCAGCACCAGCGCCAGCGCCACGCTGCCGGGCCCGGTCCAAGCCAAAGCGGCGGTTCCGAGAACACAGAGCCCGGTTGTCCACCACAGCAGCGAGCGCTTGCCGGCGCGCAGATCGGCCCAGGCGCCCAGCACCGGCGCGCTGATCAGGATCAGCGCGTAGGACAGCGACAGCGCCGCCGTCCAGGCGAAAGTGGCCCAGTCCGCGTTGCCAGCCACCGTGGCCACGAAGTAGGCGCTGAACACCGCGGTGATCACCACCGTGGTGTAGCCGGAGTTGGCGAAGTCGAACATCATCCAGGCCCACAGCTCGCGCCGTCGCACCGCCGGCGTGGGCGGCGTGTGCGGGCGACGGATGCGCAGGGGTTCAGGGGCGTTGGCGTGCATGGGCGGACCGGGGCTTGATTCAGTGCGCTTTATGCCTGAAGCCTGTGCCGGCGTCTGCAGTGGGTCGAGCCCCGCTCAGCCCTCGAAGCCATTGGCGAACAGGAAGCCGTCGACCGGACGCTCGTAGGCGCCGATATCCAAAGCGCCAGCCATCGGTCTGGCAGGCGCTGCCGCCTGCACCGCAGCCGCCGGATGGAAGGCCGGCGGGAACAGCGGCCCACTGATCTCGTAGCCATTCGCGGTCGGGGCTGCGCCCGCGGCGTCGAGCAGGGGCGAGCCCGGCGCAGGGCGGAAGTCGTTGCCGGCGCCGTTGACGAAGCCGGGATCGCTGCCGGTGAGGCTGTCGACCCAGCCAGCAGGGACGAAAGTGGAGCCGGCGTCGAACCAGTTGCGGCTGCCGCGAATACGCGAGACACCGCCGACCCACACCGCCTCGACCTCGCGGATGATTCTGAAGGCAGACGTCCCCTCGCGCAGGAAGACGTTGTTGTGCATCTCCACCGATTCGATGCCGTCGAACAGGCGGAACAGCGTCGGCGTGTCGTTGCTGCCGGCGCGGCGGATGACCGTGTTGTTGACGAAGCGGTAGCGGCCGTTGCTGGCGCCGGTGCCGTCACCGCCGAAACGGAAGATCGCCCCAAACGCTCCGTCGTGCACGACCACGTTGCCGACGATGTCCGAGTCCTCGCGCGCCGCGTTGGCAGGCACGCCGCCGGCCGGGTCCGGGCCGATCAGCTCCAGCGCGTGGAACCAGGCGCCCTCCAGCCAGTTGTAATGGATCTCGTTGCGCTCGGCGCGGCTCTTGATGAGATTGCCGCCTTCGCCCGAGTCGCCGAAGCGGCTGTCGCGCACCACGCTGTAGCGCAGGCGGAACACGCTGCCCGGATAGCGCAGCTCGTCGGTCGCCATGTAGATGGCGTGGTTGAACTGGTTGGAGCCGGCGTTTCGGATCTCGCTGAATTCGATGGTGAGCGAGCCGGAATCGTTGTCCGCGCCGAGGATGCCGTGGCGCGGGCAGTCGCGCACCAGCACGTCGCGGATCAGCACGTCATGGCTGTGGTGGTAGATGCAGCGGAAGGTGTTGTCGGCCACCGAGCCGACCACCTCGAAGCCCTCGAACACCACATGGTTGGCCAGTCGGAACTCGATGGTGTTGGTGCCGCCCTGCAGGATCGGCCGCTGCCCGTTGACCCGGAGGCCGCGCAGCCTCACCGGATTGCCGGGCGCGCCGCCATCGGCTTCGCGCAGGATGACGTTGCCGTTGTAGGTGACGCCGCCATCCACTTCGACGATATCGCCGGGCTGCAGGTCGACGGCGTCGAACAGCGGCTGCAGCTGGGTCCACTGCCGTCCGGGGCCGACCTGGTAGGTGGCGGCGTGGGCGCTGGTGCAGGCCAGCAGAAAGGGCAGCAGGCAGCGGATGGCAAACGACATGGGGACGTCCTCACGGAATGTCGAGTTGCTCAGTGTCGCTCGCTGAACTCGCATATTCCAGAACGTTCGCGTGCCGCGGACAGGGAAGACGGCGCTTCATAGGGTGGGCCCTGGCCCACCAGGAGTTCGACCTTGCCTCAGCTCGGAAAGCCACACGAGGTAGCGCGTACGAACACGGAGTGACCGAAGCGAGCGTGTGGCTCATGGTGGGCCAGGGCCCACCCTATGTACGCTCGATGTGCCTCACAGTGCGTCGAACGACGTTTCGCGCCCGATGTCCGTGGGGCAGGTATGGCTCACCCTCGGCCAGAGCCCACCCTATGCGTGGACTTCCCGCGAACTCGGTCAGGCGCCCGCGAGCTTCTTCCTGCTGCGCGGCGTTTTGCTGGCCTTGGCCGGCGCCGCGCGGGTGAAGCTCTCGGGCGACTGCAGGCAGCGGCGCAGGGTGTCTTCGGCATCCTCGGGGCGGATCGGTGCAGTCCAGTCTTCGAGCAGGGTGGCCAGCAGCATCTTCTCGAACTCCGGTGCGAAGCGGTCGATGACCTCCTGCGGGCGGGCGATGCACTTGGCGTCGCTGATCAGGCCGAAGTGCACGCGGTCGTTGTAGCTCAGGATGCTGATGCCGACACCGATGCTGCCGGTCTGCGGCACCCAGAACATCATGTCGCCCACTTCCGCGCCCGCCATGTACAGCGGCATCTGTGGCCCCGGCACATTGGTCGCCACCGCCGTGCCCTTCTTGCTGAAGAGCTCGAGCGCGAGCTTCTGCACCGCCGGTGGCGCCATGCCGAGTGCGGCCAGCACGCCGAAGGTCATGATCGCCTGGCGCGAGGACTTGATCTCGCGCATGTTGTCGGCGACGTGCTGCAGCCTGCGCAGCGGGTTCGACTCGTGGATCGGCAGGTCAAGGAAGACCAGGCCGAAGTGGTTGCCGAGCTTCTTGGCGTGCTCCAGCGGCCGCAGATTCACCGGCACGGTGGCGCGGATACCGCAGCCGCTCGGATCGAATCCGCTCTCCAGAAGATAGGCGCGCAGCGCGCCGGCGACCGCGGCGAGCAGCACGTCGTTGACCGTGCAGCCCAGCGCACGGGCGATGGTCTTGACCTCCTGCAGCGGCAGCGGCTCGGCCCAGGCGCAGCGCTTGCTCACGCCAAGGCCGGCCTTGAGCGGGGTGTCCGGGTCATCGGGCAGCATCAGCACATGGCCGAGCTCGCGGGCGATCTCGCCGCCCTCCTTGGCCAGCACTGCGGCGAGGCCCGGATCGCGGTACATCTCCAGGCTTTTCTCCATCACCTTGCCGCCCATCTTCATGGCGCGGTCGAACTGCTGGAAAGCGGGGTCGAAGAAGCGCTTGGTGACCTTGTGCCCGTCGTCCTTCAGCCAGGCGCGCGGCAGGTCGGCGCCGGGCTTGGGCTCGCGGCTGACATCGGTCAGCGAAAGCAGCACCTGCACCAGGGCGATGCCGTCGGCATAGCAGTGATGGATGCGCGAGATCAGCGCACTGCCGCCGCAGTAGGTTTCGACCAGGTGGAACTGCCAGAGCGGCTTCGAGTGATCGAGACTGGTGGAAGCGAGCAGGCTGACCAGGTTCTCCAGCGCAGCCTTGTCGGCGCGACCGGGAAGCGCGGTCAGGCGCACATGCCAGTCGAGGTCGAAATCGGCGTCGTCCTCCCAGTGCGCGCCAGTGCCAGTGTCCACCGCCTTCTGCCGGAAGCGCGGGAAGGCGAGGAAGCGCTCGGCGATCAGCTTCTTCAGCGCGGCCAGCTCCAGGCGCTCGGAGAACATCAGCACGCCGGTGATCATCATCAGATTGGTCGGCCGCTCCATCCGCAGCCAGGCGGTGTCGACCTTCGACATGGCCTCGCGCTTGGGCGCACCGCGCGCTGTCTTCGCAGCTGTGTTCGGCATCTGCCTCTCCCTTCCCGTCCGGCGATGGTGCAGATCGCCCATGCGAGCGTCAATGCAAACCGCAGCGCTGACGCTATCCCCCGTCATCGGGCTTTGGCAGGCTAGACCGCTCGCCCGCCGCTCTCACTGCCCGCCATGCCCCACTCGAACCGCTCCGCCCGTCTCGACGCCCTGCTCCGCTCCGGCCGCCTGAGCCGTCGCGAACTGCTCTCGGCCGCGGCCGGGCTGGGCCTGCTCGGTCTACTCGGGCCGGGTGCGACGCGCGCCCAGCCGGCGCCGCGCTTCGTCGCCGATCCGTTCCAGCTCGGCGTGGCGTCGGGTTATCCCACGCCTGAGGGCTTCAGCCTGTGGACGCGGCTGGCGCCGGCACCGCTGCAGGCCGATGGCGGCATCGAGCGCGACGCGCTGATCGCGGTGCAGTGGCAGGTCGCCGAAGACGAAGCCTTCGGCAGGGTCGTGGCCGAAGGCCGCGTGCGTGCGGTCCAGGAACTCGCCTACAGCGTGCACGTCGATGTCATCGGTTTGCGCCCGGACCGGGTCTACTTCTATCGCTTCATCGCCGGTCAGGCGGTCAGCCGCAGCGGCCGCACCCGCACAGCGCCGGCGCTGGATGCGATGCCGCGGGCCCTGAAGTTCGCGTTCTCGTCCTGCCAGCACTACGAGCAGGGCCATTTCAACGGCTACGCCCAGCTGCTGCGCGATGCGCCCGACCTGATGGTGTTCCTGGGCGACTACATCTACGAGAACAGCTGGGGCGACGATCTGGTGCGCCGGCACGTGGGCGGCGAGCCCTACACGCTGGACGAGTACCGCGTGCGCCACGCCCAGTACAAGACCGACCGCGACCTGCAGGACGCCCATGCCGCTCTGCCCTGGCTGCTGACCTGGGATGACCACGAGGTCGACAACGACCCCGCTGCCGACGAGAGCGAACACGCCGATCCGCGTTTCCTGCTGCGCCGCGCCGCGGCCTACCAGGCCTATTACGAGCACATGCCGCTGCCGCGCCGGATGCGTCCACGCCTGGATGGCTCGATGCCCATCCACACCCGCGTCGACTACGGCCGGCTGGCGCGCTTCTTCGTGCTCGACGACCGCCAGTACCGCAGCGCCATGGCCTGCCCGGATCCGTTCAAGCGCGGCGGCTCGGTCACCCTCGACGCAGCAACCTGCGCCGCGCTAGAAGATCCGCAGCGGACGATGCTGGGCCGCGAGCAGGAGGCCTGGCTGTACCGCGAGCTGGAGTCTTCCGATGCGCGCTGGAACCTGATCGCCCAGCAGACCCTGCTGACGCCGATGGACAACCAGGCCGGCAGCGGGCGCACGCTCTGGACCGATGGCTGGGACGGCTATCCGCACAGCCAGCGCACGCTGATCGAGGCGCTGGCAAGGCCGGGCCTGTCGAACCCGCTGGTGATCGGCGGCGACCTCCACGCCAACGTCGTCGCCAACGTGCAGGCCGATCCCTGGGGCGATGCGCGCACGGTGGCGGCGGAGGTCTGCGGCACCTCGATGTCCGCGCAGGGCTGGCCGCAGTCCAGCTACGAGCCGCTTCGCGCCGACAACCCGCAGCTGCTGCATCTGAACAGCGACGAGCGCGGCTATGCGCTGGTCGAGATCGGCCGCGATGCCGAGGTGCGGCTGCGCTCGCCGACAACGGTGAAGCAGCGCGCGAGCGCAGTGCACACCGTCGGGCACTACGTAGTCGAGGACGGCGTGCGCGGGATCCGCCGCGCGTAAGGCGCCCCGCTGCGCGCCAGGCCCGCGCGGCTTGGCTCAGGGCGACTCGAAGCCGTTCGCGAAGACACGCTCGCGCGCGGGCACGACCGCAAGCGAGTACCAGCCCGACGCGCCAGTCACGCCAGTCGCTGCGCCCGAGATGCTGCGCAGCGGCGCTATGTTGCCCTCGCCCGTGCGCGGAAAGACCCGCAGTGCGGGCGTCGCATTGAAGGCGCCACTGCCGACCACCAGCTCACCCCGCTCCGCGTCCAGCGCCATCGCGCTGGCGTTGACCAGACCGACAGACGCACCCGCGATGCGTCGCCGCGGCGCCGCATTGCCGGCGTCATCGATGCCGAACACCACGATGGCCATGGCTCCCGGGCCCGTCGAGGCGTCCGGGGTCAGCACGAACATCTCATCCGCGCCCTCGTCGACCACGATGGCGGCCACGTAGCTGCCCAGCAGGGTCTGCGGCCCTTCCAGGATCGAATGCGGCGCCGCATTGGTCTCAGCCGTGCGGTTGAAGCGCAGCACGCGCCCCACGAACCCGCTGCCCTCGGCGCGGTAGTCACCGACGAACAGGCGATCGCGGGTGGGCGCGTAATCGAAGCCCGAGGGGTTGTTGAGCTGGGTCTGCGAGCCGCTGACGCCACCCCAGGCGATCCGACGCAGCGGGCTGACGCTGCCGCTGGCCTGCGCGTCGAAGATGGAGATGCAGCAGTTGATCGAGATGACCGCGACTTCGCTGCGGTTGGCCATGATCCGCGCTGAACGCGGTTGCCCCATCAGCGGGCTGCTGAAGCGGCGCTTGGGCGCCGTGCTGCCCACCGCGTCAGCATCGAAGATGGCGATCTGTTGTCCCTCGAAATCGCTCACCCAGAGTTCGCGCGTCGGGACGTCGTAGAACATCGAACCCGCGCTGACGAGGGTGGTGGCTGGCCCACCCAGTACCGCGATGGGCGCGACATCACCGCTCTGGGAAGCGGTGAAGCGCGACACCGTGTTGATGGACTCCAGCGTGCTGAAGCGGCCTGCCAGCACGTCGGCACGTGCATCGCCCGCCGCGGCGACGATCGCCAGCGCGATGAGAACAAGGGTGTGTCGGAGCGAAGCGACAGCGGCCATCGGCAACCTGCAGTGGAGTGGGATGCCCTGCAAGAACGCAAGGCTGCCCCCGCGCGTATCAGCGGCCGCTCGCCTTCGTTCAGGAAAACGGCTCGGGATGGCCAGCAAACAGCCGCCGACTGACCTCGCGCTCCTGCCGTTCGATCGTCCCAAGGAACTCATCGGCGCCCCCCAGGCGCGCGAACGCGGCGAATCCGCGTTCCAGGAACTGCTGCAGCTCCCACAGCCCGGCCATGCGCGCCGGCACGCGGGAAAGCTTGAGCACGCGCCCCAGCATCGGATGCCGGACCGCCGTGTCGAGCGCATGACCGACCTCGATGATCAGATCGATCTGCCGGCGCCGCAGGCGCGGCAGGCCACAGTCGCGATAGGCCTGGGCGTAGGCCGCGGCGTCGATCTTCCGGGCATCGCAGCCGCGGCGCTGGATCAGGCGCTCGACCATGCGCAGGTCGAGCGCGTGGCTGAGCGCGCCGAGCTCGATGGCATCCGTGGCGGTGAGGATGAATTCCTCCGGCAGCAGACGCAGCAGGCGCGGCACGATCCGCGCGACCCCCGCGTCGCGCGCGCTGACGTCGTGGTCGCCGTAGAGATCGGAGAGGAAGAACTCGGCCGCTGGGCGCGTGTCGGGGCGTTCGAGAAGATGCCGGAAACTGGCCTCCAGTCGACTCGCCTGCCAGCGCTGCAGCCGCGGCAGCCAGGGCGAGGCATTGGCGGGCGCCGCCTGCGCATCGCGCAGGCGCTGGTTGGCCTGGATCAGCCGGGCGAGTCTCAACGCTAGAGGATGGTCGGTTCGCATTCGACGATGGTCGCAGTTCGGGCACGTGGTGGGTCGGCAGGCAGCCGCGAACAGGGGCGGCTGCGACTACACTCGGGGACCCCATCGCCATACCCTAGCGCATGCTCTCGATCCAAGCCGCCACTGCCCCCCTTCGCCGCAAGCCGCGGATCGGCCTCGCCGTTGCTGGCGGGGGACCGATCGGGGGCATGTATGAACTGGGCGCATTGCGCGCGCTCGACGATGCGATCGAAGGCCTGGACCTGACGCGGCTGGAGATCTACGTGGGCGTCAGCTCGGGCGCTTTCCTCGCCGCCTCGCTGGCCAATCGCATGGACACCGCGACCATGTGCCGGATCTTCCTGACCGGCGACAGCGGCGACGTGCGCTTCCGGCCCGAGACCTTCCTGCGCCCCGCCGTCTTCGAGTACGCGCGCCGCGTGGTCGGATTGCCGCGCCTGCTGCTCGACTTCTGGCGCAACGCGCTGACCCATCCCGGCGAGATCGGCGTCGGCGACCTGCTGGGGCGCTTCGGCGGCCTGATCCCTAACGGCCTGTTCGACAACAGCGGTATCGAGCAGTTTCTGCGCGAGGCCTTCACCCGGCGCGGCCGCAGCAACGACTTCCGCGAGCTCAAGCGCAAGCTGCGCGTGATCGCGGTCGATCTCGACAGCGGCGAGACGGTCCGCTTCGGCGCCAATGGCTGGGACGACGTGCCGATCTCGATCGCCGTGCAGGCGAGCTCCGCCCTGCCCGGCCTGTACCCGCCGGTGCAGCTGCACGGCCGCCACCTGGTCGACGGCGCCCTGCGCCGAACCATGCACGGTTCGGTCGCGCTCGACGAGGACATCGACCTGTTCATCGGCCTGAATCCGCTGGTGCCCTACGACGGGCACTCCGCGCGCGGCACGGACGGCGAGCGCCTGTCGTCGGTCACCGAGGGCGGACTGCCGATGGTGCTGTCGCAGACCTTCCGCACCCTTCTGCAGTCGCGCATGCAGGTGGGCCTGGCCAAGTACGCGCAGCAGTACGCGCACAGCGATCAGCTGATCTTCGAGCCCAACCATGACGACGCCGAGGTGTTCTTCACCAACGCCTTCAGCTATTCCTCGCGCCAGCGCGTCTGCGAGCACGCCTATCGGGTGACACTGCGCGACCTGGGCCGCCAGCGCGACGCGCTCAAGCCGATCCTGACCCGTCTGGGCCTGCGCCTGCGCGACGAGCTGCTGGATGCGCCCGACCCCTCGCTGATGGACGGCGTCCGCCGCGCCTATCGACCGCACACCGGCACGACGGCGCGCCTGTCGCGCGCGCTGGACGATATCGAGGAGCTGATCGAACAACGCAGCGAGTCGCCGCGCAAGGGCCGTCGACGCTGAGCGAGCGGCGGGCTCTGGCCATAGTGTGATTATTCTAGGCAGGGCCGGCAGCATGCCGGCTCATTGACCCGCTCGCCCTCCAAGGATTCCACCATGGCCAAGTTCAAGAAAGCCGCCGCCAAGGCGCCCGCGAAGCCCGCCGCCAAGGCGGCGAAGCCGGCGTCGAAGAAGTCCGCGCCGAAGTCGTCCGTGGCTGCGCTCGGCGGCAAGGCCGAAACGCTGTCGCGTTCGATCATGGAATCCGCCCAGGGCATCTGGCTGGCCGGCATGGGCGCCTTCAACCGGGCCCAGGAAGAAGGCTCGCGCCTGTTCGAGAACCTGGTCAAGGAAGGTTCGAGCATCGAACAGAAGACCCGCAAGCTCGCGACCGGCCGCGTCGATGCCGTGCGCGATGCCGTCGAGAACCGCGTCGAGCAGGTGCGCGACCGCGCCACCGACACCTGGGACAAGCTCGAGAAGATCTTCGAAGAGCGCGTGCAGCGTGCACTGAACCGCCTCGGCGTGCCGGGCCATGAGGACTTGGGCCACCTGTCCAAGCGCGTCGATGCCCTGACCCAGGAACTCAAGAAGCTGGGCGCCACGCCGAAAGCCAGCACCAAGCCGGCTGCCAAGCCCGCCGCCAAGGCGAGCCCGGCGAAGAAGGTCGCCGCCAAGCCTGCCGCCAAGGCCCCCACCGCCCGCAAGGCCAAGCCCGCGACCAGCGCTGCCGCCAAGCCGGCGAAGGCCGTCAAGCCGAAGGCCAAGGCAGCGCCGAAGGCTGAAAGCAGCGACGCGCCCGCCGCCAGCGAATAATCGCTTCCGCTTGCGCCCCGCATCGGGGCGCGCGTCCTCCGGCCTGCCGGACGACGCTTGGTAGAACCCGCCGCCCACGAAGTGTTGCTGCAGATCCCTCCCCTGCAGCCACTGGGCCGGCGGGTTTTTTTTGCCCGCGATTCGGCGCGCGCCTCGATATCAGCCCCAGCGGCGCGGGGCTCCATCTCCGCACGCAGGCAGGCGCGTCGGGCGGGCACCGCGCGGGCGAACCGCGCGGCCCCGCCCCTCGATCACCAGTGCACGCCGCGCATCAGCGCCGCGAACGCGATCTGTTCTGACGAAGCCTGCACTTCGCCGCCCTTCTGGCCCTGCGCCGCAGCCGAGTCCGGGAACAGCTGGAAGGCGGTGTTCATCACCACCTCGTAGGCCTTGGGCGCGATCGCGTTCAGCACCGCCGAGAAGATGCCGAGCCTTGTTGCGATCCGCGCCGGGCGCTCGATCACCGCCTGCACGATCAGGTCGGCGGCCTCGTCCGGCGAGATCGTCGGCACCGAGTCATACATCTTGGTCGGCGCGATCATCGGCGTGCGCACCAGCGGCATGTTGATCGTGGTGAAGGCGATGCCGTGGCCCGAGAACTCGCCCTGCGCGCAGCGGCTGAAGGCATCCAGCGCCGCCTTCGAGGCCACGTAGGCCGAGAAGCGCGGCGAGTTCGCGAGCACGCCGATCGAACTGATGTTGATGACCTGGCCGCGCTTGCGCTCGGTCATGCCCGGCAGCACGCCCATGATCAGACGCAGCGAGCCGAAGTAGTTGAGCTGCATGGTCCGCTCGAAGTCGTGGAAGCGGTCGTAGGACAGCGCGATCGAACGCCGGATCGAACGGCCGGCATTATTGACCAGGATGTCCACCCGTCCATGGTCTGCCATCACCTGGCGCAGCAGCTCGTCGCAGGAGCTCAGCTCGGCAAGATCGGCGGTATAGGCATGGCAGTTGCCGCCGGCCGCGATGATCTCGTCGCGGGTCTTGAACAGCTCTTCCTGGCCGCGCGCGACGATGATCGTGACGGCACCCGCAGCCGCCAGCTTGAAGGCCGCCGAGCGGCCGATGCCGGACGAGGCGCCGGTGATCAGCACGACCTTGCCCTCGACGCGCCCGCGCAGCGAGCGGTCGACGAACAGCTCGGGGTCGAGATGGCGCTCCCAGTGGTCCCACAGGCGCCAGGCGTAGCTTTCGAGATCGGGCACGCGGATGCCCGAGCCTTTCAGGGCGCGCTCGGTCTCGCGGCAGTCGAAGCGGGTCGGGTAGTTGACCAGGCCCAGCACCGACGACGGAATGCCCAGGTCCTTCAGCACCATGCCGGTGAAGCGCTTGACCGGGGCGAGACTGCCCAGCGCCATGCGCACCGGCGCGGGGATGAAGCTGAACATGCGCGCGTCCAGGCGCATGCTCATCTGCGGCGCATGGCCGGCGCGGGCGAACAGATTCAGCACTTCGCCGATGCGACGCGGCGCGGGGTCGGTGAGGTGGAAGCAGCCGCCATCGAGGCCAGGCTTGTGGGCGATGCAGTCCATTGCGTCGGCCACGTAGTCGACCGGCACCATGTTCATGCGCCCGCCTTCGATGCCGATGGTCGGCATCCACGGCGGCAGCAGGCTGCGCAGCTTCTTGATCAGGGTGAAGAAGTAGTAGGGCCCGTCGATCTTGTCGATCTCGCCGGTCTTCGAGTGGCCGATGACCATCGAAGGGCGGTAGATGCGGTACGGGATGCTGCAGTGTTCACGAACGACCTTCTCGGCTTCGTGCTTGGTGCGGAAATAGGGATGATCGAGCTTCTCCGCCTCGGCGAACATGTCCTCCCGGAACACGCCGCTGTAGAGACCGGCCACGGCGATCGAGCTGGTGTGGTGGAAGGTCTTGGCGCCGATCGCCTCGGCACACTCGATGGCGTGGCGGGTGCCGTCGACGTTGGGCCCGATCTGCGCCTCGGCGCTGGCGGCGAGGTCGTAGATCGCGGCCAAGTGGAAGAAATGCTTGACCTTGCCCGACAGCGACTTGAGCTGGGCGGGGCTGACCCCGAGCTTCGATTTCGCCAGATCGCCCAGCACCGGCTGCACGCGCGCCATGTCCCAGCCCATGCGCTCGCCGATGTCGCGCAGCTTGGCCTGCGAACTCTTGCGCACCAGCACGTACACCGTGCCCTTGCGCTTCAGCAGGTTGCTGACCAGATGGCGGCCGATGAAGCCGGTGGCGCCGGTGACGAAATAGCTCATTGCAGTCCCTCCCTCGTGATCGTCTGCTGCGACCCGACGAACCCCCGTCCGGCGCCGCATGGTGTGTGCGCCAAGATAGCGCCGGAACGCGGCGGCGCCTACCCGTCATGCGGGCTTCATGGCCCTGCAACCCAACTGACCCGGTTTGGTCATGCCGGGCTTCGATGCTTGCGCGCTTCGGGAAATCCCTCCCGGCACCTGGAGCCCGCCATGCAGAAAGACGCCAGCCCCCTTCCCTACGGTCCCGAGGACTTCGACTTCGAGGACAGCAATCGCTCGGGCAACGCCCACTTTGCCGATGTGCTGGCCAGCCGCAGCCGTCGCGATCTGCTCAAGGGCGGCCTTGCTGCGGCGGTGGGTGCGATGTTCGTCAGCCAGGAGGTGCTGGCGGCCGGCAAGCCGCAGATGGGCTTCCTCAAGGGCGAGAAGTCGCTGCCCCTGCCCCTGCCGCGGCGCCCGGGCTTCCAGCCGATCGCCGTCAACCGCTTCGACACGGTGAGCGTGCCGCCCGGCTACACCGCACGACCGGCCTTCCGCTGGGGCGACGCCCTGTTCCCTGATTCGCCCGCCTACAAGGCGGACGGCAGCAACACCGGCGCCGACCAGGAGAAGACCATCGGCCAGAACCACGACGGCATGCACTACTTCCCGCTGGGCGGCCGCCAGGAAGAGCGCAACAGCCGCGGCCTGCTGGTGATGAACCACGAGTACATCGAGCAGAGCGAGCTGCATCCGCAGGGCCAGGTGCTGGTCGACGGCAAGCGCCTGCCGGATGACGTGCGCAAGGAAATCGCCGCCCACGGCGTCAGCGTGATGGAAATCGCCCGCCAGCCAAGCGGCGCATGGAGCGTGGTGATCGGCTCGCACTACAACCGCCGCATCACCGCCAACACGCCCTGCGAGATCGGCGGGCCGGTCCGCGGCTCCAGCTTCGTCGTGACCAAGTACAGCCCGGACGGCACGCGCACCCGCGGCACCATCAACAACTGCGCGCACGGCTACACCCCGTGGGGCACCTATCTGACCTGCGAGGAGAACTGGGCCGGCTACTTCGTCAACACCGGCACCCGCCCGCGCGAGCAGAGCCGCTATGGCGTGCCGACCAGCGGCGGGCGCTACCGCTGGGAAACCGTGGAGGAGCGCTTCAACGCCACTGCCACGAGCGGCACCGCGGCCTCCGACTTCCGCAACGAGCCGAACGGCCAGGGCTGGATCCTCGAGATCGACCCCGCCAATCCGACCGCCATGCCGGTGAAGCGCACCGCCATGGGTCGCTTCGCCCACGAGGGCTGTGTGTTCGCGCCGGTCGTGATCGGTCGACCGATGGTGTTCTACTCCGGCGACGATTCGCAGAACGAGTACATCTACAAGTTCGTCACCCGCGACGTCTATCTGCCGGCGCCGCTGACCGTGGCGAAGAATGCACTGGACCGCGGCACGCTGTACGTGGCGAAGTTCAATGCCGACGGCAGCGGCGAGTGGCTGCCGCTGGACTTCAACGATGCCGGCTTCATGGCCAAGGCCCAGGCGGCCGGCGTCGGCTTCAGCAGCCAGGCCGACGTCCTGGTCAATACGCGACTGGCGGCCGACGTCGCGGGTGCCACCAAGATGGACCGCCCTGAGTGGGGCGCGATCGACCCGCGCAATGGCCAGGTCTACTTCGCGCTCACCAACAACAGCGGACGCACGTCAGCGCAAACGGACGCCTCCAACCCGCGCGGCCCGAATCCCTTCGGCCACATCGTGCGCTGGCAGGAGGCCGGCAACGACCATGCCGCCACCCGCTTCAGCTGGGACATCTTCATGCTCTCCGGCACCGAGGCCGACAGCGCCAACCCGGCTGCCGGCGCCTCTGCGAAGCTGAGCGCCGACTCGATCCACGCCAGCCCCGACGGCCTGTGGTTCGACGACGGCGGTCTGCTGTGGATCCAGACCGACATGAGCGGCAGCCAGCTGGGCTCGGGACCGTTCGGCAACAACCAGATGCTGGCGGTGGACCCGGCCACGGGCGACATCCGCCGCTTCCTGGTGGGTCCGCTGGGCTGTGAAGTCACCGGTGTGGTCTGCACGCCCGACCTGCGCACCATGTTCGTGAACATCCAGCATCCGGCCGATGGCAGCAGCTGGCCCGACGGCAACGGCGCACGGCCGCGCTCGGCGACCGTGATCGTGACCAAGGATGACGGCGGCATCGTCGGCACCTGAGCCACCGGCAGCTGCACGGCACCGCTGCGAGGCAGAACGGACGGCGCGCGCACGACCTGCGCGCGCCGTCCACGTTTGACCCCTCTTTCGCACGCGTGCTATCAACGCGACCTCCAGCGCGTCGCGCTGCCAGCCAGTCGTCCCCGGGGGAATCCATGAGTGACCTGAAGAGCCGCTTCGAAGCCGCGTCCGTGGCCGTGAAATCACTGCCAGACCGCCCCGACAACGACACCCTGCTGCAGCTGTACGCGCTCTACAAGCAGGGCGCCGAGGGCGATGTCAGCGGCCCCAAGCCGGGCTTCTTCGATTTCGTCGGCACCGCCAAGTACGAGGCCTGGGCCAAGCTGGCCGGCACCACTCAGGACGCAGCGATGGAGAAGTACATCGCCCTCGTCAACAAGCTCACCGGCTGATCGCGCGGACCGCGCGAAACCATGGCCAAGGACACCCGCGAGCGCATCCTCGAGGCCAGCCTCGCGCTGTTCAATGCGCGCGGCGAGCCCAATGTCAGCACCAACCACATCGCCGACGAGCTGGAGATCAGCCCCGGCAACCTGTACTACCACTTCCGCAACAAGGACGACATCATCGAGCAGCTGTTCGCGCGCTTCGAGACGCGCATGGACAGCGCGCTGGCAGCCCCGGACGACCGCCTGCCGACGCTGGAGGACATCTGGCTGCAGCTGCACGCGGTGTTCGAGTGCATCTGGGACTTCCGCTTCGTCTACCGCGACCTGGTCGACATCACCAGCCGCAACCGCAAGCTGCGCATGCACTTCGCGCGCATTTTCAAACGCGCCGGCGAGAACGCCATCCGCATCATGCAGGGCCTGGTGCGCGCGGAAGTGATGCGCGCCAGCGCGGATGAGATCCAGGCCACCTCGACCAACATCCTGCTGATCTCGACCTTCTGGCTCAATTTCAGCGCCGTGCGTGGCGAACAGGACGAGCGCGAAAGCATCAACCGCGGCATCCACCAGGTGCTGATGCTGATCGCCCCTTTCCTTCGCGACGCCGAGCGCGTGCACCTGCATCACCTGCTGGCGGCGTATAGGTGAGAGGCCGGGATTCGATACTGGGGATTCGGGATTCGTAAGAGCCGGTGGGATCCGGCGATCCGCTATTGCCGAGGGTTTCAGAGAGCCCTGGCACAGGACAGCAGGATGCCGCAGGCTCGATGCAAGAACACCGCCAACAACAAGGCCCGCGCGAGCGGGCCTTGTTGTTGGCGGTGGCGAATCGGCAATCAGCCGCGGCGCGTGCGCTTCGTGGCGACCGGCTTGGCCGCAGCGCGGCGGGCCGGGGCGCGCTTGCTGGTGGTCTTGCGCTTGGCCTTGGGCGCGCGCTTCAGCAGCTTCTCGACGCGGGCGATGACCGGCTGGCTGGCCTGCTCGACGCGGCTGCGGACCTGTTCGGCCAGCTCGACCACGCGGCCGCTGGCGGCGCCCGCTTCCAGCTGCACGCGCTCGGCGATGCGACGGCTGCGATTCTCGATGCGGCTCAGGAGGCCGCGGCCTTCGCGGCGCGCGATGGCGGCCACGCCGAGGCCGGCGAGCACGAGGTTGCGGGGGTTCAGCTCGGCCTTGGCCGGCTGGGCGACACGAAGGGCTTTGATCTGCTTCATGGGGAGCTTCCTGTTGGCGGAGCGAAGCGCCGGACGGCGCGCGCGGCACCGCAACGGCGCCGCAGCGCATGCTAGGTTTGCGCGATAGAACAAACACACTACGCGCGATTCGCGCAGCGGGAGATTCCGGATGGCCAAGAGCAAAGCCTGGGCAGCATTCCCCCACGACAGCAAGAGCTTCGACTACGCCGGCGCCAAGCTGGAGAAGGCTTGGCCGAAGCTGCACGCCGGCGACTGCGAGCCCTACCCCGACGAGGCAGATGTCGCGGCCAGTATCAAAGCCGCGAAGCTGAAACTCGATGCAAGCGAAGCCGCGGCGACGTTGCAGGAGGCCTGGCGCGCCTTCCACGCCGGCGACTTCCAGCAGGCCTTCGAGCTGGGCGAATCCTTGGGGGTACTCGGCGCCTCCGTGGCGATCAAGGCCGGCGGCATCCACGGCAGCCACCTGTTGGACAACGAGGCCGCCAAGCTCAAGCGCTACGAGCAGCTGGTGAGCCTGGCCGAGGCTGCCGTCGAAGCGCTGCCCAAGCGCGTCAACAGCCACTTCCGCCGGGCATTTGCGATCGGCCGCTACAGCCAGAGCATCTCGATCGCCAAGGCCCTGACGCAAGGCCTGGCCGGCAAGGTCAAGGAAAGCCTGGATGCCGCGCTCAAGCTGGCGCCCAAGCATGCCGAGGCGCACACCGCGCTGGGCCTCTACCACGCCGAGATCATCAATAAGGTCGGCAGCATGCTGGGCGGCCTCACCTATGGCGCCAAGGCAGCGCTGGGCGAAAAGCACCTCGCGACTGCAGTGGAGCTGACGCCCGATTCGCCAATCGCCCACATCGAGTACGGCAACGGCTTGATGCTGCTCTACGGCGACAAGCGCGAGGACGATGCGGCCGCCGCCTACGAGCGCGCCGCCAAGCTGAAGCCCAAGGATGCAATGGAGAAACTCGACGCCGAGTTCGCCCGCAGCCAGCTCGAAGACGAGTGAGGTGCGTCCCGGGCGGACGCTTGCGAACTCCGCCCGGGAATCTCCCGACTACTTCAGCGACGCGAGGTACGCCGCCATCGCCTGCAGGTCCTCCTGCGGCAGCTCGGCGTAGTCGCGCTTGGTCTTGATCGCGCGCGGCGAGAGGTCGTCCTGCACGGATTCGTCGGCAATTGCGAAGTGCAGGATCTCGGTTTCGGAAAGACGCGAACCGACGCCATCCAGCGGGCTGCGCGGGCTGCCTTCGCCAGCGATCGAATGACACATCAGGCAGTCATTGGCCAGCACCACTTCGCGTCCGCGCGCGAGCAGGGCGGCATCGGCGCCATCCGCAGCGACGCTTGCCACGAGTGAAGCCCCCGCGGGCGGGTTCTGCACGGCAGCGAAGGCAGCGGAGAGCAGCACGACCATCAGGCCGGTGAAGGCGGCAAGGCGGCGGGCCCAGAGTTCTCGCATGTTGTGTCTCCTGGCGATGGCGTTGGAAGTTGGAAGGTCAGGCGAGATCGAAGATCTCGGAGTGCAGGCGCGCCAGCGGCACGCCAAGCGTATCGAGGCTGCGCTCGGACAGCCGGATCATCGGCTCGGGCCCGCAGACGAAATAGTGCAGGCGATCGCGCAGGCCCGGCAGATGCCGGTTCAGCACCTCGGCGGTGATGAAGCCGCGTTCGCCCTGCCAGTCGTCCGGCGGATCGCCCAGCACGTGCACGAGCTTGAGCTTGAGTCGCTGCTGCAGGGCTTCAAGCTCCTCGCGGAAGACGATGCGCTCGACATCGCGGTTGCCGTAGAACAACCACAGGGGCCGCTGCTCGCCCTGGTCCGCCAGCCAGCGCAGCAGGCTCATCACCGGCGCGATGCCGACGCCGCCGGCGATGAAGACCAGTCCGGGCGCATCCTCATGGCCCTCGACACCGAAGTTGCCGTAGGGGCCATCCACCCAGGCGCGCTCGCCGGCCTGAAGGCTGCCGATCGTGCGGGTGAAGTCGCCCAGCTCCTTGATGGTGAACTCCAGCCTGCCGGGTCGGCTGGGGCTGGAGGCGATCGAGAAGGGATGCTCGCGCATGCCGAAGGGCGAGGCACGCAGGCTCAGCCAGGCGAACTGACCGGCGCGATAGTCGAAGCCCTGCCCGTCCTCCGGCGCCACCGCTACGGTCCAGCTGCGGCCGCGCTCAGGTCGCACCTCGACCACCTTCCATGGCCGACGGATCAAGGCCAGCGGGCGCAGGCCCCGCACCCACAGGACCAGACCCAGCCAGAACGCACCAAGCCCCGCCCACAGCGTGTACTTCCAGGGCGCCTCCAGGTAGCTGGCCGAGCCCAGCACGTGGACGAAGGCGGCGACCAGGCCGATCACCGCCAGCACCACATGCAGGCGACGCCAGCGGTCGTACTCCAGCCGCAGAAGCTTGCGCCACAGCGAGCTTGCGACCAGCGCGAGGAAGGCGAAGAGCGCGATCCAGCCGGCACTCATGTGGATGGGCGCGCTGAGGAAATCGATGCGGCCCACCGCCGCCGGAAAGCGCAGCAGCAGGATCAAGGCGTGCACCACCAGCAGGGCGGTGGCGATCGAGGCCAGGTAGCGGTGGAAGTAGTAGATGAGGTCGATGCCGAAGGGCGCGGTCGCGCGCTTGAAGCGCGCGGTGAGCGCGAACTGCAGGCCCATCATCGCCAGCGCGGCATAGCCCAGGGCCAGCGCGAAATCCCACCAGAAGCCGCCCGGCCGCGGACGCTCGCCGAGCAGCAGCAGCGCGAGGGGCGCGACCACCAGCAGCACGTAGATGCCCAGCCAGAAGGCGGCGCGCTGCGGCAGGGGCTTCGAAGGGCTGGGAGGGCTCATGCGCGGCTCCGGGCAATCACAGTCGGTGAGCATGCCCGCTTGGCGCCACGCACACCCGATCCTGATCAAACCCGGACCTGCGCTGCTTGTCTAGACTCTGGGACATTGTCCAGCGCGGGGGCGCTTTCATGCATTCGAGTCTGGCGCGCCTGCGTCCACTGCTTCCGGTCGTCTGTGCCCTGATGCTGTGGACCGGCGAAATGCACATGCAGCCCGCGCATGCCCAGCTGCCCGAGGCCGCCGACACCTGCCTCGCCTGCCACGACGATCCGCAGCTCAATGCCGTGCTTCACGGACCGCATGCGGTGCTGTCGGACCCGCGCAACCGCTTCGCCGAACAAAGCTGCGCAAGCTGCCACGGCGCCAGCGAAGCGCACATGCGCAGGCCGCCGCGCGGCGAGCCGCGCGCTGCACCCGATGTGAGCTTCGCCAAGGGCGAACGTGGCGGCGGCGATGCGGTCTGCCTCGACTGCCACCGCGGCAGCGCGATGCACTGGACCGGCAGCGCACATGCCGACGCCGGGCTGGCCTGCGTCGACTGCCACCAGCTGCACACGCTCGGGGACCCCATGCTGAGCGCCGACACCGAGGTCGAGCATTGCGCCAGCTGCCATCGCAAGGAGCATGCGGAGTTCATGAAGGTCTCGGCGCATCCGCTCGATCTGGGGCGGATGCAGTGCAGCGACTGCCACGCCCCGCACGGCAGTGCCACGCCCGGCGCGCTCACGCGCAGCACGCTCAACGAAACCTGCCACGAATGTCATGCCGAGATGCGTGGGCCGTTCCTCTGGGAGCATCCGCCGGCCGCCGAGGACTGCATGAGCTGCCACACCCCACACGGCAGCTCGCATGCGGCCCTGCTGAAGCAGCGCACGCCCTTCCTCTGCCAGCAGTGCCATCTGGCCCAGTTCCATCCGAGCACCTCGCTGTCGGGCACCGGGCTCTCGGGCAGCAGCCTGCCCTCGGGCTCGACCTCGCTGATGGGCCAGGATTGCCTCAACTGCCATCAGCAGGTGCACGGCAGCAACCATCCCTCCGGCGTCGGCGCCACGCGTTAGGAGACGGCCATGCCTAGCAGGATCGCTCCGCTCGCCACCGCACTCGCCCTCGCGCTGGCCTCCACCAACAGCCTTTCGGCGCCCGCGAAGGACACACCCGCCTGGCTGCCCGTCGAAAGCGGCTGCCACAGTCTGGTGCTGAGTGCCGCCCTGCCCAGCGCCGATCCCTTCCGCCGCGGCGATCTCGCCGGGCGCAGGCAGGACGAGGGTGCGCTCGGCTTGCTCGACCTGCTGCTGTGCAAGCCGCTGGCGCCGGAGTCCTCGCGCTTCTGGCGAGTGGAGGTCCGTGATGCCGGCGGCCCGCAGCCCGGCATCGCAGTCGGTCTAGGTGAGGCCGGCCGCTGGCGCATCGACGCCGAAGGCGAGCGCCTGTCCAGCGGCGTCACGCCCGTGCTGACGCCGATGCGCGGCAACGGCCGCGGCGGCTTCGCCCTGCCGCCGGGCTGGGTGCCCGGCGCGACCACCGCCGCGATGCGCGAGCTGCTGCCCTCGCTGGTGCCGATTGATCTTGAGCGTCGCCGAGGCCAGGCCGAGCTGCGCGGTCGCGCCGTGCTGGGCCCGCACCTGCAGCTCGATGCCCGCTATCGCGAGAGCCAGCAATCGGGCCTGCGCCGCTTCGCCGCCGTAACCGGCAATGGCGGCGGCAATGCGCGCGCGATCCTGCTCGCCGCCCCGCTCGACCAGCGCACGCGCAGCGCCGACCTCGGCCTGCTGCATGCCGGCCCGCGCCTGCAGCTGCGCACCGGCTTCTACCTCTCGCACTTCGACAATGCGATCGATGCACTGAGCTGGCAGACGCCGTTCTCCCAGGTTACCGGCTGGGCTGCGGGCACCGGCTCACCCGCACTCAATCGCGCCCAACCCGCGCCCGACAACCGCTTCCATCAGCTGAGCCTGGCCGCCGGCTATGCGCTCTCGCCAGCCCTGCGCTTGAATGCCGATCTCGCCGTGGGACAGATGCGCCAGAACCAGGCCTATCTCGACTACAGCGCCGTACCGGCGCTGCTGGCCGCGCTGTCGGTGCCGCTGCCGCGGCCTGATCTGGATGGCCGGGTCGACACGCGGCTGCTCAGCCTGCGACTCGCCCAGCGTTCGGACAGTGCGCTGCGCTGGGATGCGCGCCTGCGCGTCGATGACCGCGACAACCGCACGCCGGTCGATGAGTACGTCTACATCAGCGGTGACTCGGAGCTGCAGAACGCGGCGGCCAGCAGCGTGCGCCGACGCTTCAACGTCGCCCCCGGCTATCGCGACAGCCTGTACGCGCTCGGCGCGGGCTGGCATCCGGATCGACGCTTCGGCATCGACGCCGAACTCGCCCATCAGGCCATCGAGCGCACCACCTCGGCGCGCAGCGACAGCCGCGAGCAGCGCCTGCTGCTGAAGCTGCGGCACCGCGTGGGCGACCGCTTCGACTACGGTTTCAGGCTCGGCGGCGCGGATCGCGAAGGCTCGACCTATCTCGGCAGCCGCGACTTCGTCGAGAGCCACAGCCCCGAATACATCGCCACCGTGCCCGGCGCCTTCGAGAACCTGCCGGGCCTGCGCCAGTACCACCTGGCCGATCGCCGCCGCCATCAGGTCAGCGGCTTCGCCAGCTTCGCGGCCAGCGAGCGCAGCCAATGGAACTTCAACGCGGGCGAAGTGCGCGACGACTACCGCGCCTCGGAGTTCGGCTTGACCGACAGCCGCATCCGCCATCTGCAGCTGGATCTCGCGCAGGGGCTGACGCAGAACCTGTGGCTGAATGCGTTTGCCGGCCGCGAATGGCTGGCTGCCGCGCAGCGCGGGCGGGCCTTCCAGGGCGGCGCCAACCGCCTGCCGCAGGCCAATGACCCCAACCGCAACTGGTCGGTGGAGCACGCGGACACGGTCGACAGCCTGGGCCTGGGCCTCGCCCATCGCGCGCCCGGCTCGCGCCTGCGCCTGCGCGCGGATGCCAGTCTCAGCGACGCGCAGGGCGCTCTGCGCGTTGCCACTGGCAGCGCACTGACCAGCGCGCCCCTGCCCGACACCCGCGCCCGACTGCTGCGCGTCGATGCCGGCTTCGACTACGTGCTGCGCGAAGGCGTGGAGCTCGGCCTGCACTACCGCCTCGAACGCTTCGACGGCGCCGACTTCGCCGAGGACGGCACCGCACCGAACACCTTGGCGAACGTCATCCTGCTGGGCGATGAGAGCCCCGACTACCGGGCGCAGGCCTGGCTGTTGAACTTGCGCTGGCGGTTCTGAGGGAGATTCGGGATTCGGGATTCGGGATTCGGGATTCGGGATTCGGGATTCGGGATTCGGGAAGAGCGTGAACGAAGCAAGCGCGGATGCAAGCGCGCGTCGCGCTCGCGAGTGCATAGGGTGGGCCCTGGCCCACCGGAGCTGGACGCTCGCCTCCGGTCACGCTGTTCGCGTTGATTAGCCCCGGTATGGCCGCGATGACGAGGAGGGGCGTTCGCTTCGCCGATCAAAGCGTGTCGAGCAGCGGACGTGCGCGGCGAAGTCCAGGCCATGGTGGGCCAGGGCCCACCCTATGAGCTCGTGGGAATCCGTGCTCCCGCGGGAGCGACTCTGCGACCTGTACTGCGCCCGCATGGACGCAACCGACGCTCCATTTGCCGGCTAGCATGTGGGGGCTACCCTCACCCGCGCAGCCACTCACCGATGATCCCCGATGCCGGCAGCCACTACCCCATCCTCACCGCCATGCTGGCCCCTGCCCTGCTGATGGCGGCCACCGGCTCGCTGCTGATCTCGGCCAACAACCGGCTGGCGCGCGTGGTCGATCGCCTGCGCGCCCTGCTGCAGACCCGCGGCGACTGCGGCAACGAGGAACTGCGCGCTGCGGTGGATCGCCAGATCAGCCAGCACCGCCGCCGCAGCCACTACGTGCTGCGCGCCTGTGTCCTGCTGTACGTGGCGCTGGGCGCCTTCGTCGCTACGAGCCTCGCGCTCGCGATCGACGCCTACACAGGCTTCGCCCTGGGCGAAGTGCCCGCAGGCTTCGCCCTGTTCGGCGTGGCCTCGCTGCTGGTGGCCAGCCTGGCGATGGGGCTGGAAGTGCATCTGGCGGTGAACGGCCTCAATGCCGAGCTGGAGCTCAGCCTCAAGCGCCAGGCGCAGGGCAAGGTCGTGCAGAAGGACTGAACACGTGTCCGGCAGGCCGAGGCGCTAGCGAACGGAGTGAAGTGCCCGCCAAAGCCGCGCCATCCGCTGCAGCGATTCGTCAGCGGAAGGGTCGATCAGCACGCCCTCGATCGTCACCCAGGCCAGCGCCAACGATTCCTCGCTGACCGCGAAGGCCTCATCGGTACCCGCGCGAACGACGTAGCGCACGTCGTAGTGCCAGTGGCCCGGCACCTCGCCGCGCTCGGGAATCCAGTGGCGGTCGAGGTCGAACACCTCGCCTTCCAGACTCAAGCCGCGCAGACCGGATTCCTCCTCGGCCTCGCGCAGCGCGACCGCCGCCAGATCCGCATCGCCATCGGCATGCCCGCCCAGCTGCAGCCAGCGCTGCAGCTTGCGGTGATGTGTCAGCAGCACACGCTGGCCGTCCTGCGAGACCAGCCAGGCCGAGCCGGTGAAGTGGCCGGTCAGGCGCTCGCGCGAGAAGGCCAGCGGGTCCGCGAGCAGGTCGACGTATTCGTCGGCGAGCTCCGCCTGCGCCGGGCAGCGCCGCGCGTGCGACGCGAATGCCGCGCGCAGCTGCGCGCGGCGTTCGGGGGTGTCGATTGCGGAACTCATCGGCCGCTTACGCGAACGGATCCTTCAGCACGATATTCGCGTTGCGATCGGGGCCGGTCGAGACCATCGCCAGCGGGCAGCCGACGAGCTCCTCCAGCGAGCGCAGGTAGGCGCGCGCGGCGGGCGGCAGCTTGTCCCACTCGGTGACGTTGTGGGTGGATTCGCTCCAGCCCGGGAACTCCAGGTAGACCGGCTCGCACTCCTCCCAGCCGGCCGCATCCAGCGGCGCGTACTCGGTTTCCTTGCCGCGGTAGCGGTAGCCGATGCACATCTTCAGGCTGGGCAGGCCGTCCAGCACATCGAGCTTGGTCACGCACAGGCCGGTGATGCCGTTGATCGCCACCGCGCGCTTCAGCGCCACGATATCGATCCAGCCGCAGCGGCGCGGGCGGCCGGTGGTGGCACCGAACTCCTGGCCGCGGCGACGGATTTCCTCGCCGAGTTCGTCGTGCAGCTCGGTCGGGAACGGGCCGCCGCCGACGCGGGTGGCATAGGCCTTGGCGATGCCCAGCACGTAGTCGATGGCGTCCGCGCCCACGCCGGTACCGGCCAGCGCGCCGCCGGTGGTGGTATTGCTGGAGGTGACGTAGGGATAGGTGCCGTGGTCGATGTCGAGCAGCGAGCCCTGCGCGCCTTCGAACAGCACCTGCTTGCCCTGCTTGCGCAGCTCGTGCAGCAGGCCGGCCACATCGGCCTTCATCGGCTCGACGTATTCGCCGAAAGCCAGGGCCTCGTCCAGGGTCTTCTGATAGTCGACCGCTTCGACGCCCAGGTACTGGGTCAGCACGAAGTTGTGATAGTCCAGAACATTGCGCAGCTTCTCGGCCAGCTCACCCGGGTAATGCAGGTCCGCCACGCGCACGCCGCGACGCGCGACCTTGTCTTCGTAGGCGGGGCCGATGCCGCGGCCCGTGGTGCCGATCGCCTTGCCGCCGGCCTTCTTCTCGCGGGCCTGATCGAGCGCGATGTGGTAAGGCATGATCAGCGGCGTCGCCGGGCTGATCTTCAGGCGCGAGCGTACGTCGATGCCCTCGGCCTCGAGCTCGCCGATCTCCTTCTGCAGCGCCGCCGGCGACAGCACCACGCCGTTGCCGATCATGCACAGCACGCCCGGATGCAGGATGCCCGACGGAATCAGGTGCAGCACCGTCTTCTTGCCGCCGATGACCAGCGTGTGGCCGGCGTTGTGGCCGCCCTGGAAACGCACCACGCCACCGACGCGCTCGGTGAGCAGGTCGACGATCTTGCCCTTGCCTTCGTCGCCCCACTGGGCACCGAGCACAACTACTGACTGACCCATTTCAAGCACTCCGCATTGATGATCGTTTCGGCACCCCACCGTGGGGCGACGTCGCCTTCGGCTTCAGGCTCCTGCCTGAAGCTCGAAGGCCGGCGGCGGGCTCCTGCCCGTCGCACGTGCAATTCATAGGGTGGGCCCTGGCCCACCGTAGGCGCGACTCCGGCCGCTCCCTGTGCGGGCGCCAGAAACGCCAAAGCCGGGGTACGAGACCCCGGCTTTGCGAGATTATCCGCGAATCGTCGGGCCGCCGCATCCCCGCGCGGCGAACACGCGGGTTCAGCGGACGAACTGCAGCGCGATCAACCCCGCCACGATCATCAGGCCGCCGATCTGCCGCAGGGCCCGCGGCTCCAGCTGCTGCAGCCGTTCCGCCGCCTGTTTCCAGGCATCGGGGGCCACGAACAGCAGCAGCCCTTCCAGCACGAGGACGAGGCACAGGGCGGCGAGCAGGTCGCTCATGACACTCGGCTCCAGTGCGGTGCGCCAGCGCGCACCGCATCAGACCTCAACGCTGCGGCGACTGTTCGAAGAAGCGCAGGAACTCGGCGTCGCGGTCCAGCACCAGCACGCTGTCGCCGCGCGCGAAGGCTTCGCGGTAGGCCTGCAGGCTGCGATGGAACGAATAGAACTCGGCATCCACGCTATACGCCTGGGCGTAGATGTCGGCGGCGCGTGCATCGCCTTCACCGCGGATCAGTTCTGCATCGCGCTGTGCCTCGGCGACCAGCACCTGGCGCTGGCGATCCGCGTCGGAACGGATGGTCTCGGAGATTTCCTGGCCTTCGGCGCGCAGCTCGTTGGCCACGCGCAGACGCTCGGCACGCATGCGCTGGAACACCGAACTGATGACCTCGCTGTCTTCCGGCAGATCGATGCGCTTGATGCGCACGTCGACCACTTCGATGCCCAGGTCACGCACGCGCTGGTTGCCAACATCGACAAAGCGCTGGGCCAGATCGCGCCGCTCGCCGGCGACGACCGCCTGCAGGGTGCGCTGGGCGATCTCGTTGCGGATTACCTCCGTGATGATCGGCAGCAGACGCTGGCGAGCCTGCTCCTCGATGCCGCTGGTGGCGGTGTAGAAGCGCTGCACGTCGGCGATGCGCCACTTCACGAAGAAGTCGACGTTGACGTCCTTCTTCTCGAAGGTGAGGTAACGCTCGGGACGCGAGTCCAGCGAGAGGATGCGCCGGTCGAAACTCATCACGTTCTGCACGACCGGCAGCTTGAAGTGCAGGCCGGGCTGGATGTCGGTTTCCACCACGCGACCGAGCTGGAAGCGGATGCCGACGTGGCTCTCTTCAATCTTGTACAGGCTGGACAGCAGCACCAGCAGCACGGCCGCGATGGCGATCAGGATCGAGGGTCTCATCGGCGCATCTCCTCACGGCTCGGGCGCTCGGGTCGGCCGCTGTTGCGGTTGCGCTCCGCGGCGGACTGGGTTCGACTGGAGGTCGGCACGGCCGGCTGCATCTGCGGCAGCGCGGCAGCCGCCGCTGGGAGCCGCGACTGCGGGCTTTGACCGCCGTCGTCGCCAACCGGCAGGTACAGCACGTTGCTACCGTCGCCGGAATAGATGGTGCGGTTGTTGGCCAGCACTTCCTGCATGGTTTCCAGATACAGGCGGCGACGGGTCACCTCGGGCGCCTTGCGGTACTCGTCGGCGAGCAGGCGGAAGCGCTCGGCTTCACCGGTGGCGCGGGCGATCGCCGCCTCGCGGTAACCCTCGGCCTGGGTGCGCACGCGCGCGGCCTCACCTCGGGCTTCCGGCACCACGGTGCTTCGGTAGGCCTCGGCCTCGCTCTCGATTCGCTCCTTGTCCTCGCGCGCGCTGATCGCGTCGTCGAAAGCCTCGCGGACTTCCTGCGGTGGCCGCGCGTTGGGAATGTTCAGCACGGTCACCTGCAGGCCGGTGGTGTAGCTGTCCAACGTGGCCTGCAGGCGGGTCTGCGCCTCGGCGGCTAGGGCGGCGCGCTCACCGGTGAGGATGGCGTCCATCTGGCTGCCGCCGATGACGTCGCGAATCGCGCTCTCGGCCGCCTGCTTCAAGGTTTCCTCGGGCTCGCGGGTGCCGAAGAAGAAGTTCTTCGGATCGCTGACCACGAACTGCACGCCGTAGTCGATCTGCACGATGTTCTCGTCCGCGGTCAGCAGGCGCACCTGGTCGGAAACGCTGCGGACGCGAGTGACGTCAAGCTTCTGCACGCTCTCGATCGGACTCGGCCACTTGAAGTTGGGCCCAGGCGGCATGATCCGGTCGAACTTGCCGAAGCGCAGCACCACGCCGCGCTCGCGTTCGTCGACCAGCACAACGGAATCGAAGATCGCCCAGGCCGCTACGGCCAGCAGCACCAGCAGCAGCAGGCCGCGACCCATGGCATCGCCACCGCCTTCACTGCGCCGCGGGTCTTCGTTGCCGCCGCCAAACACGCGATTGAGGCTGGCCTTGAGCTTGTTGAGGAAGGCTTCGACATCGGCGCCTGGATCCTTGTTGCTGTTCCAGGGGTCGCGATCCTTGTCGCCACCGCCGCTGTTGCCGCCGCCAGGTTGGTTCCAGGCCATCGAGTGCTCCATTCGTGAATTTCTGCTGCCCGCAGGCGCCGCGACTGCGGTCACTTTGACGGGCGTGAATCCAAGGCGCCGGAGTGTAGCAGCCACCCGCGCGGCCTTCGTGGACGCGGCGTCGCGACCGGCTCAGACGCCGTCGGCGGTTCGCTCCCACTCTTCAGTGGGGGCGTCAAGGGCGCCCGCCAAGCCCGCCCGGAACGCCGGGAACTCGGCCGACAGCTTGGCCGCCTGCGCGCGCGGCAGGTCGATGTCAAGCTGCCAGCCGGTCTCGTCCGCCTGCTCCGAGCGCACCGCGCCCAAGGCGAACAGGCGCGCGCGCAGCCGACCCTCGGCAGGCGCCAGTGCCAGCGTCTGGCTGATCCGTTCGGCCGCGAAGCGCTCGCTGATCGCTTCGCGCAGGATGTCGAGGCCCAGACCGTCGCGGGCCGAGACGAAGATGCGCTCGGCGCCTTCTTCGACCCGATCGCGCCGTGGGACGGCATCCTCGATGCGGTCGATCTTGTTGAACACCTGGATCTGCGGAATGTCCCCCGCGCCGATCTCGGCCAGCACGCTCTCGACATCGGCCACGCGATCGCGCAGCTGCGGGTCTGAGGCATCGATGAGGTGCAGCAGCAGGTCAGCCTCGCGCGCCTCGGACAAGGTCGAACGGAACGCCGCCACCAGTTCGTGCGGCAGATCGCGGACGAAGCCGACGGTATCGGCCAGCACCACCTCGCCGCAGTCAAGCCCCGAGAGTTTCCGGACAGTGGGATCGAGCGTGGCGAACAGCTGGTCCGCTGCATAGATGCCGGCGCCAGTCAGCGCATTGAACAGCGTCGACTTGCCGGCATTGGTGTAACCGACCAGGGCGATGCGCGGCACTTCATTGCGCAGGCGCGCCCGCCGGGCCTGGGCCTGGCGACGCTCGGCCTGCTCCAGCCGCCGCGACAGCACCTTGACCCGCTCGGCCAGCAGTCGGCGGTCGGTTTCCAGCTGGGTTTCGCCGGGGCCGCGCAGGCCGATCGAGCCGCCGCGCTGGCGCTCGAGATGCGTCCAGCCGCGCACCAGGCGCGTGGACATGTGCTTGAGCTGGGCCAGCTCGACCTGCAGCTTGCCTTCGAAGCTGCGCGCGCGCTGGCTGAAGATGTCGAGGATCAGGCCGGTGCGGTCGACCACCCGGCACTGCAGATGCTTTTCGAGGTTGCGCTCCTGGACCGGCGACAGCGTGGTGTTGACCAGCACGAGGTCGATGTCGTGCAGCGCGCACAGCTCCTTGGCCTCGTCGGCCTTGCCGCTGCCGATGTAGAGCGCGGGATTCGGGCGATCGACCCGGCCGCTGATGCTGGCAAGCACGGTCGCACCCGCGGAACTGGCCAGTTCCGCGAACTCTTCAAGCGCATCGCTCTCGTCGCGGCCCGGCGCCTGCGGCTGGATCAGCAGGGCGCGTTCGCCGCGCTTCTCGCGTTCAAACATGGCTCAAGGCCCGGGGCGAGGCAATCAATCCTGCTCGCCCGGCGCGTCCGACACTTCGCCACCGCCGGGGCCGATGCGCACGTTTCGCGCGGGCACGACGGTCGAGATCGCGTGCTTGTAGACCATCTGGCTGACCGTGTTGCGCAGCAGGACCACGAACTGGTCGAAGGACTCGATGGTGCCCTGCAGCTTGATGCCGTTGACGAGATAGATGGACACCGGAACGCGCTCGCGGCGCAGGGCGTTCAGGAAAGGATCCTGCAGGGACTGTCCCTTGGACATGTTGGCTCCTTGGATGGGGATGTTCGATGTGCTTGTTGTTCTGTGCAGGGCCCGCAAAGGCCCAAGGCACGGTCTCCACCTGGGGGCGCACCCCAATGGCAGGGTGGCTCGGCGGCAACGCGTCGGAGTGTACAGCCTGCGCCGTGCGCCGAGCCCCTGCCGTTTAGCGGCGGTGCAGCCCGCCCGCCAAGCGCAGCAGGGACTCCGCACGCTCGGCTTGGGTGTGGGGATCGATGTGGAAGGCATCAAGTTCCCCGCGCAGCCAGGTGAGCTGACGCTTGGCCAGCTGGCGGGTCGCCGCGATGCCTTCGGCGAGGAACTCGCTGCCGCTGGTTTCGCCGCGCAGGTGGCGCCAGGCCTGCCGGTAGCCGACCGCGCGCATCGCGGGCAACTCAGGATGCAGGCCGGGCCGCGCGAGCAGGCTGCGCACTTCGTCGAGAAAGCCGCCTGCCAGCATCCGCTCGAAGCGCAGGGCGATGCGCGCATGCAGGAGCCCGCGATCGACCGGCGCCAGCACCAGCTTCAGCACCCGCCATGGCGGCCGCGGCGACAGCGGCGCGTCGGCTTGCCAGTCACTGATCGGCCGGCCCGAGAGCCGCCAGACCTCGAGCGCCCGGGTGATGCGCTGCGGATCGCTGGGCCGGATGCGCTTCGCCGCCGGCGGATCGATGGCGGCGAGCTCGGCATGCAGTGCCGCCCAGCCGCGCACCGCGGCTTCGGCCTCGATGCCGGCCCGTACCGCGGGATCGGACGCCGGCATCGACGACAGGCCGCCGAGCAGGGCGCGGAAGTAAAGACCAGTGCCGCCCACCAGCAGGGGCAGTCGGCCGCGCGCCAGCACCGCATCCACCGCCGCGCGCGCGTCGACGGCGAACTCACCCGCCGAGTAGGGCTGCTCCGGCTCGCGGATGTCGATCAGGTGATGCGCGATGCCGGCGCGCTCGGCGAGGTCGGGCTTGGCGCTGCCGATGTCGAGACCGCGGTACACGAGAGCCGAGTCCACGCTGACGATTTCACCGTCGTAGCGCTGCGCCAGCTCGATCGCGAGCGCGGTCTTGCCGGAGGCGGTCGGCCCCATCAGGGCCAGCACCAGCGGACGCTCGCCTGCGGCGGCCATGCTCACGCCCGCCTGCAGCCCACCAGCTGCAGGCGCTGGCCCGGCTTGATGAGGTAGCGCGGCCCACGCACGCCATTGGCGCGCGCCAGAGACTCCACCGAGCACTGGTGACGGCGGGCAATGCTGTGCAGGGAATCCCCGCTGCGGACGCTGTAGGCGCGAGCGCCGGCGGCGGACGCGGTCGCCGGCTGCGAGGGCCGGTTGGCCGCAGCGAGCGCGCGTGCCAGTTCGAGGCGCTGTCCAGTAACGCAGTTCGCGGCGTAGGCCTCGACCATGCGCTGCGGGCCGCGGATGACGGTGCCGGCCGGGATCACCGTATGCGGCTCGTAGCGCGGATTCAGGTTGCGCAGTACCCGGAACCAGCCGTCGCGGATGCCGTTCTGGCCGAGGCACAGGGTCAGTTCGTTGAGGGTGCTCGGATGCGCGAGGGTGAAGCCGCTGGCCTGCAGATCGACCCTGGGAAACTCCAGCCCGACTTCCTCGGGATGCAGGAACAGCCAGGCCGCGGCCAATACCATCGGCACGTAATCCTGGGTCTCGCGCGGCAGCTGGCCGAACACCTGCGCATTCCAGAAGGGCTTGCCGCCACTGGCCTGGAAGATCCGCCGCATGCGGCCTTCGCCGCCGTTGTAGGCCGCCAGCGACAGCTCCAGGTTGCCGTTCAACTCGCGGAAGCGATCGTTCAGGTAGCGCACGCTGGCGCGCGAAGCGAGCTGCGCGTCAAAGCGAGTGTCGAAGCCATCGACTCGCCCCAGGCCATAGCCGAGGCCGGTCTGATACATGAACTGCAGCGGCCCGGACGCACCGGCGCGCGACACCGCGTGCACCCGCCCGCCCGATTCCTTGGCGAGGATGCCGAACAGCAGCGCTTCGGGCAGGCCGGCCTGCTCGTACTCGGGCCACATCAGGTGACGCATGTACTGGTAGTTCTCCCAGGCAGTGATCAGCTGCGGTCGCATCCAGGTCAGCCACTCGACCATGGCCGACTTCACCGGCGTGTTGAGCTCGATCAGCTCGCGCAACTCGCGGCCGTTGAGCAGGGAGATCGAGCGCTGCGCCTCCGGAAGGTCCTCAAGCAGCGGCGAGGCCTCGACGGACTCGGGCGCGGCCTCCTGCTGCCCAGCCTCGAACTCCTCGCCCACCGCCAGCCCGAGCGCGGCCAGCGCCTCGTAGCCGGCCAGGACGCGCTCGGCGCCGCAGGCAGGCTGCTCCAGACACTCCCGCGCGACCGCACGCAAACGGTCGCGGGCCTCGACCAGGGGTTCGCGCTCGACGGCATCGCCCGCGCGCAGGCGCTCGGCCTGCGCGAGCGCCTGCTCCAAGGCTTCCTCGAAGTCCTGCTGGATGCGCACGGCGTCACCCGTCGCCGCGGTCGCGGGTGCTCGCTGCGGTGCGCTCACGCAGGCGGAAAGGGTCAGGGCAAGGGCGCACAGAACAAGGCGGGGCCAGCGTCGGCTCATGGGCAGGTCGGTTCCGATGGAGGGAAGGGCCAGGGCTGGCCAGCCCGGCAGTGTAAAGCGCCGCCCTGCCGCCACGAAGTCGCGGCTATGATCGCCAACGATTCCACGGCAGCGAGGCACGGATGGACAGGATCCTGATCGGCAAGGGCGAGGCGCAGGTGCACCTGCTGGCGAAATTCGGCAATCGCCACGGCCTGGTGGCGGGCGCCACCGGCACCGGCAAATCGGTGACCCTGATGGTGATGGCCGAGGGCTTCTCACAGCTGGGCGTGCCGGTCTTTCTCGCCGACGTCAAGGGCGACCTGGCGGGCCTGTGCCAGCCCGGCGCTCCGCACGAGCGGATCAGTCAGCGGGTCGAGCAGATCGGCATCACCGACTACCGCCAGGAGGCCAACCCGGTGGTGTTCTGGGACATCTACGGCGAGCTCGGCCACCCGGTGCGCTGCTCCATCTCCGAAATGGGCCCGACTCTGCTGGGCCGCGTGCTGGAGTTGAACGACACCCAGTCGGGCGTGCTCGACATCGTGTTCAAGCTGGCCGACGAGCAGGGCCTGCTGCTGATCGACATGGACGACCTGCGCGCCCTGCTCGGCTTCGTGGCCGAGAATCGCAAGGAGATCAGTACCCAGTACGGACTGGTCAGCGCGCAGAGCATCGCGGCGATCCAGCGCCAGCTGCTGCGGCTGGAAAACGACGGTGCCGAGCACTTCTTCGGCGAACCCGCGCTCGACCTCAACGACTTCATGCGCCAGGACATGTCCGGCCGCGGCCTCGTCAACGTGATGGCGGCCGACCGGCTGATCCTCAAGCCCCGCCTGTATTCGAGCTTCCTGCTGTGGATGCTGTCCGAGCTGTTCGAGAACCTGCCCGAGGTGGGCGACCTCGACCGCCCGAAGATGGTGTTCTTCTTCGATGAGGCCCACCTGCTGTTCAACGACTGCCCGCCCGCCCTGCTGCAGCGGGTCGAGCAGGTGGTGCGCCTGATCCGCTCGAAGGGCGTGGGTGTGTACTTCTGCTCGCAGAACCCCGACGACATCCCGGGCACCGTGCTCGGCCAGCTCGGCAATCGCGTCCAGCACGCCCTGCGCGCCTTCACCCCGCGCGATCAGAAAGCCGTGCGCACGGCGGCCGAGACTTTCGCCAGCAACGCCAAGCTCGATGTCGCCAAGGTGATCGGCGAACTCGGCGTCGGCGAGGCGCTGGTCTCGACCCTGCAGGACAAGGGCATCCCGCTGCCGGTCGAGCGCACCCTGATCTGTCCGCCGCGCTGCAGGATCGGGGCGATCACCCCCGAGGAGCGCCAGACCCAGCGCATGCGCAGCCCGGTGGGCGGCAAGTACGACACCGCGGTCAATCGTGAATCGGCTTTCGAGCTGCTGTCGAAGCGCGCCGAGGCTGCCGTCAGCGCCGCCCCACCCTCGCCACCGCCATCACCGCCGCCGGTGTCGCGCCCGAGTGCAGGCGAGCGCGCACCAGCGCCCAAGCCCACCGAATCCGGTGGCGTCGGCCAGAAGCTGAACGAGTGGCTGTTCGGCACCTCGCGGCGCCAGGGCGCGGTCGAAGCCATGGCCAAATCGACGATGCGCACGGTGGGCAACCAGCTGGGCCGCCAGCTGCTGCGCGGCGTGCTGGGCAGCCTTGGCGGAAAGCGCTGAGCGCGCGCCACGCGCTTGTCAATGCCTTGACAGGGCATTAGAATGCCGCGTTTGACGCGCCACACAGCCTAAGGCCCCATCCCATGAAAGTCCTGAACTCCCTGAAGTCGGCCAAGACCCGCCACCGCGACTGCAAGGTCGTGCGTCGTCGCGGCAAGGTCTTCGTGATCTGCAAGAGCAACCCCCGCTTCAAGGCCCGCCAGCGCTGAGCGCAGCAGCCGTCGAAGCAGGCAGGAAGGCCACCTACTCGGTGGCCTTTCGCTTTCTGGGGCCTGCCTCGGCGCTCGCGCAACGATGTTGAAGCTGCGAGGCTTGGCGATCGCCAGCGCATCAATCCCATCGACGCTGCCTCGGGGCATACAATCCGCGCGGGGAGTCCGCCACCTTCGACGGAGAATCAACCATGTTGCGCAGTTTTGGCTGTCTGGCTGTCTGTTTCGCCCTGTCCCACGGCGTCGCCTCGGCGCAGGAAAGCACCCAGCGCGTCATCGAGGGTGATGTCCTGCTGATCGACCGGGTGGAGCGCACCCACAGCGGCGCCACCCTGCCGCGCCGCGGCCTGCTGATGAACCAGGTCGAAGCGCAGTTCGGCGCGCCGACCACCAAGCACGCGCCGGTCGGCGGCGGCAGCCCGCAGCAGCCGCCGATCACCCGCTGGAGCTACCCCGAGTTCACGGTCTATTTCGAGCACAGCCACGTGGTCAACGCCGTGGTCAATCGCGCCGGCCCGAACGAGAAGGGCCCGATTCGCAAGGAACAACCGAACGGATGAACCAGGCTGCAGCGCGTTTCCCCGCGGAGTGGGAAGACCAGTCCGCGATACTGATCGCGTGGCCGAACGCCGACACCGACTGGGCGCCGCGCCTCGACGAGGTCGAGCGCACCTATGTCGAGCTGGCGGCGGCCATCACCCGCTTCCAGCCGCTCCTGGTCTGCGTGCGCGATGCCGCGCTGGAGGCGCGCCTGCGTGGCCTGCTGTCGGCGCGCGGTGTTGATCTGGCGCGCGTGCGCTGCGTCGAGGCCGAGTACGACGACACCTGGCTGCGCGACTCCGGCCCGATCAGCCTGCGCACGCAGGAGGGTTTCGAGCTGCTGGACTTCCGCTTCACCGGTTGGGGCGGCAAGTTCGAGGCCAGCGCCGACGATCGTCTGGTCGAGCAGCTGTTCGCCGCCGGTGTGTTCGCATCGAACGCACAGCGGCGGCGCATCGACTTCGCGCTGGAAGGCGGCGGCATCGAGACCGATGGCGCTGGAACCCTGCTGTCGACCTGGCACTGCTTGAGCGAGCGCCATCCGGACCGCTCGCGCGCCGAAGTCACCGAGCTGCTGTGCCGCGAGCTGCGACAAGACCGCGTGCTGTGGCTGGACCACGGCTACCTCGAAGGCGACGACACCGACGCGCACATCGACACCCTGGCCCGCTTCGCCAGCCCCTCGCGCATCGTCTACCAGGGCTGCAGCGATCCGAGCGACAGCCACTTCGATGAGCTGGCGACGATGGGCCAGGAGATCGCAGCGCTGCGCCAGACGAATGGCGAGCCCTACGAAGTGTTCGTGCTGCCCTGGGCGCAGCCCGTCCTCGACGAGGGCCGGCGGCTGGCGGCTTCCTACGCCAACTTCCTGATCATCAATGGCGCCGTGCTGATGCCGGCCTATGGCGACCCGGCCGATGCCGAAGCCCAGGCCGTGCTGGCGCGCGCCTTCCCGGACCGCCAGATCATCGCCCTGCCCTGCCGGCCGCTGATCTGGCAGAACGGCAGCCTGCACTGCATCACCATGCAGCTGCCGCGAGGAGTGCTGAATGAGCAAGTCTGATGCGAAGGGCACGCTGCGTGTCGCCCTGATCCAGGACCGCGACCGCGGCTCGGTCGAGGCCAACCTCGCGCGCATCGAGGCGCGCGTCGCCGAAGCGGCGGCCGCGGGCGCGAAGCTGGTGCTGCTGCAGGAGCTGCACAACGGCGCCTATTTCTGCCAGCACGAGAGCGTGGACGAGTTCGACCGCGCCGAGCCCATCCCCGGCCCCAGCACCGAGCGCCTGGCTGCGCTGGCGAAACGCCATGGCCTGGTGATCGTGTCCTCGCTGTTCGAGCGCCGCGCCGCCGGGCTGTACCACAACACCGCGGTGGTGTTCGAAGCCGACGGCAGCATCGCCGGCAAGTACCGCAAGATGCACATCCCGGACGATCCGGGCTTCCTGGAGAAGTTCTACTTCACCCCCGGCGATCTGGGCTTTGAGCCCATCGACACCTCGGTCGGTCGCCTCGGCGTGCTGGTCTGCTGGGACCAGTGGTACCCGGAAGCCGCGCGCCTGATGGCGCTGGCCGGCGCCGAACTGCTGCTGTACCCGACCGCGATCGGCTGGGACCCGAACGACGTGCAGGACGAGCAGGACCGCCAGCGCATGGCCTGGATCCTCTCCCACCGCGGCCATGCGGTCGCCAACGGCCTTCCGGTGCTGAGCTGCAACCGCAGCGGCTTCGAGCCCTCGCCCACCGGCGGCAGCGGCATCCGCTTCTGGGGCAGCTCGATCGTGCTCGGCCCGCAGGGCGAGATCCTGGCCGAGGCCGACACCGACAGCGATGCCGTGCTGCTGGCCGATGTTGATCTGAAGCGCTCGGAAGCCGTGCGCCGGATCTGGCCCTTCCTGCGCGACCGTCGCATCGACGCCTATGCCGATCTGCTGAAGCGCTACCGTGACTGAAACCCTGCCCGACATCGCCAGCGACGCAGCCCATGACCCGCTTGCCGGCCAGCCGATCCTGGAGATCGAGCGCGACGGCGTGTTCTACACCCTGCTGGGCACGGCGCATGTCTCGCAGGCCAGCGTGGACGCAGTGCGCGCGCTGGCGGCGCAGCAGCGCTTCGACGCGATCGCGGTCGAGCTGTGCGAGCCGCGCTACCAGTCGATGCGCAATCCCGATGCCCTGTCCAAGCTCGATCTGTTCCGGGTCATCAAGGAAGGCAAGGTTGGCTTCGTCGCTGCCAACCTCGCGCTGTCCGCCTACCAGCGGCGTCTCGCCGAGCAGCTCGGCGTCGAGCCGGGCGCGGAAATGCGGGCCGCCATCGAAGAGGGCGATCGCCTTCGACTGCCGGTCTGGCGCGTCGATCGCGACGTCAGCACCACGCTCAAGCGCACCTCGGCCGCGGTCGGCTTCTGGCAACGCCTGATGATGATGAGCGGGCTGGCCGCCAGCCTGCTGGTCAGCGAGAAGGTCGAAGAAGACGAGATCGAGAAGCTCAAACAGGGCGACCTGCTGGAGTCGACCTTCGGCGAGTTCGCCAAGAACCGCGAACCGCTCTATCGCGCCCTGATCGCCGAGCGCGACCAGTACATGGCTGCAGCCCTGCGCCAGGAAGCTGCGCGCAACCCGGCAGCCAAGCGCGTGCTGGTGGTGATTGGCGCCGGCCATCTCGCCGGACTGGCCCAGCATCTTGCCGAAGACATGCGCGAGCCCGGCGCACTGCGCGAAAGCCTGCGCCAGCTGCCGCCGCCGAAGAACTGGGGCACGTGGATCACCCTTGCGCTGGCGATCGTGGTGGTGGGCGGCTTCATCTACGGTTTCAGCCAGGGCCTCGATGTCGGCAAGGACCTGCTGCTGCAGTGGGTGCTGATCACCGGCACCAGTGGCGCGATCGGCTGCCTGCTGGCCGGCGGACATCCTCTCTCGATCCTCGGTGCCTTCGCGGTGTCGCCAGTCACCCCCCTGCACCCGGCCCTGGCCTCGGGCATGGTCAGTGCGCTGATCGAGGCTTGGATCCGCAAGCCCACGGTCGCCGACTTCGGGCATCTGCACCGCGATGTCACCAGCACCGCGGGCTGGTTCCGCAATCGCGTCTCGCGCACCCTGCTGAACTTCTTCCTGACCAACATGGGCACGGCGATCGGGTTCTACACGGCCGGCTGGCTGATGTTCAAGACGCTTTCTACCGGCTAGGCCCTGCGCTCGGAACTGCCCTTCTCCCCCGCCTGCGAACGCAACCGCGAGCCGATCCTGGCCGTGCTGCGCCAACACCTCGCAGCGCCGGCGCGGGTGCTGGAGATTGGCAGCGGCACCGGCCAGCACGCGGAGTTCTTCGCGACGCACCTGCCGCATCTGCAGTGGCAGAGCAGCGACCGCGCTGACTACCTGCTTGGTCTGGCCGCGCGCCTCGCGCAGGCCGACCTGCCCAACCTGCCCGCGCCGCTTGAACTTGATGTCGCCCGCCACGAGCTCTGGCCGGCCCAGCGCTTCGACGCCGCCTACAGCGCCAACACCCTGCACATCATGGGCTGGAGCGAGGTCGAGCAGTTCTTCGCGCTCGTCGGTGCAGTGCTTGAACCCGAGTCAATGCTGATCGTCTACGGCCCCTTCAGCTACAGCGGCCGATTCACCAGCGAGAGCAATGCCGCCTTCGACGCACAGCTGCGCGCAGACGATCCGAAGCGCGGCATTCGCGACTTCGAGGCAGTCGACGCACTGGCCCGCGGGCAGGGCTTCGCACTTGTCGCCGATATCGCGATGCCAGCGAACAATCGCTGCCTGGTCTGGCGTCGATAGTGACAACCGAACCTCGGCTCGGCTCGCAGCCAGATCCCCAAGATGCAGAAGCAACGGAGGCCGTTCTCCCGAGAACACCTGGCACGCGAAACTGGGCTGGGAGGCTCTCAACAAACAGAACGATTGCGACCCCATTGATCGTCGCCCCCGGGCAGGCGGGGGCCCAGTGCCGCTTGCCTCATTCGCACAAGTCCTGGGTCCCCGCCCTCGCCTTCGCGAGGGCAGGCGCTTCGCGGGGATGACGAACAAAGGTTTCTTAAAGATCACCCGGGCCGCAACGCGGGGCTGAGAAGCTCTCAAGAAACAGAGCGCTCGCCACGCCATGAAACGTCGCCCCTGCGTAGGCGGGGGCCTCACGTCGCTTGCTGCAGTCGCACGAATCCTGGATCCCCGCCTCCGCGGGGATGACGAACCCCAGCCTCCCCGAGAGGGCCTGCACCGCGGCCCAGGGCCGGGAAGCGCTCAACAGCGAGCTGCCCGGCCGTGAATACACGCACGCTTCACTCCAAGTGCCTGCCAGCGCCCATCAACCAGTCCAGATCCCGAGCACAACGCTGGCGATCCAGAACCTCGCGTTGGAACAACGCCTGGGACTTCTCCAGCACCAGCTTGTAGGGGCTTCCCTTGCGCAGAGTGGTGCAGGTCACCGGCAGGTCGTGGTGGGCGATGGTTCTCACCACGTGCTCGCGACCCTGGGTCGCCAAGGGCCAGGTGCGCGAGCGCTCTGCGGTAGCTGCCAGAAACTGCTGCAACACCTCGCACTCACTGCAGGCACATCCCAGTCGAACCACGATCGACCAGTCATCGGCCGCGCGCTCGGCCTGGCCGAGACGCTGTGCGAGCAGCTGCCTCGAATGGTCCATCAGAGTCCGCAGCCGCGCCCGTACCCGGCGCGCACGCTGAGCATCCCTCAATGCGTCCCGCAGCAGCAGAACCAGTGCCTCCGGCGAGGGTGCGAACGCATCACGCATGAGCAGGTCGTCAATCGCCTGCAGTGTTGTCGACGCGCCCACGATCTCGCCGGCTTCGATCAGGCCGAACAAGGGGGCGCAGAACCCTTGCACGCGCTGGGCGCGATCACGCGCGGGAACGCGCTCGGGCCGCACGTCCTCGCGCAGGCACTCCTGCAGCCACGCCCACTGCTCCGTCAGCATAGCCTCCGCCAGACGGCGGCCCAGCGGCGGCTTTACAGCAACGCAGGCCTCGCAGACCGGGGGCAGTACGCTGGCAATCCACGCTCGATGTTGTTCGACTCCCGCACGCCGCCAGCCACGCTCACCGCGCCATAGGGCCAGAAGATCCTCGCACCAGCGAAGCCCGTAGCACGTCAGCAAGCCCGCGAAATCCTCAGCGGCGCTGGCCGGTATGCATGCAGGTTGCAGCGGGCCAAGCAGGTCCGCCGCCAGCCCCGCGTGCTCCAACCGGCGCGCCACGCTCACCGCCAGTCCTCCCAGAACGAGGTCATCGGTCGGCAATTGTTGCCAGGTCGGAATCACGCGTTCGACGAGACTGGCCGCCGCATCCGCGCCCTCCGCTGCGAGCCGCGCGTCGACCTGCTGCAAGGCCCATAGCGGTGAGGTTCGGGCGCGCAGCTCGAAAGCGCGCGCACGCGGCCAGATCACCACGGCGGCACGGTGGTACCAGCGGTCCAGCGTGTTGCCATAGTTGCCCATGAAGCCTTCGTACTCGGATTCGAAAGGCTCGCACTCGCGGCTGGCGCGGGTGAGGCACAGCTCGCGACTATCAACCCGCGCGCCCATCACGTCTGCTTCGCTGCCGTCCGCTGCGAGCCCATGGCGCAGCTCGATGTCGTCGTCGATGAGCTCGCCGAGTCGCAGGTCCGAATCCAGCGCTGAATCGTGGTCTGCGTCATCATCGTCGTCGTCGAAATCGTCGTTGCGATCCCAGCGGCGGCGTCTCGGATCCGCCGAGCAATTCCAGACCTCATGCACGTCGGCCAGCGCAAGGATGCACTCGCAATCCAGGGCTTCAGCCGCCTCGCGCAGCGCGGCCACGCGCGCGGCGTCGACGTTCTTGAGCCGGGCCCAGCCAAGGCCGCGCTGCGTGTACTGGTGATCAAGCAGATAGACCAAGCGATCGGGCGCTGCGGCAGGCGGGTCCCAATCCCAGTGCGGGGGCACCACGGTGTTGAAGTAGCGCCGCAGCTCGCGAACGAGAGGCTTGGCCGCGGCGTCCGGCGCACTCATTGAGGCGCCCTGCTCTCGCGCAATCAGCCTCAGGTTGTAGGTCAGCACCACCCGGTAGCCCGCCTTGACCGCCTGGGCCTCGTGCGCGCAGTCCGCGAAGAAGGCGGTGAATCCGAGCTGGCTGGCCGAGCCGCCGACGCGAAGGGTCTCGCCCTGATGTTCGATCACGAAACGACCGCCAGTGAACTTCGAAGGCAGAGTCACCACCAAGGTCGCCAGCATGCCTTCGGACTTCTCCGAATCCTGGTGGCGGGCGAAAAACTGACCCGGCTCGTAAACCAGCAGGTTGTGCAGATCCGCCTGCAGCCGGCTCGTATCGGGCAGGCCCAGATCCTTGTGGATGCGCTGCAGCGCGTCGTCCAGCACGGGCCGCCAGCTGGCCGAGTCCATGCGGATACGCTGGGCGGGAATCTCCCAGGTGTTGCGCACGCGAGTGTCCAGGCGAGTCTCGTCGCGGTAGCCGTGCAGGGCCAGCTCGGCAGACTCGCACAGCGTTCGCGCCACCCGCGGATCGATCGGCAGGGGCACCTCGCCCAGGCCGTCTACCTCGATGCGCAGTCCTTTCGCCGGCCGCAGGAAGTGCGTCGCGAAACGCCCGGGCGCGGCGATGCCCGCAAGCGTGGCGGCGAGCTGGCGCAGGGTGTCCGTGCTCATAGTGCTTCAGCGCGTGTGCCTGCGGCCCAGGCCGGCAGGATATGCTCACTGCTGAGCGGCGCCACCGGCACCGTGGGGGCATGCGGATCGACCCAGGCCAGCTCGGCGATCTCCGCAAGCGCCTGCGGCTCGCCGGCAATCGCCACCGCGTACGCGATCGCGCGTACGCGCCGGCCGGACTCGTTCACCGCAGCGGCCTCGAATTCACCCAGCGCCAGCGCCGTCGATTCGACGAGCTCGACACCCAGCTCTTCGCGCAGTTCTCGCGTCAGCGTCGCCAGCGGCGACTCATGGGCTTCGCGCTTGCCGCCAGGCTGGATGAAGACCCGGGTATCGCGTTTGCGGACCAGCAGCACGCGACCATCGGCATCGGCGATGACCGCTGCCACGGTCTGGATGGGTTGATTCATCGCGGAACATTCCTTCGTGCTCATCGCGGAACTGTAGCGCAGGCGGGCCAACCGAGGGCTCGCCGAAGCGGGGCCGAATGCGCCCGCGTTGAAGCTCCCACCACCGCACGCTTCGACTTCGCGGCCGCGTGCAACGGCGTCAGCCTCACCTTGCCACCGCACGCTGCGCGCCCCAGACGGCCGCCTTGCATCCCGCGGGCAATGGCGTATCGTCTGATCCTATACATCGGATCAGGAGTCTTGCGTGTCTAGTCGAACCCAGAATCCACCCACCACACCCTCACGCAGCCGATCTACCGCGAGCAGCCGTCGCGGCGGCGTGCGCGAGCCCGGCGTGGCCGATGCGTCAAATGCTTCCCTCACTGCGCTCGCGCAGTCGCCTCTGGTGCGGCATGCGCAGCTGGGCCGTCGCGTGCCTCGGCAGGCGATGCTGCAGCTGATCGATGCCCTGCCCGGCGATGTGCATGCACGACTGCAGGCCGTGGGCCTGGGCGAGGCCAGCCTGAAGCGCTTTCGCGCCCAGCCCCGACAAGCCTTGAGCGAGGAACACGCCGAGCGCACGCTGGAGATCACCCGGCTGGTGCAGATGGCCCGTGAAGTACTCGGCAGTATTGAGGCCGCCGATGGCTGGCTGGCCGCGCCGCAGCGCGCGCTCGACTTCCAGGCGCCGCGCGCGCTGCTGCGCACCGCCCCCGGCCGGCAGGCAGTCGAACAGCTGCTGGGCCGGATCGAGTACGGCGTGTACTCGTGATCGTCTGGAGGGTCGAGGCGCTTAAGCATGCCGACACGGCGCTCCACGGCATCGGCGCCGCACGCTTCGGCGGCCGCTGGAACCGCGTCGGCACGGCGCTGGTCTACACCAGCACCACGCTGGCCTTGGCGGCGTTCGAGAAGTTCGTGCACGCCGAACGGCAGGTCGCCGACATCGCCCTGGTGGCTCTCGGCTTCGAGCTGGCCCACGACTGCGTGCTCGATCGCCCCGCCGCACTGCCCGCCGACTGGCGCGCCGCTGCCGTACCCCACTCGACTCAACAATGGGGCAGCGAATGGGCGCGCCACGGCCGCCCGCTTGCTGCGGCCGTGCCTTCCGTTCTATTGCCGGCCGATCACTGGCTGAGCCACGGCGAGTACAACGTGCTGATCAACTGCGCCGCACTGGGCGACCACGGAGTGCGCGAGGTCGCTCGCCTGCCCTACGCCTACGATCCGCGGACGTGGAAGTGACAGTGCCTCAGCCACCCCGATGGTAAGGATGATTCGCCAGCAGGCTGCAGGCCCGGTAGAGCTGTTCGGCAACCACCACGCGCACCAGCGGGTGCGGCAGGGTCAGCGGGCCCAGTGACCAGCTTTCGCCGGCGGCGCGACGGACCGAATCGTGGAAGCCGTCCGGCCCGCCGATCAGGAAGGCGAGGTCCTGGCCCTGCATGCGCCAGGCTTGCATGCGCTCGGCCAGCTGTTCACTCGAATGCGCACGTCCACGGCCATCGAGCAGGACGATGTGTGCGCTGCGCGGCACCGCGGCCAGCAGGCGCTTGGCCTCGTCTTCCATCGCGCGAACGGTGTCGCGGCCCTTGCCGCGCTCGCCCGGGGCAAGCTCGACCAGCTGCAGCGGCAGCCAGTGCGAGAGGCGTTTGAAGTAGTCGGCGGAGGCGGTCTGTACCCAGTCGGGCATGCCGGTGCCGACCGCGATCAGCTGGGCTTTCATGGTGCGTGCCCGCCAGCAACGCGAGCGGAATCAGCCTTCGTCGGTCTCGGAATCCGCCGCCCGCGGCGTGTCGCCATCGACGCTCCACAGCCGCTCCAGCGCGTAGAACTCGCGCACGCGCGGCAGGAACACGTGGACCACGGCATCACCGAGGTCGACCAGCACCCACTCGGCCTCGCGCTCGCCTTCGACGCCCAGCGGCATCGCGCCGATTTCCTTGACGCGCTTCTGCACCTCGTCGGCGATCGACTTGACGTGGCGGCTCGAGGTGCCCGAGGCGATGAACAGGGTATCGGTGAAGCCCGACTTGCCGCGCACGTCGATCTCGCGCACGTCGCGGGCCTTGAGCTCTTCCAGCGCGAAGCGGATGCGCTCGTTGAGGGCTTCAGCCGAGGGTCCGCCGGGGGCGGTCTTCTTGGCGGCACGGGCGCGCGGGGCGGGCTGGGCGGGGGCTTTCGGGTTCAAATGGTTGACCTGTCGCAAGTGGGACGCCCGGGGGCGCGAGTGCGAAGTATAGGTGAGCCCGTCCGCGGGCGCCCTCGGCCTCGTTCAGGTTGATCCGGAGGCGCGCTGGCCGTACAACCCGTGACGCGCGATGTAGGCGGCCACGGTGGGCTCCAGAAAGGCCTCGACGGCGCCTGCATCGCCCTTCGCCACGGCTGCACGCGCCGCCGTCGCCGAGGCCGCCTCGGGCGGCAGGCTCAGCCGGAAGAGTCCACCGGCAGGGGCCTCGCCAAGCCTCGCCAGCGGCTGCCTGCGCGCCTTCGCCAGCGTTTCGAGAGCCGGTGATACGGCAGCGATGTCGGCATGCGGGCGATCCACCACCAGCAGATGTGCCAGCTGCGGAATCTCCTGCCAGCGCTGCCAACGATCGAAGCCACGCCAGGCGTCCTCGCCGAGCAGCAGCACCAGCGGCACATCGGGGCCAAGCTCGCCGCGCAGCTCGGCCAGCGTATCGACCATGTAGGAGGCCCCACCACGGCGCAGCTCGCGCAGGTCGATGCCAAATCCGGTCTCGCCTGCCAGGGCCAGCCACAGCATCGCGACGCGATGGCCGGCCGCCGCACCCGGCGGCGCGCGATGCGGCGGGTCCGCATTCGGCAGGAAGTCGAAGGCGCGGACTTCGAGAGCTTGCGCACGCAGGGCCTCGCGTGCCGCGCGGGCGATCGCCACATGGCCGCGGTGCACGGGGTCGAAGGTGCCGCCGTAGACGATGTGCAGCGGGCGCGCGGTCGACACGGACGCGCTCAGCCCGCCAGCAGGGTCGGCCGCACGCGCGGCTCGGCCAGCGACACCAGCAGGCGTTCGAACTCACGCCAGCCGTCGCCCTGCTCGCGCCCCTTGCCGATGCGTTCGATCCTGGCGCACTGCGCCAGCAGGGCCTCGAAGTGCGCGACGTCACCACGCGCCAGCGCTTTCTTGAAGGGCGCCTGTCGCGAAGACCACACGCCTGCCGCCTGCAGCGCGGATTCAACGTTGCCGCCACGCGCCTTGGCCTCGGCCACGCGCAGCAGCTGCTGCACCTGCGAGGACAGCCAGCTGACCAGCGCCGGCACCGCCTGGCCCTCGGCGCGCAGGCCGGCCAGCATCTGCAGGGCGCGACGCGCATCGCCGCCGATCGCGGCATCGCTCAGGCCGAACACGTCGTAGCGCGCGTTGTCGGCCACCGCGTGCGCCATGTACTCCAGGTCGATGCGCCCCGCCGGCTTCAGCAGGGCCAGCTTGTCGACTTCCTGGGCTGCCGCCAGCAGGTTGCCTTCGACACGCTCGACCAGCAGCTCCAGCGCCTCGCGGCTCGCCTCCAGCCCCTGCGCGCGCAGCCGCTGGCCCAGCCAGCCGGACATCTCGTGCACCTTGATCGGCCACAGCACCTGGGCGCGGCCGGCCTTCTGCACGGCAGTGAACCAGGCGCCCTCGTGCTTCTTGCTCCAGTCCTCGCAGAGGATCAGCAGCAGGATGTCGGGCGCCGGGTTGCGGCAGTAGGCCTGCAGCCAGTCGACGCCGTCCTTGTTGGGCTTGCCCGAGGCGATGCGCAGCTCGACGATGCGGCGGCTGGCGAACAGCGACATCGCCGCGCAGCTGGCCTGCACCTGGGCCCAGTCGAAGCGCGCGTCGACCTCGAAGATTTCGCGCTCGCTGTAGCCGGCAGCACGCGCCTGGGCACGCAATCGATCGGCAGCCTCGACCCGCAGCAGGGCCTCGCTGCTGGCGATCAGCGCGACCGGCGGCATGTCGCCACCAGCGCCTGCGTTCGCTGCGCCGCCGAACATCAGCGCAGGGCCGAGTCGATCCGCCGCAGGATGGACTGCACCAGCTCGCGGTGCAGCTCGGCGCGCATCAGTTCCTCCTCGTTCGAGGTGCCCTGGGCCTGGGCGGTGTCGAACAGGTAGTCGCGACGCAGCTCGATCAGCTGGGCGGGCATGACCGCCACGCCGTCGGCATCGAGCAGCGAGACCTCGGCGCTGAGGACGATCTCGAACTCCTGCGCGCGACCGGCAGCGTCCACCGTCAGCGGGCTGCGCCGCTCATCGAGCTTGTCGATCCGCAGCACCGAGGCCGGCAGGGCCGGGTCCTCGACCAGGGTCGCGCCAGCGCGCTCAAGCGCCGCCTGCAGGTCACGGCCGATCGACGAGTAGGGATCGACCTGGGCCAGGCGCAGGGTCTTCAGGCGCTCCGGCAGGCGGACTTCTTCGCGCAGGCGAAAGCCGCAGGCGGCGAGCGCCAGCAGCAGACCCAGGATCAGCATTCTCATCAGCGTGCGCATCACTGCCCTGCCCTGCACCGGCTCAGCCGGCGACGATGTTGACGATCTTGCCCGGCACCACGATGACCTTGCGCACCGTGAGCCCGTCGAGCGCACGCTGCACCGCAGGCTCGGCCAGGGCCAGCTGCTCGATGGCCTCACGCGCGGCGTCCACCGCCACGTCGACCGTGCCGCGCAGCTTGCCATTGACCTGGACCGCGAGTGTCAGCGCATCGCGGATGAGCGCAGCCGGGTCGGCCTTCGGGAAGGGCTGGTCCTCGATCAGGGTCTCGCCATGGCCCAGCGCCTGCCACAGCACGTGACTGGTGTGCGGGGTGATCGGGTTCAGCATCAGGGCGATAGCGGAATACGCCTCCTGACGCACTGCCCTGCCCTGCGCGCTGTCGTCGTCGGACTTGGTCAGCGCGTTCAGCAGTTCCATCACCGCGGCGATGGCAGTGTTGAAGGCGTGGCGGCGGCCGATGTCATCGCCCACCTTCTCGATGGTCTCGTGCAGCTTGCGACGCAGGGCCTTCTGCTCGGCGTTGAGCGCTACCGCATCCAGCGCCGGCGCGGCACCGGCGCTGACATGCCGATGCGCAGCATTCCACAGCCGACGCAGGAAACGCGCCATGCCTTCGACGCCGGCTTCGTTCCACTCCAGGCTCTGATCCGGCGGCGCAGCGAACATCGAGAACAGGCGCACCGTGTCGGCGCCGTACTTGTCGACCATCGACTGCGGGTCGACGCCGTTGTTCTTCGACTTCGACATCTTCTCGCTGCCGCCGATCTCGACCGGCTTGCCGTCGGCTCGCAGGGAGGCGCCGGTGACGCGACCGCGCTCGTCCTTCTGCAGGTCGACATCGGCCGGGTTGATCCAGGTCTTGCTACCGTCAGCCTCGGTGCGGAAGAAGGTATCCGCGATGACCATGCCCTGACAGAGGAGATTGGTCGCCGGCTCGTCGCCGTCCACATAGCCCGCATCGCGCAGCAGCTTGTGGAAAAAGCGGAAGTACATCAGGTGCATCACCGCATGCTCGATGCCACCGATGTACTGGTCGACCGGCAGCCAGTACTTGGCGCGGCCGTCCAGCATGTCGTTCGCGCCCGGGCAGCAGTAGCGCGCGTAATACCAGCTCGACTCCATGAAGGTGTCGAAGGTGTCGGTCTCGCGCTCGTAGGCGACACCGGTGGCCGGGTCGGTGTAAGCGCGCCACTGCGGATCCGCCTTGATCGGCGAGGCCACGCCCGAAAAGCTCACGTCCTCGGGCAACAGCACCGGCAGCTGGTCTTCCGGCACCGGCCGCGCGTTGCCGTCGGCGTCGTACAACATCGGAATCGGGCAGCCCCAGTAGCGCTGGCGGCTGACGCCCCAGTCGCGCAGGCGGTAGTTGACGCGGCGCGTGCCGCGGCCGATCGACGCCAGGCGCGAAGCGATCGACTCGAAGGCCTGATCGAAATCGAGACCATTGAACTCGCCGGAGTTCACCAGCCAGCCGCGCTCGGTGAAGGCGGCCTGTTCCTTGATCGCTGCCTCGAACTGCTCGATCGTCTGCACGGCAGCCGAGGGCTCGAACACATCGCGCAGAGCGCCGCCACCCAGCGCCGTGGTCAGCGCATCGCCGCCCTTCTGCGCGTCGCGGCTGAGCTCTTCGACGGCGTCACGCACATCCTGATTGACGACGACCATGCGGATCGGCAAACCGTACTTGCGCGCGAACTCGCCATCGCGCTCGTCGTGGCCAGGCACGCCCATCACCGCGCCGGTGCCGTAACCCATCAGCACGAAGTTGCCGATCCAGATCGGCACGCGCTCGCCGCTAATCGGATGCAGCGCGTAGCGGCCGGTCGGCGCACCCAGCTTCTCCTGGGTTTCCAGCTCGGCCTCGTTGACCGCACCCTGCTTGCAGCGCTCGATGAAGGCGGCCAGCGCGGGGTCCTCCTTCGCGGCTTCCAGCGCCAGCGGATGCTCGGCAGCAACAGTGACGAAGGTGACGCCCATCAGGGTGTCGGGGCGAGTGGTGAAGACGGTCAGCGGATCAGCGCTGCCTTCGACGCCGAACTGGATCTCCAGCCCTTCCGAGCGGCCAATCCAGTTGCGCTGCATGGTCTTGACCGCTTCCGGCCAGCCTTCGAGCGCGTCGAGGCCTTGCAGCAGCTCGTCGGCGTAGGCGGTGATCTTCAGGAACCACTGCGGGATCTCGCGCTTCTCGACCACGGCACCCGAGCGCCAGCCGCGGCCATCGACCACCTGCTCGTTGGCCAGCACGGTCTGGTCGATCGGGTCCCAGTTGACCACGCTGTTCTTGCGGTAGACCAAGCCCTTCTCGAACAGGCGGGTGAAGAACTGCTGCTCCCAGCGGTAGTACTCGGGCGTGCAAGTGGTCAGCTCGCGCGACCAGTCGTAGGCGAAGCCCAGGCGCTTCAGCTGCCCGCGCATGTGGTCGATGTTGGCGTAGGTCCACTTGGCCGGCGCGGTCTTGTTCTTGATCGCGGCGTTCTCGGCCGGCAGGCCGAAGGCATCCCAGCCCATCGGCTGCAGCACGTTGAAGCCCTGCATGCGCTTGTAGCGGCTGATCACGTCGCCGATCGTGTAGTTGCGCACGTGGCCCATATGCAGCGCGCCGGAGGGGTACGGCAGCATCGACAGGCAGTAGTACTTCGGGCGGGACTCGTCCTCGACGACCTCGAAGGCGCGGGTGCGGTCCCAGTAGCCCTGGGCGGCCGCTTCGATGGACTTGGGGTCGAAGTTCTCTTGCATGGCGGGGATATTCGGGGATCTGGAGGGCAGTCCGGCAGTTTAACCGCCCGCGCCGGCTGACGGGCGCGCTGTGGGCGGACCGGCTGCGATGGATTCGGCGCGGCGCGGCGCATGGGCGGTACATGTCGCGGTTCGAGGCTGACTCCAGAGTCAGCGTGTCGCGCCTTCAAGAGCGGTGACCTCGGCGAGGAGGGAGCCCGTGGTGGGCCAGGGCCCACCCTATGGTGGGACATCCGCGTGCAGGCAGCGCCGCCTGTGCCGGGGATGCGAGGCGCCTACACCCAAAGCCGCATCGCCGGGCGACAGGGCCAGCGCTATGGTGGAAGCCCCGCCCACCCGCGCAGCCGCCATGAGCATCAGCCCCGAACTCGCCGAGGTCATCGACTTCCTGCGCGGGCATGCGCCCTTTGACCGCCTGACCGCCGAGCAGTTGGAGCTCGCGGCCAGACGCATCGAGATCATCTATCGCCGACGCGGCGAGATCCTGCTCAGCATCGGCCAGGCCAACAGTGCGCTGGCGGTGATCCGGCGCGGCGCGGTTGAGGTCCATGACGGCGGCGGGCGCCTGATCAATCGGCTGGCCGAAGGCGAGAGCTATGGCCTGCCGTCGCTGCTGACCGGCAAGCCGGTGCGCAATCGCGTCACCCTGATCGAGGACGGGCTGCTCTACCTGCTGCCGGTGGCCGACTTCAACCGCCTGCGCGCGGCCAACCCGGCCTTCGAGCAGCATTTCGTCTCGACCCTGGAAGAGCGCATGCGCGCGGCGGCCGAAGCCGGTGGCGGCAACGAGCTGATGGCCACGCCAGTCAGTCGGCTGGGCAGCCGCTCGCCGGTGATGGTCGGGCCGGAGGCCAGCATCCGCGAGGCCGCGCAGCTGATGTCGCAGAAGGGCGTGTCCTCGATCCTGGTCGGCGACGCGGAGCGGATGCAGGGCATCGTCACCGATCGCGATCTTCGCAATCGCGTGCTCGCCGCCGGTCTCGATCCGAATGAACCGGTGACCCGGATCATGACCCCGGATCCCACCCATCTCGACGTCGACCGGCCGGTGTTCGAAGCCTTCCTGGTGATGGCCAATCGCGGCATCCACCACCTGCCGCTGACCCGCGACGGCAAGCCTGCCGGGATGATCACCACCCGCGACCTGGTCAGCCTGCAGACCCAGCATCCGCTGTACCTGGTGCGCCAGGTCAGCAAGCAGGACACGATCGAAGGGCTGCAGGACGTCACCGGCCGCATGCCGCGGATGTTCGCGCTGATGCTGGAGAACGGTGCACGCCCCGAGGACGTGATGCGCATGCTCAGCGCGCTCACCGACGCGGTGACCCGCCAGCTGCTGCGCATGGCCGAGGAACGCTTCGGCCCGCCGCCCATGCCCTATGCCTGGCTGGCCTTCGGCTCGCAGGCGCGCAATGAACAAGGGCCACACACGGATCAGGACAACGGCCTGCTGCTGGCGCAGACGCCCAATGAGGCCGGTGCCGACTACTTCGAAACCCTGTCGAAGTTCGTCTGCGCGGGCCTTGATGCCTGCGGCTATGTCTTCTGCAATGGCGACGTCATGGCGCAGAACCCGCGCTGGCGGCAGCCGCTGGACGTCTGGCAGGGCTATTTCCGCAGCTGGATGCACGAACCCGACCCCAAGGCCCTGCTGCACGCCTCGATCTTCTTCGACCAGCGCTGCGTGCACGGCGACCGCAGCCTGCTCGATGCCCTGCAGGAATCGCTGTTCGATGCCTCGCCGCGGCACGGCATCTTCCTCGCGGTGCTGGCCAAGCATGCGCTGACCCACGAAGTGCCGCTCGGCCTGTTCCGCCGTTTCGTGGTCGAGCACCGCGGCGAACACCGCGACACGCTGGACATGAAGAAGGCCGGCAGCCTGCCGCTGAACGATCTGCTGCGGGTGCGCGCGCTGGCGGCGGGCATCCGTGAACCCGGCGGCCTCGCGCGCATCGAGGGGCTGCGGCGGATGGGTCGGATGGCCGACATCGACGCCGCCGAGCTGTCGGCCGCCTTCAGGCTGCTGGCCCGTTTGCGGCTTGAGCACCAGGCCGCGCAGCTGGCCGCGGGTGACAAGCCGGACAACCGGATCAACCCCAGCCAGCTCAACCGCATCGACCGCGATGCCCTGCGCGATGCCTTCCTGGTGATCCGCCAGGCCCAGGCCGGCCTGGCCAACGCGTTCGGCGTGCAGTGAGCGGATTGCGGCGACTGCTGTACGGGCGGCGCGCGCGGGGCACCCCGCTGGAGCGGCACTACGCCCTGCCTCTGCCCGCGCTGTCCACGCGCTGGGCCGAAGCCGAGCTGCTGGCAGTGGATTTCGAGACCAGCGGCCTCGACACCCAGAACGACCGCATCCTCAGCATGGGCTGGGTGCGGATCTCGCAGGCGCGGATCCGCATGGACAGTGCGCGCCACCTGCTGGTGTGCGCCGACGCACGCGACAGGGAGGGCGTTGGCCAGAGCGCGACCGTACACGGACTCACCGACACCGACGTGGCCGAAGGCATCGAGCCCTGCCAGGCCGTGCGCCTGCTGCTGGCGGAGCTGGAGGGTCGCGTGCTGGTCTCGCACGGCGCGCCGATCGAGCTGAACTTCCTGGCCGCGGCCAGCCGGCGCTGCTTCGGCCTGCCGCCGACCCTGCGCTACATCGACACGCTCGCCCTCGAACGGCGCATCCGCCGCAACGAGGTCGACCCCAAGGGCTATCTGCGCCTGCACGCCTGCCGTGAGCGCTACGATCTGCCGACCTATCGCGCCCACAACGCGGCGATCGACGCCCAGGCCTGTGCGGAGCTGCTGCTGGCCCAGGTCGGCAGGATCGGCGATGAGGCCAAGCTGCGGCTGCGTGACCTCGCGCGCTAGGCGGGGTGGCGGCGAGACCCAATGCCATGGTGGGCCAGGGCCCACCCTACTCGGCTGAAGCGCTGCACGCGTGAGCTCCGTCGGCTTCACGCGCTCACGCCTCGGGCTTCCACACACTCCGCGCCCATGCCCGAAGGTCCTGAAATCCGCCGCGCTGCCGATCAGCTTGCCCGCGCCGTGGTGGGGCAGCCGCTGACCGATGTGTGGTTCGCGTTTCCCGCACTGGCGGCACGCGCCGACGAGCTGGTCGGTCAGCGCGTGCTAGCCATCGAACCGCATGGCAAAGCCTTGCTCACCCACTTCGAAGGCGGCCTGAGCCTGTATTCGCACAACCAGCTCTACGGGGTCTGGAAGGTTGCTGCGGCCGGTCGCTGGCCGGACACCACGCGCAGCCTGCGGGTCGCGCTGTCGACCTCGAAGAAGTCGATCCTGCTGTACTCCGCCTCGGACATCGAGCTCTGGCCGACCGATCGACTGCACGAACATCCCTTCCTGGCCAGGCTGGGCCCTGACGTGCTGGATGAACGTCTCACCGCATCCACGGTGGCGCAGCGCCTTTGCGACCCGCGCTTCCGCGGACGCAGCCTGGTCGCCCTGCTGCTGGACCAGGGCTTTCTGGCCGGCATGGGCAACTACCTGCGCTCCGAGGTGCTGTTCGAAGCCTCGATCGCGCCGCAGCGGCGGCCGCGCGATCTGGATGACGACGAGCGCATGGCCCTGGCCCGCGCCCTGCTGGAAGTGCCGCGCCGCAGCTATGCCACACGCGGTGTCGCGCGACGCAGCCGCAGCCGCCTGCGCGCGGATCTGCAGGTCGACCACGGCGAGCGCTTCCGCTTCCGCGTGTTCGACCGCGCCGGCGAGGACTGCGAGGCCTGCGGCGGGCTCATCGAACGCTCGGAGCTGGGCGGCCGCCGCCTCTACTGGTGCCGGCGCTGCCAGGCCTGAGTACGGGCCTGAACCATTGCCCCTGGCGGCAGCGCCGGCTGCGCTTCCATGACGCGTGCAGTGAGCCACCGTGCCCACTTCCAGCGGCCGTCTTCGAATCGCAGTCGTTCGTCCAGGCCATCAGGCGCTATCCTTCGCGGCTGCCGCAGCCCGCGGCGGCCACCTACAGGAATGGACCCCACGATGCTGCAGCGCCTCGGATTCGCCCTGCTCTGTCTGCTTCCCCTCGCTGCCTTCGGCCAGACCGCACCGCGGGTGCTGCTGGATACCGATCGCGGCCCGATCCTGCTTGAGCTCGATGCCGTCAACACGCCGCGCACCACGGCCAACTTCCTGTCCTATGTCGACGACGGCAGCTACAACAACACTCTGTTCCACCGCATCGTGCCGAACTTCGTCGTGCAGGCGGGTGCTGCCGATACGCGCTTCCAGGCCATCCGCGCCAAGCCTTCGATTGCCTCGGAACGGCGCCCCGCGCCCAGCAACCTGCGCGGCACGCTGGCAATGGCGCTGGCCTCGAACCAGTTCACCGGTGCGGCGCTGCGCGACTCGGCGACGTCGAGCTTTTTCATCAACACCCGCGACAACGCCAGCCTCGATCCCGATTTCACGGTATTCGGCCGTGTCATCTACGGCATGGCTCTGGTGGACCAGCTCAATGCCGAGCCGATCTTCCCCAACAGCACCGACTCGCCGGTGCGCTATCCGCTGCTGAAGCGCGCGGTGCGCACCACCGGCTTTCCGATCCTCGACCTGCATGCCGGTTCCTGGTTCGACCCGGAGAAGTCCGGTCGCGGTTTCGTCGTGGAAGTCGCGCAGTCCGCGCCCGGTACGGCGACCGGCGACCAGCCGCTGCTGATCGTCTACTGGTACGACTACTTCGAAGGCCAGCAGATCTGGATGAATGGCGCGCAGTCCTTCGCCTGGGGCGCCAGTGAGGTCACGGTCTCGCTGCAGCGGACCACCGGCGGCCAGTTCGGCGCGGCCTTCGCGCCCGGCCAGGTCCAGGCCGACCGCAACTGGGGCCGCGTCACCGTCAAGTTCACCGGCTGCGACCGCGGCCAGTTCCGCTTCGAATCCAGCTACGGCAACGGCGAGTACAACCTGCAGCGCATCACGCTTCCGACGGCGAGCCGCTGCAGCGCGAACTGATCGACCCGCGCGCCGCGACGCCCGCGCCTGCCTGAACGGGGCCGTCCGCCAATCCTGCGGACGGCCCCGTTCGTCGTTTCGGGCTTGTGTCGACGAAGCTGCGGGTTAGGGTTCGTCTTCACAGTTCGTTACAGATGGCGCGCCCCATGCCGCAGCCCACACTTGAAGGCTCTGCCCTGCTCCGCCGCTGCGCGGCCTGGGGCGTACTGCTGATTGCGCTCGGTGCGGCCGCACCGGCTTTCGCCCAGCGCATCTTCGCCAGCGGCTTCGAGCCCTTCGCGCCGGAGTCCGACGCCGAGGCCGCCCGCTTCCTGACCCAGTCCACCTTCGGCACGCGCCTCACCGACATCCAGCGCCTGCGCCAGATCGGCTACGAGGCCTGGCTGGACGAACAGGTCACCGCGCCGGTCTCGCGCCAGGTGCCCTATCTCGACTACGTGCTGGGCCTGGGCGAGCCGCTGTACCAGAACGCGCGCATGGAGGCCTGGTTCCTCAATGCCATCACCGGCCCCGACCAGCTGCGCCAGCGCGTCGCCTATGCGCTGAGCCAGATGCTGGTGGTGTCGGACGCCAACGGCCCGCTGGAGATCGAGCCGCGCGCGGTCTCGGTCTACTACGACCTGCTGATCGACGGCGCCTTTGGCAACTACCGCGACCTGCTCGGCCACATCACCCGCAGCCCGGCGATGGGCAGTTACCTGAGCATGCGCGGCAACCGCCGACCCGATACGGTGCTGAACATCCGCCCCGACGAGAACTACGCGCGCGAGATCCTGCAGCTGTTCTCGATCGGCCTGGTCATGCTCAACCCCGACGGCACGCCGGTGCTGCAGGGCGGCCAGCCGGTGCCGAGCTACAACCAGTTCAACATCAAGACCTTCGCCCACGTCTTCACCGGCTGGAACTTCGGCAACTGCTCGGGCTTCGAGTTCTGCTCACCCGGCTGGCCGAACGCGATCGGCTGGACGATGCCGATGCAGCCCTTCGCCAGCTTCCACCACACCGAGCCCGACGCCGACCCCGACAACCAGCAGCTGCTGCTTGGGGTGACCCGCCCTGCCGGCGGCACGCCCAACAGCAACCTCGACTTCGCGCTGGACAACATCTTCAATCACCCGAACGTCGGCCCGTTCCTCTCGCGGCGGCTGATCCAGAACCTGGTCACCAGCAATCCCTCGCCCGCCTACATCGCGCGGATGACGGCGGTGTTCAACAACAACGGCCAGGGTGTGCGCGGCGACCTGCGCGCGCTGGTGCGGGCGATCCTGATGGATCCGGAAGCGCGCAGCGGACACCTGACGCAGCCGCAGCGCTTCGGCAAGGTGCGCGAGCCGCTGCTGCGGCAGACCCATCTCTGGCGGGCCTTCGGGGCCGCTGCGGCCAACGGTCGCTATGCCGACTGGAACCCCGAGTCGCACTTCAACCAGGCGCCGAACCGCAGCCCCTCGGTGTTCAACTTCTACCAGCCCGACTACCGCCGTCCGGGCGAGCTGACCCAGCTCGGGATGTATTCGCCGGAGCTGCAGATCGTCAACGAGGTCTTCGTCACCCGCACCGCCAACTGGCTGTACTACCAGGCCGAGCGCCACTACACGGGCAACGGGTTCAACCCCAACCCCGATGCGCGCACGGTGATGATGGACTTCAGCAACCTGTGGTCGCTCGCGACCTCACCCGCGCAGCTGGTCGACCACCTCGACGTGCTGCTGATGAGCGGGCAGATGTCAGCGCACATGCGCGGCGTGGTGCTGACCTATATCGAGAGCATTCCCTACACCGGCTTCGGCGACACCGGCGGGCGCCGGCGCGCCTGGGAAGCCGTGCATCTGATCCTCACCTCGCCCGAATACCAGGTGCAGAAATGAACCGTCGCGACCTGATCCGCCGCAGCCTGCTGGCCACGCTGGGTGGCGCCAGCCTGTACTCGCAGTTCGGCAACCTGCGCGTGCTGCAGGCCGCCGCGCTGGACAACAGCGCCATCGCCAAGGGGGGCGACTACAAAGCGCTCGTCTGCATCTTTCTTGATGGCGGCAATGACAACGTCAACACGGTGATTCCGCGCGACAACGCGACGCATGCGACCTACGTCAACGCGCGCCCCGGCCTCGCCCTGCCCTTGACTGCGCTCACCGCCGGCACGCACCTGAACCCGCTGACCGCGCAGTCCAACGGCCGCCAGTACGCCCTGCATCCGGCGGCAGCGCCGCTGCGCGATCTGTTCGAGGCCGGCCGCTGCGCGATCGTCGCCAACGTCGGCCCGCTGATCGAGCCGGTCACGCGCGCCACCTTCCAGAACGGCAGCGCGCGCGTGCCGCCGCAGCTGTTCTCGCATTCCGACCAGCAGGTGTTCTGGCAGACCTCGCGGCCGGACATCCCCGACAAGATCGGCTGGGCCGGACGCATCGCCGATCTGCTGCAGGCGCAGAACCCGAACCCGCAGCTGTCGATGAGCATCTCGCTGCGCGGCCACAACTTCCTGCAGACCGGCACGAGCGTGCAGCCCTATGCCATGGGCACCCAGGGTGCCGAGGCGCGCAGCGGCTACCTGCAGGAGTTCAACGCGCCGAGGCGCGCGGCGATCGATGCCCTGCTGAACGGTCCGCTCAACCATCCGATGGAGCGCGCGGCCGCCGACATCCAGCGCCGCAGCCTCGACAACTACGCCCTGGTGACTTCAGCGCTGGCGGCGAATCCGCCGCTCACCACGCCAACGCCGCCCCTGCCCGAGGGCCTCGGCCTGGTCGCGCCTGCGGCCTACCAGCGTCTGGTCGGCCAGCTGCGCATGGTCGGGCGCATGATCCAGGCCCGCGCCCAGCTCGGCCAGCGCCGGCAGGTGTTCTTCGTCGGCGTCGGCAGCTACGACTTCCATGACCGTCTGCTGGACGAGCATCGCGACCAGATGGCGGCGCTGTCGCACGCGATCCGCATGTTCCACGACATCACCGTCGAACTCGGCGTGCAGGACCAGGTGACCACGTTCACCGCTTCGGACTTCGGCCGCACTTCGTCCGCGAACGGCGACGGCAGCGACCACGGTTGGGGCGGCGAGCATTTCGTCATCGGCGGTGCCGTGCGCGGCCGCGACATCTACGGCGAGATGCCCGGCCTGGTGCGCAATGGGCCCGACGACGCGGGCTGGGGCCAGATCATTCCCAAGCTGGCGGTCGACCAGTACGCGGCGACGCTGGCACGCTGGTTCGGGGTCAGCGAATCGCAGATCAACGACATCTTCCCCGCACTGGGCGGTGCGGTGCCGCGTTTCGGCCCGGCCACCGGTGGCTATATCGGCAGCTATCGCGATCTGGGCTTCATGCTGCCGGGCTGAGCGCGCTCACTCACGTTACTGAACACTTGCGACCTTCTGGATCGTCGCCCCCGCGTCGGCGGGGGCCCAGTGTTGCGCGCCGCAGTCGCACGCGTCCTGGATCCCCGTCCCCGCCTTCGCGAGGACAGGCTCTCCGCAGGGATGACGAATCAAGGCATCTCCAAGAACACCTAGCCCGCCGCGCGAGGCTGGGACGCTCTCAGTGATCCGCCGGAGATCAGCCGCCGGACTGCCCACGCTCGGCGCAGGCCAGCAGGGCCTGCAGGTCCGCGTTGTCCGGGGCGGCGGCCAGGCCCTTGCGGGCGGTGGTAGCGCAGGCCTCCCACAGGCTGCGGTCGCAGAGTTTGCCGGCATTGTCCTGGTAGAAGCCGGCGATGCGGGCGATGCCGGCCGCGGCGCGGGCGTTGCCAGGCTCCAGCGCCAGTGCCTGCCGGTACAGGCCCAGCGCGGAGTTGTCTTCAGGATAGTCAAGATGCCGTCCGAGACTGTCGGGCCGGGTGCCGCGATCGAAATACGCGTCCGCCTGGGTCAGCAGGGATTCGATCTCGCTGATGTCCGCCGGCAGCGCGATCGCGGGGGCGGTCGTCGATGTCGGCTGCACCGGCGCGTCGAGCGTGCCGGCAGGTGACCCGGTTTCGCGGGTGCTTCCCCACAGCAGCCAGCCGACCACGACCGCGCCGGCCAGACCCGCCGCCAGCGCCAGCGGCGCGCGTCGTCGCGAGCCTGTTCGCGTGATTCGGGTGGACGAGGCGATCGGCACGGTCGGCGCGCTTTCCACCGCCACGCGACGCGCGGTGTCGTGGCGCAGCAGCTGGGTCGACTGCAGCTTGGGCATGCGCGCGCGCAGCTTGTCCAGCGCCTGCACGAACTCCTCGCCGCTGGCATAGCGATCCTGCGGCCGCTTGGCCATCAGCCCATCCAGCGCCGGCTGCAGCCAGGCGTATTCGCTGGGCAGGATCGGCACCGGCTGGGTGATGTGGGCCAGCGCCACCGCGAAGGGATCGCTGCCGTCATAGGGCGGCTTGCCAATCAGCAGCTCGAACAGCATCACGCCCAGCGCGTACAGGTCGGAGCGGCCATCGACCGGCTCGCCGCGCGCCTGTTCAGGGCTCATGTAATCAGGCGTGCCGATCGACGCGCCGGCCAGCGTCGCGGTGGAGCTGGTGTCCATCGCCTTGGCGATGCCGAAGTCGGCCAGCACCACGGTGCGGTCGGCCTTGTAGAGGATGTTGCTGGGCTTGACGTCGCGATGCACGACGCCCTTCTCATGCGCGTAATGCAGGGCCCGCGCGACGTCGGTGACCACGTCGAGGATCTGCGGCACGGTCAGGCCACGGCTCATCAGGTCGCGCAGGGTGCCACCGTCGATGTACTCGGCGGCCAGGTAGTACACGCCCTCATGCGAGCCGATGTCGAACACGGTGACGAGATTGCGGTGCGAGAGCTTGGCGGTGATCCGCCCTTCCTTCAGGAAGCGCTCGGTGAACTCGCGGTCGGCCGCCAGCTGCGGCGACATCACCTTCAGCGCGACCTCGCGGTCCAGCGATTCCTGCACCGCCAGATAGACCGAGGCCATGCCGCCGGCGCCCAGCGGGCGCAGGATGCGGTAGCCCGGCACCTGCAGGCCGCCGCCGCTGCCGGGCTTGTGGACGATGGTTTCCTGCACGCCGCGCTCCGCGATCAACTCAGTGCGGCGATTGTGGGCACGGCACGTGCCGGCTGTCACGCGGCACTCACGACCTGTGGATCAGCCGCGCATCGCCTTGTACGCCGCCAGCGCGGCCTCGCGAGAAGCCTTCATGTCGACCACCGGACGCGGATAGTCGGGCGCCAGCCGGCGCTGCAGGTCGGAGTGCTCGAAGGGCGCGTACAGCGCCTTGTCCGGCAGGCGCGCGAGTTCAGGCACCCACTGCCGGATGTAGCTGCCGCGGGCGTCGAACTTCTCGGCCTGGCTGATCGGATTGAAAATGCGGAAATAGGGTGCGGCATCGGCGCCGGTGCCGGCGCTCCACTGCCAGCCGCCGGTGTTGTTGGCGAGGTCGGCATCCACCAGCGTGTCCCAGAACCAGCGCGCGCCGTGCAGCCAGTGCAGGCGCAGGTTCTTGGTCAGGAAGCTGGCGACGATCATGCGCACACGGTTGTGCATCCAGCCGGTGTGCCAAAGCTCGCGCATGCCGGCATCGACGATCGGAATGCCGGTGCGGCCGTGCTGCCAGGCCTGGAGCTTCTCGTCCGGCGCATTCCAGGCGAAGTGCTCGAACTGCGGGCTCAGGTTTTCGCTCGCGGTCTGCGGGAAGTGGAACAGCAGGTGGGCATTGAACTCGCGCCAGCCAAGCTCGCGGATGTAGCCCTCGACCTGCTCGCCGGCCGCCGCCGGCCAGTGCTCGCGCTGCAGGCGACGGATGACCTGGGCCGGGGTGATCTCGCCGAAGTGCAGGTGCGGCGACAGCCGCGAGGTGCCGGCGCGGTCGGGCAGGTCGCGCTGGCTGACATAGCTGGCCGCCGCGCCTTCGATGAAGGCGTCCAGCGCCTCGTGGGCACCGGCCTCGCCGGGCGTGAAGCGCTCCCAGAAGCCGGCGTCCCAGCCGAGCTTGGGCGCGAGCTTCAGCGCCTCGATCGGCAGCGACTCGACCTCGGGCGCCCAAGGCAGTCGTGCCGGCGCTTCGATCGCTGCGCCAACCTCCACCCGCGGCCGGGCGTTGCGCCAGAACGGGGTGAACACGCGATAAGGCCCGCCGCTGCCGGTCATGACCTCGTCGCGCTCGAACAGGGTGGCGCCGCGGAAGCTCTCGGCGCGCAGGCCGGCGGCCTTCAGGCCCGCCTTGACCGCGGTGTCGCGGGCGATCACTGCGGGCTCGTAGCGGCGCTGCCAGTAGACGGCATCGGCACCGCAGTCGCGGGCCAGCTGCAGCAGCGTTTCGAGGCTGGCGCCGCGGCGGACGATCAGGCGCGAGCCGCGCGCGCGCAGGTCGGCATCCAGCGCCTGCAGCGAGCGCTGCAGCCACGCCAGCGAGGCTGCACCCGGCGCCCACTCGCCCTCTTCGTCCGGCGCGTGCACGTAGACAAACACCGGCGCCTCGCCGCGCTCGATGGCAGCGGCCAGCGGCAGGTGGTCGGACAGGCGCAGGTCGCGGCGCAGCCAGATCAGGGCGCGGGACATGGGAACACTCGCTGTTTCGGGCCGCGGAGTGTCGTGCAGGCGGCGTGAGCAGGGCAGCAAGGCCCTGCGAGTGGCGCATCGAACCTGCGTCTGCCGGCAGCCGCTGCGCATCGCTCATGACGCCCGCGACCATGAAGTCTCCGGCGCGCATGCGGGCCTCGGTCACTCGCTATGCTGCCCGCCCCCGACCTTGGCTCGACCCGCCTTGTCCACGCCCTCCTCCGCCGCGCTGAATCACCGCAGCGGCCTGCTGCTGGCTGCGGCCGGCGCGATCCTGTTCTCGGCCAAGGCCATCCTCGCCAAGTTCCAGTACCGCTACGGCCTCGACGCGCTCGACGCGCTGGCCCTGCGCATGCTGTTCGCCCTGCCGCTGTTCGCCCTGCTCGGCCTGCGCGAGCGCCTGCGCGGGGCGGGCCCACGGCTCAGCCCACGCCAGCGCTGGGCCCTGCTCGGCATCGGCCTGCTCGGCTACTACCTGTCCTCGCTGCTCGACTTCTGGGGCCTTGAGTACGTGCCGGTCTCGCTGGAGCGCCTGATCCTGTTCCTGAACCCCACGTTCGTCCTGCTGATCGGCCTGCTGTTCCTCGGCCAGCGGGTCAGCGGGCGGCAGTGGCTGGCGATGGCGGTGAGCTACGCGGGCATCGTGCTGGTACTGGTCGAGAGCCTGCGCGTCGAGGGCGAGCACGTGCTGTTCGGCGCCCTGCTGGTGCTGGGCGCGGCGATCTCCTACGCGCTGTACCTGGCGGTCTCCGGCGAGCTGATCAAGACGCTGGGCACCGTGCGTCTGGTGGTCGCCGCCATGGCCATCTCGACGGCGGCGGTGTTCGCGCACTACCTGCTGGCGCGCTCACCCGGCGACCTGCTCGGCTTCGCCCCCGCGGCCTACGGCTGGGCGCTGGCCAACGCCTTCTTCTGCACCTTCCTGCCGGTCACCTTCACCATGGCGGCGGTGCGCCGGGTCGGCCCCGGCACCGCGGCGCAGCTGTCGGTACTCGGCCCGGTCTCGCTGGTCTTCCTCGGCGCCTGGCTGCTGGACGAGACCATCACCCTCGTGCAGCTGATCGGCACCGCGGTGGTGCTGGGCGCGGTCTACCTGCTGACGCGCACACCCGTGCCCAGCGCAGCGCGCCCTGCCGCGGGTTCGCGCACAGACGCCCGGGTCAAGGACGCGGCGCCGGCCTCGCCCGAGCGCGAGATGTCCTGATCAGACGCCCAGGGCGGCCTCGCTGTCCTCGGCGAGTGCGGCCAGCACGCGCAGCGGGTCGCGACTGCTGAGCAGCACTGCCGCGCCGGAGCGCAGGCGCTCGGGTTCGGCCCAGCCGACGGCGCGCGCCGGCGCCCGGGCGACATCCCGCGGGAAGACGCCGACCCAGGCGTCGCGTCCGCTGCGCTTGGCCGCGTACAGCAGCCGATCGGCGAGGTCGACGACGTCCTCCCAGCCGCTGGCGGCGGGGCATTCGGGCAGCAGCGGGAACGGCGCGAAGCCGATGCTCAGGCTGCAGTGCAGCCGGCTGCCGTCCTCAATCTCGACCGGTCGCTCGACCATCAGCAGGCGGACGCGCTCGGCCAGCGTCGCGGCCTCCTCCGCGTCTAGGCCGCGGGCGACCACGAGGAACTCCTCGCCGCCCCAGCGGATGACGTGGTCCGAGGCCCTGAACACCTCGCGCAGCCGCCGCGCGAACTCGACCAGCACGGCGTCACCGGCAGCGTGGCCGTACTGGTCGTTGATGGCCTTGAAGTGGTCGACATCGCAGAGGAACAGGACCAGCCCGGCGTCCTTTCCCGCGTCTGCGGACCCAGGCCCATGGCGCAGGCAGAGCGCGACCTCCTTCGGCAGCGCCTGCATGGCGAAGCGGCGGTTGCAGAGGCCGGTCAGCGGGTCGGTGAGGCTGGCCTGCTCGAACTCCAAATTGCGCCGCTGCAGCTCGGCGGACAGCGCATGCAGATCGGCCGTGCGCGCCTGCACCTCGGCCTCCAGCCGATCGCGGCTGCGCCGCAGACGGCGCTCTCGTCGCCGCACCACCGCCATCACCGCCAGCACCAGCAGCGCCAAACCCGCCAGCGCCGCAGGCAGGGTCTGCCACCAGTGCGGGCGTACCTCCACGGTCAGCTGCCGCGGTGGCGCGAGGAAGCGGCCGTCACGCGTGCTGCCCTGCAGTTCGAGCGTGTATTCGCCGGGCCAGAGGCCGCCGAAACTGGCGACCCGCGCGCCGGCACCGACCCGCACCCATTCGGGCGCGACATCGAGCAGCCGGTAGCGGTAGTTCAGCAGCTCGGGCGCGCTGAAATCGAGCGCGGCGAACTCCAGGCTGAAGCCACGCTGGCCGGGGCCGATGACGATGCGCTCGGCCAGCGGACCGAAGGCGCTGGGCTCGCCGTCGATGCGCAGCTCGGTGGCGACCAGCGGCGGCACGAAGGTCCAGGGCTGGAAGCGTTCGGGGCGCACCACCAGCAGGCCCTCGGTGGCGCCGAACACGAGCCGTCCATCCGGCAGGCGCGCGTAGGCGCGGAACCAGCCCGTGCCGGCATGCGCGCCGTCAGCGCGACCGAGCCGGTGGAAGGCATCGGTGGCGGGATCGAACAGGAAACGGTGCGACCAGATCCGGCCCTGCGCATCGTCCAGCAGGTTGGCGCCAAACGCGACGCCGGCGAAGCCATGGCGGGCGCTGACGGCTTCCAGCCGGGCGACGTCGCCGTCGACAGCGAGCAGGCGATGCAGGCCCGCCGCGTCAAGCCAGAGCTGGCCGCGGGCGTCGAGCAGCAGGCCGAGCACGTCCGCCTGCAGTTCGACGCCCTCGACCTGCATCCGCAGGCGGCGCAGTGCGCCCTGCGCCGACTCATGGCGGAACAGACCTGCCGACCCGCCCACCCAGGCGCCCTCGGCATCGAAGGCCAGGGCATTGATCGATCCACCGACCCGGCCGCCATCGGCGAGCGCAAGTCGCGTCAGCCGTCCATCGGCGTCGCGACGGAACAGTCCGTCGCCCGTCGCCATCCACAGCTGGCCTCCGGGCCGGCCCCACAGCCGTCGGATGGCGGCACGCTCCAGGAATTCCGGCCCGGTCGCCAGCTCGAAGGCGCGCGCGCCCGGTGCCCGTACGAACAGACCGCGTTCGGTCGCCACCCACAGCCGGCCGTCCTCGGCTTCGACCACGCCTGAGGGCTGCTGGCCGGCGAAGGCCCCGAGGCTGGGATCCCCATCGCGCAGGAACTCGCGGATGCGCAGCTCGGCATCGACACGCACCAGGCCGTTCTGCGCCACGCCGACCCACAAACCACCGCTGCGCTCCGGCGCCAGGGTGAGCGCGCTGAACTGGGTCAGCGGCGCGTCGTCGAGCGCGTCGAAGCGCCGCGCGTACAGCGCGCTGCGACGCGGGTCGCTGCGCTGCAGGCCGCCGCCGAAGCTGCCCGTCCAGACCCAGCCCGAGTGGTCGAGCAGCAGATCGCGGATCTCGGCATTCGCCAGCGCCAGCGCATCGACCGCGCGCGGTCGGATCTGCTCGCGCAGCTCACCGCTGGCGCTGTCGACGATGTCGATGCCGCGGGCATGGGCGATCCACAGGCTGCCGTCGCCGGGCTCGACCGCCGCATTCATGCCGGTGCCGCGCCAGCGCTGCACCTCGTCGGCACGCGGCGGTTCGGCGCGCTCGGCGACCGCGGCCGGAATGCGCGCCATCTGGCCCTGCTGGGCGCCGACCCAGACGTCGCCGCCGGCGCTGACGTGGATGCCGCGGATGGTGGTGTTGGCGAAGCCTTCGCCGTCGTCGACGTCGGACAGCACGCGCTCGACCGCCGTCGCGCCCGGCCGCAGCCGGCCCAGGCCCTGCCAGCTGCCGATCCACAGCGCACCGCTGCGGTCCACCGCCAGCGCCGAGATGCGGGTGTCCATCTTCAGCCCGTCGACATCGGTCGCGGCGAAGCGACCGACCCTGCCATCGGGCTCGATGCGGCCGAGACCATTGCCGGTGGTACCCACCCAGATCACTCCGTCAGGCGTCTGCGCCAGCGCCCGCACGGTCCCCGACGGCAATCCCTCCGGCTGGTCGGGCCGCGCCCGGAAGGACTCGAAGCGGTCGCTGACCGGATCGTAGGCCGCTACGCCCTCGCCATAGGTGCCCAGCCACAGGCGACCGTCGGCGGCGGTCAGCAGCTGCTGGATGCGATTGCCCGGCAAGCCGCGTGGGTCCGCCGGATCGGCCTGGTAGAGCTTGAAGCGATAGCCGTCGTAGCGGACCAGGCCATCGGTGGTGCCGATCCACAGCAGACCCTGCCCATCCTGGGCCAGCGAGGTGATGACACCGTCGGGAATCTGCTCGTCGGTGCCGACCGCTTCGAAGGCCCGCGGGGCTGCCGCGCCCGGCGCCGGTGCAGCCGCATGGCCGGGCATCCAGGGCAGCAGCGCCAGCACCAGCAGCCAGCGCGAGAGCGGGTGCACGCGACGGTTTGCATGGGCGATGTGATCGGCTGCGCCTCGACTCACGGACGACAGGCCTCGGCTGCGGTGTCGAGCCAAGCGACAAGCGAATCCCGTGCCAAACAGACGCTGACGCACGCCTTCAAGATCGCGGCCCCAGCGCTTCGACGACACGCGCCAGCGGCAGATTGCTCTCGATGCGCACATCGCCGCACTCGACCCGCGCCGGATCCGCCCAATCGAGACTGCGCTCGGGCGCGCCGCTCTCGCGCTCGACGAACAGGCCGACCCAGGCGTTGCGGCCGCCGCGCTTGCCCGCCATCAGCAGGCGATCGGCGAGTGCGACGGCATCTTCCCAGCGCGCCGCATACGGTGCCCGCGCCAGCAGCGGGTACGCAACGAAGCCGAGACTGACCGTGACCGCAAGCTCGCGCCCATCGTCCAGCACGAAGGGCGAGTCGCCGATGCGCGCGCGGATGCGCTCCGCCAGCCCGACCGCCGCCGCCCGATCGGTGTCGCGGGCGGCAATCAGGAACTCTTCGCCGCCCCAGCGGATGAGGTGGTCGGAGCCGCGGCAGACCTCGCGCAGGCGCGCCGCCAGCTGGCGCAGCACCGCGTCGCCAGCGGCGTGTCCGAAGTCGTCGTTGACCCGCTTGAAGTGGTCGAGGTCGAGCAGCAGGAACACCAGCGAACCGCCCTGCCGGACCAGGCTGCCGTTCTGCGCATAGGGCCTGCGCTGGTACAGCGCGGCCTCCTTCGGCAGCTCCTGCTCGGCAAACCGGCGGTTGCGCAGACCGGTGAGCGCATCGGTGAGGCTCGCCTCCTCGGCCTCGCGCGAGCGCTGTTCGAGCTGCGCGCCGAGCCGCTCCAGTTCGGCGGTGCGCAGCTGCACCTCGGCTTCGAGACGCTCGCGCAGGCGCTGCAGGCGGCGCCGGCGCAGCCGCACCATGGCCTCGACCAGCAGGGCCGCGAGCACAGCCAGCGCTGCCAGCACCCAGGGGCGCTGCCAGGGCTCCGGCTCGACGTCGACCGGCAGCTCCAGCACGGCATCGCCGAAGCGGCCGGCGCGATCGCTGGCCTGCACCTGCAGCCGGTAGGTCCCGGGCAGCAGGCCACCGAACGCGGCGACGCGCGCATCGGCCCCGACCTCGATCCAGTCGTCACCGTTGCCCAGCAGGCGGTAGCGGTAGTGCAGCAGCTGCGGCGCGGTGTAGTCGAGCGCTGCGAACTCCACGGCGAAGCCGCTGTCGCCGGGCGCCAGCACCAGACCTGCGCTGCGCGGGCCGAAGGCACGCTCGACGCCGTCCACGCGCAGGCCGGTGAAGGCCAGCGGGGCGTCCAGGCTGGCCTCGTCGAAGCGCTCGCTGTCGATGACCAGCAGGCCCTGGTTCATGCCGAAGGCGAATCGCCCATCGGCAAGCCGAGCATAGGACCGGAACCAGCCGGCGCCGGCCAGCGCGCCTTCGCGCGGGCCCAGCGGATACAGGCGATCGAGGCCAGGGTCGTACATGAAGCGCTGCGACCAGATCCGCCCCTGCGCGTCGTCGAGCAGGTTGGCGCCGAAGGCCACGCCCTCCAATCCATGGCGGCGGCTGATCGACTCGAAGCGCGCGTGGCTGCCATCGAAGTTGTCCAGGCGCAGCAGGCCGGCGGCGTCGATCCACAGCTGCCCGCGCGCATCGACCACCAGACCGAGTACATCGAGTGCGCGCGGCCTGCCGTCGACCTCGGTGCTGACCGGGTGCAGCAGGCGACGCTCGACGTCGACCCGGAACAGGCCGGAACTGAACCCGGCCCAGGCGCCGGACTCGTCGAAACGCAGGCTGTTGACGGCACCGCCGACGCGCGCACCGTCGGCGCTGGCAAGGCGCTGCACGGCGCCGTCGGCGCTGCGTACGAACAGACCGTCGCCGGTGCCGATCCAGACCTCGCCGCGCGCGCCCGGCCAGACCCGGCGCACCAGCTTGCCTTCGATGAAATCCGGATCGGTCATGCGCTGCGGCAGCGCCGCACCCGGGGGGCGGTGGTAGAGGCCGAGCTCGGTCGCCACCCACAGCCCGCCGTCGGCATCGCGCGCCAGGCCGTACTGCAGCAGACCAGCAAGGCCCGGCTCGCCGGCCTGCACCAGCGGAATCCGGTCGCGGATGAGCAGATGGCGGTCCATGCGGATGACGCCGTAGCCATCGACCACCGCCCACAGGCCACCGTCCGGCTCGGCCGCGATGCTGGAAATGCTGAGCCGCTCCAGCGGGGCATCGGCGTCGGGATCGAGGCGTCGCGACAGGATCGCCGACTCGCCCGGGAAGGTCCGCAGCAGCCCACCGCCAAAACTGCCGACCCACAGCCAGCCGCTGCGATCCAGCAGCAGGTCGCGGATGCCCATGTCGGTCAGGCCATAGGGCTCGCCACGGCGATGCCGGTAGCTGGCGCGGTGCACGCCGCCCGCCTCGAACAGCTCCACGCCGCGACCATGCGCCAGCCACAGGCGCCCATCCGCGGTTTCCAGCGCCGAGTTCAGCCCCATCCGTGGCCAGCGCATGAGGCGCGCGTGGTCCATCGCCTGCTCGCCACTGGCGATCTCCGGCGGCAGGCGGATCAGGCGGCCGTCCTGCGAGCCGACCCAGAGCGCGCCATCGCGGGCAGCGTGGATGCCGCGCACCACCACGTTGTGGAGGCTGTCCTGCTCGCCGGGCTCGGACAGCACGCGCTCGAAGCGCTCGCTGCCGGCGCGCAGCACGGCCAGGCCTGCCCAGCTGCCCACCCAGAGGTTGCCCTGCGCGTCGACTTCCAGCGCGCTGATGCGGTCATCGGGCAGGCCGGTCCACTCGTCCTCTGCATTGATCACGCGCACCGCATCGTCTGCCGAGACTCGCCACAGCCCCAGCCCCGAGGTGCCAACCCAGACCGTGCCGTCCGGCGTCTGCGCGAACGCGCGCGCCGGTGCGGGGCCCGGCAGGCGCGGGCGACTGACCCGATCGGCCGGCGGCAGCAGGCGGAGGAAGCCATCGCTGTGCGGATCATGGCGGGCCACGCCGTCGCCATAGGTGCCGACCCAGAGGCGGCCCTCGCGATCGCTGAACAGGTGCTCGATGCGATTGGCAGGCAGGCTGTCGGCCACGTCCTGAGCATGACGGTAGGCCTTGAAGCGGTAGCCGTCATGGCGCACCAGGCCTTCGGTGGTGCCGATCCAGAGGAAGCCGTCGCCGTCCTGGGCAAGCCCAGTGATCACCCCGTCGCGCAGCTGCTGGTCGTCGCCGATGCGCTCGAACAGCAGACGCGGGATCTCTGGCGTGCCGGCAGGATCAGAACGTGTCGCCGCGCCGGCATCCGGCTGCAGGATTGTCTCGGCCGCGCCCGCGTGCCCGCAGCACAGCAGGGCCAGGAACAGGACGGCACAACAGCGGAAACGCGAGCCCGGATCGACGAGCGGTGCAGCACGGCGATGCAGGAAGGTCGCCAAACCCGTGACGCTGCAGGCAAGCACGGCCACTCCGGGCATCATCGACATGATGGCCGGAGACTATACGGCGCGGGCCGAAGCTGCGGCAAAGAACGCGCAGGCCCCGGCGATTCACCGGCCCTCCCAGCCGACCCGTGCGGCGCCCGTCACGCGTGCCTGTCAGTCGACAGAAGCCGCCAACCGCTGCCGCAGTGACTCCGCCTGCGCGCGGATCGCCGCGCGCTTGGCCTCGGGCAGGCGCTCCAGGCTGCGCCACTGCAGGGCCGCGCGCGGATGTTTCGCGAAGCGCTGCTGGTGCTTTTCGAGGAAGTCCCAGTACAGGGTGGTGAACGGGCAGGCCTTGGGGCCGACCGCCTCGTCCGGCTTGAAGCGGCAGCCGCTGCAGTAGTTGCCCATGCGCTGGATGTACTTGCCGGAGGCGCAGTAGGGCTTGCTGGCCATGACGCCACCATCGGCGAACTGGCTCATGCCCAGCACGTTCGGCAGCTCGACCCACTCCACCGCATCGACGTAGACCGCGAGGTACCAGGCGTGCACCTCGCGCGGGCGTACGCCCAGCAGCAGGGCGAACAGGCCGGTCACCATCAGCCGCTGGATGTGGTGGGCGTAGCCGTAGCGCAGGGTCTGGCCGATCGCCTGCTTCAGGCACTGCATGTCGGTGTCGCCGGTCCAGTAGAAGGCCGGCAGCGGGGCTTCCGCGCCGAGCGCGTTGTCGTCGAGGTAGCCGGGCATGCGCAGCCAGTACAGGCCGCGCACATACTCGCGCCAGCCGAGGATCTGGCGCACGAAGCCCTCGACCGCGGCCAGCGGCGCGTGGCCGTCGCGCCAGGCCTGTACCGCCGCATCAATGACCCGGCGCGGGTGGATCAGCTTCAGGTTGAGCGCCACCGACAGCCGCGAGTGGTAGAGCCAGGGTTCGTCGGTCCACATCGCGTCCTGGTAGCGGCCGAACAGGGGCAGGCGATGGCGGATGAAATCCTCCAGCGCCTCCTCCGCCTGCACGGGCGTCAGCGGCCAGTCGAAGTGGTCGAGTTCGCCTGGATGCTCGGCGAAGCGCTCCGCGACCAGCGCCAGCACCTCGGCGGTGATCGCATCGGGCGGGAAGGCGACAGGCGCCGGCAGCAGACCCGGCCCGCGCGCGTCGAAGCTCTCGCGGTTGTCGGCGTCGAAGTTCCACTGTCCACCCGCCGGCTCGCGGCCGTTCATCAGCACGTCGTGGCGCTGGCGCAGCCAGCGGTAGAAGAACTCCAGGCGCAGCTCCTTCTTGCCGCGCGCCCAGCCGGCGTAGTCGTCGATCGTGCACAGGAAGTGGCGGTCCTCGCGCTCGATCACGGCAAGCCCGACCTCGGCCGCCACCGCCAGCAGGCTTTGCCAGACCCGCCAGTCGCCGGGCCGCACCCAGCACAGCTCGGCGGGCTTCAGACGCGCGATGTCGGCGGCCAGGGCCGAGCCGAGATCGGCGTGGGCGTGCTCGCCCAGACGGTGGTAAACCAGCGCCCTGCCCTGCGCGCGCTGGTCTTTGGCGAAGTGGCGCATGCCGGCCAGGAACACGGCGATGCGCGCCTTGTGCGACCACACGTGGGTGCTCTCGTCGGCGACCTCGGCCATCCACACCGCGTCGCAGCTCGGATCGAAGTCGTCGAACAGCGCGCTCTCGCGGTCGAGCTGATCGCCCAGCACCAGGTGCAGGCGGCGAAGTCGCGCGGGGATCTGTTGCATGGCTGACCTATACTGGCGGCCCCGATCGGGGCAGGGAGCGAAACGATGGGCAGTGTGCGCAGCGGTACGTGGATGGCGTGTGCGTTGGCAGCGGCGCTGGCCCTGCTGGGAACGGGATGTTCGAAGGACGCGCCGCCGCCCGCGCCCATCCAGGCTCCGGCGCTGGAGACCGCGCAGGTACAGGGCTTCGGCCTGGCCCGCTGGGGCGCCGAGCGCCACAACGGCCGCCCGGCCCTGGTGCTGGAGTTCTCTCAGCCGCTGGCGGTAACCCAGCCCTTCGACGAGCTGCTGAAGGTCACCGGACCCGACGGCGCCGAAGGCCAGAGCGGCTGGACGCTGGATCCCGACCGCACGCGCCTGCGCTACCCCTACATCGAGGCCGACAAGAGCTACACGGTGCGCATCGACGCGCGCCTGACCGCGGCCGAGGGCGCGAACCTGGGCAGCGAGGTGCTCAAGGAGATCCACTCCGGCGCGCTGCCGCCGCAGGTCGGCTTCGCCAGCCAGGGCAGCGTGCTGCCAGCGCGCAATACCGACGGCCTGCCGGTGGTGTCGGTCAATGTCGCCGAAGTCGACGTCGAGTTCCTGCGCGTGCGGCCCAGCGAGTACTCGAACTTCTTCGCCAACTTCCAGCGCTCCGGCCAGCGCCAGTGGTGGGACATGGGCAACCTGTCCGGGCTGGCCGATTCGGTCTACGCCAACCGCTTCGTGCTGAACCAGCGGCCCAACGAGCGGACGGTGAGCTTCCTGCCGGTGCAGACCGTGCCCGAGCTGCGCGAGCCCGGCCTCTACTTCGCCGTGCTGCGCCAGGTCGGCGACTTCAGCGGCCAGTACCAGACCACCTTCTTCAGCGTCACCGACATCGGCCTGCACGCCCGCCTGCACGCCGGCCAGCTGTGGGTGCGCGCGGCCTCGCTGGACAGCGGCCAGCCGCGCGGCGGGGTGCGCGTGGAAGTGATCGACAGCAGCGGTCGCGTGGTCGCCGAGGCCGCCACCGATGGCGACGGCCGGGCCACGCTGGCGCACGCGCCCAAGCCCGAGGACGTGCTGGTCGCCCGGCGCGACGCCGAACTGGCGCTGATTCCCTTCCGCCAGCCGGCGCTGGATCTGGCCGACTTCGAGGTCGGCGGCCGCCGCCACACCGCGCTCGATGCCTATGTGTGGTCGGGCCGCGACCTGTTCCGCCCAGGCGAGACGGTGCAGGCTTCGGCGCTCCTGCGCGACTTCGATGGCCGCTCGCTGAGCGCCCCCCAGCCACTGTTCGCGCGCCTGCTGCAGCCCGATGGCCGCGCCGTGGTCGAGCGCGAGCTGTCCGCGGCCGAGCTCGGCTACTACAGCTTCGAGCAGAATGTCGCAGACGACGCGCCCACCGGCCGCTGGCGCCTGGAGCTGCGCACCGCGCCGGATGACAAGACACCCGTCGGCAGCTTCAGCTTCCGCGTCGAGGAGTTCCTGCCCGAGCGCATGAAGCTGAACCTCGACGCCGAGGCCGGCCCGCTGACGCGCGGTGCCGATCTCGCGCTCGACATCGAAGGCGCCTACCTCTACGGCGCGCCCGCCGGCGGCAACCGCTTCAGCGCCGAGCTGGCCTATCGCGTCGACAGCGAAGCCGTGCCTGCGCTGCGCGGCTACCGCTTCGGCGACGCCACCCTGCAGCTGCCGGCGCCGCAGCAGGTGCTGGACGTGACGCTGGGCGAGGACGGCCGCAGCGCGCAGACCGTTGAGCTCATGAAGGACGGCGCCGCCAGCGCCAGCCCGCTGCAGGTGATCGTCAACGGCAGCCTGTTCGAAAGCGGCGGTCGCGCGATCCGGCGCAGCCTGGTGCGCAGCCTGTGGCCGGCTCAGCAGCTGGTCGGCGTGCGCCCGCTGTTCGAGCTGGCCGACGGCCCCGGCACCGAGACCGAAGCCGGCTTCGAGATCGTGCGCAGCGATGCGCAGGGCCAGCTGCAGGCCGGCCAGGGCCTGCAGGTCAAGCTGGTGCAGGCACTGCGCGATCTGCACTGGAGCTGGGTCGACGGCAGCGGCTGGAAGACTGACTACAGCGAGCGCTTCGTCACCGTTGAATCGCGCACGGTCGATGTCGACGGCAGCACGCCGACGACGATCCGCCTGCCGGTGCAGTGGGGCGAGTACCGCCTCGAAGTCACCGACCCGGCGACCGGCCTCACCACCCGCCTGCCGTTTACCGCCGGCTGGGGCTGGGACGACGAGAACCGCGGTCTTGATGCGCGACCCGACAAGGTCAAGCTGGCGCTGGACAAGCCGGCCTACCGCGTCGGCGACATCGCCGGGATCACCGTGACCGCGCCCTACGAGGGCCCTGCCGTGCTGCTGGTCGAGAGCGATCGCCTGCTGCACAGCGAAGCGGTGGAGGTGCGCCCGGGCACCACGCTGCGCGTGCCGATCAGCGAGGCGATGAACCGCCACGACGTGTACGCGACCCTGCTGCTGATGCGACCCGGCCAGAACGCCCGCCAGCCCGGCCCGAACCGCGCGCTCGGCATCGTCCATCTGCCGATGGCCCGCGACGAGCGCCGCATCACGCTGACGGTGGATGCCCCGGACGCTCCGGTGCGTCCGGGCGCGCCGCTGGAGATCACCGTGCAGGCCAGCGACCTGGCCGGCGAGACCGCGCAGGTGACGATCGACGCGGTCGACGAGGGCATCCTCAGCCTCACCCGCTACCCGCTGCCCGATCCGATCGCGCATTTCCTCGCGCGCCGCGGCCTGTCGATCGAGGCCTGGGATCTGTATGGCCGGGTGATCGAGCGATTCGAAGGCCAGCGCGCGCGCCTGCGCTTCGGCGGCGATGCCGCCCTGCCCAACCTGCCGCAGGCGCGTCGCCCCACCGCCAAGGTCAAGACCATCGCCCTGCACTCGGGTCCGGTCGCCTTCGATGCCGAAGGCCGCGCGACCGTGCGCTTCGAGGCCCCCGATTTCAACGGCGCGCTGCGCGTGGCGGCACTGGCCTTCAGCGCCGAGCGCTACGGCCAGGCCGAGGACGAGGTCATCGTGCGCGCACCGCTGGTGATGGAGGTCAGCACGCCGCGCGTGATGGCGCCGGGCGACCGCGCCCAGCTCAGCGTCGACCTGCAGAACCTGAGCGGCGCCGATGCGCGCTACACGGTCAGCGCGAAGGCCGAGGCGCCGCTGCGCATCGGCGGCGGCAGCCAGCAGCTCGAACTGCGCGACGGCGCGCGCCGCACCCTGGTGTTCGATCTTGAAGCCGGCGCCGGCAACACCGCAGCCACGTTCAGCGTCAGCGCCAGCGACGGCAGCCGCGAGCTCACCCGCGAGTTCGAGCTGGTCGTGCGTCCGGCCTGGCCGGCCGAACGGCTGAGCCGCATGCGCGTGCTCAACGACGGCGAAGCGCTGAGCTACGACGCCGGCGACCTCGCTCCGCTCGAAGTCGACAGCGCCCTGCTGCAGGTCAGCCTGAGCCGACGCCCGCCGATTCCCTTCACCGATGCGCTGAAGGGCCTGATCACCTACCCCTACGGCTGCCTTGAGCAGACCAGCAGCCGGCTGTGGCCGCTGGTCTGGCTGGGCAGCGAGGGCGGCCAGCGCCTGCCGGTGACGCCGATGAGCGAACCGATGCGGCGCGACGCGATCGCTGCAGGATTCGCGCGGCTGTCGGCGATGCAGCAGGCCAGTGGCCACTTCAGCTTCTGGCCCGGCGACAGCTGGGAGCAGCCGATGCTGACGCCCTACGTCGCCGACCTGCTGCTGAGCGCGCGCGAACAGGGCGAAGCGATTCCCGAAGCCGTGCTCGAAGCGGCCCTGAAGCGCCTGTCCGAAGATCTCTTGAGTGGCGGCGACGGCTATTGGAACTACGAGAACCCCGCGCACCTGCGTTTCGCCGCGCGCGCGCATGCCGGCTATGTGCTGGCCCGCGTCAATCGCGCGCCGCTCGGCACCCTGCGCACCCTGTTCGACAACGAGCAGGGACAGTCGCTGACTGCGCTTCCGCTGGTGCATCTGGCGGTGGCCCTGCAGCTGCAGGGCGATCCCGAGCGCGCGCGCAAGGCGCTGGCCGCAGCCGAGGCCAAGACCGATGCGCGGCCGGAGTATCTGGGCGACTACGGCTCGGAAGTGCGCGATGCGGCGCTGATCCAGGTGCTGCTGCGCAGTCACGGCCTCAGCGACGCCAGCACCGATGAAGCGCTGCTCAAGCTGGTCCGCGCCATCGACGCGCGCGGCCCGCAGCGCTGGTTCAGCACCCAGGAGCAGGCCGCCCTGTTCCGCCTCGGCAGCCTGCTGCTGCAGGACGGCGACGAGCGCCTCGGCCTGCGCGTCTCCGGCGAAGATCCGCGGCCGCCTGCCCTGCTGCACAGCCTGCAGCTCGATGCCGCTGCGCTGCGCGGCGGTGTGCGCATCGAGCCCGAAGGCGCCGCACCGATCCATGTGGTCGAAGACCTGGTCGGCTTCCGCCGGCAGGCACCGGCACCGGTCAGCGAAGGCCTGCGCCTGCAGCGTCACTTCTTCCACACCGACGGCCGCGAATGGGACGGCGGCGCGCTGAAGGAAGGCGACACCCTGGTCGTGCGGCTGACGCTGGAGTCGGAAACCGCGCTGCGCGAAGGCCTCGTGGTCGACCTGCTGCCGGGCGGCCTGGAAGCCGAGAACCTCGGCCTCGGCGACCCCAACCAGATCGGCAGTATGGTCATCGACGGCCTGGCGATGAGCGAGCGCCAGTGGCAGGCCGACATCAAGCACCAGGAATACCGCGACGACCGCTTCGTGGCCGCAGTCAGCCTGTGGCCGGGCCAGCAGGCGCGCCTGTTCTACCTGGTGCGCGCGGTCAGCCCCGGCGACTACCTGCTGCCGCCGCCGTTTGCCGAAGACATGTACCGCCCCGACCGCCGCGCCATCGGCGAGGCCAAGCCGGCACGGGTGCGGGTGGGCGGGGTGGAGTGAGGCGGGCGATATAGTCCGCTTGGAGAACAACAGGGTTTGGACGCGCCTTCGGCGTGTCCCACCCTACAGCCCACGGGCCAGTCCGATGTTCGTAGGTTGGGCCAAGCGCAGCGCGGCCCAACATCACGCGTCAGATCGCAAGCGCAAATCCAGGCCTGGCGGCGTTGGGACGCGCCTTCGGCGTGTCCCAAGCTGCGGTGCACCGAGCGCTTACCGCCCCGCCGCCCGCATCTGCTCCGGTGCGTGCGCGGCATCGGACAGCCGCTTGCTGTCGAGGATCTTCAGCTGGCGGCCGCGGATGCTGATGACGCCGTCCTCCTGCAACTTGGTGAAGCTGCGGCTCACCGTTTCGATCACGAGGCCGAGGTAGCTCGCGATCTCCTCGCGGCTCATCGGCAGGCTGAAATGGTCGTGCGACCGGCCCAGCGAACGCAGGCGCTCGCTGAGGCCGTGCACGAACAGCAGCACGCGCTCGGCGGCATGACGACGGCCGAGCATGCCCAGGTGGTCCTGGTCGAGCTCCATGCTCTTGCCGATGATGCGCAGCAGCTGGTGCTGCAGGCCCGGCACCTGCTGGGCCACGCGCTCCAGCTCGTTCATCGGGATCTCGCAGACCTCGGCGCCTTCCAGCGCCTCGGCCTCGCAGCGGTGGCTGCCGCTGCCCAGCGCGTCGAGACCGATCAACTCACCTGGCAGGTGGAAACCGATGATCTGCTCGTCGCCGTCTTCGTTCATGGCGACCGTCTTGAAGCTGCCGGTGCGGGCGACGAACAGGGCGGACAGCGCGCTGCCGGTGCGGAACAGGCGGTCGCCGCGCTCCAGCGGGCGGCGCTTCTTGACCAGTTCGTCGAGGCGCTCCAGCTCCTCGCCGCTGATCCCGGCCGGCAGGCAGAGCTGCTGCAGCGAGCACTGCCCGCAGCTTTTGCGCAGGCGCGCGAGATCCAGCACGGTGGATTCGACAGACACGGCTTACTCCTTGGTCCAGCGATCCAGCCAGTTCAGCACGGAATCGTGCCACTGGATGCTGTTGGCGGGCTTCAGGATCCAGTGGTTCTCATCGGGGAAATAGAGGAACTGGCTGGGCACGCCGCGACGCTGCAGGGCGGTGAAGGCGGCAATGCCCTGCTCCACCGGAATGCGGTAGTCGAGCTGGCCGTGGATCACCAGCATCGGGGTGTTCCACTTGTCGACGTGCAGCAGCGGGTTGAACTGCTCGTAGGCCTGCGGGTTCTCGTAGACCGTGCCGCCGTTCTCCCACTCGGTGAACCACAGCTCCTCGGTGCTGTAGCCCATCATGCGGGTGTCGAACACGCCGGCGTGGCTGACCAGGCAGTCCCAGGCTTCGCCCCACTGGCCGGCGATCCAGTTGACCATGTAGCCGCCGTAGCTCGCGCCCAGCGCGCAGGCGCGCTCGCCGTCGAGGAAGTCGTAGCGCGACAGCGCGGCCGCCCAGCCCTTCTGCAGATCCTCCAGCGGCTTGCCGCCCCAGTCCTGCGAGATCGAATCGGTGAAGGCCTGGCCGTAGCCGGTGGAGCCGTGGAAGTCGATGAACACCACACCATAGCCGCGCGCCGCATAGGTCTGCGGGTTCCAGCGGTAGTGGAAGCTGTTGCCCATCGAGCCCTGCGGGCCGCCGTGGATGATGAACGCCACGGGGTACTTCTGACCTGCCTCGAAACCGATCGGCTTGACCACATAGCCATAGACCGTCGCGCCGCCGTGGCCCTCGAAGCTGAACTGCTCGAACTCGCCCATGCCGATCCCGGCGAGGCGCTCGCGGTTGAAGTCGGTGAGCGCGCGCTCGACGCCGCCCTTGGGCGTGGAGACGAACAGCTGGGCCGGCTGGGTCAGGCTGTCGCGCTGGAAGACGAGCGTGTCGCCGTGCAGGGCGAAGCCGGTGACATTGCCGCCGCCGACGACGATGCGCGCCTCGCCGCTGTCCGGCTTGACCGCGAACAGCGGGTGTTCGCCAAGGCGGTTGGTGGTGGTGTAGAGCTCGCCCTGGTGCAGGCTCAGGCTGCCGGCCGAGAAGTCCCAGTCCGGGGCCACTTCGCGACGCGTGCCGGACTCTATATCCAGCGCCATGATGGCCATGCGGTCGGCCTCGAAGCCGGGGCGCTTCATCGCCGTGTAGTAGAGCGTCTTGCCGTCGTCGGCGAACAGCGGATTGGCGTCCCAGGCCGGGTTGTCCGGCGTCAGGTTGACCGGCGCCGCATCGCCGGCGACCTCGGCGCGGAACAGGTCGAAGTTGGTCGAGGTGGGCTCCATGCGCCCGGCAATGCGCACGCTGAAGACCAGGCTCTTCGAGTCTGGCGCCCAGGCGTAGTCATCCGCGCCGCCAAAGGGCACCGAGGGCACGTCGCCGTCGATGCCGCGACTGACCCGCACCGGCTCGCCGCGCGCCTGGCCGTCCTTCAGCTCGGCCACGTAGAGATGGTTGCGCTGGCCGTCATTCCAGCTGTCCCAGTGACGCACGAACAGCTGGTCGTAGGTCTGGCCGCTGGTCTTGCTGCTGGCGGCGGCCTCGTTGCGCTGCTTGCTGCAGGCGAGATCAGCGCAGTCCGGATGCACGCGGAAGCTGAGCGCCACGCGCCGGCCGTCCGGCGATAGCCGATAGGTGCTCACCCCCAGCGGATAGTCGGTGACCTGACGCGACCGACCGCTACGCACCGATGCTGCCCACAGCTGCATCGATCCGCTCTCGGCGCTCAGGAAATACAGGGTGCGGCCGTCCGGCGAAAAGCTGGGACTGTTGGCGCTCTTGCCCTCGGCGTTGACCCGGCGCGGCTGCGCGCCGTCCTCCAGCCCGCGCAGGAACAGCCCGGTGCTGGCGCGGTTGGCGCCGAGATCGGCCTGTCGCAAGGTGTACGCCAGCACGCGGCCATCCGGCGACAGCGTCGGCGCGCCCACCCGATCCAGCGCGTTCAGATCGCGGGCATCGAGGCCGCGCTCCGCGGCGAGGGCAGGCAGGCAGGCGACCAGCGGCGGGACGGCAAGGAGCAGGAAAGCAAAGCGCGCGAGCGGCTTGATCATGGGGGCACTCCGAAAGGACTCGGGCATGTTAGGCCGCCCCCCCGAAGCTGCCAACCCGCACCTTCGCCCGGGGGCAGTCGTCCGTCCGGCTGTCGCTATACTCGCGCCGCCCTGCGCGCGCCATCGACCTTGGTCGAAGCCGCTCAGCCCAATCCTATCGGGGGAGTATCAACGCGTGTCCCAAGCCATCCAACCCGCAAGCACCGGGGAGCTCCTCGGCCATCCCAAAGGCCTATACGTCTGCTTCCTCACCGAGATGTGGGAACGCTTCGCCTTTTACGGCATGAAGGCCCTGCTCTTTCTGTACCTCACCAAGCACCATCTTTTCACCGACAGCAACGGTTATCTGCTGCTTGGCACCTATGCGGGACTGGCCTATGCCCTGCCCCTGCTGGGCGGCATCCTCGCCGACCGCTATCTCGGCATGCGCAAGGCGGTGATCTTCGGTGGGCTCCTGCTCGTGCTGGGCCAACTCGGCATGGCCTACACCGGCAGCCAGGCCAGCGGCAGCGTCGGCGCCGCCCAGCAGGACCAACTCGCCATCCAGGTGATGTATGCCTCGCTGGCTCTGATCGCGGTCGGCGTGGGCTTCCTCAAGCCCAACATCTCGACCATCGTGGGGCGCCTGTACGCCGATGCGGATCCCCGCCGCGAGTCCGGCTTCACGATCTTCTATATGGGCATCAATGTCGGCGCGGCGCTGTCCTCGATCGTCGTCGCGTGGATCGGCGAGACCATCGGCTGGGGCTACGGCTTCGCCCTGGCCGGCGTGATGATGGGCGTGGGCCTCGTGCAGTTCGTACTTGGCCAGAAGCATCTGCTTGGCCGCGCCGAGCCGGCCGATCCTGCCTTCCTGCGCGCACCGGCGCTGGCCGGAATCTCCCGCGAGTGGCTGATCTATCTCGCCGGCGTGGTGACCGTCGTCGTGGTCTGGCAGGTGCTGCAGACCCGGCTCGACTTCAGCTGGCTGGGCGCGGTGTTCGAAGGCCATGAAGTCACCCTGACCGAGGTTGTCGCCGTGGTGATGGGCGCCGGCCTGTTCGTCTGGTTCGGCTTCTTCCTGTTCTCCGGCATCAGCGCGGTCGAGCGCGGCCGGATGATCGTGCTGATGGTGCTGATCGTGATCAGCGCGCTGTTCTGGGGCCTGTACGAGCAGAGCTACGGGCCCTGGGTGGCCTTCGCCGAGCGCGTGATGGACCGCAGTTTCCTGGGCTTTGAATGGACCGCAGGCCAGACCACGGCCATCGGCGCCATCTGCGTGATCGCCTTCAGCCCGGTCTTCGCCTGGCTGTGGCCGCGCCTCGACAAAGCCGGCTTGAACCCCAGCCTGCCGGCCAAATTCGGCTGGGCGCTGGTGCTGGTCGGTGCGGCCATGGGCGTCCTGCAGTGGTCGACAGCGTCCGCGAGCAGCGGCGCCCTGATCGGCATGGGCTGGCTGATCGCCGCCTATGCGGTGATGGTGGCCGGTGAAATGCTGCTGTCTCCGATCGGCCTGTCTGCGGTGACCACCCTGTCGGTACCGCGCGTGGTCGGCCTGATGATGGGCGCCTGGTTCCTGTTCTCGGCATTCGGCGAGATGATCGCCGGCCGCTTCGGCACCTGGGCCTCGATCGCGCCGGAGGCCGACGGCAGCTTCGACGTGACAAAGGCACTCACCACCTACGGTGAGTTCTTCGGGCAGATGATGTGGATTGGTATCGCCGCCGGCGTGTTCATGCTGCTGCTGTCGCCGGTGCTGAACCGTCTGACCCGGCCGCGCTGAGAGCCGATCATCGCGCGGGCGTGGTCCGCGACCCGCCCGTGCGATGCGCGGACGCGCCCTTCGGCGCCGAAGCGCTGAACGCGAACCGCGCGCAACGCGGTCCCAGCAGGCGCCTCGCGGCGACGAAGCGAGGTCTCGATCCGCTCAGAACCGCCTGCGGAAGCGCCACCACGAGAAGCCGCCCAGCAGCAGCGGCGGCAGCAGATTGGCCAGCCAGATCGGCTGGCCGTAGACCTCGGCGAGGTTGACGCTCAAGCGCTGCAGCAGGAAATAGCCCAGGCCGAAGGCGATGCCGAGGAACAGGCGCTTGCCGAAGCCGCCGGTGCGCAGGCTGCCGAAGGCGAAGGGCATCACCGCAAGGCTCAGCACCAGCGCATTCAGCGGGTAGAACACGCGCGCCCACCAGGCGCTGATGAAGGGGCCAGCGTCGAGCTGGTTGCGGCTCAGGTAGTCGATGCTGTGGCCGAGGTCGCTGAGTGCCAGGTAGCGCGGCCGGGTGATGCTGAAGTCGAGGATTTCCGGGCTCAGCGCCGAGTCCCAACGCTCGCGCGGCAGCTCCTGCAGCTCGGCATGACGCTCGAAGAAGCGCGTGCGCCGCACCTCGATCAGGTCCCAGCTGCTGCCGATGTGCTCGGCGCGTGCGGCCAATGCGATCGCGGTCAGGCGCCCCTCGCTGTCGAACTCGAACAGGCGCACGTCCTCCAGCACCACCCGCGACAGGCTGCCCTCGCCCTGCACCGAGCCGCGCCGCGCATTGAGGAACAGATCACCCTCGCGCGCCCACAGGCCGGAGCCCCCGGCCAGCGAGAGGTCCTTGGACTTCGCCTGCACCACCAGGGCCTGGCCCGCACGATCGCCCCAGGGGCCAAGGGTCTCGCCCGAGATCACCATCGCGCCGGTCAGCATCAGCACCAGGGCACCTGCGGCGGCGGCGATGCGCCAGCGCGGCAGGCCGGCGGCGCGCAGCGCGGTCAGCTCCGAGGTCGCGGCCAGGCTGCCGAGGCCGAGCACGCAGCCGATCAGCGCGGCGGTCGGAAACAGTTCATACGCGCGCCGCGGCAGGGTCATGGCCACGTACAGGAAGGCGGTGTCGAGCGCATAGTCGCCTTCGCCGATCTCGTCGAGCTCGCCGACCAGGGCGCCCATCGCATCAAAGCCAAGCAGCACGCCCCAGGTCAGCAACAGGGCGCCCAGCACCTGGGTCACGATCAGCCAGTCGGCGCGGTTGACCCAGCCCCTCATGCCGCACCCGCCTGACCCGCCCGCAAGCGCGGGCGGTTGGCGCGCGACTGCCGACGCAGCAGCCAGATCGCAATGGCGGCGACCGCGGCGTGGATCGCCCACAGGCCGAGCCAGCCCGGCACGGTTCCGTCTGCAATCAGGGCGCGGCCGATGCCGAGCAGGTTGAGGTAGACCACATAGCCCAGCAGGGCGATCAGCAGGCCGCCGTAGCGCGCAGCGCGCGGCGGCGTGCGCGCCAGCGGCAGCGCCAGCAGCACCAGCAGCAGGGAGGCGATCGGCGCAGCCAGGCGCCAGTGCAGCTCGGCCTTGCTGGCCGGGTCGTCGGCCGCCAGCAGCACCGGCAGGCTGCGCTGCGACTCGGGTCGGCCCACCTCGGCCTGCTCGCTGTCGGGCACGCGGATGTCGTTGCGGGCGAAGCGCATCATCCGGAAGTCCAGCTGCCGCGGATCGCCTTCGACGCGGAAGCCGTCGGTGAGCGACAGATAGCGCTCGTCGCCCTGCGCTTCGAGAAAGAGCTCGCCGGAGCGCGCGGTGATCACGTCCAGCCGGCCCTCGCGCTCGCTGGCCACGAACAGGCGGCGGAACTCGCTGCCATCCTCGCTCATGTCCGACAGATAGATCACGGCCGCGCGCCCGGGCAGCTCGACGAAGCGACCGGGCTCCAGGCCGATCACCAGCAGGCTCTTGTTGGCTTCCTCGATCATCCGCGTGGCCGCGCGCTGCGCCATCGGCGACAGCCAGAGCGAAGTCAGCCCGACAATCAGGGCCACCGGCAGTGCCAGGGCCAGGATCGCGCGCTTCAGATCGGCAATGCCCAGCCCGACCGAGGCCAGCACCGCCATCTCGCTGTCGCGATACAGCCGCCCCAGGCCGAGCATCACGCCGAGAAACAGCGCCAGCGGCAGCAGCAGCGGGAGGATGTCGACCGAACGCAGGCCGACCTGGGAGAGCAGCAGCGCCGCCGGCACCTTGCCGCGCGCGATCTTGCTGAGCAGGTCGGCGAACAGGCCGCTGAAGCTGACCATCAGCAGGACCAGGGTGGCGGCCACGAAGGCCCCCGCCAGCTCGCGCCAGACATAGCGGTCAATGCGGCGGATCACGCGGGTCGGCTCCGGCGGTGCGCGGCGCGGCCAGCGATGGGAGCGTGCTCGGGTTCCAAGGGCATCGTTCGCAAGCCGGGCGCAGGCGCCACGGCAGAAATTCGTGAAGGCGTGGCAACGGTGGCAGCGGTAGGGGCTGGTAAACTCGCGGGCTTTCCGCACTCGCCAACCCATCGCCGGACCGCTCGGCGCTGGCGCTTCGGCGGGGCGCGGCAGTATCCACCGATCACGATGTACAGGAAAGCCATGGCACTCAAGCTGAACCTCGTCCAGACCCATCCCGCCGAGGCGGACGTCGACACCCTCATCCTCGGCGTCTTCGAGGAGAGCGGCCTGAGCGCACCCGCCAAAGCCGTCGATGAGCGCAGCGAAGGCCAGCTGTCGGCGTGGCTGGCGGCCGGCGACATCAGCGGCAAGGCCGGTCGCAGCGCGCTGCTGCGCGGCGTGGCCGGCGTCCGCGCCAGTCGCGTGCTCTGCGTCGGCCTGGGCGAGGCCGCGAAGTTCGACGCCGGCCGCTATCAGAAGGCCGTGGGCGACGCGGTCAAGGCGCTGGTCGGCAGCCCGGCGCGCCACGCCCTGCTGACGCTGAGCGCCCTCGACGTGGCCGCGCGCGACGCTGGCTGGGCCGTGCGCCAGGGCGCGCTGGCCGCCGAGCATGCGAGCTACCGCTACACCGCGACCAAGAAGGCGAGCAGCGATGCTGGCCTGGAGAGTCTCGCCCTGCTCGCCGATGCCGCGCACGCACCGCAGCTGCAGCGCGCCCAGGCCATCGCCGAGGGCGTGCGCCTGTGCCGCGAGCTCGGCAACCTGCCGCCGAACATCTGCACGCCCGCCTATCTGGCCGAAACCGCGCGCGGCATCGCCGCCAGCCACGACAAGGTCAGCGTCGAGATTCTCGAACGCGAGCAGATGCAGGCCCTGGGCATGGGCAGCCTGCTCGGCGTTGCCGCCGGCTCTGGCAATCTGCCGCGCCTGATCGTGCTCAAGTACGCCGGTGGTGCCAACGACCAGCGCCCTTACGCCCTGGTCGGCAAGGCCATCACCTTCGACACCGGCGGCATCAGCCTGAAGCCCGGCCCCGGCATGGAGGAGATGAAGTTCGACATGTGCGGCGGCGCCTCGGTGATCGGCAGCTTCCTCGCGGTCGCCAGGCTCGGCCTGAACATCAACCTGGTCGCGGTGGTGCCGGCGGTCGAGAACATGCCCGATGCGCATGCCTATCGTCCGTCCGACGTGTTGACCTCGATGTCCGGCAAGACCATCGAAGTGCTGAACACCGATGCCGAAGGCCGCCTGATCCTGTGCGACGCGCTCACCTATGCGCAGAAGTACGAGCCGCAAGCCATCGTTGACGTGGCCACCCTGACCGGCGCCTGCGTGGTCGCGCTGGGCAAGTTCCCGCACGGTCTGATGAGCAAGCACGACGACCTCGCCAACGAGCTGCTGGCCGCCGGCGATCAGGTCCACGACCGCGCCTGGCGTCTGCCGCTGTGGGACGACTACCAGCCCCTGCTCGATTCCGGCTTCGCCGACATGGCCAACATCGGCGGCAAGTGGGCCGGCGCCATCACCGCCGGCTGCTTCCTCGCCCGCTTCACCGAAGGCCAGCGCTGGGCCCACCTCGACATCGCCGGCACCGCCTGGGACGAAGGCCGCAAGGGCCTGGCGACCGGGCGACCGGTGCCGCTGCTGGTGGAGTGGCTGAGCTCGAAGGCTTGAGAGCCGGGATTCGGGAATTGAGAATCGGGAATCGATGGTCGCGTCGGGCGCCAAAGCGCCCGACCCCCCTTGATCGGAGCTCGCCCGTTTCGATGCACCGAAGCCTTCACACCCGCGCTCTTTCCGATTCCCGATTCCCGATTCCCCATTCCCGGCTCTAAAGTGCGCGCCGACTTCTACCTGATCGCCAAACCGCGCTTCCTTGAGGAGCCGCTGAAGCTCGTCTGCGAGCTGGTCAAGCGCGGCTATGGCGCGGGCCAGCCGATGCTGATCCTCGCGCGCTCGCAGTCGCAGGCCGAGGAGATCGACCAGCTGCTGTGGGAGTTCGACGAGGACGCCTACATCCCGCACCAGGTCGCGGGCATGGACGAGGACGACGACATTACCCCGGTGCTGATCGTGCCGCCGGGCGTCGACACGCCCTCGCGCCCGCTGGTGCTGAACCTGCGCGATGAAGTCGCGCCGCCGCCCTTCGAGCGCGTGCTCGAGGTGGTGCCTGCCGACCCGGCCGCACGCGAGCCGCTGCGCGCGCGCTGGAGCCAGTACAAAACGCTGGGCTACGCGCTCAACAAGCACGACATGTAAGGCGGGCGCAATCGAGGCCGTCGCGCGGTCAGCTGCGCGCCGAAGATGCCATCCGCGCTGCATCGTCCGCATCGGAGCCCGAGTCCATCGAAGCACGAGGCCGACCACTGCATCGAGCTCGGTCATCGCAGGTGTCAGGCAAGAGTCGGGATGCGGAGAGTTTTCCGCGTTTCCACGTACTGCGATCCAGACCCTGTCTGGAGCATCGCGCCATGTCCTTCTCCTCCTGCGTACTCATCCGATGTCTTGCCCTTGGCCTCGCTGTATCCCTGGCCTGTATGCCGGCCGAGGCCCAGCTGCTCGACCCCAGCTTTGGTGACCGCGGCCAGCTGACCGAAGGGTTTGCCGCGGTGGCCAGCTACGACGACGACCTCGCGCTCGCGGCCTGCGCCACAGCCGGCGGCACGTTGACCGTGTACGGCTCCGCGTCGAGCAACGTTCGCGTGGTGACGATGCGCCTGCGCGGCGACGGCAGTCTGGATACGAGCTTCAGCGCTGACGGCAAGGAGAGCTTCGACTGGCCGGGCACACGCATGTTCGATCGCGAACGCGTGGGACTGTGCATGGGCAATGGCGATGCGGTGCTGGCCCAGCCGGCGAACGAGGCGGGCGATGAGCGGATCGTTCTGGTCCGTATCCGGGCCGAGACCGGACTGCCGGACCCCACCTGGGGCAGCGGCGGATTCGTGGTGGTTGACCTTGACGTGCTCAGCGCAGAACTGGGGCAACGCGAAACGCCGCTGGGCCTGAACCTGGCCGCCGACGGCGGCGTCGACCTGACCGGTGACGTCGCCTTGAGCAACAACGGATCGCGCGGATTCCTGGTACGCATCGGTCCCACCGGCGTGGTCAGGGCTGCTGCGATCTACACACAGGGCCAGTACTCACGCTTCGCCTTTGCGGGAGCGGCGGAGGCACCCGACGGCAGCCTGTGGCTGTCAGGGCGCGCTGTGCGGACGAGCAGCAACCTGCCGACCTTCCTGAGTCTTCGAGTGGACCCACAGACGCTGGCGCTGGTGCAGGCCCTTCCCGGCTCCGCCCTGCTGCATCGCGTTGGGCGAGGACGCCTCGTTGCGCCCGGCGTGTTCGCCAGCGTCGCCCACCGGCGCGAGGCCGGTGCGGCCGATGTGCCCGTGCTGCTCGTGCATCGCGAGACCGGAACGACCGTGCTGGAGCTGCCCACCCTGCTGCCGGTGATGGGGCAACCGGGCAAGCAGCTGCCGCACGATCAGGATGGCGATGTGATTCCGCTGCCGGACGGCAGCGTGCTGGTCACCGGCACCGCCGGCCTGGACAACGATATCGGCGGCAAGGCGCTGTACCAGATCCGGGTGCTGCTGGCCGCAGGCAGCGAACCGGACCGCGTCGACACCCGCTTTGGCACCGGCGGGATCTGGCAGTTCTCGCGACTGCAGCCGGGCTGCAGCCAGCCCAACGATCAATCCATGCGCCGGACGACCCTCTGGAACGGCCGCGTCACCGTGGTTGGCGCTGCGCGCACGCAGAACTGCTTCAACAGCCAGGATCACGACTACTGGGTGCTGCGCATGCGGATCGACGCGCTGCACATCGACGGCTTCGAGTGAGGCGGGCGCCGCTCGGCGCTTCCAGCCACCGAGCACGTCGGCGCAGCACTTCGACAGTCGCCCATGCTTCTTGCCGAACACAGCGGGTCGTTGCAGTCGCGGCAACGCTGCCGGCGACAGTGCGAGTGCGTCAGCTGCCGGCACGCTCGATCTGCGCCTGCAGCCAATACTGCCAGCGCTGCAGCCGCACCTGCTGCAGGGGATTGCGCGCCCCCTTGGGCACGCCCTGCAGGGCGTTGGCCAGAGCCTGCAGACGTGCGGGCTCGGGGAGCAGTGCGGCCTCGGCGCGCTTGGCGGCGGCCCAGCTCAGCCATTCGATCGAGGTGCCCGGCCCTTCGCTGCCGATTCTTGCCAGGATCGGATCCAGCGCTGCCAGCGCTTCGCCGGGACGCTGGTCCTCGATCAGGGCGCACGCGAGGGCGTGGCGGCTGTAGTCGGTGGTGATGGCGTCTTCGCCGCCGAGTCGGAGGTCCACTTCGAGTGCCTCGCGCGCATAGCCCACCGCCTGCGAAGGCCGCCCGCAGCGCTCTTCGGCGGGCGCCAGGTTGCTCAGCAGCAGTGCCATGCCGGGATCGGCGCCGCCGAAGTAGTTGCGTGCGTCCGCCAGCGTCTGGCGGTACAGCTCCAATGCCTCGACGCATCGGTCCTGCCGTTCGATGACCGCGGCCAGGTTGACGCGGGTCAGCAGCAGGACCTCGCGGTCATCGTAGCCGTGCTTGTCGGCCCATATCAGCACCTCGCGCAGGCGCCGCTCCGCGGCCGGGGCATCGCTGCGCTTCTCGATGTCCGCGATGTTCGACTGCATGGAGACATAGCTCTCCATCGCCCGCTCCTGCGGCAGGTGCTGAAGCGCGAGGTCGGAAATCACCTCATACCCTGCGCGGGCCGCGTCGAGATCGCCGCGGTCCTCTGCGTTCATGGCGCTCTGCGCCCATGCGGTGATGCGCACATCGAAGCTGTGCACACCGCCGGCTTCGATCAGGGCAATCGCTGCCCGCGTATGCGCCATCGACTCGGGCAAACGTTCGAGATGGTCGTAGACATGGGCCCGCTCGATATGGAACCAGGCCCGCAGCTCGGGCTCGGGCGCCTCGATCCCTTCAAGCACGCGCTCGACCTCGTCATGGATCTGCGCCGCGCGCGTGTACTCGCCGAGACGCTTCAGCGCCACCGCGTTGGCCAGCATCAGCGCGGCGCGCGTCGCCGCCGGTTTCCGGGTGTCGGCCTGCAGCAGGCTGGCGTGGTGCTCCAGCAGCTCGCGCGCGCTGACGCTGCCGCCGTCCACCGCTGCCGGCGGCACGCTGCCGAACAGGTCGATCAGGTGCTGCGACAGCGCCTCGGCGCGGTCGCGCTCGGCGGCGGTGCGGGCCAGCTCCTCCTGCATGCGCAGCAGATGCAGACTGGCGCCGCCGACCAGCACCAGCGCGGCAGCCGCAGTCGCGACCAGCAGCGGCCAACGACGACGCAGAAGCCGACGGAACGCGTAGCCGAACTCGCCGCGCCGGGCTTCGACCGGGCGCCCTTGCAGCCAGCGGTCGAGCTCGGCAAGCAGGGCTTCAACGGTCGGATAGCGCTCCTGTGGACGCTTGCGCAGCGCGCGCAGGCAGATCGCATCGAGATCGGCATCGGCGCCGCGCACCGCGCCGGGACGGCCGCTGGGCGGCGCAGGCTCGACCTGCAATACGGCCTGGATCAGGGCCGCACTGTCCTGCACGCCCGCATGCGGCGAGCGCCCGGCCACGAGCTCGTACAGCAGCAGACCGAGTGCGTGCACATCCACTCCGACGCTCGCCGCCTCGGGCCGCGCGTCGACCTGCTCGGGCGCCGCATAGCGCAAGGTCATGAGGCTGTGTGCGCCTGCGGTCAGGGTGTCCTCGCCCTGCAGATGGGCGATGCCGAAATCGAGCAGCCGCGCGCGGCCAAAACCATCGACCATCACATTGGAGGGCTTGAGATCGCGATGCACCACCAGCCGCGCATGCGCATAGGCGACGGCTTCTGCGATCTCACGCAGTACGCGAACGCGCGTGCGCAGGTCGGGTGCTGCGTTCGCGCACCACTGATCCAGCGGCAGGCCTTCGACGAACTGCATGGCGATGTAGGGTGCGCCCTCGGCATCGCGCCCGCCGTCCAGCAGGCCCGCAATGCCGGGATGTTCCAGGCTCGCCAGAATGCGGCGCTCGCGCTCGAAGCGGCGCAGCTCGTCGGCGCTCCAGTGGCTGCCGCTGAGCCGCTTCAGGGCGACCCGCTGGACGGCGCCCTCCACCTTGCGCTCAGCCAGCCAGACCTCGCCCATGCCGCCGCGACCGATCCGCTGCAGCACCCGGTAGTTCGCGATCCGCGGCCCGGCCTCGCTGAGATCCTGGCGACGGTCCGCGGCATCCAGCGCCGGCAGCGGCTGTTCGCTGGCCTGCAGCTGGCGCGCCAGCTCCTGCGCCAGCGCGGGCTCGGTCTCCGCCAGTGCCTGCAGGCGCAACGCGCGCTCAATCGTCGGCAGATCGAACAGCTCGAAGAACAGCGCCTTGCGGCGCGCGTAATCGTCGGCAGGCTGCGGCACGCTTGAGCTCGGGTCCACGCCAGCCACTCAGTCGCGCGCAAACACGTGCTGCTTCAACCAGGCCGTCGCATGCGCCCACTCGCGGTTGACCGTCGCCGGATGCAGGGACATGGCGTGAGCGGTCTCGTCGATGGTGAGGCCGACGAAGACCCGCAGCTCGACGACGGTAGCCGCCCGCGCATCAAACTCGGCCAGCCGCTGCAGGGCGTCGTCGAGCGCGATCAGCTCGGCCGGCGTGCCGAGCTCCACGGCGTCGAAGTCCTCGATCGGCAGCGCGCGCTCGCCGCCGCCGCGCTTGTCGGCCAGCTTGCGGCGCGCGCGATCGATCAGGATCTGGCGCATTGCGCGCGCCACGATGCGGGCGAAGTGCACGCGATCCTCCGCCGCGGGTGGCCGCGACTGGATCAGCTTCATCAGCGCGTCGTTCAGCAGCGCCGTGGCCTCCAGCGTGTGGTGGTCGGCGTTCGAACGCAGCACCGCATTGGCGAGCCGGCGCAGCTCCGGATACAGGTGGGTGAACACCCGGTCGCGGGCATCAGCGTCGCCCTGCTGCCAGTCGGCGATCCAGGCGGTGATCTCGGGGGTAGGCGCTTGCATGGCGCCAGAATAGTGCAGCCGCAGGCGTCGCGGGCAGTCGCCTGTCCTTCGCCAGCGCGACCGCCGACATACCGGTGAGACGAGCGATCGCACTTCCCCCCGCGGAACACTCATGGCTGTGTCTGCAGGGCCTGCGCCACCGCCAGCACCTGGCGGCGGAAGTCAGCAAAGTTCCGCGCATCGGTATGATCCGGTCGACTCGCGATCTGGCGCACGGCGACCAGATCGGCGTCGGGCACCAGCACCAGGGCCTGGCCGAGATAGCCCTCGGCGGCATAGGCCACGATCGGGCCGACCTCGACCCTGAACAGCGCCGCCGGGCCCAGCCCGCTGGCCCGCAGCCCCTGCGCCCAGCGCGTCTGCCACTCCGGCCCGAGCGTTTCGGCGAGCGCCTGCATCAGCGCGCCCTGGTCCTCGTAGCTGTGCCCGTCAAGCGGCGCCAGCGCGTTCACCAGCTCGGCCGGGGCGCCACGCGCAATCGCCCTCTGGCGATGCGCGGGATCGACGTGGTAGCGCAGGTACGCCGGCACCCGCCACCACAGCAGACCGGATTCCGTGCTGGCGCTGGAGGCTGCGAACAGCTGTGCCGCGTAGCCTTCGGGCAGCAGCCGGCGGTCGCCGTGCCTGCCGTCGTCGAGCAGCAGCCGACCCAGCGCGGCGAGGTCGCTGGCGCGCATCGACAGCCCGGCCATCACCCGCGGGTGTCCGGCCTGATCTCGCTCCCACTGGATGTCGGCAATGCCCAGCGGATCGAAAAGACAGCGCTGCGCCAGCGCATCCAGCGGCTCACCCGCTGCGCGCTCGACCACGCCGGCGATCAGGTTGGTGGCCTTGTTGTTGTAGGCGAAGCGTTCGCCCGGCGCGCTGTCGAGTTCGGCGGCCAGCGCCAGCTGCACGCCGTCCGGTGCGGGATAGATCTCGGCGTGCGCGCGTGGATCGTTCTGCAGGCCGCTGCTGTGGTCCATCAGCATGCGCAGGCTGATCTGCTGCTTGCGGCCCTGCTTCCACTCCGGATACCAGCGATGGATCGGCGCATCAAGGCTGTCGAGCCTGCCCTCGTGCAGCAGGCAGCCCACCGCCATCGCCACCACGGACTTGGTCACCGACATCAGTTCGGTGACGCGCTCGCCCCCGGCCGCAGGGCGCTGCAGCAGGACTGCATCGCCGCGCATGAGCAATAGCGCATCGCTGGCCGCTTCCGTGGAGCGCTGTTCCAGCGCAGACAGTGCCGCCTCAAGCCCAGGCCCTGCAGGTCGGGCCTGCACGGCCGCAGCGACCGCCAGACCGACGATGCAGGCCAGCAGCCGGCTGCGACCCGTAGCGCGCCGCATGTGAGGTGACGTCCCTGTCATGTTCCGCTCCTTCCCTGTGATTGACGCCATCCGCGTCAGCGAGCAGTACGCAATCGGAGCTTCGATCCTTCGCCCGCCGCCGCGGGCCGCTGCCGCAAGCCGAGAGCACCAGCAGCGAAGGGAACGCCCTGTTTCTGCGTACAGCGGGTCGAACCCGGCAGTACGACCGGCACCGCGAGGCCTTCCATGCACACCGTTTCCCCCATCACCCGCAGCCTGCTGCTGGGCAGCCTGCTGATCGCAGCCCCGCTGGCCCAGGCCGGCAGCTTCCGCGACGACTTCAGCGATTCGAACTCCGGCTGGGCGCATGCCGCTGCCACCTCGGACCAGCACCGCGGCTTCGCCGTCTACACCGACAGCGCGCAGTACCAGATGACCCCGGTGCAGGACGACACCTTCGGCTTCGCGCCCTCGCCGCAACAGCTGGGCGGCGAGGTCTCGGTGAACGCCGACCTGTTCCTGTACGCGGGCGTGGGCCGCGGTGGCGCGGGCCTGGCCTGTCGCTATCGAGACCCCGCCAACTTCGATGCCGCGCTGGCGCGCGGTGACGGCACACTGGTGCTCATCCGCGTGCGCGAGGGCAAGGCCGAGATGCTTGCGGGTGGACCGGTCGAGAGCGTCATTCCAGGCTCGGTCGACACCCGCATCGAGCTGCGCTGCAGCGGTGGGCAGCTGAGCGCACGCACCCGCGAGGGCCTGGTGATCGAAGCCGCCAGCGCGGGCCCTGCCGAAGGCCAGTCCGGCCTGCTGGTGATCGGCGAGGCGGCCGCCGGTACCAGTGCCGTGTTCGACAACTTCGAGCTGCGCGCGCTGCAGTGATCGGGCGCCTGCGATTCCTGCCGCGGCCGCGGTCAGATAGCCGCATGGACGTGGTGCCGTTCACTGCTCAGCACTGCCTCAACTGCGGTGACCCGCGCCTCGACGCCTACTGCCCGCGCTGCGGCCAGGCACGCGTCGGTCGACTCGGCGCAGGCGCGCTGTGGGCAGAAACCTGGTCGCGCTGGCGCGTGTTCGAGTTCAGCCTGGTGCAAGCGCTCTGGCAGGTGCTGCGGCGGCCCGGCCACGTCGCGCTGGAGTACGTGCAGGGGGCGCGCAAGCGCCACGTGCATCCGCTGAAGCTGTGGCTGTTCGTGGCCGCCCTGCAGCTGCTGGTGCTGCAGCGCAGCGGCTATCTCGATGCGGAGGGCGTGGCGCTCGGTACGGCGCTGGCGCTGATCCAGACCTGGTCCAACTTCGCCTTCGCCATCGGCGGGCTCGCGCTGTGGCTGGCCTGCGTGCTGGTGATGAAGCGCGGCTACACGCTCGCCGAGCACGCCGTGCTCGCGGCCTACACCCACAGCCTGGTGCTGGCGGTGGCGACCCTGCTGAAGCTGCCGGTGCTGGTGTGGCGGTCGCCGGAGTTTCTCGCCCTGCACCAGTCGCTGGCGCCGCACGCGCAGGACCTGGTGGGCACGCTGGCCCTGGGCCTCTCGGCCCGGCAGTTCTTCGGGCTGCGCGGGCTCGGCGGAGTGTTCCCTCTGGTGCTGCTGATCGCGGTTTTCCTTGCCGGCAAATGGCTCCTGCTGCGCGGCTTCGGTCACGCACTCAGCGCCTATGTGCGCAGCCAGCTTTGAACTGGACAGATGTCCACGAGCAAGGGCGGCCAGCGCTTGAGGCGCATCTCTTCCTTCTGACTCCACCCCACGAGGCGCATGTCCCCATGTCCACGACACGAACCCGCACGTCCGGCAACGCCCCCACCCTCGCCCGCTGCGCTGCGGCCTTGATGATGATTGGCGGCCTCGGCGCCTGCACCGGCCACGAAGGCAGCGCCCAGGCCGAGTCCGGTGCGGCCGGCACACCCGACAGCGCGCTGGCGGATGCTCGCGTTCCGTCTGCTCCGCCCGTCGTGCGCACCGATGAAGCCGAGGCCCAGGGCAACGCGCTGGCCGAACAGATCGCGCTGCGCCTGCAGGCCTGTGCCTACGACGGCTCACCGATCACGGTGAAAGGCGAGACCTTGAGCCCACCCTCCGACGGCGCCTGCGTGGATCTGGTCAACCGCATCATGCGTTTCACCGGTCTGCCGCAGAACTTCAACGTGGTCGAGGCGCCGGTGCCCAACGCAGCAGCCCTGATCCTGGTCGACGACAGCAAGACGCCGCGGCGGATCATCGCCTTCAACCGCAGCTTCCTCGGCATGGTCGGTCGCGCCACCGGCGACAACCCCTGGGCGCCGATCAGCATCATGGCCCACGAGATCGGCCATCACCTGTCCGGCCACACGATCATGCCCGGCGGCAGCCAGCCGCCAATCGAACTGGAGGCGGACAAGTTCTCGGGCTTCGTGCTGTACCGCATGGGCGCCAGCCTCAGCGACGCCCAGCACGCGATGAGCGCGCTGGTGCCCGCGGATGTCCGCTCGCGCACGCATCCGGGGCGCGCCGCGCGGCTGGACGCCATCGCCCAGGGCTGGCGCGAAGCCTGCGATCAGCACGGCGGCAGCGCCTGCGACGCCGGCATGGCGCAGGCCGCCACGGCCACAGCGAATGCCCCGCGCCCCGCCGCCAGCGTGCCGCCGGAGCACGACGCCACACCGGCCATTGACTCGCCGATGCCCGCCACCGCCACCGCTGCCGTAGTGGCCCCGCCCGCACCGCCTGCGCCCGGCGGCACACCCTCCAAGTTCGGTCGCTTCGTCTACGACGAGTACGGCGTGCTCGACGCGGACATCGTGGCGACCGTGGAGCAGCGTCTCTATCGCCACGTCGAGGAGCACCAGGTCGAGATCGTCACCGTGCTCGCGCGCGACACCCGTGGCTTGAGCGCCAGCGAATACGCCTGGGCCATGCTCCGGCAGCTGCGCGTGGGCAAGCTCGACGTCGGCAATGGTGCGGTGCTGGTGGTGGCGCCCGAACGCGGCGAGACGGCGATCGCCATGGGGCCGGGCGTGGCCCTGCAGATGTCGAGCACGATCAACGCGGACCTGCAGCGCCTGGGTGGCTTCCTGCGTCTGGGCTGGCCGCAGTGCCAGAAGCGCCAGGCCTGCGGCAACTGGACCGAGAACCTGCTGGATGCGGCGACCCACATCGCCGACGACACCCGCCACCTCGACTGGAGCATCCGCTTCTTCGACCTCGGCGAGATGCGCGCCCTAAGCCAAGCCGAGCTCGAGCGGCGCGTGCGCAGCGGTGATCGCTACGACCCCGCCCAGGATCCGGTCAGCCGCAAACTGCTCCGCGTCGAGGCCAGCGTGGTCGACGCCGCACCGCCGGCACAGGGCGAGGGCTACCGCATCAATCCGATTCGCGCCGAGCGCGTGGGGCCACCGGTTCTCCTGCGGACGGCCGACGGCCAGAGCGTGCTCGCCTACCAGCCTGCCAACCTCGCCACGCTGATGACCGCCGGCGCCCTGCAGGAGGGCCGGCGCTACAGCCTGGTCCTGCGCGAGTCGGCCATCGATCTCGACACGCCCGAGTTCGACCTGCTCAGCTACGACCTGGTCGAGGCGGGCGGCTGAGCAACGGCCTCGCGGCGTCAGGCGCGCGCCCCGCCGTGGATGGCGGGGCTATCGCTGGCCTCAGCCGGCCATCTTCGCGGCTGTCCGGGCATCCGCGCCGGCTGAGGGAGGCACCGCATCCGCAGGCACGCCACAGTCGCGCGCCCAGGCGCGCGCACGCTCAAGGCGCAGGGCCCTGGGCAGCGCGGGTGAGCGCTGCACCTGGGTGAGCGCCTCCTGCATTGCGGCAGTATCGGCGGCACTCGGCACCGGCTCGCGCCCACAGCCGAGCGTCGCGCGCACGATGGCCTCGGTCGCCGCCGAGTAGGCATCCAGCCGCTGATCGGCACTTCGGATGCGGTCGAGCGCATCCATGTGCTGCTCCGCCTCGCCGGGCGATCCGGCAGCCAGCGCGGCCCATGCGCGATCCACGCGTGCCGCCATTGCGCGCGGGTGCTGTGGCCCGCCGCGCGCCTCGTGCAGCGCCTGCGCTGCAGCGAACAGCGCTTCGGCCTCACTCCACCGCCCCTGCGCCAGCCGCAGCAGGGCGCGCGAGTGCAGGGCTTCGGCCACGTGCGCATGCTCTTCTCCCAGCTCCCTGCGCGCGCGGGCTTCGATCTCCGCATACAGCCGATCAGACTCCTCGAAGCGCCCAAGTTCGCGCAGCGCGGAGGCGCGCGTGCGCTGCACGCCGAGCACGCTCTCGACACGTTCGGGCTTGAGCTGCGCCAGAACCGCCAGAGCTTCCCCGGTGTAGGCGAGCCCGGCCTCCGCCTCACCCTTGTACAGGGCGACCGCACCCTGGTTGCCGAGCAGTGAGGCGAAGTACAGCTGCCCTTCGGGAAGGCGCGCGCGCAGGATTGCAGTCGCCTCGTGCATCGAAGCATCGGCGGCCTGCTCGTCGCCCATGCTGCGCTGGACGATGCCCCGCATCTGCAGGATATGGCCCATCGCGGCTGACGATTCTTCGCCACCGGCGCGCAGCACCGCCGCACCCTCGTTCATGGCGGCCAGCGCGGCGTCGAGCCGTCCCAGTCGATAGTCGATCATGGCGCGATCGTTCAGCGCCTCGGCCAGGCTCCGCGCCGGCGGCTTGGGCTCACTGCGCCACAGGGCGATCGCACGGTCATACAGTTCGATGGCCTCGGCGTGCATGCCCTGGCTGCCGAGTACATCGGCGACCGAACGATAGAGCGCCGCGCGGGCGTCGTCGGACATCTGCGCGCGCAGGCCCTCGCGGATCTGCGCCACGCTCCGCTGCAGCAGCTCTCGCGCGCTGAGCTCGTCGCCCTGCAGCTCCTCCGGCCGAGCATTGCTGAACATCAGCTCGTAGAAATGCGCGATCGCCATCGCCTTGTCGCGCTCCCGCTCCAGAGCCACCAGCTGGGCACGCGCGCGATGCACTTCGACCACGGCCAGTCCGATCGCCACTGCGATCACAGCCGCCGCCCCCAGCAGCGCGGGCCAGCGTTTGCGCAGGAAGCTGCGCAGCTGATAGCCGCGCTCGCTCGCGCGCGCCGCGACCGGTCGCCGCTCCAGCCGACGGCGAAGATCCTCGGCGAAGGCCTCGACGCTTGCATAGCGGTCCTCGGGACGCTTGCGCAGCGCCATCGCGACGATGGCATCGAGATCGCGGTCGACGCCGGCCACGGCAGCGCACTGCGAAGGCGGCCGAAGGTCTCCCCGCAGGATGGCCTGCAGCAGGCCCGAGGGCGCGATGTCGCGCGGATACGGCGAGGCTCCGGTCAACAGTTCGTACAGCAGCAAGCCCAGCGCATGGATATCGATCGCGGGGCCGGGGCGCAGCTCCGGCGTCTCGATCTGCTCGGGCGCGGCGTAGCGCAGCGAGACGCGCTGCTCGATGGTGCGTGTCTCGCTGCCCTCGGCCAGCAGTCTGGCCACACCGAAATCGAGAAGCTTGGGCTCACCGCTGGCGTCGACGCGGACATTGGAGGGCTTGATATCGCAGTGCACGACCAGCTGCCGGTGTGCGTAGGCGACAGCCGACATCAGCTTGAGCAGCAGGTGCAGACGCTCCTGCAGACCCGGCGCATGCGTGCGCAGGTGCACGTCGAGATCCAGACCCTCGATGTAGGGCGTTGCCAGATACGCCACGCCCCGCTCGTCAACGCCGGCATCCAGCAGATTGGCGATGTGCGGGTGGTCGAGCCCGGCAAGGATGCTGCGCTCGCGCTCGAACAGACGCTGCAGGCGCGGATCGATCTGGGCATGCAGGGCCTGCTTCAGGGCCACCTTTTGCCGCACCCCGTCCAGGCTGCGTTCGGCCAGCCAGACCACGCCCATGCCGCCGCGTCCCAGTTCACCGAGCAGGCGGTAGTTCCGGGGCATGACGGCCGCCTCCGCCACGCCCGGACGCAGCGATCTGTCGAGCGGCCCGAACGGCTGATCGGCTGCTGCGAGCAATGCCTTCAAGGCCTCCCGAAGATCGGGGCGTTGGGCGCTGAGCTCGACCATCCGAGGCTCGCGCTGAGCGGACGGCAGCGAGAGCAGTTCAGCGCTCCAACGCTTGAGCAGGTGGTAGTCGTCGGCCTCCACGCCCAGCGTCGAGGTGTCGTCTTGTGCGCGCATCGGGCCCGGGATTGATGAGGGTTTCGGCGCATTCTGGACATGCGCGCCGGGCGACGCCAGAACGGCGCCCGCTTCCATTCGACCTGGCGCACCTGAGCAAGTACAGGGCGTCGGCCCATGCGCTGATCCGGCACGACAACAGGACCGGGCCGCCGCATCCGCTGCAACCATCCCCACCGCGCCACTTCAAGCCGGCGCGAAGTGCCCGTGGAAGCCCAGCGGAAAGCTGCGCGGCAGCCAAGCCATCGCGATCGGGCCGTCTTCGATGCGCTCAGCGTCGAGCACGGCGAGGCCACTGCGATCGCGGGCGCTGTCCAGCACGGTACCGAGCAGCCAGCCTTCGTCGGCGCGACGGCTGCCGGGCCTGGGCACGAACAGGTGCTCCTCGGCCAGCACCTGTGCACCGTAGCGATGCTGCTGGCGGCGCCCGCGCTGCAGGTCGATCGCGGCGACGGCGTTGAAGTACGGCACCTCACGCTCACCCGTGCTGACCGGAGCGTACAGGCGAGCGCCGCGATCACCGGAGGAGCGCAAATCGAACTGCGGGAACTCCAGGCCGTACTGCTCGTGGTCGATCCACTTCGCGCCGCCCGACTTCAGGTCGAGGCGCAAGGTGGTGAGCCGCGCGCCGCGGTCCTCGACGATCGCCATCGGTTCGCCGCGCATGGCCGCTGCCATCGGCGACACGGCGTCGGCGATGTCGGCGTGCAGCACCGCGCGCAGCTCGATCACGTCCTCGCGCTCGAAGGCATCGCCGAAGTGGTAGGCCATGCCGAAGTCGGCCTCGAACCAGCGCGGCGCATCGAGCGCATCCTTCGGCACCACGGCGATGCGGCAGGGCAGATCAGGCGCGAACTTCAGGCGCTCGAAGAAGGGCCCGCTGTCGCCCATGCGGTAGGGCGTCAGCACGAACACCAGGTGGCGCCCGGTCATCGCGAAGGCATGCAGGTAGCCGGGCGCGGGCGTCGGCAGCAGCTGCTGACCGAGCAGGCGACCATCGGCGCCGATGCGCCAGACCAGCAGGCCGCTGCCGCCCAGCACATCCAGCGAGCCGAAGTTCCAGGTGGTGCCGTCGCGCTCGCGCAGCGGATGCGCGGAGAAGGGCGCGGCTTCCATGCCGGTGGCCCAGGTCACCGGACCCAGCGTGTCGAGCGTGTCGGGATGCAGCTCGTAGGCCGAGCCGGCCTCCCACAGCGCGAACAGGCGCCCGTCGATCACCGTGACCGAGGTGTTGGCGACATTGACGTCATCGTTGTTGCGTACCGCCAGCGGAGTGTCGATGCGCGAACCCGCCGCCGGCAGCAGGAAGCGTCCGGCCTGCTGCTCGCGCTGGTACTTCGAGGTGAGGACCATGCGCGCGCGATGCTCGATGCCCTGCGGGCCGATCCTCCAGGCATGCACCAGGCCATCGCCATCGAACCAGTGCGTATAGCGCTGGCCGCCGCGCTCGAACAGAGCGGGGCCGTTGCGATACAGGGTGCCGGCCAGACCCTCGGGCAGTCGCCCTTCCAGCACGACATCACTGGGCCCGAAGGCTTCGCCGTCGATGTTCTGCCAGCCGGCGAGATAGGGATGGGCAGCGCGGCCACGCGCGAAGGTGGCGACAGCGGACTCGGCGCGCAGCAGGCGCGGGGCGATCAGCAGGCCGCTGGCGGCCGCGGCCAGCGAACCCAGGAAGCGACGACGGTTCATGGCGCTCTCCGAACGGTTCAGCGCAGACGCAGCTGGATGCGGGTCTCGCCCTCGCCCACTTCGACGCGGGCTTCCTCGAAGGTGGCCTTGCGCATCACCTCGGGGTTGTTGCTGAAGCCGTAGCCCTCGATCGGCATGCCCATGAAGTTCGAATCGAGCTCGCCGTTGCCGTTCTGGTCGTGCATCACCTGCACCGCATAGCTGCCGGGCGCCAGCCCCTCGAAGCTGAGCACGGCGCGCTCGCCGCTCGGTGCGTGCAGCTGGGCGGCAACGGGCGCTGCCTTGCCGTCCCAGCCTTCGGCGCTGGCGTGCACCGCGACCATCAGCTGGCCCTCGCTGCTGCGGATGTCGGTGATCTCGACTTCCAGCGTGGCGGCTGCGGTCAGCGAAGCCGCGGACAGCAGGGCGAGGCCGAAGCTGGCGCGAACCCAAGGGTGGGAAGTGCTGGACTTGCTCATGGGTGTCTCCGGTGAGAAGGCCTTGCGGCCGATGGAGACAGTCTCGCCAGGTGTCGCCGCCGGCGGCAGGTGAGCGCGGTCATGCGCAGGGCCTGCCGAAAGTCACCTGCGGCCGGATGCGCAGCCGACGCGGAGACCCACTCAGCGGCAGGGCTCGAAGCGCCGCAGATTGACCTGGCCCTGCTGCCCGGAGAAGACATCCAGCGCCAGGCCCGGGGCGTGGAAGCTGTACTCCAGCACCGCGCGGTCGCAGGCGGTGAAGCGCAGGCGACCGCTGCCGACGACATGGCTGTTGCTCGTGGGCAGCGAGTCGAGCAGACCCGCCGTGGTGCGTGTCCACTCCAGCTCGACCACGCCCGGCTGCCCGGGCAAACCGCGGCCGGCCAGGGTCAGCCAATGCGGATGTCCGGCACCTTCGTGCTGCACGGGCGCGAAGCCGAACCAGGCGCCCCACAGCGCACCGGGCTGGCCGGCGCCGCCCGGGTCGACCTGCATCAGCACGCCCTGGCTGGGTCGGCCTTCCAGCACCCAGCTGCCGGTGGACGCAGCCTGCAGGCCCGACTGTTCGGCCAGCGACGCACCGCCGCAGCTCGCCGGCGGCGGCCCCAGGCGCTGCAGCCGCCGCGCGCCGACCTCGGCGAGTCCGGCACCTGGCCACTGGGGCTCGATGCGGTACTGGAACTCGATCGTGTTGCAGTCGATGGCGCGCAGCTGCGTCTGCCCGCGGACGCCGGTCTGTGGCGTGCCGCCGTCGAAGCGGCCGTTCGCGGTCGCATACAGGATGGCATCCACCGGCATGCCGGCCGACGCGCTGCCCTGGCCGAGCATGGAGTACCAGCGCAGCCCTTCGTGGCTGGGTCTGTTCGGCGCAGCGGCCGCTTCGAGTGCGCTCGGGAAGCTGAACCAGGCCGCGAACCAGCGCTGCGTGGCCGCCTCGACGTCCAGCATCAGGCCCTGCCCGGTGATCTGCGGGTCGTACCAGAGCCCGCTGTGCTCGGCGCCGAGCGGCCTGTCCTCGGCCAGCGGCGGCGCAGACACCGCGATCCAGCTGACGGGCTCGACCGAGCTTTCAATGTATCTCACGGCTTCGAGGCTCTCATCCACACGCAGCGACCCGCTGACCTCGCCGCTCCAGGGCAGCGGCATCTGCGCGGGCGCACCCATGCGCAGATCCGGCAGCAGCACTCGACGCGCAAGGCCGCGCGCACCTTCGCGCAGCAGCAGCAGCAGTTCTCCGGGGCGCGAGGTATTCGCCAGCTCCCAGCCCTCCACGCTGGTCGCGCCCAGCGTGGGACGCGCGAGGTCGCGCACGGCGCCGCTGGCCCGATCCAGCAGCAGCAGGGCTGCGCCGCCGCCCTGCACCACCACGCCCACCCATTGTTCAGCCCCCGGCGCATCCAGCCAGCGCGTGCGCTCCACGGCCGGGCCAGGCAGGCTCAGACCGAGTGCGCTCAGATCCGTGCGCCAGCGCAGGGGCTGCGCTTCCGCCACTGCCAGCAGTGCCTGCAGGCGGATGCCGGTGCTGCTGAACTCCAGCTCGCCGACCAGCACATCACCGTTGGCGGAGAGGGCGAGCACCGCTGGGCAGGCCAGCCCGGACGGCAGCGCATGCCGCCAGAGCAGGCTGCCGGCCGCGCTGTAGGCACGCAGGAAGTAGCTGTCACCCTCGCGCTCCAGCACGGCAGCACCGCGCCCCGGGTGCGAGCCCACCGCGTGCTGCGCGCACTGCGACTCGGCCGCCACTGCAATCTCCGCACTGCTGGGCATCACGCCGGTCGCCGGCACGCGCAGATGGCGAACCGCGAAGCCGCTGGATTCCGTGGACCGCAGCAGGAACAGGCTGGCGGTGCCCTCTGCATCCCATCCCCCGCGCTGGCGCGCGAGCGGGAACGACTGGCCCAGCCAGCGTTGCACCGGCAGCGCCGCACCGTCGCTGGCGCGATAACACAGCAGGGTGTACTCGCCGGCGCCCCCCGAACCGTCGTACACCGAGACGCAGACGCGGCCCGCCTCGACCTCGGCGAACAGGTCGTTGGTGCTGAAGCGCGGCACCTGGCCCAAGGTTCGACGCCAGAGCGTTTGCAGCCCGCGCTGCACGATCAGTTCGCGCAAGTTGCCCTGCCGCAGCAGCCGCGCGACCCGCCCGTCGTCCAGAGCCGCCTGCCGCGGAACGCCCGCCACTTCCGGCGCCTGCACGCGCGGCGTGTGCAGCCAGGCCGGCGCCGAGCCCGCACGAACGGTGGCCAGCTGGGTGCCCCCCTCGGCGAAGCGCGATACCAGCAGCGAGTCGTCGGCCAGGCGCAGGCGCGGTCGCAGTCCGCCCATCGGCTGCAGCCACTCGACCGTGCCACCCGGCTGCAGGCGCAGCGTGCCCCAGCGCGAGGGCTCGCTGCGCTCCGCAGCGTTGACCGCACGATCGTCGCCATGCACCAGCCACTCGTCCCCGCGCAGACCGGACGCGCTATCGCCCAAAGGCCCAAGCACATAGCCCTCGGTAAGTTCGGTGCGGCGCCTGAGCTGCAGGCTGCGGTCCAGCTCGACCAGGCTGCGCGCGCCGGCGCGGTCGGCCTGATCGCCCACGGCCAGCAGCAGGCTGTCGCCCTGTTCGCGCAGGGCGGCGACGCTGCTGCCGGGCAGCTGAGCCCGCTGCAGCACCTGCCCGCCTGCGTCGAAGATCGCCAGCTCCAGCTGTGCAGATTGCACCCCCCCGCCGACGAGCAGCAGGCTGCCGTCCGCCAGTGCGCGCAGCCAGAAGTAGACGATGGGCGCGCTGGGCTGCAGCGCGGCCGGCAGATCGATGTCCCACAGCATCTGCCCGGCCTCGTGGCGCGACAGGCGCAGGCCCGAGCCGGGAATCCTGTCGCGCACCACATAGACGCCCGGTTGGGCCGGGTGTGCGTCGAACGCGCGAACGCTGTACACCTCGGCGAGCAGACTGCAGTCGGGCCCGTAGCTGCGCATGTTGAACAGCGTGTGCGGCAGGAACTGCCAGTCGAAGGCGTGGACCACCCCCTGGCTGTCCCGCGCGACCAGCCCCGCGAGGTGGGCCGGATCTCGGTCCTCGTTGGCCCAACCCAGACTGCCCAGCGGCGTCGGCTGCGGTGTGCCCGGGGGAGGCAGGAAACCCACTTCGGGTGGCGCAGGCAGCACGCTGGCCACGCGCAGCAGGCTGCGACCGTCCTCCATGCGCACGCGCGTGCAGGCCTGGGCCCGTCGCTGGACCATCACCACCGGGTCGAAGCCGTCCTGCGCCGGCAGCGCCTGTACCCAGACATCGCTGCGGCGATCGTGGTTCAGCGGCGTCTCGGTGAAGGCATCGATGCGATTGCCGACAAAGCTGCCGTCGCCGCCATAGCCCACGACCTGGCCGTGAGCACGCAGCTCGAAGCCGCTCTCGCGCGGCAGCAGCGAGTATTCGGTGAGGACCGCAGCGGACTGGCCGAACGCAGGCTCTGTGGGCGACAGCAGCACGGACGCTGCGGCCAGGCCGATGCTCAGCAGGCGCGGGCCGCGCGACCAGACATTCAGTTCAGACATCACTCGATACTCGGCTGAAGGGAAACACGCGGAAAGGACATCGGGGGCGGAGAAGTCCCGGGCGGATGCGCCAGGGGCCCATTGCTGCGAACGGCTGGCCATCGACGGCAGCCCGCTGCGCCTCGACGTGCTGCGAGCACCGCGCTGCGAACACCGTGGCGAAGCCCCTCGCGCGTGCGACTGCGCACCGGCCAGCGCGCATCAATACCGGTCCGAGCACACTCCCCTCACACATCTTGGACGAGCACCACGCCAACGGACTGTTGCGGGAGTGTTGCTTTTTGTAGCCCCGGGTCGAAGCCTTCTCAGCGACAGGCCTCGAAGCGCCGCAGATTCACCTGCCCCTGCAGCCCCGCGAACGCATCACCCGGCAGCCCGGGCGCATCGAAGCTGTACTCCAGCACCGCACGATCGCAGGCGGTGAAGCGCAGCCGTCCTGTGCCGATCACCCGCGTGTTGCGCGTGGGCTGCGCATCGAAGCTGCCGCCCAGGGTGCGCATCCACTCCAGCTCGACCACGCCCGCTTGCCCCGCGGCGCTGCGGCCGATCACGGTGAGCCAGTGCTGGGCGAGCGCATCATCGGGCTCGCCGGCATCGAAGCCGAACCACGCGCCCCAGAGCGCGCCCGGCTGACCCGCGGCGCCGGGATCGACCTGCATCAGCAGCCCCTGGTTGGGCCGAGCCTCCAGCACCCAGCTGCCGGTGGACGCAGCGCGCAGCCCCGACTGTTCCGCCAGCGACGCACCGCCGCAGGCGGCCGGCGCTGGCCCCAGTCGCTGCAGTCGGCGCGCACCCACCAGGGCCGGCGTCGTCTGCGGATTGTCGGGATCGATCGAATAGGCGAACTCCAGCGTGCTGCAGTCGATCGTACGCAGAAAGGCGCGCCCCTGTGGCTGCGTCTGCGGCGTGCCGCCCTCGAAGCGCCCGCCCCCGGTGGCATACAGCGTGGCGGCAATGGGCATGCCCGTGTCGGCACCGCCCTGCCCCAGCATCGAATACCAGCGCAGCGTGCGGCGCAGGCGCGCGTCGATCGAGGCGCCGCCCTCGGGACGCGGCGCGAACGTGAACCAAGCGGCGAACCAGCGCTGGCTGCGCGCGTCGACATCCAGCATCAGGCCCTGTCCCGTCACCTGCGGGTCGTACCAGAGCCCGCTGTGCTCCGGGCCCGGCGCGCGCTCGGCGGCCGGCAGGGGCGCGGTGAGGCTCAGCACCTGCGCATCGCCAGTCTCGCTGCGCTGGCGCAGCAGGGTGAAGCCGTCGGCCGCAGGAAACAGCGCGCTGCGATCCTCGAACCATGGCGTGCTCAGCTCCAGCGTCGGCCCCAGGCGCGCCTCCGCGGGTTCGAAGTGGTTCACGAAGGTGCGCGCGCCCTGCATGCGCAGCAACGCGATCGCGCCCGGGCGGTCCAGCGGTGCCAGGGCCAGGCGCAGTGCCGCGTAGCTGCCGGCCACGGGCATGGACGGCGCCAGCGGCGCATGCAGGGCCTCGCCGGTCTCCGCGTCGATGCTGATCAGGGTGATGCGCTGGTCGAAGACGGTCGGGATCACCCAACTGCGCTGCTGCGGCTCCAGCAGCCACTCGATCCCCGACTCCGGCGACGGCAGGCTCAGCGAGTCGACGCCCAGCGCAGTGACGTCGATCTGCCAGCGCTGGCTGAGGTCCGCGCCGAAACCGCGCAGACGCACGACGCGATTGACACCGGCGACCGGCTCGACCTGCCCGACCACCGTTTCCCCGCTGGCCGCGCTCGCGAGCAGCCTGGGGTTGGAGAAGCCCTCGCCCAGTACTGCGTCCGCGAGGATCCGGCCCTCCGCATCGACCCGCTGCAGCCGCGCGCCGCGCATATCGGGCGGATCGTCGAAGTAGAGCAAGGTCAGCGCGCCGTTGTCGGCGAGGCGCGACTGCGGTGGCTGCCAGGTGGCCGGCACATCGCGCGAGGCGATCGAGGCATCGGCCAGCATTCGCAACAGACGGATCGTTGCAGGCCCGTCCGGCGACGACGGCAGCCACGCCTGCAGCTGGCTGCGCCCCGAAGGCGCGATGAAGCCCGTCAGGTTTTCGCCCAGCTGCCACTGTGGGAGCTGTGCCGTCGCCAGAACGCTTCCGTCGGCGATGGCATAGCAGACCTCGCTGAGGCCGGTCGCATTCCCCGACGCAGCATCACGAAGCAGAACACAGACGCGGTCAGCCTCGGGGCCCTCCAGCAGAGTGTGCTCGCCCGAGCCGATGGGCAGCGTGCGGTTCCAGCGCTCGCGCCCATCGGCCTCAAGAAAGCGCAGTCGCGGCACGTAGCCCGACGCGTAGTGCCTCTGCCACAGCTGAGCCCATCCCTCGCGGTGGGCAAAGGTCTGCGAAGGGCTGATCGGCGGCGGCAGGATGACAGCCGCGTGTGGCGCGGTCTCGCTGCCATCGCTGCGCAGCAGGCTCAGCTGCAGTTGCTCGGTCGTGCGGCGCGTGCGCAGCAGCGCGCCGTCGGCGAGTACCAGGCGCGGCTTCAGATCTGACGGCGGCTGCAGCCATTCGATCGCCAGCGCATCGTCGACCCGAAGTGCGCCGAAGCGCTGGGTCAGCCCGAGGTCATTTGCGGGCAGCCGCTCGACGGTCTCCGACCACAGCCAGACGCTGGAGCCCATGCCTTCCGCGGCACTGGACAGCGAACCATGGACATAGCCTTCGGGCAGCCTGCGCTGGGCGCGGATGCCAAGCTGCGCATCCAACGACACCAGGGCAGCGGCGCCGGGATGCGGCGACACCTCACGCAGCGCCAGCAGCAAGCCGCTGGGGGTTTCGCGCACGGCGGCGACGCCGACGCCCTGCAGGGTCTGGCGCGCGCGCAGCTCCCCCTGGGCGCTGATCCGCGCCAGCGCCAGCGAGCCCGCCGGGTCTGCGATCGACGCGATCACCAGCACATCGCCATCCGCCAGCGCCTGCATCCACAGCGGTGCCTGCGGCGCCACGGACACACCGAGCGCCACAGCAAGATCGAACGTCCACAGGCGCGCCGAGCGCAGGCGCCGCTCGATCATCAGAGCGTCACCACTGGCGCTGCCTGGACGCACCAGATACACCCCCGGATGCGCGGCGTGCGCGGAGAAGATCCGCACGTCGTTGAGGTGCCATAACGGCTCGCAGTCGACCGCCGAGGCCATCAGTGAGTAGCGGTTTTCGCCCGCAGGGGACCAGGCCAGGGAGTACAGGTTGCCCTCAGCATCGCGCGTGGCCAGTGCTGCCCGATAGGCCTCATCGGCTGAGGGCACGGCCATGCCAAGGCCGCCCGAGGGCGGCGCCGGAATGTTCGGCGGCAGCGTGAATCCAGCCCCACCCGAGGCCCCCAGATACGGAGGCAGCGCGCGCAGCCGGGTCAGGCGCCGCCCGTCCTCCATGCGTACCCGCTCGCAATAGGGATGCCCCAGAGCGGTCACCGCCACCGCATCGAGTTGAGCTGTCCCCGGCAGCAGCAGAGTCCAGCGATCTTGCAAGGCGGACGGTGAAATGGACTCGACACGCGCGACGCCGTGCGCCTCGTCGACCGGCGTGCCGGCTTGGCCGTCTGCATCGAAGGGCAGCACCTGCCCGGTGGAGCGCAGCTCGAAGCCCGTCTCCCGCGGCAGCAGGGCGTAGGACGCGTAGATCGAAGGCAGGCCGCCGATCGACGTTGTGTCTGCACTGGCAATGCCCGCGCACAGCAGGACGCCTGCCAAGCAGTGCGAGAAGCGATGTCGGTTCGCGCTCATGACGGAATTCCCGGATGTCACTGACAGGACTCGAATCGCCGCAGATTGACCTGCCCCTGCAGCCCCGCAAACGCATCACCCGGCAGCCCGGGCGCATCGAAGCTGTACTCCAGCACCGCGCGATCGCAGGCGCTGAAGCGCAGGCGGCCCGTGCCGATCACCCGCGTATTGCGCGTGGGCTGCGCATCGAAGCTGCCGCCCAGGGTGCGCATCCATTCCAGCTCGACCACGCCCGCTTGCCCCGTGGCGCTGCGGCCGATCACGGTGAGCCAGTGCTGGGCCAGCGCATCATCCGGCTCGCCGGCATCGAAGCCGAACCACGCACCCCAGAGCGCGCCGGCTTGGCCTGCGACGCCGGGATCGACCTGCATCAGCAGACCCTGGTTGGGCCGGCCTTCCAGCACCCAGCTGCCGGTCGACGCAGCGCGCAGCCCCGACTGTTCCGCCAGCGACGCACCGCCGCAGGCGGCAGGCGCAGGCCCCAGGCGCTGAAGGCGGCGCGTACCGGTGAGCACGGGCGCCGCGGCATCGTCCGGGTCGGGAATCGCGTAGGCGAATTCGAGCGTGTTGCAGTCGATCGCGCGCAGGAAGGCCTGGCCCGCCTCGACCGTGATCGGCGCGCCTCCATCGAAGCGACCACCTCGCGTCATGTACAGGCGACCAGCGATCGGAATTCCGGAAGCGGAGTCCGCCTGCCCCAGCATCGAATACCAACGCAAGCGCTGCCTGAGTCGCGGTGCGGGCCCAGCCAGGCCGCCACCTGCCGCGGGCTCGGCGAAGCTGAACCAGGCGGCAAACCAGCGCTGGCGAGCGGCCTCGACATCAATGACCAGACCTTGTCCGGTGACCAGCGGGTCGAACCACAGGCCACTGTGTTCCGGGCCCAGCGGGCGGTCGTTCGCCAGTGGCGGCGAATCCAAGCTGCGCATCGCCAACGGCTCAGCCTGCTCTTCGGCGAACAGAGGGCTCAGCAGGCGCTGACCCACGACGATGGCCGAGGCGGGCTGCCGGTACCCGTGGGCACGCAGCTCGTTCGGCGGCCCAAGCCGACCATCGGCCAGCGCAAGGGTGTGCGCCAGCATTCGCTCGACGCCGCGCTGGAAGAGACTGACCTGTCCATCCATCGCTTCCGCCGCGAACTCCCAGGGCGTCGCTTCCGGCCATTCACTCGGCGTGCGCAGCAGCGCCCTGCGTGCGCCAGAGGCCGCATCGACCACGGCCAAGGCACGCAGCGCATCCGAGCGCAGGTCCACCAGCCAGGCATCTGCAGCACGGGGTTTGAACCAGCGCATCGAGCTCGACTGTTCAGGTGGAGAAGCAGCCATCGTCCCCAGCACATCCTCCGCAGACAGATGCCAATACACAGACCCCTGGCCTGAGAACGCAAGAAAGGCCTCGGGCAGACGCTGGGGGGCGCGCGGATCGAACTCGGCGATCAGCACCTCACCTTCGGCAGATACGGCAACCACGCCCGCGCACCGCCACGCATCCGGCACGCTGCTTTGCCACAGCTGACGTCCATCGGCGTCGAAGCGATGCAGCCGGAAACGTCCGTCCGCCCATTCCATCAATGCACCGCCTGCGCCCTCGCGCATCGCCAGTGTCTTGCCCGCACACAGGGCCTGATTGGAGACATGGCGGATGCGCGTCTCACTCCTCAATGTCCCCGAACCCTCGCTACTCGCGCGCCACTCGTGGAGTCGAATCGCCGACCCCGAGGCCGATGACTGCAGACCGAACACACTGGCACCCCCGGACGGTCCGAGCTGTGCGCCCAAGAGGCTGTCTGACCGGCCCGCCCCGGGCCAGATGATCGAGGGCAGGGCCGCGCCGTCAGCGCGCGCACGACAGCGCAGCTCGACGGACTCAGGCGAGTCGAGTGGCGTCACCACCACGCAGATCCTCGATGCCGCGGGATCGCTGAGGGGCTCCTGGAGCCACAGGGTCAGGCGCGTTCCCAGGGATTGACTCCAGAGCAGCCGCCCATCTTCAAGCAGATCGAGCTCCAGCTCCGGACCGCGCGTCCGCAGACGCACCAGGGCGCCATCGGAGAGTGGAACCAGACGCGGCCCGAAACCCGTGCTCTGCAAGGGCGGCGTCAGAAGCGGTGCCGCCTGAGGTGTGATTGCACCCGCGGCGGTTCGACGCTGCAGGCGCAGCCCCGAATCGTCGATCGTGGAGGACAGCAGATCACCACCTGCAAGTACCATCCGGGGGCGTTCCGGCTGCGGCGTCTGCAGCCATTCCAGGCGCAAGCCCGGCAGTACCCGCAGCACGCCATACGCAGCCGGCGCGGGCATCTCGGCGTCGATTGCTCGCAAGACACGCGGCGAATCCGAAACCAGCCACAGGTCCGAGCGCAGGCCCGACTCAGCGGTGTTCATCACGCCGTGGACGAACACGGATTCCAGCGTGACGCGCTGACGCTCGGCCAGATCCTGACCCAGCTCCACCAGAGTCCCGGCGCCCACCATTGGCTGGAGCGAGGTCTGTGAATCTGCCACGGCCAGGAGCAGTGACCCGCCCTGCTCGCGGAACGCCGCAACCGCGAGGCCCTGAATGGCGGCCCGCGCCTGCAGCTGCCCCTCGACATTGAAGCGTGCCAATTCCAGGCGCGGCTCTCCGTCTGGAATGTTCATCCCCGCGACAAGAGCACCACCGTCCGCCAAGGCCCAGACCCAGTAGGACACGGCGTGTGGAAATTCGATGCCCAACAGCGGATCCAGCTCAACCGACCAGAGGGTCTCGGCGCCTACACGCCGAAGCAGACGTCGCCCCCCTGAGCGTGGAAAGGAATCGCCCTGGAGCACATAGGCCCCCGGGTGCTCCGGGTGGGCGTCGAAACTGCGTGGATCCACCAGCTCGCCGAGCGGCTCGCAATCCGGCGCGAACGTGATCACACGGTAGCCGGAGCTGCCCCCACCGCCCAGCGCGAAGGCGTGCACATCCCCTCGCGAGTCGCGAGCAACAGCGGCCTGCAGGTAGGCGTCGTCCAGATGTCCGTTGACACGGGACAGGCTGCCGCCCGGAAGGGTGGGCGGCCACGGCGGCGAGATTTGCAGGGTTTCGACCCGGAGAGGCGGAAGCGCCGACACCCGCATGAGCCGGCGACCGTCCTCCAGGGTCAACCGCTCGCAGAGCCGGGTGTCATCGGGCCGCCAGTTCGAAGGCGGGGTGAGGGCCACGGCATCGAATCCCGCCTGCGCAGGCAGCGCATGCACCCAGCGGATGCTGGGATGCTCACGCGACACTTGCACCGGGCCGCGCTGCACCTCGACACGCGAGACTAGCTGGCCGGCATCGTCGTACTGCAGCACCTCGGCATGGGCACGCAACTCGAACCCGGCAGAAAGAGGCAGGATCGAAAAAGCCGCAGGAGTCTCGAATCGCACGGCGCCATCGCCAGCGCATGCGAATGACGCCGACAGCAGGCCGCCGATGAACAGAACGAGCATGCGGAAAGAGCGCATGCCACCCCCATGATCGTGTTCAGAAAAGCGACATCGAGCACCCCGCCCCACGGCCGCAAGGTGCTCACGGGTCGTTCGACGCCAAGACCTGGCCGGGCACTGTCGCCCCTGCTCCACGACCCACGCCGGATTTGTTCAGATTAGAGGCATTTGACTGCGGGTGATGTACCCGGAGTGTTGAGGTTTTGTAGGCGTGTCGCGAGGGCCCGGCGAATGACTGGCGCTGCAGCGACGTGGAGCACGCGTCTCGCATCGCCAAGGAGCCTGACCCGCCTCTCCAGGCTCAGGCTTCGGCGGTCGCATGGCTTCGGAGCGCGACCCTGAGCGCGTGCCGACGGATCACTGCCGGGCCGGACCTCATGGAATCGGTCCTTCATCGGAAGAACCAACGGACGGAGGGTGGATGGAGCGCAGGGCGAGCACTGCGTCCTTGCCTGCGCAAGCTCGGATACGCAGGCGGACGACCGGGTGTCTGCGCGGATCCAGCGAGATCAGCGAAGCCGCGAAACGCGGGCACAGTCCAGCGCCGGCCGCCGCTGCTGCGGCCAGTCCGTATCCACAGCCACCTGCGACTTCGAGGCCGCGCGCTCAAGCCGCGACAGCGGCAGCTCGGCCACCGCCCAGGTCTCGCCGGGCGCATTCACGGCGAGCACGCCGTCGGACGGCAGGCCGACATCCATCGGCGCGTAGATCGCGGCTTCGCCGGTGTTGGTGTCGAGCGCGGGGCTCCAGGGCAGTTCGCCGGCGGTCACCGCACGCGCGACGAACATGCGGTTCTCCAGCGCGCGCGCCATGCAGCCGGTGCGCACGCGGGTGGCTCCGGCCGGCGTATCGGTGCAGCTCGGCACCAGCAGCAGGCGCGCGCCCGCCTCGCGCTGGGCGCGCACCGGCAGCGGGAACTCGCTGTCGTAGCAGACCGCGATGCCGGCGCGCAGGCCATCGAGATCGAAGACCTTGAGCGCATCGCCGGGCTCGATCAGGCCGCAGGCCTTCTCGAAGCCGGTCAGCTGCAGCTTGTCCTGCCAATGCACTTCGCCCGAGGGCGTGAACCAGAAAGCGCGATTGCGGTAGCGACCGTTCGGCTGGCGCAGCAGGAAGGTGCCGGCCTGCAGGTGCAAGTCGAGCTCGCGCGCGAGTCCGAGGTGCAGCGCCTGCCAGGGCGCGAACAGCGCCTGCAGGGCACCGAGCGAGGCCGCGAAATCCTCGCGCACCTCGGCAGGCTGTGCGCCAGCCAGCTCCAGCGGCAGGTACTCGGGCAGCACGGCGAGATCCGCCCCGAGCGCCTTGGCCTCGCTCAGCAAACGTCGCTGCTTGTCGGCCCAGGCCTCGAAGCTCGCGATCGTCTCCAGCGGATAGGCAGCGACGGCAATGCGCATCAGCCGGCCTCCAGCTTGCGCAGCCAGTAGGTCAGCGGCTTCTCGCTTTCGTCGGCCTCGCCGAGCTCCTTCCAGCTGAGACCAAAGCCCATGCCCGGCTGGCGCTGGTAGCCGCGCTTGGCCCAGAACGCGTCGTTGTCGCGATGGCCTGCGGGGCGACGCGGGTCATCGATCGCGCGATCGACGGCGGCGAAGGCCGTCCACTCGAAGCGCCCGAGCGCACGCGCATGCGCTTCGCGGGCATCGAAAAAGCGATGCCCCAGGCCCAGCCCGCGGTAGGCCGGCAGCAGCACCGATTCGCCGAAGTAGAAGACCCGCTGCGGATCGATGTCGCGCTCGACGAAGGGCTGTTGGAAGACTGCATCCTCATCGGCCAGCGGCAGGCCGGTGCTGGCGCCGACCACGCGCTCGCCGTCCAGCGCCAGCACCCACAGGCTGTCGACCGATTGCGCGTAGGTCTCGAGGTAGCGCTCCTCGTAGCCGACGTCGCCGTCGTAGAGGTAGGGAAAGCCACGGAAGACCTCGATGCGCAGTCGCGCCACGTCCGCACGCCAGCGCGCGTACCCGGCGGGCCGCAGCAGGCGCAGCTCGACGCTCATTCGCCCTGCACCTGCGCGATCCAGTCCTGCAGGTTGTAGTAGTTGGTGACGCGGGTGATGCAGCCCTTCTCGATCTCGAAGAAGGCGCCGCCCGGCAGCACGTAGCGCTGGCCGCGCGCCGGCGGCAGGCCCTCGTCATCGGCCTTGTACTGGCCGTGCACGACGTATTCGGCGGCCGCGCGGCGGCCGTCGGCCGAAGCCATCACCACGATGTCGGTCAGCTGCTCGGCATAGCAGCGATCCATGCGCTGCAGAAAGGCGCGAAAGACCTCGCGGCCGGTCTCGCGGGCGCCCTGGTTGAGGTCGTGGACCACGTTCTCGGAGAGCAGAGCGAGCATGGTCTCGCGGTCACCGCGGTTGAAGGCGGCGTAATAGCGGTTGATCAGGTCAAGGGTGTCGTTCGGAGGCATGGGATTGGGGGTTGGGGATTGGGGATTGGAAATAGGGTGGGTCCTGACCCACCGTGGCAGCAAGGCTTCGGCTGCCACCGGCAGCCGAAGCGGCACTACGCTCCGCAACGGAAGTGAAGCGCAAGCGACGCGCCCGCTCAACCCTGCTTGCGCTCCGCGATCCATGCATCCACGCGGCGATTGAGCAGGGTGATCGGCATCGAGCCCGACTGCAGCACCACATCGTGGAAGCCCTTCAAGTCGAAGCGCTCGCCCAGCTCGGCGCGGGCGCGCTCGCGCGCCTCCAGCATCGCGTTCATGCCGACCTTGTAGGCCAGCGCCTGGCCGGGCATCACCAGGTAGCGCTCGATCTCGGCGACCACGTCGGTCTCGGGCATGCCGGTCATCTGCAGCATGTAGTCGATCGCCTGCTCGCGGGTCCAGCGCTTGTGGTGCATGCCGGTGTCCACCACCAGCCGCACCGCGCGGAACATCTCCGCCTGCAGGCGGCCGAGGTTGTCCAGCGGATTCTGCTGGAAACCCATCTCCCAGGCCAGGCGCTCGGTGTACAGCGCCCAGCCCTCCGCATAGGCGGTGAAGGGCAGCAGCTTGCGGAAGGTCGGCACACCCTTCAGCTCCTGCTGGATCGCGATCTGGAAGTGATGCCCTGGAATCGCCTCGTGATAGGCCAGGGTGCGCATGCCGAAGCGCGCGACTTCCGCGGTGTTGCGCAGGTTGATGTAAAAGATGCCCGGCCGCGAGCCGTCGAAGGCCGGTGCGTTGTAGTAGGCGCCGGGCGCGGTCTTCTCGCGGAACTCGGGTACGCGCTCGACCTTGACGCCTGCAGCCGGCCGCAGGTTGAAGGCGCTGCCGATGCCCTGGTCGATCTCGTCGATGATCGTCTGGAAGTCGTCGATGATCTGCTGCCGGCCTTCGTCGGTGTTGGGATACAGCTGGTCCGGCCGCTGCGCGATCTGCTGCACGCGCGCGCCGATGCTGCCCTCGACCAGGCCCTCCGCCTGCAGGATGGCGTCCATCTCCGCGCCGATCCGCTCGACCTCGCGCAGACCCAGCTCGTGCACCTGATCGGGGGTCATGTCGGTGGTGGTCTGCGAGCGCACGGCCCAGGCGTAGAAGGCTTCGCCGTCCGGCAGCGCCCACACGCCGTGGTTGTCCTGCAGCTTCGGCAGCAGCGTGTCGTAGTAGTCGATCAGGCGGCCGTAGACCGGCTGCACGTGCTCGACGATGGCCGCGCTGGTGCGCGCCAGCAGGGCCGCGCGATCCTCGCTCGACAGGCCCTCGAGCTTGCCCAGCTTCTCGTCGAGGCTGGTGTACAGGATGTTCTGCTCGGGCGCGGCGTCGCGGAAGGCGCGCATCTCGGCCAGCACCTTCTCGACCACGAAGCGCGGCGGCAGGATGCCCAGCGATTCGCGATGGCGCACGCCCTCCAGCACCTGATCGAGCTTGCGCGGCACAGCGGCGAGGCGGGCGAGGTAGTTTTCGGCATCGCCCTCGGAGCGCACCGGATGCTGGGTCGCAAGGAAGGTCGGCAGACCGTTCTGCACCCCGAACAGCTGATTCAGGGGATAGTTGTGGAAGGCGAACCGATCGCCCTCGACCTGCACGGCGAGGAAGGTTTCGAGCAGGTCGTAGGAGTGCTGGCCTTCGGCATCGAGCGCGCTGCGGTCATAGCTGCGCAGGGTGTCGAGGTCCTCACGCACCTTCGTCCGCAGGGCCTCAGCGCTGGCCAGCGAGGCGTCGTCCAGCTCGTCGCTGTACCAGTCCAGCCAGGCCGGCAGCATGCGCAGCGAGGACAGCAGCTCCGGGCTGTTGAAGGCGTATTCGGCGAACACCCGCTCGTAGAACCACTCGATCTTCAGCGGCTTGAACCAGATCGTGTGCGCCAGCAGGCCACCGCCGGCCAGCAGCATCACCAGGAACAGCCGCAGGCCCCACTTCAGAATCTTCTTCATGTTCGCTCCCCCGGCGGGCTCCATGCCCGCTCCGCCGCGCACTCTACGGCCGCCGCGGGCTGAATGCCTCCCGGCCGGAAGTCACCTCGGGCGGGGCGGGCCCGCATAATGCGGCGATGAACTACAAACACAGCTTCCACGCCGGCAACTTCGCCGATGTGCTCAAACACGCCACCCTGCTGGGTCTGATCGAGGCCTTCCAGCGCAAGGACACCGGCTTCCTGCTGCTCGACACCCACGGCGGCCGCGGTGGCTACCTGCTCGACTCGGGCGAGGCGCAGAAGACCGGCGAGGCCGAGGGCGGCATCCTCAGGCTGATCGACCGCCGGCCGATCGAGCAGCAGCCCAAGCGCCGCAGCAGCCCACCGCCGCTGGTGGCCGCCTATGTCGACGCGGTCGACCGTTTCGATGCCGAGACCTTCGCCCACAGCGGCCATGGCATCGCGCCGCTGCGCGCCTATCCGGGTTCGCCCCTGCTGGCCGCGCGCCTGCTGCGTCCGCAGGATCGCCTGGTCGCCTGCGAACTGCAGCCCGGTGAGCAGTCGGCGCTGAGCAAGGCGCTGGAGCCCTGCCCGCGCGCCAAGGCGGAGGCCCGCGACGGCTATGCCGCCGTGCGCGCCCTGCTGCCGCCGATCGAGCGCCGCGCCCTGGTGCTGATCGACCCGCCCTTCGAGGCCCAGGAAGCCGAGTACGACGCCATCCTCGGCGCCGTGCGCCAAGGCCTCGAGCGTCTGCCGCAGGCGGTGTTCGCCGTGTGGTTTCCGATCAAGCGCCGTGCGGGCGTCGCGCGCTTCCTGCGCCGCGCCGCCGAGCTGCCGGCGAAGTCGGTGCTGTTGGCCGAGCTGCTGGTGCGCCCCGACGACTCGCCGCTGCGCATGAACGGCTGCGGCATGCTGATCGTCAACCCGCCCTACCGCTTCGACCAGGCCCTGTCGCAGGCCCTGCCCTACCTGCGCGAAGCCCTGGGTGAAACCCAGCCCAGTTCGCGGCTGGAGTGGCTGAAACACGAGGAAGGCACATGAAGCGAGCCACCGCCCTGACCTGTCTCGTCGCACTGACGCTGGCCGGCTGCGTGCCGACGCCTCTGTTCCGCGACGTTCCCGCCGAACCCAGTCCTTCGCCACGCGCAGTGGCGGCAGACATCCAGGCGCAGATGGAGCGCAGCGTGCTCTGGGGCGGCATGGTGATCGCGCTGAGCGAGTACGAGGGCTATGTCGAGATCGAGGTGCTGGGCTTTCCCACCGACCCCCAGGCCCGACCGATCCCGCAGGCGCGCGACGGTGGGCGCTTCATCGCGATCCGCGCAGGCAGGGTGGACCCGAACGAAGTCGTACCTGGCCGCTTCCTGACGCTGACCGGCCGCATCACCGGCGAGCGCGAGGTGCAGCTCGGCGGGCAGCGCGTTCTGCTGCCGGAAGTCGACACCCGCGAGATCCACCTCTGGCCGCGCGACTGGAACACCCGCGAGCGGCCGCGGATCAGCGTCGGCATTGGCGTGCGCGGCGGGTTCTGAACCGCCCGCGCACGGCAGCCGATCCACTGCAGCGCGTCCAGCCCGGAAAGCACGAAGCCCCGGGATCGCTCCCGGGGCTTCGTCATGAAGCACGCAGCTCAACGATCGATCAGGCGCGGCGGCGCATCACCACGGCCGAGGTCAGGCCGAGCATGAGCAGCAGCAGCGCGGTGCTCCAGTTCGACAGCGTATCGACCTGGGCCGGGCGCGCGGCCTGGCCAACGCCGACCAGACTGGCGGTCAGACTGCCGCCGTCCGAGGTGACGTTGATCGAACTGCTGAACACGCCACTCGCGACCGGCGCGAAGCGGTAGACGAGGGTGCAGCTCGTGCCCGCGGCCAGGGTGAAGGGCGCCGCGGCGCAGGTGCCGCCGGCGGCCAGCGAGAACGGCGCGGTCGGGGCGCTGATGGCGGACACGTTCAGCGGACCCGCACCGGTGTTGCTGAGCGTCAGCGTCTGGTTCGCGCCCGCGCCCACCACGATCGAGCCGAAGCTCAGCGAGGAGCTGGAGAGCGCCGCCGTGCCGCCGACGCCCGTGCCGCTCAGGGCCACCGGGAAGCCGGTGCCCACAACAACGCCGTTATCGCTGGTGCAGCTCAGCGAGGCCGAACGCGCGCCCAGCGCACCGGCGCTGAAGGTGACCGGCAGGTTCGCGCTGGCGCCGGCAGCAACAGCAAGCGGGAAGCTAGGGGCCGGCGAGAGCGCGAAGTCGGCCGCGTTGGCGCCAGTGATGGAGCAGCCGGTGATGTTGACCGGGCCGGTGTTGCCTGCCTGCGCGCTCACCGTGACGTTCTGAGCCGCCGTCGTGGCCCCTACGCCGCCCGAGAAGCTGAGCGAAGCCGGCGCCACCGAGTAATTGAAGACCGGCGGCACGCCCTCATCGAAACTGAAGGTGTCGATGCCGACGAAGTTGGAGTTGTTGCCGCTCGGCCCAGCGCTGGTCTGGATAAAGTGGCGGAAGGCGATGCGGCCACTGCCTGTGGTGGGAATGCCAGCGGCGTTGGTGATGGTGACCTGGCACCAGGCGCCATCCACCGTGCCGTCGATCACCGAGTTCGGCGCATTCAGCACGAAGCCGCCGCTGGGACAGGTCACGAAGGCCTGCGCAAGCGTCGGATTGATGTCGGCCAACAGCGTGGTGAAGGTGCCGACGTCGGTGACGCCGGTGCCAACATCCGGCGTGCCGCTGTCGGCCGCGGTGCTCAGGCGCACCTGGATCCGGTCTGGGAAATTGGACCCTGCCGCATTCGCGCTGCGGAAGTAGAAGGACAGCTGCGCCCCGGTGCCGAAATTGACGCGCGGGCTGACCAGCCAGTTGCTGATCGGATTGCTGCTCGTGGAGGAGTTGAAGTTCATCGCTGCGTAGCCGGTGTCGCTTCCGTCCTGCGCGGTAAAGGGCGCGGGAGCAGTCGGGTTGAACACGCAGGTCGCACCCGAGGGCGAGGCGTTGTTGCGTGAGAACCAACCCGCCATCGCCGGCTGATTGAGCGCGCAGACGCCGCCGACTGCGGCGTTGGGCGCCGTTGCCACCGAAGTGAAGTCCTGCGTGATCACGGCTTCGGGCAGGAACCCGCCCTGCACCGCCTGGACGCTGGTGTCGATGATCGTGCCCGGGCGCGCGCCACTCTGCGCCAGCGCGGCGGCGCTGACTGTCAGCGCCAGCGGGACCAGCATCCACTTGTTCGAAATTCGCATCAGAAAACCTCCCCTCACTCGAAGATGACGGCGCCCTTCGGAGCACCCCGGAAATCGCCTCGCGCGTCCTCATTCCCCACGCGGCGTGGGGAATCTAGCCCGGTCGACTTCACGCGGACAATGTGCCGCCGCTCACATGTAACAATTGGTCTTCACCCAATTTGCCAACACTTTGGCTCAGCTCATTGATTCAAAGGAATTTGCCCCCCTGCCTGCAGATGTACTCCGGTTTGCAGTTCGAGCGCCGCGAGATAGGCGCTCCCCTGTCAGCACACCAAAGCGCGCAGTTTCGAGCACAGGAAATGCACTCGTCCCCCGCAGCGGTGGATGGAAGCCCTACCCGGCTGCACTCGGGCGCGGGGGACCACACCTTGCCCTTCCGCGCTCGCGATCCGGACTGAGGCACCAGCCTTTCGGGCGAGGGAGTGCGATGGCCTTCGGCTGCCGTGCAGGGGCCGCGAACAGCACTGCGCCGAAGGTGGAGCGCTGGCTGCCTACAGTTCTCGCCCTACATCCAACTTCGGCGGACCGACACGCACGCGGCACTGGCCGAAAGTGACCTGCGCGCGATGCCCTTGCGCTTTGTCAAGGCGAGCCAATTCACCGACGCGCAGCATGGGACCGTATCTCGAACGCCTTCGAAGGAGGCCCCATGATCCGCTACGTATCCGGTGACATCCGCCACAGCCAGGCCGAAGCCATTGCCCACGGCGTTGCCCCGAACGATGCCTTCGACCAGGGCTTGGCTTTCGCCCTGCATGAGGCAGTGCCGGCGATGTACAAGGACTTCCGCCACTACTGCCACACCCAGCACCCGAAGTCGGGCGAGCTCTGGACCTGGGGCGGCGTGTATCCCAGCCGCATCGTCGCCCTGTTCACCCAGGAAGCCGCCTACGAGCACGGCGCGAAAGCCGGCAAGGCGACGGTGCAGCATGTGAACCACGCCCTGCGCGCTCTGGCCAAGGAAGTGAAGAAGGAAGGCTGGACCAGCCTCGCCCTGCCCCGACTCGCCACCGGTGTCGGCGGTCTCGACTGGGCCGAGGTCAAGCCGCTGATCGAGCAGCATCTGGGCGAGCTCGGCATCCCGGTCGTGATCTACGAGACCTACCGCCCGAACGAGCGCGCCGACGAGGGCCTGCCCGCGCGCGCAGCCTGAGCACAGGCCTCGATGCAAACGACTGCGGCCGGGCGCCATGACGCCCGGCCGCTTTCGCTTGCGTCCCCTTCGGCACGCGACGGCACCGCTGGCGCGCCTACACTGCGCGGCTTCGCCCATCCGCCGGTCCCGAACCATGCACCCGCTCCGCCGCCTGCTGGGCCACGCCCGCAGCTATCGCCGCACCGCGTCCATCGCCACGGTCTACACGGTGCTCAACAAGGTCTTCGACGTGCTGCCGGAGATCCTGATCGGCATCGCGGTCGACGTGGTGGTGAATCAGCGCGAATCCTTCATCGCCGGCCTGGGCCTGCCTGATCCGGTCCACCAGCTACTGCTGCTCACCGCGCTGACGGTGCTGATCTGGGGCCTGGAATCGCTGACCGAGTACCTGGCCATGGTGCGCTGGCGCAACCTCGCGCAGAGCCTGCAGCACGACCTGCGGATCGAGGCCTACGCGCACCTGCAGGGGCTCACCCCCGGTGCGCTGGCGGATGCGCGCAGCGGGCGCTTGTCTTCGGTCTTGAACGAGGATGTGCACCAGATCGAGCGGTTCATGAACGCCGGCGCCCATGACCTGATCCAGGTGTTCTGCTCGACCCTGCTGGTCGGCGCGGTGTTCTTCGCGCTGTCGGCGCCGCTGGCGATCCTCGCCCTGCTGCCGGTGCCGCTGATCCTGTTCGGCGCCTTCTGGTTCATGCGCCGCCTGCAGCCGCGCTATGCCGCCGCCCGCGAGGCCGCAGCCGACATCTCGCAGCGCCTGTCCAACAACCTGCAGGGCATGGCGACCATCCAGGCCTACACCGCCGAGAACGCCGAGCTGAAGCATCTGGAAGACGCCAGCGCCGCCTATCGCGAGCGCAATGCCGAGGCCATCCGCGTGGCGGCAGCCATTACCCCGGTGATCCGCATCGCCATCCTCGCCGGCTTCGTCGCCACCCTGCTCTACGGCGGCATGCTGACCCTGCGCGGCGAGCTCGGTGTCGGCAGCTATTCGGCCCTGGTCTACCTGACCCAGCGCCTGCTGTGGCCGCTGACGCGGCTGGCCGAACTCACTGATCTGTACCAGCGCAGCATGACCTCGGTGCGCCGCGTATTCGATCTGCTGGCCCTGCCGCATCCGGCCGACCGCGGCCAGCGTCAACTGGGCGGGCGCAGCGACGGCGCCTTGGCCTTCCGCGGCCTGCGCTTCGCCTATGGCGATACGGAAGTGCTGCACGGCATCGATCTCGATGTGCCGGCCGGCCACACGGTCGGCCTGGTCGGCGCCACCGGCAGCGGCAAGAGCACCCTGATCAAGCTGCTGCTGCGCTTCGAGACGCCCAGCGCCGGCCGCGTGGAACTGGATGGCGTCGACATCGAGGAGCTGCCGCGCAGCCGGCTGCGCCGGCAGATCGGCCATGTCTCACAGGAGCCTTTCCTCACCGACGGCACGGTGGCCGAGAACATCGCCTATGGCGACGCCGCGCCCGACCCCGCGCGCATCGAAGCGGCCGCGCGCGCGGCCGAGGCGCACGGCTTCATCGCCGCACTGCCCAAGGCCTACGACACGCAAGTCGGCGAACGCGGCCACACCCTGTCGGGCGGCCAGCGCCAGCGCATCGCGCTCGCCCGTGCGCTCTACCGCGACCCGCCCCTGCTGGTGCTGGACGAAGCGACCTCGGCGGTCGACAACGAGACCGAAGCCGCGATCCAGCGCTCGTTGGCCAAGGCATCCGAGGGCCGCAGCGTGCTGGTCGTGGCGCATCGCCTCTCGACCGTGCGCCATGCGCACTGCATCCATGTGCTGGACGCCGGCCGCATCATCGAGTCCGGCACGCATGAAGAGCTACTCGCTCGCGACGGACTGTATGCGGGGCTATGGCGGCTGCAGACGGGTGAGCTGGCAGCCTGAGCGCGATCGACGACAGTCAGTCGACCCTTGCGACTTCGGTACGCCGCTCGCGCAGCGTCAGCACGATGCGGTGCTCGGCCCCATAGCGCTGCGAATACGCTGCGATCAAGGCATCGAACAGGGCCAGCGCCTCCTCGCGACGGCTGTTGGCGGCGAAGGCTTCGGCGCGCGCTTCGTCGGCCATCAGGCCGGTGTCGGGACCGTGCGTACCTTCCGCGGCGATCAGCGCATCAAGTGCAGCGCTGGCGGCCAGCGCCTCTTCGCCACGCCCCAGTCGCGCGAGGCTGGTGACGCGTTCGGCCGCTGCACTCAGGCATTCGGCGTAGCCGGCGCCGATGCGCTCACAGGCACGCGCGCCCTCGTCGAGCGCGGACAGCGCGCGCGCCCACTCGCCATGCATGTTCAGCGACATGCCGAGCAGGCGCCAGGCGCGCGCCTCGTAGGGGTGGCCGTGCAGGCCGAAGATGCGTGCGGCCTCGCGCAGCATGCGTTCGCCTTCAGGATCGCCGGCGCTGCGCAGGCGGATGTTGCCGGCCTCGGTCAGCGCATCGGCGCGCAAGGGATGGTCGCCCGCGAAATGCAGTTCGGCGACGGCCAGCATGCGCTCGGCCGCCGCGCGCTCGCCCTCGCGGTCGCCCAGCGCCTGCGCTGTGCCGCGCAGGCCGTCGAGCATGTAGACGAGGCCGGCGGCATCCGGCCCGCGCGCCGCTTCGGCGAGGCGCACGGCCTCTTCCAGCACCGGCCGCGCCTCGGCGTTGCGGCGCTGGTGGCGAAGCAGCATACCGAGGTTGAAGCGCGCCACCGCATGGCGGAAATCGCCTTCGGGCAGGGCCCTGGCGTGCAGCGCATCGGCCTCGCGCGCATGCCGCTCGGCGTCTTCCATGCGCTCGTCGACCAGATCGAGGTTGGCCAGCAGGAACAGGCCCTCGCCAAGCTCCACGGGATAGCGGGCCGCATGCGGGCGCAGCAGCTGCAGGCCCTCTTCGACCACCGCACGCGCCGGCGCGTACTCGCCCTGCTGGCTGTGCAGGGCGCCGCGGGCGAGCAGCAGCAGGGCCAGCTCGGGTGACTCCGGATACCGCTGCCGCGCGATCACGATGCCGCCGTCCAAACGGCCGGCGGCTTCCTCGACCTCGCCGCGCTTGCCGAGGATGTTGCCGAATTCGCGGGTGAGATCGAGCGCGATCAGCGACTCCGGTTCGAAGTCCGTGTCCAGCCGCGTCAGGGCCTGGCGGAAGGCCTCGTCGAGATCGACCGCCGAGGCCGCATCGCGCGCGAAGGGATCTGCCGGCGCGAACACGCTGAGCAGGAACTGCACCGCGCTGCTCGCGCGCTCGGCCTGGGCTTCCGCCTGCACGGTCTGCGCCTGCGCGCGTTCGGCCTCGATGCGCGCGCGGTTGGCCTGCCACAGCGCCATGCCCAGGCTGAGCAGCACGGCGAGGCTGGCCGCCGTTGCCACGCTCAGCATGCCGCGGTTGCGCTTGGCGAAGCGCGAGAAGCGGTACCAGCGGGTCGGTGCCACCGCGCGCAGCGGGCGCGAGGCCAGATGGCGCTCGATGTCCTCGGCCAGCGCCGCGGCCGAGCCGTAGCGCGCCTCGGGTTCGGGGCGCAGGGCCTTGGCGACGATGGCGTCGAGATCGCCGAGCAGACGCTCGGGCGCATAGGGCAGCTCGGTGGCCGCGCGCGCCAGCCGGCTCGGGCGCTGGGTGTCCTCTTCGCCGAGCTGGGCGACCAGGCTGGCGAGGTCACCGCGCGCACGCGAAGCCGGCAGCGCGCCGCTCAGCAGCCGGCACAGCAGCAGGCCCAGCGCGTAGACGTCAGTCGCAGTCGAGACCGGCTCGCCGCGCAGCTGCTCGGGTGCGGCCCAAGCCGGCGTCAGCGCCGCCAGCGTGGTCTCGCCGGCCTCTTCATCCAGCAGCTTGGCGACGCCGAAATCCAGCAGGTGCGGCTGGCCCTGCGCATCGACCAGCACATTGCCGGGCTTGAGATCGCGATGCACCACCAGCAGCCGGTGGGCGTGATCGACGGCCGCGCAGATCGCCAGGAACAGGCGCAGGCGTGTGCCGAGATCCGGCCGCTGCTGCTCGCACCAGGCCGAGAGCTCGACGCCTTCGACGTGCTCCAGCGCCAGCCAGGGCTGGCCTTCGGCATCGACGCCGGCATCGATGAAGCGGGCGATGTTCGGATGCGACAGCCGCGCCAGGATGCGGCGCTCGGCCAGCAGGCGACGCACGAAGGCCGGGCTGGCGCCGCGCACGCGCTTGATGGCGACGCGCTGCTCAACCACGCCGTCGACGCGCTCGCCCAGCCAGACCTCGCCCATGCCGCCGCGGCCGAGCAGGCGCAGCACCCGCCAGGGACCGATCTGTGCCGGCATCGCCGGAACTTCTTCATCGGCGGCCATGGCCAGCGCTGGTCCGGACTGGTGTCGGTCCAGCGCCTGCGCCACGCGGGCGAAACGCAGCAGGCCCTGAACTTCCGGATGCTGACGCAGCTCAGCCGGCAGAGCGTCGACGTCGACGCTGTCGCCCGCGGCGATGCGATCGGTGAGATCAGCCAGAATCCTGTCGAGTTCGTCCTGCATGTCCGCTCCGGCCAGCGCTGCCCCGGCGCGAGCTTACGGGGCACGCCCGGGTTTCGTCAGGAGAAGTCGCGGCCGACCCGAAATCGAACGCCAGCAGCGATGAGGTCGCGGCATTCGCTGCGCTGCCGCACGAGACGGGCAGCGGCCTCCTACGGATCCTTGACGACGCAGTGCCCAGCGTCGATCACGATGGCCTCGCCCGAATGAGGAGCTTGCGCTATGGCGCAGCACCGAGGCCTCAACCTCGGATCTCTGCCTGGCACACACGGGCATCGCGGGATCTGGGCGTGATGGCTCGAGGCTTGGAGGCAAAGGCACACATCGGGCACCGAGCTTGCGGCAGTCCCAAATCGGGACCATACTTCCCCACATGCGCGTGATTGCCGTATCCACCCTCCGAGCCTTCTGGGAACAACACCCAGATGCCGAGCAGCCGCTGAAGGCCTGGTTCGAGGAAGCAACGCACGCAGACTGGACCCAACCCGCCGACATCAAAGCGCACTTCCGAAGCGCCAGCGTGCTGAAAAATCGCCGCGTGGTCTTCAACATTAAAGGGAACGACTATCGCTTGGTCGTGGCGATTGCTTACAGGCTGCGGATCGTCTACGTGAAGTTCGTCGGCACCCACAAGGAATACGACGCGATCGACGCAGAAACCGTAGACATGGCCTGAGCGGCCGGAGCACAGCATGGACATCCACCCCATCCACACCGAAGCCGACTACAGGTCCACACTCAAGGAAGTTTCGGCCTTGATGGAGTCAGACCCTGAGCGGGGCACGCCGGAAGGCGACCGCCTCGACATCCTCACCACCCTGGTTCAAGCCTGGGAAGCCCGACACTGCCCCATCGCCCCACCCGATCCGGTGGAGGCGATCAAGTTCCGTATGGAGCAGAGCGGACTGACCATCAAGGACCTGGAACCACTCATTGGCAAGAGCAATCGGGTTTACGAAGTGTTGAACCGCAAGCGGCCGCTGACGCTGGCCATGATTCGCCGGCTGCATCAGGGGCTTGGGATTCCGGCGGAAGTGCTGATCGCAGAGACTGCTGCGGGCTGAGCGCTGGATCCAAGGCAGCCATGGGCGTCACCGCGTCGTCTCAGTAACTTGCGCCCAACAACAACCTCTGTTCCAAGCCATGGCATCGAGCGTCACGTGGTTCGATTACGCGCACCGCGTTCCTGCCCAGCTGTCCGGCAGATCGCGCGGCCCAGTAGCAACACCTCCATCGCAACCTGCAGATACAGTTTCCCGGCGCCCATATCGAGATCGCCGACGTCCTCTCACACGGCCCGATCACCCGCAACGGCCAACGCGGCAGCGAGACCGGCGACTTCGAGCAGCTCAGCCTCGGCACCCGCGAACAAATGGGCATCATCGCCCGCCTCGCCTACGCCGACCTACTGCAGCAAGCCGGCAAACCCACCCTGCTGATCCTCGACGACGCCCTGGTCAACACCGACGACGACCGCCTCGCCGGCATGAAGCGCATGCTCTACGACGCGTCGCAGCGGCATCAACTGCTGATCTTTACCTGCCATCCGGCGGCATGGCGGGACCTGGGGGTTGTGGCTCGGGGGTTGGAGGGGTGAGGACAGTTCGCCTGCGCGAGGTCCGTCCGAGCTGTTCAATAATCGCCTGACGTTCACCGACGCAGGTGCTGTAGCGATGATCGGCTAACGTCCGCCCGACTAGTCTGCCCGTTCAGCCTTTTTGGCTGGGAGCTTCGCCTCCCTCCTCGAATCCCGCGCGGTCGTCGCCTTCTCAGCCGCTTCCTGCTTCGCGAACTGGCGCACACCCTCGACGATGTGCTTCGGGATGTATACGTACTTGACCACCTCATCAATGAGCTCTGGATGCAAGAAGAACGGCGAATTGCCTGCCTCCCAGACTGGCCGCATCCTCACGCTCTTGCGTCGTGATGGACCGAAGTACAGGTTGTTCCAGATAAGTGCTTCCCTCGCTGGGTGGTCCCTGTTGTCGATGATCCTTTCAAGAGCGCCTCCCCTGATGCAGGTCCCCTTCTCGCGCCTCGCCTTCGCCCGATGAACACGATCAAGTTCAACGGCCAGCAAGTTCACCGTCCTACCGTCTACGTCAACGGTGTCGCAATCGAGAGACTGACAGTACCTTCTGAGCTCCCAAACTGCTCTATCGAATCGGACAATGTCGAACGGCTGGATGTCGTATGAGACCTCGTAGTAGCGATACTCTGCTCCGTAGTCTTCGAGCTTCTTGATGAACTTGATCGTATTGACGCTGAGATCGAGTTCGAACTTGCCGTGCTGCTTCATGCTCTCGATGCCGGGAAGCACGCTGTGTCCCTTGTGGGCCTTCACTCGATTGAGCACGAGAACACCCTTTACGTACTTCTCTAGGCAGTGCAAGGCAGACCACAGGAACGGCTGAATCAGTCGCGCCCGATAAGCCATCCTCGCAGCGATGTAGTCCTTGTCCGCCGTCTCGCGAAAGCTCCTGATCGCGAAGTCGTTCACCAAGGCGCGCATGTGATTGGGCATGGTTGTTCTCAGCATCGATAGACCTTGAGTCCTTTCGCGAGCATTGTGCCTCGCAACAGGTAGGAGCAATCAAGGTGTCAGCGCGGCTCCCGCGCCCTCGCAAGGGGAGCACATGCGGCCCCTCTACGACACAGGCAGCTCATTGGACGCGATGACGGCGCTGAGTGTTCTCGCCAGCGTGAGACACGGCAAAGCGCGCCAGACTACTCGCACACTCGCCACCGGAAAGCCGAGTGCCACGCCACCACCAACCGCGCTGGCGCCTCCGCTGAAGCACGCACAGCAAACACCAGTTCCGTCAGCGCTGAGAGGCTTGCGAAGCGTCCGCCTCGCGTGTCGTTGAGAGAATGCAGGCAAGGCGAGGGTCAAGCGTTGGGTTGAGGATCACGCTGTCTGCGACCGCGGCAGTGTCGACATCTACTTCCAACTACAGCGTTGCTCGGCCCTCGCGGCGCCTCACGACAGTAGCCCTGCCGCTTTGGCGGCTCCCGACCCGCCTAAGGGTGGCTCAAAACAGCGACTGCAACCTCCCCCGACTCGCCTCCCTCAACCGCGACAGCCCAATCTCGCGCGCCATAGCGATCACCGCCTCATCGCCCCGCCTCCCTTGTGCCATCACCCACTGCGCCAGTGACCGCAGCTCCTGTTCGCAGATTTCTTCCACGCTGCGGGTGCTGTCGTCGTTGGCTGGCCAGCGGAAGGACACTGCGTCTGCGGGCTTGAGGGTGGCGGGCCAGTAGAAGCTGCCGGCCGGTTCTTCGGTGGCGGCGTAGGTTTGCTTGGCGAGCTGCTCGACGCGCTCCTGGATTCGGCTGCCGGTGCGTTGGAAGCCGTGGGCGCGGGCGATGCGGCGGGCGAGGACGCTGTCGAGCACGGGGCCTTCGTGTTGGACTACGTGCTCGATCATCGCGGTGAGCACGCTGTCGTAGTCGGCATCGAAGAAGCGTTCGGCCGAGAGGGCGCCCTCGGGTACGGCCTCGGCGGGGTTGCTGGGAGTGAAGCGTGGGCGGTCGCTGTGCGCTTGCGCATGCGCAGCGCCAGAGGGTGGTGATGCGGATGCATGCCCGAAGCTGTCGGCATAGACGGCCTGTCCTTGCGCTGTTGCTGGGTGTGCGGCGTTGTTTGTGTCGAAATCGCTCATGCCCGCGTCGAGCTGCCTTGCTGCGGCGGCCAAGGGCGTCAGCCGATCGGTTTGGGTTTGGCTGTGCGCAGCGTTGGCGTCGTCGCCGCCCACCGCGCCTTGCTCGCTCGCCATCGGCTCGTTGGCGGTGTGCTGATTCGCAGCCTGTTCCATCGATGCCTGCTCCGCCTCGGCGCGGGCTCGCGCTGCCTGCTCCTCGGCGGCGAGTTGCTCTGCGGCGAGCGCCTGCGCTTCGCGCTCCCGCGTGGCCTGCTCTTCGGCGCGCTGCGCCAGGGCGCGTTGCCCGCGGTCTTCCTGCAGCAGTTGGTTGAGGCGGGTGTGGATGCGCTCCAGGGTGCCGCCGGGGTTGACCCACCAATCGGTGGACCACAGGCGCAGGATCTCCCAGCCCAGGCCGCGCAGCACCTGCTCGCGCAGTTTGTCGCGGTCGCGGGCGGTGGCCGAGCGGTGGTAGGTCGCGCCATCGCATTCGATGCCGGCGAGGTAGCGGCCGGCGAAGTCGGGATGCACGACGCCGAGGTCGACCCGGAACTGCGAGGCGCCGATCTGCGCGTGCACTTGCCAGCCCTTGCGCTGCAGGGCGGCGCAGACGCTGGCTTCGAAGGGGCTGTCGAAATCGCCCTGGCTGCCGTGATGGGCTTCGGCCAGTGCGCGCGGGCCGCGTTCGGCAAATTCGAGGAAGTGCTTGAGATCGCGCACGCCCAGGGCCTGGGTGCGAGACAGGTCCATCTGCTCGCCGCGCAGGCTGGCAAAAACGCGCAGCTCGTGGCGGGCGCGGGTGATGGCGACGTTCAAACGGCGTTCGCCGCCGCTGCGGTTGAGCGGGCCGAAGTTCATCGACAGAACACCTGCGGTGTTCGGCCCGTAGGTGATCGAGAAGTACATGATGTCGCGCTCGTCGCCCTGCACGCTCTCCAGGTTTTTCACGAACACCGGCTCAAGCAGCATCTCGGAGAAGTAGCTCTCCAGGGCTGGATCGATGCGGCGCTCGGCGTCGAGCAGGTCTTCGATCAGGCGCTGCTGTTCGGAGTTGAAAGTGACCACGCCGATGGTCAGGCCCGACTCGCGGAAACCTGTGGATTTCAGGCGGGTCACCAGATCAGCGACCAGCGCCTTCGCTTCGGGCTGGTTGATGCGCGCCCCACCCTTTTCGTAGGTGCCTGCAACGAAGTGGAAGCTCACCGCGCGGTCATCGGTGACCGGCGAGGGAAAGGTGACCAAGCCGCTGTTGTAGTAGCGGTGGTTGCTGAAGGCGATCAGGCTCTCGTGGCGCGAGCGGTAGTGCCAGGACAGATTGCGGGTCGGCAGGCTGGCGCCGAGGCATTCATCGAGGATGCTCTCAAGGTCGCCTTCGACATCGTCGGAGTCGAGCTCGGAGCTGTCGGAGCGGTCGAAGAAGTTGGTGGGGGGCAGCTGCTTGGGGTCGCCGACCATCACCACCTGCTTGGCGCGCGCCATCGCGCCGATGGCATCCCACACCGGAATCTGCGAGGCCTCGTCGAACACCACCAGGTCGAAGTTGCTGGCATCGGCCGACAGGTACTGCGCGATCGACAGCGGGCTCATCAGCAGGCAGGGCGCCAGCTTGAGCACGACCGATGGAATCTCCTGCAGCAGCTGGCGCAGCGGTTTATGCGCGCGCTTCTTGGCCATCTCATGCCGCAGCACGCCCCACTCGCTGTTGCGTGAGATGTTCTCGACGGAGGGCAGATCCGCACACAGCCGCGCACGAATCAGCTGGCGCGTGATGCGGGTGAACTCATCGTCCAACGCGCGGAAGTCGGCGATGCGCCGCTCGTGCTCGGCCGAGACGAAGCGCTTGAGCACCTCGTCAGCATCCACGGCCTCACCCAGCCACCAGCGCGCGTAGTTGGTCTCGAAGGCTCTCGGCGCCTGTGCCGCATCTATCTCACCGGTCTCGACCGCCTTGGCTAGGGCCTGCAGCCCGGCGGCAGCCGCCTCGTGCTGCACGATTCGCCAGCCGCACCAGGCGCGCAGGCCGTGGTGCGCGCTCTCCAGCTGTGACGCCATCGCCGCGATGTCCTCGGCCGCTCGCTCTTTCAGCGCAGCGCGAACGGCATCCGGTTGCGCCGCCAGCGTACTGAAGGTCTCAAGCGCGGCACTGAGCTCGGCCAGCTGCGCGGGCAAGCGCGCGCACAGGCGGCCTATCTGACCAGCCTCGGCGAGCGCGTCACGACGGTGGGCAAGCACTGCGCACAGCGACTGCATCGCGGTAGACGCCGATGCCCCCAAGCCACCCACTGCCGCCTGCAGCAGGGCGCGGAAGCGCAGCGCGCGGGCGAGCCCGTCGAGGTCCGTGTTCAGGCCGCTCCATACCGAGGGACAGCGGCTATGCAGCTCGGTCAATCCCAGCAGCTGGGCTTCGAGCGCCGAGCGCTGGATCAGAAGCGCGCACTGGGCCTGCAGCACTCCACCACAACGCCCGTCGGCGACGGCAGCGTGAGGCAACTGCAGCGCGCCGCGCTGGGTCAGACCCGCGCGCTCACGCTCGAACTCCATGGCGGCGCGCAGCTCGCTGATCTCGGTGGCGAGCCCACGCCACAGCCCGTGGCTGGCATCGCCCAAGCGCGCGAAGTCCGCCAGCCGGCGATCCAGATCCTCCAGCGACTTCAGGCGCTGCGCCTCGATGGCCCAGCGTTCGCCGCAGCTGCCTTCAAGGGCCGCATCCAGTCCCTGGGTGTTGAATGGCCGCTGCGTGCGCGCTGCGAGCAACGCGGCACTTGCGACGAGCGCGCTGCGCGCATGGTCGGGGCGCGTCTTGAGCCCAGCCCACACGCCCTCTGCGGCTGCGCGTGGGCTGATCTGTTCCACCTCGTTGCTGAGGGTGCGGATGCGCACCAGGGCATCGAGGTCGTCCGCGATACGCGGCTCGCCGGTGCCTTCGATGAAGGCGTCAAGCGCCTTGCGCACGCGCCGCTTGCGCAGCCACGACATCGGCCAGAACGATTTTTCGGCCTTGTCCCACTCGCGCTGCAGCTGGGCGACGTTGAGCTGAGCGATCCCTTTGCCGTAGCGCACCGAAAGCCCCTCGCGCAGACGGGCGATATCCTCGATGCACTTCACCCCGCGCTCGACTTCGCCGCGCAAGGCCACGGGCCACGGTGTTCCAAGTTCCGCCTGCAGACGCTGCCGCTGTTCGAGCAGGGCGATGGCCTGAGCCAACTGGTTCTGCAGCTCGACTGACCATGGCGCGGCCATCCGGCTCGACAGATCACGATGCTGCGCCAACTGCTCTGCTGCGGACTTCAATGCGGCGCACAGCTGCTCGCTATCGGCGGCTGCGCAGAAGCTCCAGTCCTGACTAGCGGCCTGCGGCAAGGCCTTGGCCAGAATGCCCAGGGAGGAGCGCTCGCGATGCCCCAGTGCAGGCCACTCGATGTCCAGCTCACTGCTGAGTGCGCGTTGCGCGGTGGCCAGCGAGTCCGCTGCACCGTGCAAAACCTGCGCTGCTTGCACCAGCTCCTGCTGCCAGCGCGCAGACCACTCGGTCGCATGCACCGGAGTCAGTGGACCATCGGCAAGATCCTGCTGGCCGATCGCTGAGGCATTGGCCTGCAGACGCAGCGCCAGGTCGCGCATCGACTCGAAAGCCGCTTCGTCGTGGCTTTCATGCGAAGGCCAACGGAAGCGCAAATCGGGCAGCGTGGCGCCACCGACCACGCTGCCGATAGCGCGATACACCGACCAGCCGTTGCCGTGTCGGAAATGCAGACGCTCGACATAGCTCGACAGCTGCTCGCGCAGCCGCGATAGCTGCTGCGCCTTGGCCGCCCAGACAGTGGCGGCGTCGATGCCCTTGGCCTGCCACGAGGTCTGCAGCTGGCTCAGCACATCGAGCTTGCGGCTCTTGCTGGAGTGCAGCTCCAGGCAGAACTCGCTCAAGCCGACTTCGCGCAAGCGACGATGCACCACGTCCAGCGCGGCGATCTTCTCGGCCACGAACAGCACGCGCTTGCCGTCGGCAAGACACTGCGCGATCAGGTTGGCAATCGTCTGGCTCTTGCCCGTGCCGGGTGGCCCGATCAGCACGAAGTCCTTGCCCTTGGCCGCGGCCATCACCGCCGACAGCTGCGAGGAATCCGCCGGCAGCGGGCTGAACACCTTGTCAGGCGTGTAGTCGCGATCGAGCGTGTGCGCGTCAGGGAAGGAAATGCCCGACGGATAAGGCTCACGCGGCGTGTCGAGCAGATGCGCCACCACCGGCGATTTGCGCAGATCGTCGGTACGTTCGGACAGGTCCTTCCACATCAGGTACTTCGCAAACGAGAACATGGACAGCACCACGTCCTCGCTGATCTCCCAGCCGCGAATGTCACGGATCGCCGCACGCACGCGCTTCCAGATACCGGCGATGTCCAGACCCGAGTCATCCCGAGGCAGCTCACCCAGGGGCACGCCCAGATCGAGCTGGAAATCCTGCCGCAGCATTTCGACCAGGGTCGGGTTGAAGCGGGACTCGTCCTCGTGCGCCTGCAGGGTGAAGCCCGAGCGCGCGCTTTTGCGCTCCAGGGTCACTGGCATCAGGATCAAGGGCGCCTTGAGACGCACCTCGGGCTTGTCGGCGCGCGACCACACCAGGAACCCGAGTGCGACAAACAGGGTGTTGGCGCCGCCTTCCTGCATCGCCGTGCGGGCGCCGCGGTACATCTCAACCAAGCGCAGGTCCAGCTCGCGCTCGTCCAGGCGCACGAACACGTCCTTGCGCTTCAAAGCATCCGCTGCGTGGGCCCGACGAAGGTCTTCCGAGGTTCTGGCTTCGTGCAGCTGCTGACTGCGCGGGTCGCCGCCCTGCATCAGGTCTGACTTCGCCAGAAGTCGGAGGGTCTGGCCTTCCGCCAGCGCGTCTTCGAGCGCTGCGGCGTCAGCTTCGAGCAGGAGCGCGCGCTTGCCCTGTTTGAAGTTCAACAAGGCGTTGCGCAGAGAGAGATCCAGCAGCTTGCGCTGCCAGCGTGCAAGGCGGTCCTTCGGGTCGAGTGCTGCCGAAGGCACCTCGGCGGCGACCTCATCGGGGAGATCAGGTGCCGCCTCGACGATGAGCTCTGGCTCTGGCTGCAACTTCGCCAGCGCGGCCACTGCCGATGCCGCGCTGGCGAGCGCCAGCGGCTTGATGCGCGACATGCGCGCGCGTCGCAGGTCAACCACAAGCTCGAATGTGTCCTCTTCCTCTTCCGATAGCTGGCGCGTGCCATGCGCAATCGCCTGGCTGAAGCCGATAGGGGGTGAGGAAGTCACCAGGGTGGTTTCAAACACCACCAGCTCCTGCAGCTTCAGGCGCTTGCGCAGCGCTGTGATGTCATCAATCACTGCGAACGAGAATTCCTCGTCGCGCAGCCAGAGGCCCACGAACGCATGCCCACGCGTAAAGACGAGCAGCGCATTCAGGCCAGCCTGCTCAAGACAGGCGGCGAAAAGCAGGGTGAGATCGAGGCAGGTGGCTAGTCCGGAGTCGAGCACCTGGCTCGGGCTTCGGACCTTCTGCCCGGTCATTTCAAAGCTGGCGGGCGGCAGTGCGTAGTCAAGCCTGCGCTTCAACACCGCCGTCCATATCGCCGAGGCAAGCTCCCACGCACGCTTGGCACCGCCGCCATAGCCATTGATGGCTCCCGATTGCCCTGATTCCTGAAGTGCGAGTGCGGCGCTCTTCAGGATGCGATCCACGGCGGGATCATTGGGCTGTACAAAGGCAGCCACCATCTCCGGCAAATAGGCGATGCCGCCCCACTGATTCCGAGCCAGAAGCTCAAGGCTGTGGGATTGCGTCGCAAGCGGTGCATCTGGAGCATCTGCCGTGAAGAGCTCAAAGCGCAACGTCGCGGGCTCGGCCTCGGTCAGCCTCGACAGCAAGGTGCCGTCGAGCTGAATGTCCAGATCCTTCAGATGAAAGACCTCTCCGGCGCCAACCGAATCGAGACGCCATGTGCGAGGCTTCAGGAATGCGGGATCACAGCTGAGCTGCAGCGTCAGATCGCGGAGTGCGGAAGCACCTTCGTTGACGACCGCGAGCTCGAGCAGGACGGGCACGGCATTCTGGAAGTCGGCAAGATTGAGCTTGGCAACTGCGCTGACCCGAAGGCTTAGCGTGGGCCCTTCACCCGGGTCCACGCGCGGGGGCTGTGCTGATTGAGCGGCTTCATCCTCGCGCTTCGTTTGCTCTGACACTCGCGTACTCCAATCCTGCGGCGCCCGAAGAAAGGGAGCCCAATGCAAACAAACTTGAACTCTGACGAGCGCGTGCGCGGAAAGCGCACATCGTCACCGGAATATCCCCGGATCTGACGCAGAACTCAATTGCTTGCGGGAGGGATTGGACAGGAATCTTGAGAGGATTTCTGGTGCCCGCGCGTGCGCCTGTCGCGCACGCGCCGCACAACCGCCAGGCATTCTCCGCCTGGCGCTTGAGAGCGAGTAGGACTTGTGGGCGATGGCAGCTCAAGCGACGCGCCCGCTTCACCCTTGCTCGTCGGGCGACTTGAGCGCTTGAGTCTCTTTTGGGAACGCCACTTGCGGGACTTTGCGCCTCGGCCAAATCCCAACATTGCACGGCAGACAGAAAGGCCGTGGACTGCTACAGCTCGCCCATCGCCCCTTCGCATAGGCCAGGGCTGGACATGTTCGCCTGCTGCCCGCCGCTGACCGACGCAACGCCCATGAGCGCCATCTTGCAGCCGGAGCTGAAAGGGGCGCCACGCTCGACCAGGGGCTGCAGGCAGTCGGAGTCGAGGCGCTGAACCAGGGCCTCGCACTGCGGTGCCAGGGTCCAGCCCGTGCCGGTGTTCGGCTTGCGTTCGCGACGCAGGCCGCGGCTTTCGGAGCGACAGTTCATGTCCGCAGGCGCGGTGCCGGCCGGCGGCGCGCTCAGCATGCCCTCCGAATGGACGGTAGCGAGCTTGATGAGCGACATCGATTCGGTGCCGCGCAGAACACCCAGCACGGCTTCGCGCACCTCGCGGTAGTGGATATCGCAGGTGACGGCTTCAGAGCGTGTCGGCGCGGCCGCAGCCGCAGCCGGGCTGCTGGCGTCGGCGACGCCACCTGGGCTTTCGTTGCCGCAGCCCGCCAGAACCAGCGAAGCAAGAACAATCAGGGAAGCACGCTGCAGCATGGAGGAATCCTCGATGGATGAAGTAGGTCGGCCGTGCTGACGCGCTGCGCCAAGCACGGTGGATACGTGCCGGGCACTCACAGCCCGACATTGCCCTTCCCTGAGGCACATCGCTGGCCACGGATTGCGGCGATCCGCGGCGAGTCCAGGACATCCGCCACGCGACACCCTGTCGACCCCTCGGTCGGCCTGCTCGGGCCTGTCGGCTGTATTCACTCCACCCGCAGCGCCGCGTAGCTCTTCTTGCCCTTCCGCAGCAGCAGATAGCGTTCGAACAGCAGATTGCCGGCAGTCACGCGCTGATCGACGCCGCTGCTGCGCTGGTTGTTCAAATTGATGCCGCCGCCTTCGAGGTCGCGGCGGGCCTGGCCCTTGGAGGGACACAGGCCGCTCAGCACCAGCAGGTCGATCAGCGCAGCGCCCTCGCCTTCCAGCTGGGCGCGCTCGAGCTGCGCGTTCGGAATCTCGGCGATCACGTCCTCGAACACGGCCTCGGGCGTGTCGCCGATCTCCGCGCCGAACAGGATCTGGCTGGCGGCGATCGCGGCCTCGGTGGCCTCGGTGCCATGCACGAGCGTGGTCACCTCGCGGGCCAGCGCCTTGTGCGCCTCGCGGGCGCCGGGGTTGGCGGCGTGCGCGGCCTCCAGCGCTTCGATGGTCGCGCGATCAAGGAAGGTGAACTTGCGCAGGTATTCGCTGACCTTGGCATCCTCGGTGTTCACGAAGAACTGGAAGAAGCGGTAGGGGCTGGTGCGGGCGGGGTCGAGCCAGACCGCGCCGGATTCGGTCTTGCCGAACTTCGAGCCATCGGCCTTGGTGATCAGCGGGAAGGTCCAGCCGTAGACGGGCACGCCGAGCTTGCGGCGCACGAACTCGGTGCCGGCGGTGATGTTGCCCCACTGGTCGGAGCCGCCGATCTGCAGCTCGCAGCCGAGCTCTTTCCGCAGATGGTAGAAGTCGTAGGCCTGCAGCAGCTGGTAGCTGAATTCGGTGTAGCTGATGCCGTTCTCGCCGGCCATGCGCGACTTCACCGAGTCCTTGGCCAGCATCGCGCTCAGCGGGAAGTGCTTGCCGACGTCGCGCAGGAAGTCGAGGAAGGACAGCGGCGCGGTCCAGTCGGCGTTGTCGACCAGCACGGCCGGATTGGCGCCACTGCCAAAGTCGAGCAGGCGCGCGAGCTGGGCCTTGATGCAGGCGATGTTGTGGCTCAGCTGCTCGCGGGTCAGCAGATTGCGCTCGGCCGACTTGCCCGAGGGGTCGCCGATCATGCCGGTGGCTCCACCGGCCAGCGCGATGGGCCTGTGGCCGGCGCGCTGGAAGCGGCGCAGGGTCAGCTGGCCCATCAGGTGGCCGACGTGCAGCGAATCACCGGTCGGATCGAAGCCGCAGTACAGGGTGATCGGCCCCTCGGCCAGACGCTTGCGCAGCGCGTCGGTGTCGGTGCAGTCGGCCAGCAGGCCGCGCCAGGTGAGGTCGTCGATCAGGTCCATGGTCGGTTTCGAAGTCGTGCGGGGAAGGGCCACCCGGGCGGGCGGCCGCACAGGGTGCGCGAGCGCGACGGACTTCTCAACCGGTCCGACAGGCCTGCGGCCCGAACCCGACTGAGCGGCCGGACGCAGCCTGCGGGTGCGCTGCATGCCAGTGATCTGTGTCCCGGGGCCGCGCGCGCTGCGCCTGCCGGCGCTATCCTGCGCGCGCCGCGGCATCCGCGGCGTGCTGCGGGGAGGCAGCCCATGCGATTCGATCGAATGCTCTGGCTGTGGCTGTGCCTGCCCGCGCTGGCGGCCGCAGCTCCGGGCTCGAATGCCCTGCAGCCAGTGCCGACCGTGGTGCTGCCGACCCATGCGGGCCCCGGTGCCGATGCGCAGGCGCTGCAAGCCAGGGCCGGCTATCGCTGGTGGGTGGACTTCGGCAGCGAGCGTCTGGTCGGTGTCGATGCCGACCGCCTGCACGACTGGCTGCGCATCGAGGGCAGCCGTGCCGGCCCGGCCTCGATCGCCCGCGACGAGATCGTGGTGCGTGATCTGGTCTGCACCCAGCACTATCCCGAGCCGGTGGTCGCCATGGTCGGCGGCTACAGCCTGGTGCGGCGCCCGGCGGCGCTGGCGCGCGTCGCCGGCCTGAGCGGCATGGGCGGCATGCCGGTGCCCGAGGACGGCATCGTTGCCCGCGCAGTGCCGCCTGCGGAGATGGCCACGGCCCGCGGCGTGTCGGACCCGCGCGTCGATGCGCTGGTCGCCCGCATCGACACCGAGCGCTGGTTCAGCACCGTCGGCGAGCTGTCGAGCATCAACCGCAACAGCTTCAGCCTGGGCCTGGCCGAGGCGCGCGACTACATCCTGGCGCGCTTCACCGCGGCGGATCTGTTGAGCTCCAGCCACGATTTCATGCTCGGCAACTCCAGCTGCTCGCCAGCGCCGCCGCCGGTGCAGATCCAGAACCCGATCGGCATCAAGCGTGGTCACGTGCAGCCGGAACGCTGGATCGTCGTCGGCGCTCACTACGACTCGCGCAACAGCGTGCGCTGCGACGGCACAGCCAGCCCGCAGCCGGGCGCCAACGACAATGCCTCGGGCTGTGCCGGCGTGATCGAGCTGGCGCGGGCCTTCGAGGACGTGGCCACCGAGAAGACCATCGTCTTCGCCTGCTTCGCCGGCGAGGAACAGGGCCTGGTCGGCGCCTACGCCTGGGTGCAGAGCCTGGCCGACTCCGGTCAGCTCGCCAATGTAGAGCACATGATCAACCTCGACATGATCGCGCACGCCACGAGCGACCTGCTGGACACGCGGATCGAGACGACCACCGCCTTCCAGGGCGAGTTCGCGCGCTATCGCGCGGCGGCGGCGACCTATGCGCCCGAGCTGCGCATCATCGAAGCGGGCACCCAGGCCTATTCCGACCACTGGCCCTTCATCGCCCGCGGCATCCCGGCCGTGTTCACCTGGGAAAATGGCGCAGGCATCTACCCGCACTATCACCAGAGCACCGACCTGCCGCAGAACCTGCTGCGGCCGCGGGCGCTGGCCGGCGGCATCCTGAAGATGGACGCCGCGGTGCTGGCGGGCCTCGCCGTGCTGACCGAAGGGCCGCTGTTCACCGATGGCTTCGAGGCGGCCGACTGAGCGGCCTCCGTTCGCTCACAGCCCCGAAACGCAGAAAGCCTGGCGACTGCCAGGCCTTCTGCGTTTGCGGGGGACGAGACCGGATCAGGCCGGCTTCGGCGCCCAGGACACGCACCAGCCCGGGCCGGCGACGCTGTTGTTCGGGAACAGCATGCAGTCGACCCAGTCGCCGACCTCACCCTGGTGGAACTGGCAGTTGTTGCAGTTGCTGCCTTCCTTGAAGTTGGCGTGCTTGGTCTTGTCGACCTTGGCGGCGTCTTCGATGTAGCCCAGCGCCACGGCCTGCGGGTTGTCGACCGGCAGCGGCGGCTTGGTGGAGGCGGCCGCAGCGGGCTGGGTGAGGAGCTTGAAGGCGATCGGCGCGCCGACCGCGGCCACGGCGGCGGTGCGGAAGAACTGGCGACGGCTCGGAATGCTCGGGGTGTTGGACATCGGTGACTCCTGGCGTTGGCTGGGGATCAGCGCAGCTGGGCCGGCAGCCTACTCGGCGCTGCCAAGCGCCGCGTTGACTGGGGTCAAGTCGCTAGCGCTTCGCATTGCCCGGGCTTTCGTCCTCGCGGCGTGGGCGCACCATGCCGCCATCAAGATGCAGGGCGCATGAAGCGCGGCGCGAACGATTCGCACTCGCCTGCACGCCTCACGAGCATCGGGGCCTGCGACCCGTCGGATCGCGCGCGCACAGCTCTTCATGCGATCGCCCCGCCCCGCCGGGCTACACTTCGCGCCCATGAAAACCCTGACCGACGCCGCCCGCGCGGCCCTGCCGCAGCGCGCCAACGACATCATCACCGCTGCCGCCGATCTGGCCCGGCTGGGCTGGACGCCGGCCACCAGCAGCAACTTCTCGATGCGCCTCGACGGCGAACTGGTCGCGGTCACCGTCTCCGGCCGCGACAAGGGCCGACTCACGCCCGCCGACATCATGGTGGTCGACCTCGACGGTCGCGGCGTCGAGACCGAACTGCGCCCGTCCGCCGAGACCGGCCTGCACACCCAGATCTACCGCCGTTTTCCCGAGATCGGCTGCGTGCTGCACACGCATTCGCACAACCAGACCGTGGCCTCGCGCCTGTTCGCCAAAGACGGCCACATCCGCCTGTCCGGCTATGAGCTGCTCAAGGCCTTCCGCGGCAATGCCACGCACGAGCTGGATGTCGACATCCCGGTGCTGCCCAACAGCCAGGACATGGACGCGCTCGCCGCGCAGATTGAACCGCTGCTCGACCAGCCCAATCTGTACGGCTACCTGATCGACGGCCACGGCGTGTACGCCTGGGGCCGCGACCTGGCGGAAGCCCGCCGCCATCTCGACGCACTGGAATTCCTGCTCGCCTGCGAGCTGGACCTGAGGAGACTGAACGCATGAGCCGCATCCGCATTTTTGACGAAACCGCGCCGGATTCGCCGCTGTTCGAGAGCAGCGAGCACGCCGCGATTGCCGAGCAGCTGCGCACCATCGGCGTGCGCTTCGAGCGCTGGGAAGCCGCCGCACCGGTCAAGCCAGGCGCTTCGCAGGACGAGGTCATCGCCGCCTATCGAGCCGATATCGATCGCCTGATGGCCGAGGGTGGCTACCAGACCGTCGACGTGGTCAGCCTGAACCCGGATCACCCGGACCGCGCGGCGCTGCGCCAGAAGTTCCTGAACGAGCACACCCACAGCGAGGACGAGGTGCGCTTCTTCGTCGGCGGCTCGGGCCTGTTCACCCTGCACCCGAGCGACAAGGTCTACGAGGTGCTGTGCGAGGCCGGCGATCTGATCAGCGTGCCAGCCAACACCCGCCACTGGTTCGACATGAGCGAGCAGCCCTACTTCATCGCCATCCGCCTGTTCAACAACCCGGCCGGCTGGGTGGCGAACTTCACCGGCACCGACATCGCCGAGCGCTTCCCGCGCTTCGAGCGCGAGGCCGCCTGAAGCCCATGACGATCCGCGCCATCCTCACCGACATCGAAGGCACGACCAGCTCGATCTCCTTCGTCAAGGACGTGCTGTTCCCCTACGCGCGTCGCGCCCTGCCCGCGTTCCTGAAAGCGCGCGGCAAGGACCCTGAGGTCGCGCACTGGGTCGATGCGGTGGCCGCCGAGCTGGGCGCCGCTGGCCCGGACACCTGCATTCCCGAGGTGCTGCAGGGCTGGATCGACGAGGACCGCAAGCACACGGCGCTCAAGGCCCTGCAGGGCATGATCTGGAAGGCCGGCTACGAGAACGGCGACTACGCCGCCCACGTCTACGCCGACGCGGCCGAGCAGCTGCGCGCCTGGCATGCCGCGGGCCTGCCGCTGTACGTCTACTCCTCGGGCTCGGTCGGCGCGCAGAAGCTGTTCTTCGGCCACAGCGAGGCCGGTGACCTGTTGCCGCTGTTCTCTGGTCACTTCGACACCGAGATCGGCGGCAAGCGCGAAGCGCCGAGCTACGCGCGCATCGCCGAAGCCCTGCAGCTCGCGCCGGCTGAAATCCTGTTCCTGTCGGACGTGGTCGAAGAACTCGATGCCGCCCGAGCCGCCGGCCTGCGCACCGCGCTGATCGATCGCAGCGAGGACTACCCGCAGCCGCGCGAGGGCGAGGCCGCGAACGGCCACCCGCGGCATGTCGACTTCCGCGGCATCGAGCCCGCCGCCTTCGCATGAGCCTGCGCGCGCGTCTGGCCGGGCTGGGCCAGGGGCTGAAGCTGGGCCTGCTGCTGCGTCCGCGCTCGCGTCCGCTGCCGCCTTCGGGCCGGCTGATCGTCTGGGGCCTGGGCCTGCATCTGCTGGTCGAACTCGTCGCCGGCTGGTACGCGGTGCCCGAGCCGCGCGCGCTGTTCTGGGCCCATCTGGTCGCGGTCTGCGGCAGCGTCGCCCTGCTCGGTCTGCTCGCGGGCGCGGCCGCCAAGCTGCTGCGTCGCCCCGGCGGCTGGCAGGTGCTGGCCGGCTATCTGCTGATTGGCCTGCTGCCGCTGCGCGTGCTGCTGGCGGCCCTGCCCTTCGAGACGCCCGAAGGCATCGAGGCCTGGCTGGGCTGGCTGCTGGGCGAAGACTCGGCCGCCGCCAGCCAGCGCGACACCGCCCTGCTGCTCCTGATGGCCTGGCTGTTCGCCTTCGCCCTGGTCTGGCGCCTGCTGCGCTGGCTGGTGCCCGAGCGCCAGCCGCTGCGGCACCTGGCCGCCTGTGCGGTGATGGCGATCGGCGGCCTGCTGCCCCTGCAGGGCGCGCTCTACACCGCGTTCTGGTATCCCGATGAGGCCGCGCTCGCGGCCGAGTGGGAGGCCGCGCAGCCGCAGTACGACTTCGACCCCGAAGCCCTGATGTTCGATCAGCCCCGCCGGCTGCGGCAGGCGCTGTCGACGATCCCGAAAGGCGAGCCGGGTCAGCGCGAGCTGTTCGCCCTGGCCTTTGGCGCGGACGGCGCCGAGAACGTATTCCGCAATGAGGTCGACTATGCGGCGACGCTGTTTGCAGAGCGCCTGGGCGCCGGCCCGCGGGTGCTGAGTCTGCTGAACAATCCGCAGACGGTGGACCAGTCGCCGCTGGCCAGTCGCACCAACCTCGCGCTGGCGCTGAAGGAGCTGGGCCGGCGCATGGACCTCGACGAGGACGTGCTGCTGCTGTTCATGACCAGCCACGGCTATGAGGACCACCGCCTGCATGTCGCCATGGCGCCGCTGCCGCTGAACCCGATCGCGCCCGAGGACCTGCGCAACATGCTCGATGAAGCCGGCATCCGCTGGCGCATCCTGATCGTCTCGGCCTGCTACTCGGGCGGTTTCCTGCCGGCGCTGGCTGACGAGCACACCCTGGTGATCACCGCCGCGCGCGCCGACCGCACGTCCTTCGGCTGCGGCGTCGATTCCGACTTCACCTATTTCGGCCGCGCCCTGCTGATCGAAGCGCTGAACCAGACCCTGGACTGGGAGCAGGCGTTCGCGCTGGCCCAGGCCAAGGTGGCCGAGCGCGAGGCCGAAGAGGATCTCGAAGCCTCGGAGCCGCAGATCGCGATGGGTGAGGCCCTGCGCGCCCATCTCGGCGCGGCGTCGGCGCAGTAGCCTGGCCATGAGCGGCCTGATCGCCTTCGTGCTGCTGTCGCTGGCGCTGGGCGCCCTGCTGGGCTGGGCGGCGCAGCGGTTTCGCGTCGACGAAGACCCGGTGGTCGAGCGCATCAACGCCCTGCTGCCGCAGACCCAGTGCGGCCAGTGCAACTATCCGGGCTGCCGGCCCTATGCCGAAGCCATCGCCCGCGGCGAGGCCGACATCAACCAGTGCCCGCCCGGGGGCGAGGCGGGCGTACGCACGCTGGCCGAACTGCTGGGTCGCGAGCCCAAGCCGCTGTCCGCCGAGCACGGCGTGGAGCAGCCGCCGCGGGTGGCCTTCATCCTCGAAGAGCTGTGCATCGGCTGCGTCAAATGCATCCAGGCCTGCCCGGTCGATGCCATCGTCGGCGCGCCCAAGCGCATGCACACGGTGATCGCCGAACTCTGCACCGGCTGCGATCTGTGCCTGCCGCCCTGCCCGGTCGACTGCATCGAGATGCGGCCAGTGGAGGCGCCAAAGCCCGAGTGGCGCAGCATCCCGCTCACGCTCAGCACCTGAGCCCGCTCGCAGGCACACGGATCGGCCGCGTGAGGACCCTCGGCGCATAGCGAACGCCGCCGGATGCCGTCACGTCACCGGTCGGACGCTCCACGCGCCCTCCGTGCATTCGCCGATCTCCCGAGCCCACAGGCCCCAGGGGCAGCTACAACGGGCCTACAGTCACGCAACAGTGCAGCCGCCGACGCTTTGGCATCCTGCGCGGGCAGCCCGTGCTGCGCCCCTTTGCGGTACGTCGTCGAACCTGCGCAGACAGGAAGACGCGCGCCGCTGCTGCCTTTCCTTCTGCTTTCATTTCTCGCACTGCCGGAGTGACCTTCATGACGTCCATGCCTCGCAGCCTTGGCTGCCTTGCCCTGCTGCTTCCCGCGCTCGCCGCCGCCCAGCTGCCGCCCGGCATCAGCGGCGCCTGGTACAACCCCGAGCAGAGCGGCCACGGTCTGTCGGTGGAAATCCTCGATGACGCGCGCGCGCTCGCCTTCTGGTACGTCTACGACCCGCAGGGCAATCCGGTGCACCTCTACCTCGACGGCCGCATCGAGGGCCGTCGCATCGAGGCCACGGCCTACGCGCCGCGCGGCATGCGCTTCGGCAGCTTCCGCCGCGACGATCTGGACATGCCCGTCTGGGGTGAAGTCGCGCTGGACTTCAGCAGCTGCGATCGCGGCCTGCTGCAGTGGGACAGCGATCTGCCGGAGTACGGCAGCGGCAGCAGCGAGATCCGCCGGCTGACGCGCATCGCGGGGCTGGACTGCGAGTTCGACGCCCAGCCTCCAACGGTCTACGCCCTGACCATCGATCGCGACGTCTATCCCGACGGCCGGGGCTATGCCGCACGCGACGAGCAGGGTCGGCTGTGGGCGCTGGAGACGGTCAGCGCCTTTCACCCGGACGCCATTCCCGTGACCGGTTACGTCGGATTCCCGGGGGCGCTGATCAAGGCCCGACCGCGCGAGGATGCGTCCGTCGAGCTCAGTCGCTATTCGATGGCGCCCTGGCTCAATGCACCGTCCGCGGTGTCCTCGGCAGCCTGGCAGGCCGAGGCCAACGGCGGGGTGCTGGGCCTGCAGCTCGACAACGGATCCAGCGAGCGCTGGCAGTTCGCGCCCTCCGCATCGCCGCTGTCGCAGCCGCTGACTCTCGCGTCTCTGGCCCAGAACTGGCTGGTGGTCACACGCACGCAGTTCTTCAACCTGCCGGTGGGGCTGCGCATCGGTGCCGACGGCAGCCTGTGCTTCGATCTCGGCTCGGACTGCCGCTACCGCGGCACGGTCTCGCTGCGCACCGGCAGCGCCGGCTTCTTCGAGTTCAGCCTGAGCGACACCACGCGCTCTGACCTGCCCTTCGTGGGTCGTGGCTGGCTGCAGGGCGAAGGCGATTCGCTGCGTATCGTCCTCGTCGGCGACAACGGTCCGACGGGCATTGGCCTGGTCGGCCATCGCTGAGGCAGCAGCGCACTGACCCGGTGCGCCCAAGCGTCTTGCCGCCGCGCGCGTTCGTCGGCGTTTGCCCGGACGCCAAGCTCGCGACCTCCCTGCAAAGGAACGAGTCCCATGAAGAGATTCTTCTCCCGGCTTCCGCTGCTCGCCCTGCTGTTGTTCACGCAGGCGAATGCCCAGCTGCCGCCAGGCATCAGCGGCGCCTGGTACAACCCCGAGCAGAGCGGCCACGGCCTGTCGATCCAGATCCTCGACGAACAGCGCGCGCTGGCCTTCTGGTTCGTCTACGACATGGAAGGCAATCCCCTTCACCTCTATCTCGACGGTCGCATCGAGGGTCGCCGCATCGAGGCCACGGCCTACGCGAATCGCGGCATGCGCTTCGGCAGCTTCCAGCCGCGCGACCTCAGGCGAGGCACCTGGGGCACCGTGAGCATCGAGTTCATCAGCTGCGATCACGCGCTGCTGCAATGGCGGAGCACCTGGGCAAGCGGGGGCAGCGGCAGCACGCCGATCCGGAGGCTCACGCGAGTCAGCGGGCTCGGCTGCGATCTGCCCGACCCAGCGTCCACGCCTACTCTCCTGTCGGGCGTTGAGCTCAAGTTCCCCGGCAGCACTCCTGCAGCTGCCTTCGCCAGCGTCGACGAGCGCGGTGAGCTGCGGGTGCTGACGGCGCTCGCCGGCACCCAGGACTCGGTGCCGGGCCCAAGTTTCGTCGGGCACGTCGGTTGGGTGACCCGCGCGACATACTCCGACGACTCGGCGCTTCAGCTCTCGCGATATGGGAGCAACTGGACCTACGGCTATCCGAACGGGCTGGTCCCTGCCGAGCTGGAGGGCACGTTCAGCGCCGGCGGCGGCGCCTTCCGGCTGCGCACGCAGAACGGGCTGAGCTACCAGCTGTCGCTGACGCCAAGCCCGCAGGAATTCGTATCCCCTGTGTCCACGCAGCGCGTTGGCGGCGCCTGGGAAGTGCGGATGGGTGGCCAGATCATCGACCATCACGCCCGGCTGGAACTCACTGATGGAGGGAGTGTTTGCCTGCGCTTTCTTGGCGGGGCCGAGCCTGGCCCCTGCCGTCTCACGGGCGATCTGGTTCCGCTGGCGGAGTCGCACCACTTCCTCGGCTTCGAACTGCGCGACAGCGAACACCCCTCGCAAGCGCCCTTCACCGGCCGCGCCTGGGTGCAGCGCGGTGACGGCATTGAGCGCCTGATCCTGGTCGGCGACAACGGCCCCACTGGCTTCGGCCTGGTCGGTCGACGCTAGGAACGTGGCGCTGAATACGGATGCAGGCTCGCACCGGCGCGGCCTGCATCCGCTAACGTGATGCGGTCAGTCACTGCCGTCCCGGACCCGTCATGCCCCTGCGCTTCGGCCTCGCTGCCAACCGCCGCCACCACGAAGGCCCCGATGCCCTGCTGTTCCGCTGGCTGCGCCGCTCGGGCGCGAGCATCCGCGCGCTCGAACTCGGCCTTTACGCGGTCGGCCGCACCTTCGACGTGATCGAGTCGCGGCGCGCCCTGCCGGATCACCCGGGCCTCGTGCGCTACCCGATGGGCCGCGAGGGCGGGCTGATGAAGCTGGTCTCGGGCATCGCCGGTGGCACCGAGATCGCGCCCGCACTCGATGGCGCGATCTACCTGATGGATCCGGTCGACCCGTCCTCGATCTATCCCGAGGCGCAGGCGCTGAAGCGCCAGTGCGTGACCCACGACAAGCCCTTCGTGTCGACGCTCGCCGGCGCGGTGGAGTGGATCGAAGTCGAGCGCGTGCTGGCGGGCTTGGGCGCCGGCGAAGACGCCGACCCGCTGTTCGCCTTCGAGCAGCAGACCGTGGCGCTCATCGCCCATGACTCGCGCAAGCAGGCCATGCTCGAGTTCGCCGATCGACACTTCGACCTGCTGGCGCGCTTCGCCCGCCGCATCGCCACCGGCACCACCGGCGGGCGCCTGAACGAACTCGCCTGGTCGAAAGGCTGGCCGCGCGAGAAAGCCTTTGTCGACCGCTACCAGAGCGGCCCGCTCGGCGGCGACGCGCAGATCGCCGAGCTGGTGCAGGCCGACCGCTGCCAGCGCGTGGTCTTCTTCGAGGATCCGCATGTCGCCCGCCAGCACGAGGCCGACATCCAGCTGCTCGAACGCGCGGTGCGCGTGGCCTCGGAGCGCGCGGTCTGCGTGACCTCACCCGCTGTGGCCGAGCGCTGGTGCGCGGCCGTCTACCGGCGTGCGGCCGGATGAGCGCCAGCATGGACGACGCGCCTGTCGAAGCGACCACCGCCGCCAGCGTCGACTTCCTGCGCGCGATCGGCGTCAAGGTGCAGTACGCCGAACTTGGTGAGCCCTGCTTTCTGCCAGCGATCGAGATTCGTAATGGCGCGCTGCGGATCGACCATGCCCGCAGATGCAGGCCGGCATGGCCAATGGTCTGGCCGATGCCCAGCGGCTCGGCGCCGAGACCTACCCGCGGAGGCAGCGCTGGCTGCATGAGCAGTAGGCGCCAGCGGTCACGCAAGGCCGCCTGAAGCATCAACAGGTGCATATCCCAAAGCGAAGCCCCTATGAACCGACCTCATGTCAGCCTGGTGGGCGTGGTCCTGGCGCTGGTCCTGCTGATCGGCGGGGTGTCGCTGATCGCCTTTCCGCGCGCCATCGTGGTGCATCACGCCGGCAACTGGAAGGTGCCGACGTCCGCGCAGACATTCGGCCGCCAGGAGGTGAGTGCAAGCACGGTGCGCCTCTACGGTTTCGCCTGCCTGCCGATCGGTCTGGTCCTGCTAGCAGCGTCCGTCTTCCCGCTGCGACCGGGCAAATAGGTACTCGGGCGGCCCGGACTCAGGAACAGGCTCGGCCCGCGCGTGATCCGGCGTTCAAGCAGGGGCCAGCCGCCGGTGCATTTGCAGCGCTAGACTCGTGGCTGCAGCGACACGCTGCCTACGCTGGGGACGACCCCGGCGGCACCGCAACCCTCTCGCGGGGACGACCCTGCTGCTGGATGTCGTCCATGAGCTGGATCCTGCTGTTCCTCGCCGGTGTGCTGGAAATCGTCTGGGCTATCGGCCTGAAGTACACGGAGGGCTTTACCCGCCCGGCGCCGACCGCACTCACCCTGGCCGCCATGGCCGCCAGTTTCTATCTGCTGAGCCTTGCCCTGCGCACGCTGCCGCTGGGCACCGCCTATGCCGTGTGGGTGGGCATCGGCGCGATCGGCACGGCGCTGGCCGGCGTGCTGCTGTTCGACGAGCCGATGTCGACGCTGAAGGCGATCAGCCTGGTGCTGGTGGTCGCCGGTATCGCCGGACTGAAGCTCGCCAGCAGCGGGTGAAGCGAGTCAGCCTCAGGACTTCGCGAGCCTCTGCAGCCGCTCCGCGGTGGCGGCGTCCGCCGGATAGAAGCACTCCAGCGCGAGCTCGGACAGGGTGACGTCGGCCGGCGTGCCGAACACCGTGATGGTGCTGAACAGGGCGAGTTCTCCCAGAGGGCTGCGCAGGCGGAACAGCATCAGCACGTCGGGCGTGGGCGACTCCGGCGTGTCGTGACGCTCAGCCTCGTGCGGCAGGCTGGGGTAGGCCGACAGCTCGGCCAGCAGGCTGGCCAGCGCGGCGTCACCGCTTTCGTGGACCTGGCGGCGCAGGCGCGCCAGCAGGTGCCCGCGCCACTGCTTCAGGTTGACGATCTGCGGCGCCAGCCCGCGCGGATGCAGGCTGAGGCGCAGCACATTGGCCTGCGGCTGCAGCAGCTCGGGCGCCACCGCGCCCAGCAGCGCCTGCGCGCTGGCGTTGGCCAGCTGCAGGTTCCAGTGCCGATCCACGGCCACCGCAGGAAACGGCGAGTGCAGATCGATCACCCGCTGCACCGCTTCGCGCGCGGCCGCCAGCGCCGGGCTGTCGAACGTGGCCTCGGCGTAAGCCGGCGCAAAACCCGCCGACAGCAGCCAGCGGTTGCGCTCGCGCAGCGGCAGCTCCAGTAGCGCGGCCAGGTGCAGCACCAGCTCGCGGCTGGGGCGGGCGCGGCCGGTTTCGATGAAGCTCAGGTGTCGCGTCGAGATCTCCGCCTCCAGCGCGAGCTCCAGCTGCGAGAGCCGACGGCGCTGACGCCAGTCGCGCAGCAGGCCGCCGATGGCGATGGAAGTGGCGGGCGCGGCGGTCGGTCGGGGGCTGTCCATGGCGCCGGATGCTACCCGCGCCGGCGCAGCCACGGCATTACCTCGCAGGTAATCGATCGCCGACAGGCTTGGCCCGAAGCTGCAGGCGAAGTCAGCCCTCAACCCAAGGAGTCCGCCATGAGCACCGTTCTTCCCTCACCCATGCTGCGCCTGGGCCTGCGGCTCGACGCCATACTCAGCCTGGCTGCCGCCGCGGCGGTGCCCCTGCTGCTGGTGCCGCTGAGCATTGCACTCGGCTTCGGCCGCGAACAGATGATCCTGATCGCCGCCTTCATGTTCGGCTGGGCCGCCTTGACCGGCTGGATGGGCGGCCAGACGCGGCTGCCGGCCTGGAGCGTCTGGCTGACCATCGTCGTCAATGTCGAATGGGCGGCGGCCAGCCTGCTGCTGCCGGCCTTCGGCTGGATTGCGCCAAACGCGCTGGGATGGACCTTGCTGGTCGCGCAGGCGCTGGGCGTGCTGGTATTCGCCGAGCTGCAGTGGCTGGGCCTGCGGCGCAGCGCGCGGATCCGTGCCGCCACCGCGGCGACCGCCTGAATGCAACACATGCAAGTCGGCTTTGGAAGGCAGTGCATCCGCGCGGGCCTGTGGGTCGCGATCGCGATCCACTGGCTGCCCCTGCCGGGCCTGCTGGGCGCCGGCTCGCTGAAGGCCCTGTATGCGCTGGAGGTGGGCATCGAGCCCGCGGTCGAGCTGCTGCTGCAGCACCGCGCCCTGCAGTTCGCCCTGCTCAGCCTGCCCCTGGCCTTCGCACTGCGGGGACGCGGCTCGCTGCGCGCGGGCTGCGCCCTGCTGCTGGCCAGCGACATCGCGTTCGCCCTGCTGTGTCTGCAGCACTGGCCGCTCACGGCCGCCCTGCAGCGGGTGCTGCTGTTCGACGTCGTATCGATCGTCCTGCTGTCGATCGGTCTGAGCGCGGCAGCGCCGCGGGTCGATCAGACCTTGCGCAGGTAGCAGGCCTTGAGCATGAAGTTGCCGGCGTCCATGCGGCAGTCGACTTCGTGGTCGCCGCCGACCAGACGGATGCTCTTCACCTTGCTGCCGACCTTGAGCACGGTCGAGCTGCCCTTGACCTTGAGATCCTTGATCAGCACAACGGAGTCGCCGTCGGCCAGGGGCGTGCCGTTGGCATCGACCACCACGCGTTCGCCAGCTTCGTCTTCTTCGACGCGAGCCACCTGCGACCATTCGTGGGCGCAGTCAGGGCAGATCCACTGCTCGCCATCCGGATAGGTGTTTTCTGAGCCGCACTGCGGGCAGGAAGGGATCGAATCGGGCATGGGGGAGACCGTGGAGGGGGCGTGAAAGTATATGCCCCACCCCCGCGCGCCCCGAGCGCGATCAGCCGCGCAGGCTGCGCTCGAACAGGGCCAGGGTCTTCGCCCAGGCCTCGCGCGCGGCCGCTTCGCTGTAGCGCGGCGTGGTGTCGTTGTGGAAACCGTGCAGGGTGCCCTCGGGCTGGAACAGCGCGAAGCGCGTGCCGGCAGCCGTCAGGGCGGCCTCGTAGGGCGGCCAGGTCGCGTTGACGCGCTCATCGTCGGCGGCGAGCACCACCAGCAGCTCGGCCTTGATGTCCTGCACGCCTTCCAGCGGCGCAGCGCCACCGTAGTAGGGCGCGGCGGCCGCGAGCTCGGGCAGGCGCGTGGCCAGCAGGTTGACGATCGCACCGCCGTAGCAGAAGCCGGTGGCGCCGAGCTTGCCGTTGCCGCCTTCGAGCGCCAGCAGCCAGCGTGAGGCTGCGACGAAGTCCTCGCGGCACTTGGCCTGGTCGAGCTGCGGAAACAGCGCGCGCGCCGAGTCCTCGTCGCCGGGATAGCCGCCGAGGGTGAACAGCGCGTCCGGCGCGAAGGCGCGATAGCCGGCAAGGGCCAGGCGGCGCGCGACGTCCTCGATATGCGGGTTCAGGCCACGGTTCTCGTGCACCACCAGCACGCTGGGCAGCGGGCCTGCAGCCTCCGCGGGCTGGGCCAGATAGCCGCGGCCCTTGCCGTGGCCCTGCGGCGAGTCGAACTCGCGGTACTCGGTGCGCAGGCGCGCGTCGTCCGCAGGCACCTGCTGGGCTGCGGCGAACTGCGGGCTCAGCGCCGCCAGCAGGCCCGCTGCACCCGCGGCTCCCGCGGCGTAGCGACCGGCGCCCGCGAGAAAGGCGCGGCGATCAATGGCTCCGTGTACGAACTGGTCGAACAGGCGCAGCACTTCGGGATGGAAATCGTGCTGGTCAAGGCGGCGTTCATTGCGCATGGCGATCTCGCGTTGAGGAAACCTGCGCAAGGCTGGTCGCGGCGGCATCGCGAACGCGTGAATGGGCGCTGCGAGGCTCGCGGCCGCGGCAGGCGGCGGATGCTCCGCCCGCCTTCAGCCCGGGTTGTCCGACAGCGGATAGACCTCGCGGATCGGACAGCGGCTACCGAGGCGGCTGGCCGCCATGCCGCCGAGGTCGGCGCGGTCCGCAGGGAGGATGACCACGGTGTCGCCGGTGTTGCCGCAGATCAGGCCGTTGTTGGCGCCTGAGGCGAAATCGATGTTCTGGAACCGGCCGAGGTCGGGGCAGCTGCCGTCGAGCTCGACGCGGTAGCGGGTTCGCCCGCCGCCGCGCCGCGCCGAGGTCTCGACCACCAGGCCGCCGTCCGCTTCGTTCCAGCCGCGCAGGTGACGCGACGCGAAGCAGTAGTCCGCGCTGCCGCCGAACCCGGCGCGCGCGCCGCTCTTCACCTCCACCGTGGCCAGGGTGCGCGACGTAGCCTCGCGCGCCAGTCGCGCGAACTCGCGGCCATCGACCGGGGCCAGCGCCGCGATCGCGCAGGTCTGGCCCGAAGGCTGCACCTGCACGAAGGCGCCCTCGCCGCAGGCCCAACCCTCACGGGCCAGCAGGCTGGGCTGTGCCTCCGGCTGCACCACCGCCTCGCAGGCCTCGGCCAGCTCGACGCGGAAACGCTGGCCGTTCGACAGTGCCACCGCCAGCTGCCAGGCCGAGGGCGCGTGGAAGGCTTCGACCAGCCGCGCGTCAAGGCAGTCTGGCGACGGCGCGGGCGAGCGCGCTTCGGCGCCGCTGCAGACCAGCACGCAGGCTAGCGAGAGGAATGCGCCGCGCATCAGCGGGCCGCCTGCGCGATCGGAAAGACCTCGCGGATCGAGCAGCGCGAGCCCAGCGGCGTCACCGGGATCAGGCCAACATCCACAAGCTCGACGCGATCGCCGGCATTGCCGCAGATCACGCCGTTGTCGGTGCCCGAGCGGAAGCCCACGCTGATCGCGCGGCCGAGATCGGGGCAAGTTTCACCCAGCTCCACGCGATAGCGCGTATTGCCGCCCGAGCGGCGCGCTGACACCTCGACCTCGAGCGCTTCGCCGGACTCGCTCCAGGCGCGCACATGACGCGCCGCGAAGCAGTGGTCGTGGGTGCCGCGGAACGCGCGCGGCAGGCTTGCCTTGACCTCGACCGCCGCCAGCTGGCCGGCACGATCACGCCCGGCATCGCGCAGCAGGGCGGCGAACTCGCGCTCGTCGGCCGGCGCCAGCGCGGCGATGCGGCAGGCCTCGCCGCTGCGCGCATCGACGACGTACTCGCGCTCGCCGCCGCAGGCCCAGCCGTCCTGCGAGAGCAGACTCAGCTCGGCATCGGCCGCGCGCACCACCGGGCAGGCCTGATCGAGCTCGACGCGGAAGCGCCGGCCGTCGTCCTGGGCCACCGCCAGCTGCCAGGCGGAGACCGGATAGACACGATCGATCTGGCGCGCATCCAGGCAGTCGGGGGAAGGCGGCGCCGAGCGCGCGGGGTCAGCGCGCGCTGTCCCGGCGGTGAATGCGCAGCACACCAGCAGCGAAAGCTTCAGAACAGACGCGGTCATGGAGGACTCCAGAGGTAAAGCGTGGCCAGAAGGGCCGACACCGACTCTGCCGGCCCAAGGCCGGACCGGCAAGCCCCCGGACAGCTCGGAGACGGACGCATCGGACAGTCGGCGTTCAGGCTCACGCCCGCCACAGACACGCGCCGGATGACGAACGCCACCAGCGACTTTGAGTCCCCTCAAGGGGACAGGCAATAATGCCGCGCAGAATGGCCTCCGCATCGAGGCCCTCCCCTTCCCTTCATGCGCCGCTGCCCGCGAATCCCAGGACTCGCGCGGCCGGCTGCGCGGATCCCGAATCAAATGACTGCTGCCGTCCAGCCGCTCCGCACCGAAGCCGACAAGCCCTACCGCGTTGAGACCGTCCGCGAGGTCCACCACTGGACCGACCAGTACTTCACGATCCGCTGCACCCGCGACGAAGGCCTGCGCTTCGAGAACGGCCAGTTCGTGATGCTCGGCCTGATGGTCGAGGGCAAGCCGCTGCTGCGCGCCTATTCGATCTGCAGCCCGAACTGGGAAGAGCAGCTGGAATTCCTCAGCATCAAGGTCGCCGATGGCGCGCTGACCTCGCGCCTGCAGCACATCCAGCCGGGCGACGAACTGCTGATCAGCAAGAAGCCGACGGGCACCCTGCTGATCTCGGACGTCAAGCCCGGCCGCAATCTCTATCTGCTGGCGACCGGAACCGGGCTGGCGCCGTTTCTCTCGATCATCCGCGACCCCGAGACCTACGAGCGCTATGAGCGGGTGATCGTGGCCCATGGCGTGCGCGAGGCGCATGACCTCGCCTACCGCGATTTCCTGAGCCGCGAACTGCAGCAGCACGAGTATCTCGGCGAGCTGGTGCGCAACAAGCTGCTCTATTACCCGGCCGTAAGCCGCGAAGACTTCGTCCACCAGGGCCGCATCACCGACCTGATGGACTCGGGCCAGATGATGCGCGACCTGGGTCTGGATGCGCTGGACCCCGCGCAGGACCGCGCCATGATCTGCGGCAGCCCGGCCATGCTGGCCGACTTCCGCCGCCTGCTGGATGCGCGCGGCTTCGAAGTCAGCCCGCGCATCGGCACGCCGGGGCACTACGTCTTCGAGCGCGCCTTCGTCGACAAGTAGCCCTGCGGCAGACGCAGCGTTCGCGGCCGTCACGAATCGACGCATACTTCGTCTTCACGCGGCGCCCACGGTGGGCGCTCGCGCTTTCGGGGGTGTCGCCATGTTCGAACGTTTTGCGCGCAGCTGGTCGCTGATCAAAGCCAGCGCTTCGGTCCTGAAGCAGGACAAGGAGCTGCTGCTGTTCCCTCTGCTGTCCTCGATCGCCACCCTGCTGGTGGCGGCGGCCTTCATCCTGCCGGCGCTGGGCCTGGGCGCGCTCGACGGCCTCGACCGCATGGGTGACGAGGGTCTGCCGCCGCTGGCCTACGTGCTGGCCTTCCTGTTCTACCTGGCCCAGTATTTCGTGATCTTCTTCTTCAACACCGCCCTGGTGGGTGCGGCGATGATCCGCCTGCAGGGCGGCGACCCGACCGTCAGCGACGGCCTGCGCATCGCCGGCAGCAAGCTCGGCGTGATCTTCGGCTACGCATTGATCGCCGCCACCGTCGGCATGATCCTGCGCGCCATCCAGGAGCGCGCCGGCTGGATCGGCCGCTGGATCGCCGGCCTGCTGGGTGCGGCCTGGACGGTGGCCAGCTTCCTGGTCGTGCCGGTGCTGGTCAGCCGTGATGTCGGTCCGGTCGAAGCCGTGAAGGAAAGCGCGGTGCTGCTCAAGCGCACCTGGGGCGAGAACGTGATCGGCCAGGGCGGTATCGGCCTGGTCTTCGGCCTGATCAACTTCGCCGTGCTGCTGCTGGGCGTGGCGCTGATCGTTGGCGCGGCGATGAGCAAGAGCGTGGTGCTGATCGGCCTGGCGGTCGCAGCGCTGGTCATCGCCCTGGTGCTGGGCGCACTGATCCAGGCAGCTCTGTCCGGCATCTACTCGGCGGCGCTGTACCGATACGCCAGTGGCGAGGGCGAAAGCCAAGGCTTCGACGGCGCCCTGCTGGGCCAGGCTTTCGCGCCAAAGCGCTGAACCCGCTCAGGCGGGCAGGACCTCGTCGCCAAGCGCGTCGAGGTCCTCGCCCGGCTGGCGATCTTCGCGCTGGGCAGCAAGCTCCGCCAGCACGTCAAGCGCCTCCTGTTCGTTGTCGTCACCGACCCACAGGCTGTGCAGACCGAATGCCGGCAGCTCGCCCATGGCGCCGCCGAGGTGCTCGCCGGCTACCAGCGACGGAATACCCGCCGCCTCCAGCCAGCCGCGGGCGATCTGCGCATCGATGTAGCTGTCGGCCTCGTAGACTTTGCGCATGGGTCCGTCGCAGGAGTTCGATCAGAGATGAAGCAAACAGACTACGCGTGCAGGCAGGTGCTCCGGGTGTTCTCGGCGTCAGCTCTGGCCCTGCTGCTGGTGGCCTGTGCGCCGCAAGCGCTGCCGCCGGAATACGGGCGCATCAGCGGCATCGAGGTGACCGACCTGCGCGAAGGTGAAGGCGCACCCGCGCAGGCCGGCGACCGCCTGCGCATGCACTACCGCGGCTACCTCTACGACCAGCGCGCCGAGGGCGGCCGCGGGCCGAAGTTCGACGACTCCCATGCGCGCGGCCGAGCTTTCGAGTTCGTGCTCGGCGCCGGCCAGGTGATCCGCGGCTGGGACGAAGGCCTGCAGGGTCTGAAGCCCGGCGGCCAGCGACTGCTGCGGCTGGGCCCCGAATACGGCTACGGCGAACGCGGCGCCGGCGGCACGATTCCGCCGGGCGCCTCGCTGCTGTTCGAGGTCGAGCGGCTGGCGGACGAAAGCTAGGCGCAGCGCCGGTGGCCTCCCGGCTTCAGCGCGGCTCGCGCGCCTCGCGCCAGCGCTGGGCGCCGAGGAAGATCATCCGCAGCTGCCGGGTCAGCTCCTGCAGCTGCTCGCGCTCGGCCTGGGCGTGGCCGGGCGGCAGGTCGAGGATGTCGTTGATCGCGTTGATCACCGTGGCGACCACCAGCCGACACAGCAGGGCAAGCGTGTCGGCGTCGAGGCCCGGCATCAGATCGAGGCGACGCATGTCCTGCGCCATCTCCTGGGCGAAATGGCCCTCCTCCGTGCGGATGGCCTGGCGGATCACCGGTGCGCCGCCGCCGCGCTCGGAGGCGATGAACAGGAAATGCGCGCGGTGCTGCTGCACATAGGCGCGGAAGATCAGCACCGAGCTGCGCAGGATCTGGGTCGGCGGCAGGCCGGTGCGGCGGGCCTCACGCAGCAATCGCCGCAGGGTGGCGCCCGACTCCTCGACCAGGGCGAGGCCGAGCTCATCCAGATTGGGGAAATGCCGATAGAAGGCTGCCGGCACGACGCCCGCTTCGCGAGTGATCTCGCGGAGGCTGAGCGAGGCGAAGCTGCGCCCCGTGCCCATCAGCTGCAGCGCTGCCGACAGCAGCTGGGCCCGGGTCAGCAGGCGCCGCTCGTCGCGGGTGCGGGCCGGATCAGCGTCGCCAGTGGCACGAACGGACATGTGAAGGAGGGATGCGGCGCGTGGGGCCGCCAGTGTACGCGCGCGCAGCGGCAGCTTCAGGCGCGGCCGAGGCCTGCCCAGGCTTCGAACTCGCCGGCTTCCAGCGCGGGCGCGAACAAATAGCCCTGGCCCCGGCCGCAGCCCATGGCCAGCAGGGCGGCACGCTGCTCCTCGGTCTCGATACCCTCGGCGGTGAGCGCAAGCCCGAGGTCGCCGGCAAAGCCGATGATCGTTCGCACGATCGCGCGATGACGGATGTTGGCGCCCATGTCGCGGATGAAGCCGCGGTCGATCTTCAGCGCGTCGAACGGGGATTCGGCGAAGCGCTCCAGCGAGGAATAGCCGGTGCCGAAGTCGTCCACCACGAGGGCCGCCCCGGTCGCCTTCAGGCGGTCGAGGCGTTCACCGGCCTGGTTCATGTCGGCGCTGAAGACCCGCTCGGTGACCTCGATGTGCAGCGCGCTGGCCGGCAGGCCGGCGGCGGCCAGCGCCGCGGCGATCTCGCTGGGCGCCGACTGCAGGGCGACCAGTCGCTCATCCATGTTGACGCTGAGGCTGAAGCCCTCGTAGCCGAGCCTGCCGCGCCAGACCGCCACCTGCCGGCAGGCTTCGCGCAGGACCCACAGATCGATCTCGCCGATCAGCCCGGCCTCCTCGGCCAGCGGCAGGAACTCGCCGGGCAGCAGCAGGCCGCGGCGAGGATGTCGCCAGCGCACCAGCGCCTCGCAGCCCAGCGCACGGCCGGAATCCAGCTCGACAATCGGCTGGTAGTGAACAACGAACTCGCCGCGCCCCAGCGCCAGCCGCAGGTCGGTCTGCAGCTCGAACCGGCGGCGCGCCTCCGCATGCATGGCCTCGTCGAACACCGCGAAGCCGCCCTTGCCCAGCACCTTGGCGCGATACATGGCGGTATCGGCATCGCGCAGAATCTGCTCGGGCCAGCGGTAGTCCGGGTGGCCGAGCACGATGCCGACGCTGGCACCGGAGTAGACCTCCTGCCCATCGACCCGGAACGGGCGCTGGAACAGCTCGGCGATCAGTCGTGCCAGGGCCTCGGCGCGCGCCCGTGAACAGGGGCCCTTGGGCAACAGACTGAACTCGTCGCCGCCGTAGCGCGCCAGCAGCGCTTCGCGCCCCAGGGTCAGCGAGAGGCGCTCGCCGATCGCGACCAGCAGTCGATCGCCGGCGCCGTGGCCCAGGCTGTCGTTGACCCACTTGAAGCCGTCGAGATCGAGGAACAGAACGGCATAGTCGTGGCGGTCGCGGCCCTGGGCTTCGCCGAGGGTGATGAGCAACTGCTGCTCGAACTGCCAGCGATTGGGCAGACCGGTCAGGGGATCGAAGTTGGCGTGGAAGCGCAGGAGGTGTTCGGCTTCGCGCTGGCGGCTGACGTCGACTACGGAGCCGGCCAGCTCCATGCCGCCGGCACGCTCGTCGACCCGCTGCACCGACAGATTGACCCACAGCAGGCCGCCGTCCTGCGCCACCAGCCGGGTGGAGAAATCCGCCACTGCACCGTGTTCGCGCAGCTTGAGGAGCATGCGGTCGCGGTCGTCAGGATCGGCATAGAGGCGATCGACGTGCTCCAGAGCGTTGATCAGGCTGGCGGCGTCGGGGTAGCCCAGCATGCGCGCCAGGGCCGGATTGACGTCGAGGAAGCGGCCCTGCTCGGTGCTCCGGAACAGCCCCACCGGCGAGCGATCGAACAATTCGCGATAGCGCGCTTCGGCGTCGGCCAGCGCCTGCCGCTGCCGCTGCTCCACGGTGATGTCGCGCATCACCCCGGTCGAGGCGATGTCGCCATGGTAGGTGATCGCATCGGCGTGCACTTCGACGCTGACGACATGGCCTTCGCGATGCAGCAGCCGGATCACATAGCGCTGCACGTCCAGCGAGCCGTCCTCGCGCGCCTGCCTACGCTGGGCCTGTGCCTGCACATCGTCCGGGTGGACCAGGCCCATGTAGCTCTGGCCGATCAGTTCCGGCGGCGCATAGCCCAGCATCTCGGCCAGCGCCGGATTGATGAACAGCAGGCGTCCGCGCTGGATCAGGAAGACCCCGTCACGGCAGTTCTGCACGAGCGCCCGGTACAGGCTTTCGGACTCGCTCAGCGCCTGCAGGGCGAGCTGCTCGGCACTGATGTCGATCAGCGAACCCTCATGGAACAGCACGCGGCCCGCAGCATCGACCACCGCCCGCGAATTCTCGCTGACCCAGACCAGGCTGCCGTCGCGCCTGCGCATGCGCTGCCGGCGGCCGCGCACCCGGCCACTGGCGGCGAGCTCCTCGCGCACGCGGGCGGCGTCCTCGGCATCGGCATACAGGCTTCCCATGTCTTCGGACAGCGCCAGCAGCATGTGCTCCGCCGACTCGAAGCCGAACATGCGCGCCATCGCCGGGTTGGCATCGATCAGGCCGCCGCCGGGCAGACAGCGGAACAGGCCCTCGGCAGCATGCAGATAGAGCGAGCGGTAGCTCTCGCGCTGCGGATCGGCGCTGTGCTCCGCCAGCCGCTCCGGCGCGGCGTCGAGCAGGGCGAAGATCTGCGTGCCGTCCTCGCCGTCGACGCACTCGGCGTTCAAACGACATGCGAGCAAGTGGCCGGCAGCGTGGCGGACGCTGATCAGCAGGCCACACACGCGTCCACTCTCTCGCAGCTGCGACCAGATCGCCGTGCGCACCGACATGTCCGGCCAGAGCCCCAGCTCCAGCGGGCGTCGGCCGAGCACGTCGGTGAGGCGATAGCCGAGCACGCGCTCCAGCGCGGGATTCGCTTCCAGTACCGTGCCCCGATCGGCGCACAGCAGGGCGACCACCGTATCCGAGTGCCTGAAGCGATCTACGAGCCCCACCGACTGCCCTCCCCCGGACACACGATCCCCGCCGCACTATACGGGCAGCAGGCGGCGCGCCGCTGCCGCCGCGATTGCCGGCTGATCGGGCTATCCTGCAAGCTTGGGGCCAAGGGCCAGCGCTGCCGGTTTGGCGCGCCCCACCCCCTGTGTTTCCGCGCGGTCGGCGCCAGTCCGGCGCGGCCTTCCCCATCGAGTCACGAGCTGTTGCCTTGAGCCCGAACCGCTTTCGCCTTCATCCCCTCGGCCTGGCGCTGGGAGCCCTGCTCTCGGGCCCGGCGCTGGGCCAATCCAGCACCCCAGACTGGAGCCTGTGCCGCGCACGGGACTACCCGGACTTCTACCGTCCGGATCTGCCGCGCGACGTCGCCCGCGAGACCGCGCCAATCGACGTCGTCGCGCGCGCCTTCCGCATCGATGGGCCGGGCGTGTACAGCCTGGAAGGCGAGGCCGAGCTGGTGCGCGCCGACCAGCGGCTGGTCGCGCCAAGGCTCGACCTCAATGCCACCAGCGGCGCCTTCGAAGCGCCTGAAGGTCTGCAGTACCAGGACCAAGCCCTGCTGGTGGAGGCAGCGTCCGCGCGCGGCAACCTGCAGGACGATCGCACCGAGCTCGGCGACCTGCGCTACCAGCTGCTGATGCAGCGCGGCAACGGCGTCGCCGATGCCGCCCGGGTCGAAGGCACGCGCAGTGCGCTGGACCGCGTCACCTACAGCACCTGCGAACCCGAGCAGGAAACCTGGCAGTTCCGCGCCCAACACATCGACCTCGACACCGCGACAGGCGTCGGCAAGGCCCGCAACGCGCGCCTGGAGTTCGCCGGCGTGCCGGTGTTCTACATGCCCTACGTGAGCTTTCCGATCGACGAACGCCGCCGCAGCGGCTTCCTCTACCCGGGGGTAGGCTCGGGCAACAGCAACGGGCTCGACATCCGCCTGCCCTATTACCTGAACCTAGCGCCCAACTACGACGCCACGGTCACCCTGCGCAGCCTCGGCCGACGCGGGCTGATGCTCGGCGGCGAGTTCCGCTATCTCGGCCGCAGCTACAGCGGCCTGCTGGAAGGCGACTGGCTGCCCAACGACGATGTCCGCCGACGCGACCGCGGCGCCTTGCGCTACCAGCACTTCGGTCGCCTCTCTCCTGCGTGGACCCTGCTGGTTGACATCAACCAGGTCTCCGACGACCGCTACTTCGAGGACTTCGGCGACTCGCTGACCAGCATCTCGACCACTCTGCTGGAGAGCCAGGCGGGTCTACGCGGCAGCGGCGCCCAGTGGCAGGCCAGCGCGGTGCTGCGCGACTTCCAGCTGGTGGATCCGCTGATCCCCGACAGCGCGGCACCGTTCCAGCAGCTGCCGCAGCTGCGCTACAGCGCATGGCTGCCTGCCGGCCCCCTGCGTTTTGGCCTCGACGCCGAAGTGGTGGCCTTCGGCCACCAGGATCGCGATGCCGGCAGCCGCTACGACCTGCGGCCCTGGCTGCGCGCACCGATCGAACGCGCCTGGGGCTTCATCCGTCCGGAGCTGGCCTTCCGTCAGACCGGCTACCGCCTCGACCGCGGCTTCGCCGCGAACTTTCCCGACCGCAGCCCGGAGCGCAGCCTGCCGATCTTCAGCCTGGACACAGGTCTGCTCTTCGAGCGCCCGACCCGACTGTTCGGCAGTGATCTGCAGCAGACGCTGGAGCCGCGCCTCTTCTACCTGCGCGCGCCTTTCCGCGACCAGGACGACCTGCCCCTGTTCGACACCCAGGAGCTCTCCTTCAGCTTCGCCCAGCTGTTCCGCTCCAACCGCTTTACCGGCGCCGACCGGCAGATGGACGCCAACCAGCTGACGCTGGCGGTGGGCAGCCGTTTCTTCGATGCCGGAGACGGCCGCGAGCGCTTCGCCGCCAGCGTCGGTCAGATCCGCTATTTCGATCCGCCGCGGGTCGGCCTGCAGCCCGGCGGCCTGCCCACCCGGCCGAACGCATCGCCCTTCGTCGGCGAGATCTCGGCCAACTTCACCCGCCGCTTCTCCGCCGGCATCGGCAGCCAGTGGGACCCCGACCTCAAGCGCACCGACCTCTCGGCGCTGCGCGCCCAGTACCGGCGCGACGATGGCGCCGTCGCCAACCTGAGCTATCGCTTCCGCCGCACGGCCGGTGCCCCGGTCGAGCAGGTCGACACCAGCTGGCTGGTACCGCTGAGCCCGGCCTGGCGCGTGCTCGGGCGCTGGAACTACTCGATCGCCGACCGTCGCACCATCGAGGCCTTCGCCGGCCTGCAGTGGGAAAGCTGCTGCGTGGCGGTGCGCCTGCTCGGCCGCCACTACGTGCGCAATCGCGAGGGCGAGAAGAACAATGCCCTCTACGTCGAGATCGAGCTGAAGGGCCTCGGGCGCTTCGGGCGCGACTCCGAGGAACTTTTGCAGCGTGCTATCCTCGGTTACTCGCGTTGACGGCAGTCGCAGCACGCCCAGCGCAGCCGTTTATGCGGTGTCCATCGTGTCCGTGCGAGCCTGCGGGCCGCCGTAAGCCGACGCCACCCCACCCCCATCCGCTGACCCACGAGACCGTTCGCGCATGAACCGGATCGCCACGCGTTGCACCGCCCTGCTCGTCCTGCTTGCCGGCGCCATCGGCGCCCCCGTGAACGCGCAGCTCGCCGTGCCCATGACCCCGCTCGAGAGCGTGGTCGCCGTTGTTGAAGAGGACGTGATCCTGCGCAGCGAGCTCGATCGCGCGGTGGCCAACATCCTCGCCCAGTACGCCGACCGCCGCGAACAGCTGCCGCCGCAGTCGGCGCTGGAGCGCCAGGTGCTGGAGCGACTCGTACTGCTGCGCCTGCAGGTGCAGCGCGCCCGCGAGATGGGCGTGCGCGTGCCCGACGCCGAGGTCGAGGAGTCGATCCGCCGGATCGCCCAGCAGAACAACATCTCGCTGGACCAGATGCGCGCCCAGCTGGCCGCCGATGGCATCGACTTCTCGGAATTCGCACAGTCGCTGCGCGACGAGATCGTGGTGCAGCGCCTGCGCCAGCAGATCGTGCAGTCCCGCGTGCAGGTCAGCGAGAGCGAGATCGACATCCTGCTGGCATCAGAAACCCTGCAGTCGGGACGCGTCCGCGTCGCCAACATCCTGGTGGCGCTGCCGGATGGCGCGACGGCCGAGCAGATCGACCTGGCCAAGACCAAGATCGACGGTGTCAAGGGCCTGATCGACCGCGGCGAGATGAATTTCCAGGCCGCCGCGATCCGCTACTCGGATGCCCCCAACGCGCTGGAAGGCGGCGACCTCGGAACGCGTCGCTTCGACGAGCTGCCGCCGCTGTTCGCGAGCCTGCTCGAGGGCATGCAGCCCGGTGACGTTTCGCCGGCAGTGCGCGGCCCCGGTGGCTATCACCTGCTGCAGCTGATCGAGCGCAGCAACGACGGCCCGCAGAGCGTGACCGAATACCAGGCCCGCCACATCCTGGTGCGCGTCAATGAAGTCGTGAGCCGCGAAGAGGCGAAAGCCCGCATCGATGCGCTTGCGGCCCGCCTGCAGTCAGGTGAGGACTTCGCTGAACTGGCGCGCGCCGAATCACAGGACCCCGCGACCCGCAACCAGGGTGGCGACATGGGCTGGTTCCCGCTTTACGCCTGGGGCCAGGCAACGGGCGAAACCGTGCTCAAGCTCGCCGACGGCGAGATTTCGGAGCCGTTCTCGAGCGATGCGGGCTGGCACATCCTGCAGCGCCTCGGCTCGCGCGAGCAGGACGTCACCGAACAGCTGCGTCGCAATGAAGCCCGCGAGGCGATCGGCCGCCGCAAGGCCGAGGACGAGTACGAGCGCTTCCTGCGCCAGATGCGCGACGAGGCCTACGTCGAAACCCGCCTCGCGAGCTGAGCGGCGGCATGGGCGCGAATGCGCGCACGGCCGCGGACGCGCCGCCGCGGCTGCTGCTGATTCCCGGCGAACCTGCCGGAATCGGCCCGGAGCTGGCGCTCAAGCTGGCCCTCTCAGAGCGTGACTCGGAGCTGCTGGCGATCGCCGATCCGACCCAGCTGCAGGCGCTGGCCGTCCAGCTGGGCCTGCCGGTGACGATCCACGTCCACGGCGGCCAGCCGATCGAGCGCCGCGCCGGTCATCTGTCGGTCCTGGCAGAGCCCCTCGCCGCCCGGGCGCAGGCGGGTCGCATAGACACTGCGAACGTGGGCCAAGTCTTGCGCTGCATCGATCGCGGCGTCGATCTGTGCCTCGCCGGCGACTTCGAGGGTCTGGTCACCGGCCCAGTGCACAAGGCGGTCATCAATGCGGCTGGCGTGGCGTTCAGCGGCATGACCGAACGCCTGGCCGAGCGCGCCCAGGTCGATGACGTGGTGATGATGCTGGCCTCGCCGACCCTGCGGGTCGCCCTGGTCACCACCCACCTGCCGCTGCGCGCGGTGCCCGATGCCATCACCGACGCGCGCATTGCCCGCACGGCACGCTGCCTGCACCGCACGCTGCAGCGCGACTTCGGCATCGCCCGGCCGCGCATCGCCGTGCTGGGCCTGAACCCGCATGCCGGCGAGGATGGCCACCTCGGCCGCGAGGAGATCGAAATCATCCAGCCCTGTCTGGCGCGTTTGCGCAGCGAAGGCCTGGATCTGCTCGGCCCCCTGCCCGCCGACACCGCCTTCCTGCCGCAGGTGCTGGAAGGCATCGATGCGGTGCTGGCGATGTACCACGACCAGGGCCTGCCGGTGCTGAAGTACAGCGGCTTCGAACAGGCGGTGAATATCAGCCTCGGCCTGCCCTTTGTCCGCGTCGCCGTCGACCACGGCACGGCGCTGCCGCTGGCCGGCACTGGCCGCGCCGATGCGGCCAGCCTGATGGCGGCGCACCGCACCGCCTGCGCCCTTGCCCTGCACCGCCGGAACGCGCCATGAGCCACCAGACCAAGAAATCGTTGGGCCAGCATTTCCTCAGCGACTCCGCGATGATCGAGAAGATCGTGCGCGCGGTCGATCCGAAGCCCGGCCAGCGCATCGTCGAGATCGGTCCGGGCGCTGGCGCCATCACCCGGCCGCTGCTGAAGCGCCACGGCGCGCTCACGGTGATCGAGTTCGATCGCGATCTGATCGAACCGCTGACCGCGCTGGGCGCTGAGCTCGGCGCGGAGCTGTCGATCGTCCACGCCGATGTCCTGACAGTCGACTTCACTGCGCTGGCCGCCGGCGGCAGCATCCGTCTGGTCGGCAACCTGCCCTACAACATCTCCTCGCCCATCCTGTTCCACGCGATCGCGCACCTTGCGGCGATCACCGACATGCACTTCATGCTGCAGAAGGAAGTCGTGGACCGCATGGCGGCGGCGCCGGGCAGCAAGGTCTATGGACGGCTCAGCGTGATGCTGCAGGCGCGCTGCCGGGTGACGCCGCTGTTCAAGGTGCCGCCGGGCTGCTTCCGGCCACCGCCCAAGGTCGACTCGGCGGTGGTGCGGCTCGAACCGCGCGATCCCGCCGAGGTCGGGCTGATGCAGCCGAGACGCTTCGAACAGGTGGTGCGTGCCGCCTTCTCGCAGCGCCGCAAGACGTTGCGCAACGCGCTGTCGACGGTGTGCGCGCCGCAACAGATCGAAGCACTGGGCATCGATCCCGGCGCCCGCGCAGAAACCGTCGCGGTCGCCGACTATGTGGCCTTGGCCAACGCGCTGGGCGATGACTCGCTGCCGGCATCTGTCGGCCCCGAGCAGGACTGACGGCGCTGAGCCGTGGGGTTCCATCCCGCGCGCCCGGAGATCCGCGCACATGGCCATCGGCAGCTCGGACTAGAATGCGCGGCATGAGCGCCCTCAAGACCACGCCGCCCTGCGCGCATATCCGGATCGAAGTCCAGACCCGCTACCTGCCCGAGCAATCCGAGCCCGAGGACGAGCGCTTCGCCTTTGCCTACACCGTGCGCATGACCCACCTGGGCGGCGCGCCCGCGCAGCTGGTCGATCGCCACTGGGTGATCACCGACGCCGACGACTGCGTGGAGGAGGTGCGCGGCCCCGGCGTGGTCGGCCAGACGCCGCGGCTGGAGCCGGGCCAGAGCTTCGAGTACACCTCGGGCGCGGTGCTGCGTACGCCGGTCGGCCACATGCAGGGCAGCTACGGCTGGCAGACGGACGACGAACGCCGCTTCCGATCCCCGATCCCGGGCTTCGTGCTCAGCATGCCGCGCGTCCTGCACTGATGGCGGTCTGGGCGATCGGCGACATCCAGGGCTGTCTCGAACCCCTGCAGCGACTGCTGGACGCGATCCGCTTCGATCCCGCCAGTGACCGCCTGTGGTTCTGCGGCGACCTGGTCAATCGCGGCGGCGAGTCACTGGAAGTCTTGCGACTGATCCACTCGCTCGACATCCACAGCACGGTGGTGCTCGGCAACCACGATCTTTCGCTGCTGGCGATCGCGGCGCGCCCCGAGAATGAGCGCCGACGCACCAATGCCGAGCTGCAGCGGGTGATCTTCGCCGACGACGGCCCGATGCTGCTGGACTGGCTGCGCTGCCGGCCACTGGTGCATCTGGATGCCAGCCTCGGCTGGATGATGGTGCATGCCGGGCTCGCCCCGAAATGGACGCCGCGGATCGCGCTGGCGCGCGCCCAAGAGGTCGAGAGCCGTCTTGCCGGCCCCAACCACATCAAGCTGCTGCGCGGGATGTTCGGCAACAATCCGGCGACCTGGAGCCCCAAGCTCGACGGCATGGACCGCCTGCGCGCGATCATCAACATCTGCACGCGGATGCGCTTCTGCTCGCCCAAGGGCACGATGAACTTCGATCACAAGGGCCGACCCGGCACCCAGAAACCCGGCCTGTATCCGTGGTTCGCCGTGCCCGGCCAGGCCCAGCGCGACCTGCGCATCGTCTGCGGCCACTGGTCGACCCTGGGCCTGTTCCAGGGGCTCGGCGTGCACGCGATCGACACCGGGTGCGTCTGGGGCGGCAAGCTCACCGCACTGCGGCTCGACCACGAGCTGCCGCAGGTGGTGCAGGTCGACGGTCGCGCCGGTGGCCGCCCCGAGTAGACGCATGCGCGGCGCCGCGCACGCGCCGCGGCGCAGCCTCGTACACCGCCTGTTCGACACGGCATACTCGCGACCCCGTTCCACTCCGGGCGCTTCGATGCGCACACGACTGATTGCTTCCCCCTTGACCGGGTCGCGCCTGGCTCGCCGCCTGGTGCTGCGCGCTGCCCTGGTGTTGTTGCCGTTCGCCTCCCCCACGCCCGCGCAGGACGAGGCCGCGGTCGACGAAGCGGAGCTGAAGGGGGCGAAGGCGACGCAGGTGGACACCCGCCTGCGTGCAGCGGTGGACGCTGCCGGCCTGAGCTACGAAATCAACGCCAAGGCCGACCTGCAGCTGGTGATCGAGTACGACGACGGCCGCAGCCAGAGCGTCACCCTGCAGTCGAGGACGCTGCGCTACGACGTCGGAGAGCAGCGCGATGTCTACTCGCTGGCGCACCGCTTCGGCGAGGAGGAAGCGCTGGATCCTGCCCTGCTGCAGCGCCTGCTCGGCGAGAACAACACCTTCACCCTCGGCTTCTGGGCGCTGCAGGACCGCCACCTGTATGCGATCGCCCGCATCCCGGCACGGGCCAGCCCGCTGCAGGTCCGCGAGGCCGTCCGTTTCGTGGCCGAAGTCGCGGACGAACTGGAGCGCGAACTGAGCGGCGACGCCGACGCCCACTGAGCCATGTTCGGTGCGCCCCCGGCTGAAGGCGGCGCAAAAGAAAGCCCGCGCCGGATCGCTCGGCGCGGGCCCGGAAGACACAGCGCATCGCCGTCCATGGCGAACGCAGCGTCGATACTGGCGAGCGTCAGTCCTCGCGCGGCGGCGTCACGGTGACAAACTGGGTGGCCTCGCCGCGGCGGATCAGCAGCATCACCGGCTCGCCGGGCTTGGCGTCCTTGACCGCATCGTTGAACGCCTTGGCGCTGCCGACAGCAGTGCGGCCCACCATGAGCACGATGTCGCCTTCGGCCAGCTCTGCGCGACGCCCGGCAAGGCCGCGGATGCCGCGGATCAGCACGCCCTCACCTGCCTTCAGGCCCAGCGATTCACGCTGTTCGGCGGTGAGGTCCTCGACGTCGAGGCCCAGCGGATTGGCCGGCGCGTTGCTGCGCTCACCGCCGCGGTTGGCCTGCGCGGTCTGATCGCGCGGCAGCTCGCCCACGGTCACCGGAATACGGCGCTCACGACCTTCGCGGAACACCGTCACGTCGACGCGGGTGCCCGGACGCGTCGCGCCGACGGCCGGCGGCAGGTCGCTGCTGCGATTGATCGCGGTATCGCCGAACTTGAGGATCACGTCGCCGCGCTGGATGCCGGCCTTCTCGGCCACGCTGTCCGGGCTGAAGCCGCCCACCAGAGCGCCACCCGGGCGCGGCAGGCCGAGGGTCTGCGCCATGTCACGGGTCACTTCCTGGATCTGCACGCCGAGCAGGCCGCGCGAGACGAAGCCCTTGTCCTTCAGCTGATCGACCACGTCCATCGCGACTTCGATGGGAATCGCGAAGGACACGCCCATGTAGCCGCCGGTGTTGGAGAAGATCTGCGAGTTGATGCCGACCACTTCACCGCTGGTGTTCAACAGGGGGCCGCCGGAGTTGCCGCGGTTGATCGGTACGTCGGTCTGGATGAAGGGCACGTACTGCTGGCCGGTCATCTGCGAGGAGCGGCCCAGCGCGCTGACGATGCCGGCCGTGACCGAGTGCTCGAAACCGAAGGGCGAGCCGATGGCGACCATCCACTGCCCGGGCTTGAGCGCGCGCGACTCGCCGATCTTCGCTGCCGGCAGGCCCGTTTCTTCAAGCTTGAGCAGGGCGACGTCACTCTGCGCGTCTGAGCCGACCACCGTCGCTTCGAGCTCGCGGCGATCGCGCAGGCGGACGATCACCTGGTCGGCACCGTCGATCACATGGTGGTTGGTCAGCACGTAGCCGTCGCTGGAGATGATGAACCCCGTGCCCATCGAGGTGCGGTCGCGCGGCATCTGCGGCATGCCGGGCTGCTGTTCGAAGAAGCGCCGGAAGATCTCGGGCATCTCCTCCTGTGGAATGTTGTTGGGGCCGAGGCGGGCGGCGGCTTCAGCGGTACGCGTCGCTTCGATGTTGACCACCGAGGGTCCAGCCTGCTCGACCAACTCGGTGAAGTCCGGCAGGTTCTGCGCGTCGGCGGCGCGGCCGGTGAGGGCCAGCACGGCGGCGAGCCAGAAGGCGTGCAAGGGGTGGGTCATGCTCATGGGCATCCGGTTCCTCATGACAGGTCGAGTGGATTCAGGGCGCTGTCGCGGCCCGCCTTCCGGGCATGCGGACTCGCGCTGCGGCTTTCAAGACGCGGTGAGTCGAATCTGCGGCATTGGCAGCCGACGCGCGGCGCGTTTGGAATACGCCACCGCCAGTGAAGTTCCCAGCACGGCACCGACCGCGGTGGCGGCATCGCTGATCGCGCTGCCCATTGCGGCACCCGCCAGCAGTCCCAGCAGCGGCAGGCCATAGCCAAGTGCGGCCTGGCGCAATAGCTGCGGGCCGGGCAACTCAAGTTCAACGGCATCACCGGCGCTCAGTCCGGAATCGGGATCCGGCAGCTCAACCGTGTGGGCGCCGTCCTCGACGAACACGCTGCAGCGCCCGCCGCAGCCGCCGCAGCTGCTGCACTGCGCGGTGTAGCGAAGACGCAGATGCTGCTGCGACCTGCTGACGACCACCGCAGGCCGACGCTCCGCGCACATGCGCTACTGGGCGCGCGCCGGCAGCAGCGGAGGCGCGGTCGGGCCCGGCTGGGTGGGCGCCTGCAGCAAGGGGGTGTAGGGCACCAGCAGCAGGCTGCCGTCCGCCTGCAGCACCGGCACATAACGCACCGGCAGGCCGTGACTCATCTGTCCGTAGCCCGCAGGCGTGGCACCCACGGCAACGGTTTGCGCGGCGCGCGAGATGTCGGGACGCAGGTCGCGCTCGCTGACGGCGCTGGGCGCCACCTCGCCATTGCCGGCGAGCGGGGCTGCCGCCTCCGGCCCCTGCGACTGCTGCACCGGTACGGTGATGATCGCGGCCAGAGCGACCGCAGCGGCGACCGCGGCACCACCGCCCCAGCGCATCCAGCCGTGGCGGGATGACTGCGCGGCCTCGGCGTCGAGCGCCGCCTGCACGCGATCAGCGAAGTCCAGGGCCAGCGGCGGCCCGGCCTGGCGGCGCAGGCTGTCGCCGATCAGGTGGTAGTTCGACCAAGCCGATTTCAGCTCGGCATCGTCGGCGAGGCGCTTCAGCAGGAAGCGCCGGCTGTCGGCGGCGAGCTCGCCGTCACACAGGGCCGAGACCTGTTCGCGCAGCTCGGCGTTCGGATCGAGGGGCTTGTCGATGCTCATGGGCGGACTCGCTCGGCGCCCATCAGCGGGCGCAGTTTCTGGTCGATGGCGTCACGCGCGCGGAAGATCCGCGAACGCACGGTGCCGATGGGGCAGCCCATGGTCTGGGCGATCTCTTCGTAGCTCAGGCCATCGACCTCGCGCAGGGTGATGGCGATGCGCAGCTCCTCGGGCAGGGCCTCGACGGTCTCGGCGACGGTGCGCTCGATCTCCTGCCGGGCGAGCTCCTGCTCGGGTGTATCGACATCGCGCAGCCAGGTGCCACCGTCGTACTGCACGGCATCGGAGGCGTCGATGTCGTCGGTCGGCGGGCGCCGGCCCTTGGACACCAGATGGTTCTTGGCGGTGTTGACCGCGATCTTGTACAGCCAGGTGTAGAACTGGGCGTCACCGCGGAAGTTGCCCAGCGCGCGATAGGCGCGGATGAAACTCTCCTGGGCGACGTCCTGGCACTCGCTCCAGTCGTTGATGTAGCGCGAGATCACGCTGACCAGCTTGTGCTGGTACTTGCGCACGAGCAGGTCAAAGGCGCGCTTTTCGCCGGCCTGCACCCGACGCACCAGGTCGTAGTCGATTTCGTTCTCGGCCATCCGGGGCCGCTCTCCCTGTTGTTGTTCTGTTCGCGCGGGGGCTGGTGCGCGCGGGGCGGCGGGCGCGGGCGTCTCCTGCAGGCGGAAGACGGAGGAATTCAGGCTGTCGAAGCTGAGGACGGCGTTCATGGCAGCCTGCGACCGCAGGTTTAGTGTGAAAGTTCACCCGTCTGCCGCCACCATACGCGCCCGGATTGACCGCGCCCGCGCACAGTCCGGATCATACGTGACCCCTTCGCGGCCGGCGCGGCTTAGCATGCCGGCGCCCGCCCCCTGCAGGAGATTCCCATGTTCGACGGCTTGCGCTTCAAGCACTGGCATCCCGAGCTGCGCGACGACCGCGTGGTGGTACTGAGCTTCGACCGCGCCGAGTCCAGCGTGAACACCTTGGCCCGCGAGGTGCTGGAGGAGCTCGAACAGCTGGTCGAGCGCATCGCCATCGAGAAGCCCAAGGGCGTGGTGGTGATCTCGGGCAAGCCCTCGGGCTTCGTCGCCGGCGCCGACATCGCCGAGTTCAAGACCTACCACGAACGCGGCACAGTCTTCGAATCGATCCGCTACGGGCAGAACGTGTTCCAGAAGCTGGCCGAGCTGCCCTGCGCCACGGTGGCCGCGATCCACGGCTTCTGCATGGGCGGCGGCACAGAACTCTCGCTGGCCTGCCGCTACCGCGTCGCCAGCACCGACGACAGCACCCGCATCGGCCTGCCCGAGGTCAAGCTCGGCATCTACCCGGGCTGGGGCGGCAGCGTGCGCCTGCCGCCGCTGGTCGGTGCGCCAGCGGCCTTCGACATGATGCTGACCGGCCGCGCGCTGTCGGCCTCCAATGCGCGCGCCATCGGCCTGGTCGACAAGACCTGCGAGCCGGCGGTGCTGCTCGACACTGCGCTCGGCCTGCTGAAGCGCGGCGCGAAACGCCCGCTCAAACAGCGCCTGATGGGCTGGGCGACGAACTGGTGGCCGGTGCGCCAGGCGCTGGCGCCGATGCTGGTCAAACAGGTCAGCCGCAAGGCGCGCAAAGCCCACTACCCCGCACCGTTCGCGCTGATCGAAACCTGGCGGCGCAGTGGCGGCCCCACCGAATCGCGCCTCGTCTCCGAAGCCAAGTCTGTGGCCAAGCTGGCCGGCACGCCAACCGCGCAGAACCTGGTGCGGGTGTTCTTCCTGCAGGAGCGCCTGAAGAGCCTTGGCGGCAAGGAGCACGGCATCAAGCATGTGCACGTGGTCGGCGCCGGCGTGATGGGTGGCGACATCGCCGCCTGGAGCGCGCTGCGTGGCTTCGAGACCACCCTGCAGGATCGCTCGCTGGAGCAGATCCAGCCGGCCATCGCCCGCGCCCACACCTTCTACGGCAAAAAGATCAAGCGCGAGGACAAGCGCGCCGCCGCGATCGCGCGCCTGAAAGCGGATGTCGACGGCGCCGGCGTCGCCAAGGCCGATCTGGTGATCGAGGCGATCTTCGAGAATCTGGAGGCCAAGCGCGCGCTCTACGCCAAGGTCGAGGAAACACTGCCGGCGAGCAGTTTGCTGACGTCGAACACCTCCTCGATCCCGCTGACCGACCTGCGCGCCGAACTCCAGCGCCCGGCCCAGTTCGCCGGCCTGCACTTCTTCAACCCGGTGGCGATGATGCCGCTGGTCGAGATCGTCCGGCATGACGGCATGGACGCCGAGACCGAGCGCCGCCTTGCAGCCTTCTGCCGCGCCATCGACAAGTTGCCGGTGCCGGTCGCCGGCACGCCGGGCTTCCTGGTCAACCGCATCCTGATGCCCTACCTGCTGGAGGCGATGACGCTGTACAGCGAGGGCGTGCCCGGCCCGGTGATCGACAAGGCGGCGCTGGCCTTCGGCATGCCGATGGGCCCGATCGAACTGGCCGACACGGTGGGCCTCGACGTCGCCGCCAGCGTCGGCAAGATCATGGCCGAGTTCCTCAACCTGCCGATCCCCAGCGGTCTCGACGGCCTGCTGGCCTCGGGCAAGCGCGGCCGCAAGGACGGCCAGGGCTTTTACACCTGGGAGAACGGCCGCGCCAAGAAGCCCGAGGTGCCCAAGGACTACAAGGCGCCCGAGGACCTCACCGATCGCCTGGTGCTGGCCTTCGTCAACGAAGCCGTGGCCTGCCTGCATGAGGGCGTGGTGGCCGATGCCGACCTGCTGGATGCCGGCGTGATCTTCGGCACCGGCTTCGCACCCTTCCGCGGCGGCCCGATCCAGTACGTGCGGGCCGAGGGCGCGGCCAAGCTCAAGGCGCGCCTGGAGCAGCTCGCCGGCCGCCACGGCCCGCGCTTCAACCCGCGGCCGGGCTGGGAGGCGCTGATCGCGGGCTGATACCGCTGGTTGACCTTGACAGCCACAGGGTGCGCCAATCGGCGCGCCCTGTGTGTATGTGACGCCTGCATTTGCCGGCGACGCCCACACGCGGCCATCCCGCGAGAGGCGACTTCAGATCAGCTTGTGCAGCTTCAGGTACTGCTCCAACTCGCGATAGCCGCCATCCCCGCCGTAGCGCACCAGATTGCGCGCGGTGCGCAGCCATTCCAGCGTGCTCGCCGAGTACTCCTGCACTGCCTGCAGCAGGTCCTGCTGTTGCAGCCGACGTTCGACGCCGGTATCGATGGCGTGAGCGATCACGCGCTCCTTCGCGAGATCGATCAGGCCTTCGATATCCGCGCCCGAGTAGAAGGGCGTGGCCTTGGCCAGGGCATCGACTTCCAGGCCTTCCGCCGGCACCCCATCCAGCTTGAGCTTGAACAGATGCTCGCGCGCCGCCTGATCGGGCGGCGGCACGAACACCTGTCTGGCGAAACGCCCGCTGCGCTTCATCGCCGAATCCACATCCCAGGGCATGTTGCTGGCCGCCAGCACCAGCACGTCGCGGTTCTGGCTGAGCACACCATCGAGCTGGGTCAGGAACTCGTTGACGATGCGCCGGCTGTGCTCCGAGCTGGCCTTGGCGCGCGAAAACGCCAGTGCGTCCAGCTCGTCGAAGAACAGCACGCAGGGGCGCTGCGCGCGGGCACGCGCGAACACGTCCGCCAGCTGCTCCTCGCTTTCGCCGAACCACATGCTGACCACCTCGGACACGCCGACGTTGATGAAGCTGCCGCCGGCCTCACCGGCCAGGGCACGCGCGATCAGCGTCTTGCCGCAGCCAGGTGGGCCGTACAGCATCACCCCGCCGCCGGCCGACTTGCGGAAGCGCGCGAACAGACCCGGATTGCGGAAGGGCTCGATGATCTGCAGACGCAGTGACTTCTTGAGCTCGTCCAGCCCGGCGACGTCGGCAAAACGCGCCGGCGTCTCGCGCTCGACTTCCGCAGGCTCGACCGAGACCTCGCGGATCTCGCCGCTCGCCTCGACCAGACCGAGTCGCGGGCGCGTCGGCCGTTCCTGCGCGGGCACTTCGAGCTCAACGAGAGGCTCGAAGCCTTCGCGACCCCGAGCCTTCGCATAGGCGTCGCGGGCAGCGTTGATATCGCCAAGCTGCAGATGAGCGCGGGCCTGTCCGAGCAGCGGAGCGGCCGATGCGTCGGCCTGCGCGCACAGTTCGAACTGGTGGCGCGCAAGCTCGAACTCGCCTTCCTCGAGCAGGGCCTCGGCATAGCGCATCCTCAGGCGCGCATCGAAAGGCGCGTTGAGCAGCGCGGATTCGAGCGCGGCGCGCTCGTTCGACGGCATATCCATCAGCGAAGCTCCGGGAAGCGCAGCCGCTTCAGGATGGGTGGGTAGATCCAGCTGTAGACGGCGAAACCGAGCCACAGGAGGGAGACCGCGAACAGCAGCGGCGGGGGCAGGACGCCGCGCCCCAGCGTGATGAGCGCGATGAAGCCGCCGTACAGCCCGAAGCTGCCCGCCCAACCCCAGCGCAGCACCGGATACAGCGGCCGCATGCTCCAGTGGCTGAGATAGGCGATATGCGCCGCCAGGCGGACGACACCGGCGTCGCTGGGATTGCGCCTCACCAGCAGGGCCGCGGCTTCGCGGGCCGCGCCCAGCTGCATGCGCTCGGCGAGGGTGTAGGCCAGTGTCCGGAGTGTGGATTCGGCCTCGGGATACAGGTCGAGCATCTTGCCCAGCGCACCCATGTCGCGCGGCTTGCGTCCTTCGGCCAGGTCCAGCAGCGCCAGCGTCGACAGCACCATCAGGTCCTCGGGCGCGCTCCTGGCCGCTTCGCTGGCCAGCGCACGCGCCTTGACCAGCTGCCCGGCCCGCAGCAGCAGGAAGGCGTAGTGACAGAGCAGCTCGCTGTCCTGCGGGGCGGTCCGCAGAAGCTCCAGCAAGCCGCTTTCCGCCTCTGCATGTCGCCCCTGCTCCGCATGGATGCGCGCCCGCAGCAAGCGGGCGCCGACGTGCTCGGGCGCAATGGCCAGTACGTCCTCGACGCTGTCCAGGGCGATGCTGCTCTCGCTGAGGAAATCCAGCCGCGCTCGCGCGTAGAGCAGATCGAGATCCTCGGGCGCCTGTTCCAGGCCGCGGCGCAGCGCGTCGCGAGCGCGCTGCCACTGCCCGCGCTCCATCCACCGATGCGCCTCGAAGGCGAGTTCGCCGGGGTTGTTCATGCGCCCTCTCCGGTCGATCCCAGCAGCCTCTGAGCCGCCTCGATGGTCAGCAGGCCGATGACGAAGGCGATCGCGATCGCGGCAAGCCCCAGCAACCACCCGTTAGGGCGCTGTGTCGCGAACAGGTCCTGTGCGCGAAAAAGGTGTCGGTGCCGTAGGTAGAGGGCGCCGGCCAGCAGCAGTGCCAACACCCGCAGCAGGACCCGGCTGGCACTGCCGCCGATCTCCGCAAGCGAGGCCAGCATGAAGAAAGGCAAGCCCAGCGCAATGGCCGCCGCAAGGCAGATCCACGCGGCGTCCCGAGCCAGCCGCGAGGCGCGCCAGGCATTGACCGCGAACACGATGACGGCAGCCAGCGCACCGCCAAAGAACGCCGACATGAAAAGGGTTGTGGTCGAGTACAAGGGGCGCTCGGCGCGCACCTGCTGCAGCGAAGGTTCAAACAGGGACTTGTTCATGGCGGCGGAGTATAGCGATCGCGATCCGCGACGGCGTTCGCACTTCGTCCTACCGGAATTCGCTGACACCGCCGGGGACGCCGCCAATCGCGAGTGCTGCGTGCTGCCAATAGAACCCGCGCCTCGGCGCTGGGTGCGGAACGCGTTCGGCCACGCCGCTCCATCAGAAACCGGGGCAAGCTCCTGTCCTCTCAAGCCTTGGCGCCAGCCACAGGCCGCGGACGAACCCGCCGTTCGGCGCCGAGGCGTCCCTATAGACGAGCGGCAGCCCAGTCATTCACCGGGTGCTCACGCGCTGAGGACAATTATCGCGCCCGTAATTTCAGAAATTACTGAAACTTCGGAGACGGCAATGAACCTCCCCCCGCTCAGCCAGGCCTTCGTGCTGCACTTCGGTGAGATGGGCAGCCGCTGGGGCATCAACCGCACGGTCGGGCAGATCTACGCCCTGCTCTACGTCAGCCGCGAGGCGCAGACCGCTGACGACATCGTCGACAAGCTGGGCGTGTCGCGCAGCAACGTCAGCATGGGCCTCAAGGAGCTGCAGAGCTGGCGGCTGGTCAAGCTTGAGCACCGCCCCGGCGACCGCCGCGACTTCTACTCGGCGCCCGAGGACGTCTGGCAGATCTTCAAGACGCTCGCGGAAGAGCGCCAGCGCCGCGAGGTCGACCCGACCCTGTCGATGCTGCGCGATGCCCTGCTCGAGACCGCAGGCTCACCCGAAGACATCTACGCGCAGGAACGCATGCGCAAGATGCATGAGCTGATCGAGCAGATCACCGACTGGTTCGCCGAGGTGCGCAAGCTCTCGCCCGACACCCTGCAGAGCCTGATGGGCCTCGGCAGCAAGGTGGTGAAGCTGTTGGAGCTGAAGGAACGGGTGATGGGTGGCGGGCGACGCGGCGAAGCAGAAGCGAAAGCGCCCCCTGAATCCGGTGAGCGTGCGTTGAAGGCGGTGGACTGAACAGGACGCTGGGTCACTGCGGCCTGCGAACACCCAGCCCTCACCCCAATCCCACCTTCGCTTCGCTCGGGCTCACCGAGCCACGGACTCCCACCGGGAGTCCGTAAGCGGCCAGGCTCGCTCCGATGGGAGAGGGGCTCAGAAGCAGAACCCGCGCAAAGCCCGGTAGCCCGCTCTTCCGATTCCCAATTCTCGATTCCCCATTCCCGGCACCAAAGCCATGGACACCCTCGACCCCATCCTCCTGGCCCGCATCCAGTTCGCGGCCAATATCAGCTTCCACATCCTGTTCCCGACGATCACCATCGCGCTGGGCTGGCTGCTGCTGTTCTTCAAGCTGCGCTGGCGCGTCACCGGCGATGCGAAATGGCATGCGGCCTACCGGACCTGGGTGAAAGTCTTCGCCCTGTCGTTTGCGCTGGGCGTGGTCAGCGGCATCACCATGAGCTTCCAGTTCGGCACCAACTGGCCGGGCTTCATGGAGCGCGTGGGCAACATCGCTGGCCCGCTGCTCGGCTACGAGGTGCTGACGGCCTTCTTCCTCGAAGCCGCCTTCCTCGGGATCATGCTGTTCGGCCAGGGCCGCGTGTCCGACCGCGTGCACACGCTGGCGACCTTCCTTGTCGCCTTCGGCACCACGCTCTCGGCGTTCTGGATCCTGGTGCTGAACTCGTGGATGCAGACGCCGGTGGGCTTCGAGATGATCGACGGCCAGGCGCATCCGACCGACTGGGCGGCGATCGTCTTCAACCCCTCGTTCCCGTATCGCCTGAGCCATATGCTGCTGGCCTCGGGCCTGACCGTGGCCTTCCTCGTCGCAGGGCTCTCGGCCTGGCGTCGGCTGCGGGGTGATGCCAGCGCTGAAGTGCAGGCGACCCTGCGCACGGGTCTGGTGCTGGGTGCAGTGCTGATCCCGCTGCAGATCCTTGCCGGCGACCTGCACGGCCTGAACACGCTGGAGCACCAGCCGGCGAAGATCGCAGCGATGGAAGGCATGTGGGAAACCGAACGCGGCGCGGGCATGCGCCTGTTCGCGCTGCCGAACGAGGAGACACGCAGCAACGACTACGAGATCCAGATCCCGAAGCTCGCGAGCCTGATCCTCACCCATTCGCTGGACGGGGAAGTGCTGGGCCTGAACGAGTTCGAGCATCACCCGCCGGTGACGCCGGTGTTCTTCGCGTTCCGGGTCATGGTCGGTGTGGGCATGCTGATGCTGGCGGTGAGCTGGCTCGGCGTATGGCAGTTGAAGCGCCGCGGCGAGCCCGCGCCCTGGCTGCTGCGCGTGCTGGTCGGCATGACGTTCGCGGGTTGGGTGGCGACGCTGGCCGGCTGGTACGTCACCGAGATCGGACGCCAGCCCTGGGTGGTTTACGGCGTGCTGAGCACCGCGGACGCGGCATCGAGCGTTCCGGCGCCGCTGATTGGCATCAGCCTTGGTCTGTACCTGTCGATCTACGCGGTGCTGCTGGTGGCATACATCAGCGTGCTGTTCCACCTGATGCACAAGGCCTCGAAAGGCGAGCTGGACAGCGCCGTCGGCACCCTGCACGCCCACGAAACCACTGAAGGAGCACGCGCATGAGCGCCTGGCTGCCGGAGATCTTCCTCGCCCTGATGGGGCTGGCCATGTTGGCCTATGTCGTGCTGGACGGCTTCGACCTTGGCGTCGGCATCCTGCTGCCCGGCGGCGACGACGCCCAGAAGGACACCATGATCGCCTCGATCGGGCCGTTCTGGGACGCCAACGAAACCTGGCTGGTGCTGGGTGTCGGCATCCTGTTGATCGCCTTTCCGATGGCGCATGGGGTGATCCTGAGTTCGCTCTACCTGCCGGTGACGCTGATGCTGATCGCGCTGATCCTGCGCGGCGTGGCCTTCGACTTCCGGGTCAAGGCGCGGGCGAAGCATAAGCACCTCTGGGACCGCAGCTTCTTCGCCGGCTCGGCGCTGGCCGCGCTGTCGCAGGGTTTCATGCTCGGCGCCTACATCCTCGGTTTCGAGTGGAGCGTGGCGAACTTCGCCTTCGCCAGCTTCATCGGCGTCTGCCTGCTGGCCGGCTACGCCTTGCTGGGCGCGACCTGGCTGCTGATGAAGGCGGAAGGCGAGCTGCAATCAAAGGCCGTGCGCTGGGCGCAGCGCGCGCTGTGGCTGACCGGCATCGGCATCGGCGCGGTCTCGATCGCCACGCCCATGGTCAGCGCGCGCATCTTCGAGAAGTGGTTCAGCCTGCCCAACTTCATCCTGCTGCTGCAGATTCCGCTGATCACCGCGGCACTGTTCTTCATCGCCCTGCGCTCGCTGAAGCGCCTGCGCGGCGGCGACCTGCGCAGCCCCTGGCAGCCCTTCGCCTGCTCGGTCGGCCTGTTCGTGTTCGCCTTCCTGGGCTTGGCCTACAGCCTGTTTCCGTATCTGGTGGTCGACCGCATCACCATCCACGAGGCAGCGGCCGCACCGGGCTCGCTGATGATCATCCTGTTCGGCGTAGCGATCACCCTGCCGGCAATCCTGGCCTACTCGGCTTACAGCTACCGGGTGTTCTGGGGCAAGGCGACCCAGTTGCGCTACTACTGAGCCGCTCGCGCAGGCAGACTCGGCGCATCCAGCGCGCACCGGAAACCGCCGAGTGAAACCCTTGAACATCGCCATCGCCGGCTACGGCAGCGCGGGCCAGGCGGCCAGCCTGCTGCTGGCCCGCGACGGCCACCGCGTCGAGGTGTTCGAGCGCGTGGCGCATCCGGGCCCGGTGGGCGCGGGCTTCCTGCTGCAGCCGACCGGCATGGGCGTACTGCTGGAGCTGGGCCTGCTCGACGCCGCCCTGCAGCTCGGCGCGCCGGTGCGGCGACTGTTCGGCGACCTGCCGAACGGCCGCCGCATCATGGACATGCGCTACGCCGAGCTGCAGCCGCAGCTGTTCGGCCTGGGCATGCAGCGCACGGCCCTGTTCCAGCTGCTGCATGCCGCGCGTTCGGAAGCGACCCAGCTGCATTTCGCTGCCGAAGTGCAGTCGGTGGATGCCGAACACGGCCTGCTGCGCACCGCCGACGGCCGCCAGCACGGCCCCTATGACCTGGTGATCGCCGCCGACGGCTCGGGCTCGCAGCTGCGCGCCGTGCTGGGGCCGCATCGCCTGGATCGCCCCTATCCCTGGGGCGCCCTGTGGTGCCTGCTGCCGGCCGAGGGCTGGCCACATGGGGCCGAGCTGCGGCAGCGCTACCAGGGCGCCCAGCGGATGATCGGGCTGCTGCCGGTCGGCGGCTGCGGCGCCAATCCGCGCCAGCATCTCAGCTTCTTCTGGAGCCTGCCCTGCACCGAGTTCGAGCGCTGGCGCGCAAGCGACATGGAGGCCTGGCGCAGCGAGCTGTATGCGCTGTGGCCCGAAGCCACCGAGGTGCTCATGCGTCTGCCGGCCGACGCTTCGGGACTCGCCCGCGCCAGCTACCGCGACACCGTGCTGCGGCGCTGGCACACGGGTCGCCTGTGCGCGATCGGCGACGCCGCGCATGCGATGAGCCCGCAGCTGGGCCAGGGCATCAACATGGCCCTGCTCGATGCACTGGCCCTGCGCGATGCACTGCGCGCCGAAGCCCGGATCGAATCGGCGCTGCGCCGCTACACCGCCGAGCGTCGCGCCCACGTCGGCATCTACCACCTGTGGTCGCGCTGGCTGACGCCGCTGTTCCAGTCCGACCATCGACTGCTGGCCCGCCTGCGCGATGCCCTGTTCCTGCCCCTGTCGAGGATGCCCGGCAGCCGCGGCCAGAGTCTCGCGGTGCTCTCCGGCACCCAGCAGGGGCTGTTCGGGCGGAGACGCATCAGCCGAGCGCTGATCGACGCCTTGGCCGCCCGCAATCAGTAGTGCCTTGCGAGTTGCGAAGCAGAGCACACCTGCGCTCACTGCGGATCCGCCACTGAGCGGGCCGGCCCATCGCAATTGCCCCCGTCGTCCACGTTCAGACCCAACTCTAGATCGCGACGCGCCCGCCAGACTGCGCCATCCCAGTGCGGACGCGTAGTGCCACTCCCGCCACGCGCAAGGCCCGCATCGCGACCGTGGCGGCCGATCAGCAGCGGATCGTCGTCGAACACCAGGTCGTCGAGGTAGTAGGTGCAGCGTCCCGGTTCGATCAGATGCATATGCACATGCTGCGGCTCGCTCCCATCCGGATAGGCGCCGGGGCGGAGGGTGTCGAAGGCATAGCGCCCTTCGGCGTCCGTACGTGCCCACGCCCGCAGGCTGCCGTGTGGCCGTACGCGCGGCGACAGCCATGCGGGCTGCGGGTACTGGCCCACAGCATCGGTCTGGTAGGCGTATACCAGCACACCGGGCGCCGGCTTTCCCGCGGCATCGCGCACCTGCCCCTCGATGCGCAGACGCTCGCCGGCCATGGCCATGGGTGCGAGGCGCGCGGTCATCGGCGCGTGTTCAGGCAGGCCGAGCAGCGCCAGCTCGCAGCCCTCGCAGGGGCCAAGCACGGCAGTGCCAGACAGCGCCTGCGGCGCGGCTGCACGCAGGTTCAAGACCTCGGCGGTGCGCCATTGTGTGTCGGTAACGCTGAGCTCGACGGTGCTCTGCAACGCAACGAAAGCCCGAAGACGCATATCCGAGGGGGTCTGCCCGCGCAGTGCGACACAGCCCTGCGCATCGGCGCGGGCCCAGTGCAGTCGAGCACCGCCGCTGACTGCAAGCTCGATAAGACTCCCCGCCAGCGCCACACCCGAGTCGTCCGACAGACACAGCTCACGCTGGGATGGATCGTCACCCAGGCGCACCCCTCCTTGGAGTCGGCTCGGTGCCAGCCAAAAACGCCCGCGCGGCAGGTCGGGATCCTCCGAGTGCACCGGCTCGGGGTGGTGCTCATGCAGGAAGCGCTGCGCATAGAGCGCATGCGCACTCAGGGATGCCGGTGGCTGCAGCGGGTCGAACTGCAGCAGCAGGCGACGCTGCGCGAAAACGAAAGCCCAGGGGGCACTCAGGCTCCGATCGAACGCGGCCTCGGCAGCACTCAGGGTGTCACCGTCCAGTTGCGCGACCTGCAGCCCGGGAACAGCGGCCGCCGCGAGCTGATCCGCAGCGGGCACCCCCGCGAACAGCAGGAATCGCCGGAAGCGCGGCGCATCGACGGGATCGTTCGGCAGCTCGACCAGCCTGCCCGCCACCGCGGCAATTGAATCGACCGAGGTGTCGGTCGGCAGGATCGCCAGCACGCCGGCGTCGTAGCCGTAGCGACACATCGGGCATACACGTTCTCCGGCGTGCGGCCCATGTAGATGCAGAGGGTCGAGCGCAGGCAGGCCGTCCCAGACCTGCACGGGCTCGGCCTGTGCAGGCGTCTGCCAGGAAAGCGGCAGCAGCAACAGGACGGCGAGGATTCGATGGATCGGCATCGGTCGGCTCCAGTGGGCAGGCATCCGGACAAGAGCGCCTCAGGCCCAGCTTCGTTAACCTGCGACGCGATCGACGCAGCGTGGTTAACGGTTTTCCCCTTCGCCGCCTCTTTGCGCAGATGGACAACGCGAGCCGTGGCCGCCTGCGGCCACTCACCAGCGGAGCCGCCAGCATCGCTTCCGAATCGATACCGACGACGCACGAGCGCGCTGACGACCCGGGCGGGGACGCTCCCGCCTCCTGGGTGGCCGCGGCACGCGCGGGATCGCAGTTGGCCTATGCGGCGCTCTATCGGCACTACCTGCCGCTGGTGCACGGCCTGCTGTTGGCGCGTCACCGACCCGCCGTGGCCGACGAACTCAGCCAGGACTGCTTCGTACAGGCCTTCCAGCGTCTCGATCAACTGCGTGACACCGATGCCTTCGGCCCGTGGATCGCGGCAATCGCTCGACACCTGCGTGCGCCTGTGCACCTGGAGCTGCCGCTTGAGAGCGCCCCGGAACCCGGTGACGCGAGCGCAGGCCCCGAGCAGCACAGCGAAGCGATGACGATTCTGCGGGCCGTGCAAGGCCTGCCGCTGGCCTATCGCGAAACCCTGCTGCTGCGGCTGGTCGAGGGCATGAGCGGCCCTGAAATCGCTGCGCAAACCGGCCTGGGTGCGGACTCGGTGCGAGTCAACCTGCATCGAGGATTACGCCTGCTGCGGCAGCGCCTGGATCTGTCCGCGCAGGGCATGCCCCTGGCTGTCGATGCCATCGGAATCAGGACATGAACGACCAGGATCTGAACTTCCTGTGGGACCCCGAGCACACCGCCGCCAGCCCGGAGCTGCGCAGAGTCGAGCAGCAGCTGCGGCGCCTGGGCGCGACCGAGCGCGCGCTCGCGGAGCATCTGCCGCCGCGTCTTGCGGCCCTGGCAACCGCTGCGCCACCGACTCCGCGCGCACCGACATGGCGTCGAGGCTGGCGGCAGGTCGTGGTCATGGCGGCCTCCGCGGCCGTACTGGTCATGGGGCTCAGCCTCGTCCTGCATCTGCACCTGCGACTGCAATGGGAGCCCTCGCGCCCCTGGCGCGTGGAGGTAGGCGCTCCCGGCCAGGCCCCCCGCAGTTCGCAGCTGCATGTCGGCGAGCCACTGGTGCTGCGCGAGCATGAGCGCGCACTGCTCCGGGTCGCGGGCATCGGCCGAGTCCAGCTTGAGCCCGGCGCGCAGCTGCGGCTGCTCGAAACGAAATCAGGCCAGCACCGCGTCGAACTTCAGCAAGGTCGCATGAAGGCGCGGATCTGGGCGCCTCCAGGACACTTCGGCGTTGAGGGGGGTGGCGCCCTGGTGCTGGATCTCGGCTGCGAGTTCGAGCTCGATGTAGATACCCATCAGAACGGCAGACTCGTCGTGCTCAGCGGTTGGGTTCAGATTGAGCGGGGCGGGCACGAGACTCTCGTGCCGGCGGGTCACAGCCTGCTCTTCGATGCCGAGCGGATCGAAACTCCGGTGCGGACTTCGGCCGATGCAGAGCTTCGCCATGCCCTCGCGCGGCTGGACCAGGCGCTGCTGATCGGGAGCGACGTCGAGTCGCAGGCCGAGGCAGTGGCGGCGCTGGCCAAGCCCGACGACCTGCACAGTCTGCTCAGCCTGCTGACGCGCCATCCCGAGCTGGCGCGCAGCGGCCTCTACCCCCGTCTGTTCGAGGCCCTTGAACTGCCGCTCGTTCCCAGCCAGCGCGCCGCCTGGTCCAGCGGCGATGTCGAGGTCATCAACCACGCGTGGCGACAACTGCCACAAGCCCCCAAGGCCTGGTGGCGGCATTGGCGCGATGCGTTCTGAATCATTCACGCACCGCTCGGCGGCATTGCCGACTTCGATCGCGCAAAGATCTTGACCCCTGCACCCCGAGTGCGGCTTGATCGAGGTCCCCGCATTCGAGCCCATCCCGCGGATGACCCTGCTCAGCCTGCTCGCCCTGATCGCCTTCGCCCTGTTTCTGCAGCCCTTCCTGCACCGGCTGTGGCTGGCGCGCCAGCGCGACCGGCTGCGTGAGGCCATTGAAGTGGAGCGCGGCAGCCGGGTGATCCTGCTGGTGCATCGCGAGGAGCGCATGAGCCTGATGGGCGTGCCGGTGCTGCGCTACATCGACATGGACGATGCCGAGTCGGTGGTGCGCGCAGTGCACCAGACGCCGCCGGAGCAGCCCATCGATCTGGTGCTGCACACGCCCGGCGGACTGGTGCTGGCCTCGCTGCAGATCGCCCGCGCGCTGGCGCGACACCCCGGCCCGGTCCGTGCGCTGGTGCCGCATTACGCGATGTCCGGCGGCACCCTGCTGGCGATCGCCGCCGACGAGATCGTCATGAGCCCGCATGCGGTGCTGGGCCCGCTCGACCCCGCCATCGACGAGGTGCCGGCGGCTTCGATCCTGCGCGCGGTCGCGCAGAAAGACCCCAAGGATGTCGAAGACGACACCCTCATTCTCGCCGATCAGGCGCAGATGGCGATCCGTCAGCTGCGCGATAGCCTCACCGACCTCCTGCTGGCACGGCTCGGCAAGGAGCGCGCGGAGGAAGTCGCGATGGCGCTCACCGAGGGCCGCTGGACCCACGACTACCCGATCACGCCCGAGCAGGTCACCGAGCTCGGGCTCAAGGTCAGCATCGACATGCCGGAATCGGTGCTGGACCTGATGGCCCTGTATCCACAGCCCATGCGCGGGCTGGGCGGCGTCGAGTACGCACCGCGCGAGCGGCCCACCGCCGAAAGGGAGAAATCGGGCTGAGATCACCGCGCACGGTCCTGAGGGCGGATCAGACCAGCAGCATCGCCACGAACCACAGGCCGGCCAGCAGCTCAAGCCCGGTGCTGCGCTCCGGCGAGCGGCCCACGGCCAGCAGCAGGAACAGGTTGTAGGGCAGCGGCGCGAAGTGCAGGGCCACCGCCAGCCAAGCGGGCGAGCCGGCGGCCAGCAGGGCAAGTGCGACGATGCTGGCCACCCCATTGATCACGCTGCCGACCAGCAGCAGGTCGCGCCAGAACAGCCGGCGCATCGGCACGGCGCCCTGCCAGCGCATACGGAAGAAATCGACAGCGGAGCTCGACGACATGTGCAGCAGTCCATTGCAGGCAGGCGCCCAGCGTACGTGAGGGTCGCGGCAGCCGGCACCTCGATGCAGCCACGTCCTCCACTCCGAGCGCGCGCCACAAAGACCGAGGCCGACCCTTTCGGGCCGGCCTCGGTCGTTACGCCTTGGACGCCTTGGCTCAGTCGTCCCACTCGGCCTCGCTGTGGAGGACGCGGCCGTCGTAGCCGCTGACCCGCAGCTCGACGCGCTGGCCGTCCGGGCCGACTGCCTCGGCACCCCAGGTCGCACCCTCGCGGTCGAGGTCGTTGATCGCGGTGTAGCCCTGGGCCTCCAGCGCGGCGATCAGGGCGGCGGCATCGAGCTGGGCGCGGGCGGCCTGCGCGTCGAAGACCTCGCCGCTGACCGGGTCGACGTGGACTTCGCCCCAGCGGCCGTCGGCGCGGCGCACCTCGGCTTCCCACAGGCCGTCGTCGTACTCGATCTCGCGCACTTCGGCATAGCCGGCGCGGTTGAGTTCGGCGGCGACATCCGCAGACGAACGCGGGGTGACGGCGTGGGCGGCGAAGGCGAGACCGATGGCAGCGGTTGCGATGGCGGCCATGAGCACGGAGCGACGCAGGGGGATGGACGGCTTGGACATGGTGACTCTCCTCGGGGGTAGGGATGCAGGCCGGGCGGATCGCCGCGGCGTGGGGTGCAGTCTCCACACCCCGCCTATGGCCACTCTGAGGGCCGGGTTCACGATCGATTTAAGGCGCACTGTCAGCCTGTGCGCATGCCCAAGTTCCTGTTCTCACTGTTTGCAGCGCTCGCCTGCCTCGTGCTCGTCGCGGGCGGCGCTGTCGTGGCGCAGCCCGCCGACCCCACCGAGACCCGCCGCCTGCGCGAAGCCGTACAGCGCGGTGAACTGGCTTCGCTCGATTCGATCCTCGCAGACGCCCAGCGCCGCGTACCGGGGCGCGTCGTCGACGTCGAGTTCGACCTCGACGACGACGAGTACGAGATCGAGATCCTCGACGCCAACGGCCGCGTGTGGGAGCTTGAGTACCGCGCCAGCACCGGCGAGTTCAAGGACATGGAGCAGGACTGATGCGCGTGCTGGTCGCCGAGGACGATGCCGAGCTGGCGCAGCGCGTCTGCGCCGCGCTGAACGACGCCGGCTTCACCGCCGAGCACTGCGCCGACGGCCGCGAAGCCGAGTTCCGCGGCGCCACCGAGGCCTATGCCGCCGCCGTGCTGGATCTCGGCTTGCCCTCGCTGGACGGCCTGTCGGTGCTGCACCGCTGGCGCGAACAGGGCGTCAAGCTGCCGGTGCTGGTGCTGACCGCGCGCGGACGCTGGCACGACAAGCTGGCCGGCTTCAACGCCGGCGCCGATGACTACCTCACCAAGCCCTTCCTGCTGGATGAAGTGGTTCTGCGCGTGCGCGCGCTGATCCGCCGCGCCAGCGGCCACGCCAGCCCGGTGCTGGAGTGCGGGCCGCTCAGCCACGACGTCAACGCAGGCCGCTTCGCGCTGGACGGCGCCAGCCTGAGCCTGACCGCGCAGGAATCGCGCATCCTCGGCTACCTGCTGCACAACATCGGCCGTATCGTCAGCCGCAGCGAGCTGGGCGAGCACGTCTACGAAGGCGGCCATGACCCCGACTCGAACGTGCTCGATGTTCTGGTTGGCCGTATCCGCAAGAAAATCGGCCCCGGCCTGCTGCACACCCATCGCGTCCAGGGCTTCCGGCTCGAAGCCGAGGCTGCAGCTGCCGCTGACGCGCACTCGGAAGCGGACGCCGGCGAATGAACCTGGCAGGGCGCTCGCTGCGCGCCCGCCTGCTGCGGGTGGGCCTGCTTGGCGGCGTGATCCTGAGCCTGCTGGCCGCCTGGCTGCTCGGCGAAGCCTTCCGGGTGATCGCCGAGCGCGGCCAGCTGCGCATCCTCGAACAGGAGCTGGCCGGCATCGTCGGCCGCCTCGAAGCGCGGCCCGACGGCAGTCTCGGCATGCGCGACCGCCCCGGCGACCCCGACTACGAGCGCGTGTTCTCCGGTCGCTACTGGCAGGCAGGCGACGAGGGCGGCTACACCTCGCGCTCGCTCTGGGACTTCCGCGCCAGCTTCCCCGCCGAGGCCGGCTCGCAGGCAAGGATCGAGCGCATCGAGGGCCCCACCGGCCAGGCGCTGCTCACCCTGCGCCAGCGCGTGCAGGTGCCGCGCGTGCGCCTGCCGGTCGAGGTCTGGGTCGGCCTCGATGAAGGCCCACTGCGCGAGGACGTGCAGCGCTTCCGCGGCCTGACCCTGGTCGCCACAGCCCTGTTGTTCCTGCTGCTCGCGGTCCTACTGGCTGTGCAGGTGCGGCTGGGCCTGCGCCCGCTCAAGCGTCTTGCCTCCGAAGTGGAACAGGTGCGCCGCGGAGAGCGCGCGCGCATCGGCCGCGAGGGGCTGCCCGCCGAACTCGGGCCGCTGGTCGGCCATCTCGACGAACTGCTGGAGCACCACGAGCGCTCGGTGCAGCGCGCGCGCCACGCCGCTGCCGACCTCGCGCATGCGCTGAAGACGCCGCTGGCCGCCCTGGATGCCGCCGCCCAGCGGCCCGGCCCTGAACTCGCCGACACCGTGCGCGAACAGAGCGCGCGCATGCAGGCGGCGGTGGCGCGCCAGCTGCAGGCCGGCGTCGCCCGCGACTTTCGCGCGCGCTGCGAGCTCGCCCCCGTTGCCACGACTCTGGTCGAGCTGATGCGGCGCATCCACGCGGAGCGGGGCCTGCGGATCGAAGCTCGCATCGAGCCCGGGCTGCAGCTTCCCTACGCCGAGGACGACCTGCAGGAGCTGCTCGGCAACCTGCTCGACAACGCCTGCAAATGGGCGCGCACGCAGGTCCAGCTCAGCGCGGGCAGTACGCCATTGACGCTCTGGCTGCAGCTCGACGACGACGGACCGGGCCTGAGTGATGACGCGGCCTCCGCCGCGCGCCAGCGCGGCGTGCGCCTCGACGAGCGGGTGCCTGGCTCTGGCCTCGGCCTCGCTATCGTCGAAGACCTGCTCGAAGCCGCCGGCGGCCGCCTGCAGCTGCAGCGCTCGGACCTCGGCGGCCTGCGGGCGCGGATCGAGATCGACCGGGAGCGCTGAGCGCGGCGCGGCGCCGCACGACCGCAGCGCCGCGGATTCCTGTCTCAGTACGCGCCCATGTAGTCACGCTTGCCGATTTCCACGCCGCCGTGGCGCAGCAGGGCATAGGCCGTGGTGACGTGGAAGAAGAACTGCGGCAGGCCGTAGGACAGCAGATAAGCCTGGCCGCTCAGCGTGCGCTCCTTGGGCGTGCCGGGCCGCAGCACGATTTCGCGCGTGTCGCTGCCGTCGAAAGCGGTGGGGTCGAGACTGTCGAGAAAGGCCAGCGTACTGGCGATGCGCTGCTGCAGCTCGTCGAAGCTCTGCTCGGTGTCCGGCGCACTCGGCACCTCGACGCCGGCCAGGCGCGCGGCCACGCTGCGTGCGAAGTCGGTGGCGATCTGCACCTGGCGCAGCAGCGGGAACATATCCGGGAACAGCCGCGCCTGCAGCAGGGCCGGTGGGTCGATCTTGCGGGCGGCGGCGTGTTCCGCAGCCTTGGTGAGGACACCGCTCAAACCGCCGAGCAGCTGCCTGAAGACCGGAACCGAGGCGACGTACATGGGCTGGTGCATTGGGAAACTCCTGGAAGGGGGACGCGATGGTAGCCCCTGCGAGTGGCGGCCAAGCGCGAAGTCCGTACTCACGAGCGGGGCGGGAACGGTGCCGGCACGCAGACGCGCTGAGCCAGACGCGTATGGCCGGGACGCCACGCCACGCCGTCCGCAATCGAACACCATGGTGTCCATGGACGGACAGCAGCGCAGCGACGACTGCGTCGCGTCTCGCGTCTGCAGGCGCGCGCGCGCCAACACGACAGACAACGCTGATGCAGGGCGAGTCGAGGTTTCCGCAGCCTGCCATTGCGCCCGCAGCCACCAACAGCTTGTTGAAAAACGCCCTACCGGGGAGTTTTTCAAGTCGGCGGTCCGGCGCAAGCCCGTACCGCCTCACGACAAATCAATCGCTTACGCGCTTGCTTCGTCGTCCCGGCCATCCCTGGTCGGGCTAGCAGCCCGTTTTTCAACGGCTTTCTAACCACGAAAGCCGTGATCGCGCGGGCCACGCTGGCGCGGAATCTGCTACCAGACATTCATGAATGCCCAAGCCCCGGCCGCGTCCTCGCGCTTGGCTCGGCCGCACGCCGCGACATCGCCCACCCGCCAGGACCCCCATGCGCATCCCCTCCAGCTTTGCCATCCCGCTGATGCTGCTGCTGGCGCTGGGCACCGCGGTTTCCGCGGTCAGCCTCGGCGCGGCGCATGTGCTGCTGTGGAAGCCCTTGCCCTACGCCGAGGCGGATGCCCTGATCGAGCCGCGCATGGACCTGCGCGACATCGGGCTGCAGGTGGGGCTGTCGCATGCCCTGTACGCACTGCTGCGCGCCGACACCGGCAGCTTCAGCGGCGCCGCCGGCGCGCTGGCGATGCGCCCGCTCACCGATGCCGCGGGTCGCAGCTGGCAGCTGCAGCGGGTCACCGCCGACTTCGCGGAAGTGCTGGGCAGCGCGCCCAGCCACGGGCGCTCGCTGCGTGAGGTCGCCGCCGCCGAGCATCCCTTGCTGTTGGCCGAAGACACCGCAGAGGCGCATTTCGGCAGCGCCGAGGCCGCGCTCGGGCAGACGCTCCGCCTCAAGGACACGCTCTACACCGTGGTCGGCGTGATGCCGCGCGGCTTCAGCTTCCCCGACGCAGGGGTCGACGCCTGGACGCCCTATGTGCAGACCGCCGACGAGCAGGCCCAGGACGCGATGGGCGGCTTCGGCCCCTTCGTCGTCGTGGCTCGCCTTGCGCCCGGCGTCGGCGTCGAAGCCGCGCGCGCCAGCCTGTCGGCCGTGTTGAGCCACGCCGAGATGCTTGAGCGCCTGCGCAGCTCGGGTGCCAAGGTCGAGGCCGCCGTGCGCCCTTGGCGCGAGCGCTACAGCGCCGACCATTCGCGCGCGATCGGCCTGCTGCAGGTCGCTGCCCTGCTCCTGCTGGGTGTCGTCGCCGCCAATCTCGCCAATCTGCTGCTGTTCCGCGTGCTGGCGCGCAGCCGTGAGTTCGCCGTGCGACGCGCGCTGGGCGCGAGCCGCCTCGACGTGCTGCGCGCGCTGGCAGCGGAGCTGTGGCTGCCTGCACTGCTTGCGATCACCGGCGGCTGCGCCTTGGCTCCGCTCGGCAGCGCCCTGCTGCATCGCCTGGATCTGTTGCCAAGCACACTGCCGGACGCCGCCGGCGCGCCCGGGTTCGGCCCGCTCGCCGCCGCGCTGCTGATCGCGGCCATGCTCGGCCTGGTGCTGGTTTCGATGCTTCCCGCACTCGGCGCCGGCAGCGCGGGCGCACTGCGCGAGCGCGCCCGCAGCGCTCGCCTCGGCAGCAGCCGCAGCCGACTGCTGGTGGCCCAGATCGCGCTTGCCACGGTGCTGGTCGGCGGCGCCGGGCTGCTGCTGCGCAGCGCGCAGAATCTGGCGGCGGAGGACCGCGGCTTCGATGCCGAGCGCGTGCTGCTGAGCTCGGTCGACCTGCAGGACCACACCGCTGCGGCGACGGCGCGCGGCGATGTCGATCCACAGGCCACGGCGGCAGCCGCGAGCCTGCGCATCGGCGAGCGGGTGGCCGCAGTGCCGGGTGTGGTCGACACGGCCTTTGCGGATGCCGCACCGTTCGGGCAATCCCACTTCATCGCGAATGTCCGCAACCCGCAGGGCGGTGCCGACATCACCGTGCGCAGCAACGGCGTTGGCGACGGCTTCTTCCGCGTGCTGGGCATGCCGCTGCTGAGCGGCCGCACCTTCTCACCGGGCGAAGCCGCGCGCGGCGAGGTCGTAATCGACACCCTGTTCGTCAGCCAGATGTTCGGCGGACGCGATCCGATCGGTCGCAGCATTGGCCTCGCCAACGATGAGGGCTATCGCGAGCTCACGGTGGTGGGCGTGGTGCCTGCGGTGAAATACCGCTCACTCGATGAGGCGCCCGTGCAGGCGGCGCTGTACGAAGCGCTGCGCGCGCCCTCCGACAGTCACTACCGCCTGACCCGCACCCTCGGCGATCCCGCAGCGCTGGTCGACAGCGTGCGCTCCGCCGTGCTGCAGGCGGCACCCGATGCCGTACTCGCCTACCACCGCCCGCTGGCCGAGGCGGTCGAGGCCTCGATCGCCGGCCGACGCGCCACGCTGCAGCTGGTCGGCCTGTTCTCGCTCGGCGTGCTGCTGCTGTCGGGCCTGGGCCTGTATGCGGTGATGGGGCTCAACGTGCTGGAGCGTCAGCCCGAGTTCGGCGTGCGTCTGGCCCTGGGTGCGACGGGTGCGGGCCTGCTGTGGCACGTGCTGGCACAAGGACTGCGCCTGCTGCTGCCAGGACTCGCCCTCGGCGTGTTGCTGGGCATGGCGGCCGCTGGCTGGCTGGTCGACGACCTGTTCCGCGTGGCCGCGCACGATCCCGGCGCCTGGCTGCTGGCCGTGCTGGCGCTGGGCGCCGTGGCGACACTGGCCTGCGCACTGCCGGCGCGGCGGGCTGCGCGCCTGTCTCCGCGGCTGGCCATGGAAGGCGGCGTCTGAGGCCATTCGCGAAGCCGGCGTCGCGCGATTCGCCGGCGCCTGCGATCATGGCGCATGTCGACCTTCCAAGAACTTGAGCTCATCCCTGCCCTGCGGCAGGCCATCGAAGCCGCCGGCTTTCACACGCCGACGCCGATCCAGGCCCTGGCCCTGCCGCCGATCCTCGCGCGCGCCGACGTGCTGGCGCAGGCGCCCACCGGCAGCGGCAAGACCGCGGCCTTCGGGCTCGGCCTGCTGCAGCGGCTGGATGCCGCCGCCATCCGCACCCAGGCGCTGGTGCTGTGCCCGACACGCGAGCTGGCCGACCAGGTCGGCAAGGAACTGCGCCGGCTGGCGATGGCGATTCCGAACGTCAAACTGAGCCTGCTGACCGGCGGCATCGCCTTGGGTCCGCAGCTGGCCTCGCTCGCGCATGCGCCGCACATCGTGGTCGGCACGCCGGGCCGCGTGCAGGAGCTACTGCATAAGCGTGCGCTGGACCTGTCGACCATCGAGGTGCTGGTGCTGGACGAAGCCGACCGCATGCTCGACATGGGCTTCGAGAAATCGATCAAGGACATCGTCAGGCGCCTGCCGAAGGCACGCCAGAGCCTGCTGTTCTCGGCCACCTGGCCCGAAGAAATCCGCGCACTCGCCAAGGACAGCCTGCGCGAGCCGGTGGAGGTTTCGATCGAAGGGGAAGCGCACGCGCCGGACATCGACGCGCGCTTCTACGAGGTCGCGCTCGATGCCAAGCCCGCCGCCCTGATGGGCCTGCTGCTGCAGCTCAAGCCCGAGTCGGCGGTGGTGTTCTGCAACACCCGCCGCGATGTCGATGACGTCGCAACGGCGCTCGCGAATGCGGGCTTCTCGGCGGCGGCGCTGCACGGCGACATGGAGCAGCGCGACCGCAACGAAGTGCTGGTGATGTTCGCCAACCGCTCGCTGGGCGTACTGGTCGCCAGCGATGTCGCGGCGCGCGGGCTCGACGTCAAGGACCTCGCCTGCGTCGTCAACTACGAGCTGCCGCACGAGGCGGATGTCTACCTGCACCGCAGCGGCCGCACCGCCCGCGCCGGCGGCAGCGGCCTGGTGCTGAACCTCGTCACCGCGCGCGAGATGCCGCGCGCGCAGGCCATCGAAGCCGGACGCGGCGAGCCGATCCGCTGGAACCGCCCGCCGCTGAATGCGCGCCCCGCCGATGTGCCCAAGCCCGCGATGCGCACCCTGCGCATCGATGCCGGCCGCACCGACAAGCTGCGACCGGGCGACATCCTCGGCGCGCTCACGGGCGCCGCTGGCTTGAAGGCTGACGCGATCGGCAAGATCGATGTGTTCCCCACGCGCAGCTATGTGGCGGTGCGCGCGGGTCAGCTGAAGGCGGCGATCGCCGGGCTGCAGGCCGGCAAGATCAAGGGGCGCAGCTTCCGGGTGCGGGCGATGTGAGGCGCACGTGCGCCGGGGTTCGAGCTTATGGTGGGCCAGGGCCCACGCCATGCGTCCGGGCAAGACCTCGGAACAGCTTCAGGGTACGTGCGATGTGAGGCGAGCGGGCATCAGCATTCGAGCTCACGGTGCGCCAGGGCCCACCCTATTCTTGATTTCTGGTGTGGCGAGCGAGGCGTCCTGCGACGCGTGTCCATGGCGTGCATAGGGTGGGCCCTGGCCCACCGTAGCCTCCCAACCGCCTCAGGTCCGCTGACCGCAGCCACCTCACCGATGCTGGTCGATCAGGATCGGATTGCCGTCCGGATCGATCACCACGAGATGCCCCGGCCCGCTCGTGTCGGGCTTCACCTCGGTCGCCAGCGTGAGCCCTCGCGCCTTCAGCGCGGCCTCGATGCTGCGCACGTCCTCGAACTCGGGCAAGGGCTGCGCCTCGCTGTCCCAGCCCGGGTTGAAGGTCAGCATGGTGCGCTCGAACATGCCCTGGAACAGGCCGATCAGGGTGCTGCCGTTCTTCATGATCAGCCAGTTGTTTGCCTGCTCGCCGGCAAACGCGGTGAAGCCGAGCTTCTCGTAGAACGCGCGTGAGGCAGCGATGTCGCGGACGGGCAGGCTGACGGAAAAGGCTCCAAGCTGCATGGCGGGCTCCAGGCTGGCGGTTGAAGCGCGAGCATGCACCCGCCGCGACGCAGGTGCACAGGGGGGCAGCCAGCTGCGATCATGGGCGCCCTTCGCGTCACCGGATCCCCCCGCCCCATGCGCCTCAACAAACACATCGCCGATACCGGCTATTGCTCGCGCCGCGAGGCCGATCGGCTGATCGCCGCCGGGCGCATCACGGTCAACGGCCAGCGCGGCGGCATCGGCACCGAGGTCGGCGAAGGCGACGAAGTGCTGCTGGATGGCCGCCCCCTGCCCAAGCGCGAGGAAAAGCGCGGCCGCAAGCATGTCTACATCGCGCTGTACAAGCCGGTCGGCATCACCTGCACCACCGATACCGAGGTCAAAGGCAACATCGTCGACTTCGTCGGCCACGAGCAGCGCATCTTCCCGATCGGCCGCCTCGACAAGGACAGCGAGGGCCTGATCCTGCTGACCAGCAACGGCGACATCGTCAACGAGATCCTGCGCGCCGAGAACCGCCACGAGAAGGAATACCTGGTCGGGGTCAACAACCCGGTGACGCCGGAGTTCCTCACCGGCATGGCGCGCGGCGTGCGCGTGCATGGGCAGATGACCCTGCCCTGTCGTACCTCCAGGCTGGCCAAGTACGGCTTCCGCATCGTGCTGACCCAGGGCCTGAACCGGCAGATCCGCCTGATGGCCGCGGCCTTCGGCTACCGCGTCAAGGAGCTGCGCCGGGTGCGCATCGACAACATCAAGCTCGGCGTGCTGAAGCCCGGCCAGTGGCGCAACCTCACCGACGCCGAACTGCGCGGGCTGATTCCCGGGCGCACGGACTGGTAGCCGTGCGCGAGAGGCAGCGCATCGCCATCGACATGGACGAAGTGGTGGCCGACTCGCTCGGCCGCTTCCTGTCCATCTACGCGCGCGAGTACGGTGAGCGCATCGAGCGCGCCAGCCTTGCCGGCCGCCATCTGTTCGATGCGGTCCCGATCGAGCGCCGCGACGCGGTGCGCGCCTACCCGCATCGCGAGGAGTTCTTCCACGACCTCGACGTGATCGAAGGCAGCATTGAGGTGGTGCGCGAGCTCAACGAGCGCTACGAGATCTATTTCGCCACCGCGGCGATGGAGTATCCGAACTCCTTCCTGCCCAAGTACCACTGGCTGCACCAGCACTTTCCCTTCGTGCCCTGGCGCAACTTCATCTACTGCGGCGACAAGTCGGCGGTCTGTGCCGACTTCCTGATCGACGACCACAGCCGCAACTTCAAGGGCTTCCGCGGCCAGGGCCTGCTGTTCAGCGCGCCGCACAATCTGCTGGAAGCGGGCCCGCTCCGCGTCCACGACTGGGCCGATGTGCGTCGCCACTTCGCCGAGCGCGAGCGCGGGGGTCTGGCGTGAAGCCGCTCGGCGGAGCCGTCGAGCCCCGCTCTATCCCCCGTGCGCGCGAACGCGGCGGCGGCCGTTGCGCGGGTGTCTCAAGCGCTCATGGCGACGCGCGCTGCGCGAATGCGCTGGCGCGTGGCGAGCCTGCACCGGCAGGCTTGGCGCTGCGTCCTGCCGTTTCGGGCAGCCTGCGACGGCACTGACGGGCCACGACTTCCCGCATGCGCACACGCCTCCTGCCGCGGGACCTGCGCCAGCATCGCGGCCGCAAGGACGCTGGACTGCCCGGCCCCGACACTCCCGCCTGTCCACGGTGGCGCCCGAGATCAGACGGCGGAGTCCGCCAGCCAGCGCAGGCAGAGCGGCCTTCTCGGACACTGCTGAGGTCACAGCCTGCGCCCGCGCACATCCGGCCAGCACCCATCACCCGAGCCCGCGCATGAAGTTCTTCGACACCCAGCGCCGCGAGACGCGCAACCGCCGGCTCTGGCAGCTCGCCTATCTCGGCGCGATCAGCGCCACGGTGCTGAGCATCGCCGCGCTCGGCACCCTGCTGCTGTGGTGGATCGGCTGGGCGGGCAGCGCGCCCTGGCGGGTGTTCGTGGCGCTGCTGATCCTGGTGTCGGCGGGCGTGGGCGTCGCGGTGCTGCATGCGCCGCTGCGTGGCGCCAGCAGCGCGCGCCAGGCCCAGCGCCTGGGTGCGGTCGCGCTGGATCCGTCGGCGAACGCCGAGCACCGCCAGCTCAGCAATGTCTGCTTCGAGATGGCGATCAGCGCTGCCATCCCGGCGCCGCCGCTCTGGCTACTGCCGCATTCGACCTCGGTGAACGCGTTCGCCCTCGGGCGCAGCCGCGAAGACGCGGTACTGGTGGTCAGCGCCGGCAGCTTCGTGCACCTCACCCGCGACGAACTGCAGGCGCTGATGGCCTGGTGCATCGGCCGCGTGCGCGATGGCGACACCGCCCTGGACACCGGCCTGCTGAGCCTGCATCACAGCCTGATCGCTCCCTTCGAGGCGTGCATGGCGCTGTTCCGCGCGCTGATGGATCGCGCATCGCGGATCTCACTGGGCTACACGCGCCACGGCGATCCCGCGGACGCTCGGAACTTCGCCATGCTGCTCGGCCTTCCGCTCCTGCTGGGCGCCATGGTCAGCGGCCTTGGCTATGTTCTGGCCAGCCTGCTGCAGGCGGCGGCGGTGCGGCGCGGCATGTTCAAGGCCGATGCTGCGGTCATCGAACTCACCCGCAGTCGCGAGCCCCTGCTGAGCCTGCTGCTGAAGGTGGGTCACGACTATCCGCTGTCGCGCATGAACATCGATCTGACCGATGAGCTGAGCCATTTCTGCTTCGCCCCCTCGGGCTGGATGGCGCGGCTGTTCATCGAAACCCATCCGAGCGTCGAGCGTCGATTGAAACGCCATGCCGCCGGCATCGATCGCAGCAGCCTGAACCTGCAGCCGCGACGCCTCGCGAGCTCCGAGGCCTCGCCCTGGACCCAGACCGCGCCGCTGGATGCCGAGGCAGCCGCGCACTGGGCGCGGCTGGCGCAGCGCGAACCGTCTTCCGCGAGCGCGTCGATCTCAAGGACAGCTGCAACGATGGCGGCAGCGCAGCCGGTGACCGAGGCCGAAGCGGGTGGCGCGACCGAATCAAGGCTTGAAGCGCCCTCGCTGGCCACGCTCCTGTCGGCGCCGGAGCGGACCCTGCACCGGCCAACACAGGACGCAGAGCCTTCCGAACCGATTGTTCTGCAGCACCGCGACGATGCCGTCGCCGCCCTGCTCGCCCTGTTCGTGCTGCCGCTCATCCCCGGCGCGCTGCGCCTGCTGCTGGCCGGCAATCGTGAACTGTTCGAGCGCGGACTGCCCCCGGCCGAGCCCTGGTACCAGCGACTGCGCGTGCTGGACGGCCCCGCACGGGTCGCCTTGATCGAGCAGTGCTGGCCACACCTTGCGGGCCTGCCCGCGCCCCTCGCCCGCCGGCTGCGACTGGCCATCCAGCGCCAGATCCTCAGCGACGGCCGCATCGAGTTGGCCGAATGGACACAGTGGGCGGTGCTGGAATCCCTGGGCCGCCAGCTGGCCGGCGCGCTTCAGCCCGTGCGCAGGCAGTCGCTGTTGCTGCGCGAGGCGGAAGTGCGCCAGATCCTGCTCTGGATGGCCCGTCGAAACGCCGACTCGCCCGGCGCCGCACTGCGCGCCCTGCAGGCACAGGAAGGCACGCTTGGGCTCAAGCACTCTGCCCGCCTGCCGACCGAACATCCGGCACTCTTCGACAGCGCGGTCGACCGCCTTGGCCTGCTGCAGCGGCAGGACCAGCAGCAGCTGCTGGCGGCGCTGATCGCAATGGCGGCCGCCGACGGCCGGCTGTGCGCACAGGAGTGGCTGCTGCTGCGCGGATTGGCCGCACTCTGGGACCTGTCGCCGGCGCAGCTGCCCGACGCGCTCAGGATCGAGCCCGCAGCCGACTGAGCAGCGGCGCGACGTCGATGAGCAGATCGAAGGCTAGACCGCTGTTCCCGCCGCATGCCCTGACGCCCAGGCCCACTGGAAGTTGTAGCCGCCCAGCCAGCCGGTGACATCCATCACTTCGCCTACGAAGTACAGGCCCGGGCAGAGCTTCGATTCCATCGTGCTCGACGACAGCTCGCGGGTGTCGACGCCGCCCAGGGTGACCTCGGCGGTGCGGTAGCCCTCGGTGCCGCTGGCGATGAGCGGGTAGTGCTGAAGGGCCTCGGCGATCTGCTGCAGCTCTTTCGGGTTGAACTGGCGCATCGGCCGGCTCTCGAAGTTCTCCTCGCACAGGCGCTGGGCGAGACGCTTGGGCAGCAGCTCGGCCAGCACCGTGCGCAGCTCGGCGGCCGGGCGCTCCTCGCGCAGTGCCTTGAGCCGCGCGAAGGCGTCCTCACCCGGAAGCAAGTCCAGGGTGAGCGGCTCGCCAGGCTGCCAGTAGGACGAGATCTGCAGGATCGCCGGTCCGCTGATGCCTCTGTGCGTGATCAGCATGGCGTTGCTGAAGCTCTGTTTGCCGGCGGTGGCGGTGACGGGCAGCGCGACGCCGGCGAGGTCGCGCATGCGCTCGGCGTGGGTGCCGCTCAGGGTCAGCGGCACCAGGCCGGCGCGGGTTGGCAGCACGCTGTGGCCGAACTGCCGGGCGAGCGCGTAGCCGAAGCCGGTCGCTCCCATGCTCGGGATCGACAGCCCGCCGCTGGCCACCACCAGGGCGGGCGCTTCGAACACGCCCTGGGTAGTGCGCAGGCGGAAGCCGGCTTTGGTCTTCTCGACCGCCTCGATCGAGCACTGCGTGCGGATGTCGACACCGGCCTCCGCGCACTCGTCGAGCAGCATGCGCACGATCTGCTTGGACGACTCGTCGCAGAACAGCTGGCCAAGTTCCTTCTCGTGATACGCGATGCCGTGGCGCTCGACCATCGCGATGAAGTGCTCGGGCCGGTAGCGCGCCAGCGCCGACTTGCAGAAGTGCGGGTTGGCCGAGAGGAAGTTCTCCGGCCGCGTGCCGGTGTTGGTGAAGTTGCAGCGTCCGCCGCCGGACATCAGGATCTTCTTGCCGCAGCGGTTGGCGTGCTCGATGACCCGCACGCGACGGCCGCGCTGGCCGGCAGTGAGCGCGCAGAACAGTCCGGCCGCGCCACCGCCGATCACCAGCACGTCCAGCCCATCGACCTCAGCCACGCGTGGCCGCCTGCAGCCGCAGCGGCGTCACCGTGACGCTGGCGCTTTCGCCCATCAGCTGCACCTCGCCTTCCTGCACGATGCACTGCAGGCGCATGCCGCGCGCCAGCAGGCCGGCCAGCGCCTCGGCGCTGCCGGCGGGCAGCTCGATCACTTGGAGGTTGGCGCAGCGCGCGAGCGCATCGGCATTCTTCTGCCACCAGATCTGGAAGGCGCGGCCGCTGTAGCCGACCAAGGTCACTTTCCGCGCGCGGCCGCAGGCGCGACGGATCGCCGCTTCCTCGGGCTGGCCCAGCTCGATCCAGTGCTCGATCTCGCCGGTCAGCGACTTGAGCCACAGGTCCGGCTCGCCGTCGGCGCTCAGACCGCGCCCGAACTCCAGCCGCTCCTGCGCGAACAGTGCGAAAGCGAGCAGCCGCACCATCAGGCGCGCGTCGGTTTCGGACGGGTGCTGGGCCAGCGTCAGGCTGTGGCTGGCGTAGTAGTGCCGGTCGAGATCGCTGATCTCAAGCTCGGCGCGATGGACGGTGGCTTTGAGCGCCATGGGAATCCGCTGCGCGTCGGGGCGCGCAGTGTAGGCCGCCCGACAGGCCGAGCCCACCGGGCCGGGGCGACGAACGGCTGGGACAACGCCCGCGAAGTGCGCCCCTGAGCCCTCACCGAGCGCCGCCAGACGAAGGATCGTCCCCGCGGCGCCGGCAGTTCCTGCCACTGAACCCCGGGCGCGTCATGCAGTCGTGCCCGCAGCGAGTCGCTCGACGCCACCGGGAGCGCCACGCGACTCCTTGAACCCTCTTCAAGGAGTGTCCCCATGTTTCCACGCTTCAGCATCCACGCCGATCGGGTTGTCCCGATCCTTGACCAGCTCCGGCCCAAGCTCAGCCTGCTGCGCACGCAGAACATCCTGATCCTGGTCGACGGCAGCATCGCGCTGAGTTCGACCGCCGGCGACTTCGGCATCGGCAAGATCGCCGCGATCGTCGATGGCGCCGACTTCGGCTTCGCCCGCACGCGCGTGGTGCTGGCCACCCGCGACGGCCCGCAGGCCAAGGCCACGCTCAGCGAAGCCCAGCGACTGCAGCAGGCCACCTACACCGGCTTCCGCTTCGACCAGACCGAGGCAGGCGGCGGCCGCAGCATCGATCTGTTCGACCAGATCTGGTGCTTCGGCATCCGTCCGTTGATCCACAATCCGACGCTGCAGGACGACGCCCAGATCACGGCCGCTGGCAACAATCCGACCTCGGACGCCGAGGCCGCCGTGCTGCGCACCTGGATGGACCAGCGCATGGGCGGCCTGCTGGCGATGGGCGACCACGCCATCCTCGGCGCCAGCATGTGCAGCAACATCCCGCGGGTGCGCCGCATGCGCCGCTGGAAGGCCGCGGACGCCGTGCCGCACCGGACCGGCAGCAGCCGCCACGACACCAATCGCCCGGCCAGCGCCGCACAGACCTGGCATCCGGTCAGCAATCCCAATCCCGCGGTGATCCCGAATGGCGTCGAGCGGGACGCCAACCCGCAGCCGCTGGAGTGGGTGCCGGAGTCGAGCTTCGTGCGCGGGCTGCGGGTGTTCAAGCGCCCGCACCCGATCCTCTGCCATCCCCAGCACGGGCCGATCGACGTGTTTCCCGATCATCCGCACGAAGGCTGGTGCTACGACACCGACGAGATCACCGACCCGCAGGGCGATTTCCCGCAGACCGGCGCGAACCCGCCGATGCCGCGCGCGATCGCCCATGTGCGCAGCCTGCCGGACCCGCCCTGGAATCTGGCCAAGGGCGACCAGCCGGGCCGCAAGTTCGCCGCCATCACCGTCTACGACGGCCAGCGCATCCAACTGGGGCGCGTGGTGGTCGATTCCACCTGGCACCACTGGTTCGACATGAACCTCGCGGGCCTCGAAGCGGAGAACGGCGTCGAGTGGGCGAAGGTCCGCCGCTACTTCGTCAACGTCGCGATCTGGCTGGCCAAGCCGGGCTGGCGCTCGCGCATGCTGGAGCCGGCCATCGCCGCCCTGCCCTTCAGCTATGCCTACCTGCAGGAGCTCGATGCACGGATGCCGACGGTCGAGCTGGGGCGCAGCTTCGCCGAGTATCTCTACCCGCTGCTCGGGCCCTGCCAGGTCAGCGAGTGGCTGTTCGACCTGGTGTTCGAGGTGCCCCGCCTGGCCGACTTCTGGCGCTTCCGCTGGCCGCGCCCCGATCCCTGCCTCAGCTGTCCGCCCTGGCCCTTGCTGGAGGACTACCTGCTCGGCCATATCGCCCGCGCGGCACTCCGTCGCGCCGATCGCGTGCACCAGCAGCTGGCGCGCAGCGGCAAGATCGAGGTGGCCGACCTCGATCCCGATGGCGTGCTCGATGAGGCGCAGCGCGCCCTGTTCGAGGGCATGGGCGAACTGGCCGCCGACTGGCAGCGCTCGCTGGACTACAGCCAGGGCCTGCTGAAAGAGCTGGCGGGCTTCGCCAAGGCGCCGCTGAAGAGCGCCGACTGAGGTCAACAGCCCCGCACGCGCCATGGGCCGTGCGGGGCTGCTGTTGCGACGCAGCGCGATGCGTGACGGCGGACTTGCTAGCCTCGCGGCGTCTCGCCTGACAGATCACGCCATGCACGAGCCCGTGCCGCCTGCAGCCCCGGAGCCTGCCACCACCGACGATCGCCCCTTCGTCGTGCCCTGCGCGGACCTGCATCCGTCAGCGCCGCTGCGCTGGCTGCGGCTGGGCTGGCGCGACCTGTGCGCAGCGCCGGGCTTGAGCGCACTGTTCGGCCTCGTCATCGTCGCGGTCAGCGTTGCCGTCTCCGCGCTGGCCTGGTCGCTGGGACGCTTCGCCCTGCTGGCGACCCTGCTCTCGGGCTTCGTCTTCATCGCGCCGCCGCTCGCGGTCGGCCTGTATTGCGTCAGTCGCGGGCTGGCAGCAGGGCGCAGGCCGACGCTGGCGGATTCCTTCACCCTGGCCCGCCGCGTGGTGGGTCAGGCCGGCGTGTTCGCGCTGGCGCAGCTGGTGATCCTGCTGGTCTGGTCGCGCGCCGGGATGATGGTCAATGCATTTTTCCCGGTCGATGCCAACCACCTGCACGGCCTTCTGGAGTTCCTGCTGATCGGCTCGGCGGTGGGCTCGGTGTTTGCCGCGATCACCTTCGCCACGGCGGCCTTTTCGCTGCCGATGATCGCCGACCGCGAGGTCGACATGGTCACCGCCTGCGTGTCGAGCATCCACGCGGTGATGCGCAACAAGATCACCATGCTGGTGTGGGTTGGACTGATCGTGGCACTTACCGCCGTTGGCTTCGCCACCGCCTTCCTCGGCCTTGCGCTGGTCATGCCCTGGCTGGCCTATGCAGCCTGGCACGGCTATCGGGAGACGCTGGATGCGAGCAGCTGGCCGGCGCTCGACTGAAGACGCGCCCGCGACCCACACATCGACGACGCATGCCGACCCCGGCAGGATGCAGCACACGCCCTTCGCCGCCACCGAGATGACCGCCATGCGCCACGCCCAATCGCTGCTGCCGCTGCTCCTGTGCGCACTGCTGTCCGCCTGCGCCAGCACGCCCACGAGCTCGTCTGCGCCCACACCGAAGCCGATGGCCTCGGCCCGGGCCGGCGCGCTCAGCTTCGAGCGCATCGTGGTCAGCGCCCAGCCCTCGGCAGAGGATCTGCGGCAGTGGCGCGAAAGCGGCGTCAGCACCGTGCTGAACCTGCGCACGCCCGAGGAGATGGCCGACCGCAGCCGCGTGCCTTTCGACGAAGCCGCGCTCGCCGCGGAGCTCGGCATCGACTACCGCGCCCATCCGATCGACGGCAAGGCCCATCCCTTCAGCCCGGCCGCGGTCGATGCCTTTGCCGAAGCCCTGTCGAAGACCGAGGGCAAGGTGCTGGTGCACTGCGCGACCGGCGTGCGCGCGGGCTGGCTGTATGCCGCCTACGCGGTCAAGCATCAGGGCATGAGCCCAGAAGATGCCCTGCGCTCGCTGGCCCCGCTCGGCCACTGGCCGCTGCCGCTGGAGCAGATGACCGGCCTGCCGCTGCGGCTGGAGCTCAAGAGCGACGACCAAGACTGAGAGCATGTGAGAACCATCCGCCTACTGCGGCCGCCGCTGGCAGTCCAAGGCGAGAGGCCCGCGAGTGGCGATACTGCGGGCAGAGTCTGCGCATCACTGGCGGAACCGCTCAGAGATCGAGCAGGTCGCGGACCGGCGACGCGAGCCCCGAGGCCCGCCACAGCGCGTCAAGCGTCTGGCCCTGCACCGGATCGATGAAGTCCGGCGCCAGATCGGCCAGCGGTTTCAGGACGAAGGCGAACTTCAGCTCCGGCCGCGGCAGTTTGAGGTTGCCCGGCCCCTCCAGCACGCGGTCGTCGAAATAGACGATGTCGACGTCGAGCGTGCGCGAGGAAAAGCGCGGCACGTCACGACGACGGCCGTTGGCGTCCTCAAGCGCGTGCAGCCAGTCGTTGAGCGCGAAGGGGTCGAGATCGCTGTCGATTGCAGCCGCGGCGTTGAGGAAATCCGGCCCCTCGAAGCCCACCGCCGGGGTGCGGTAGACCGGCGAGAAGCGCGCGCCGGGAAAGCGCTGGCGCAGGGCATCAGCCGCGGCGCGCAGGTAGTGCTCGGGCTGCTGGTTGCTGCCCAGGCTGAGCAGGGCGAGGCTCATGCCGCAGGGTCGGTGCGGCTGCGCTCGATCAGCACGCCGACCGCACGCGCTCCGCGCACGGCACCCGGCTTGGACAGCTTGAGCCGCACGTGGCCGACCTTGAACTCATCCAGAATGATCGCCGCACAGCGCTCGGCCAGGGTTTCCACGAGGCCGAAGCTCGACTCGCCGACGAACTGCATCAGGCGCTTGCTGACGGCCTTGTAGTCAAGGGTGTCGCGGATGTCGTCCGAGGCGGCCGGCACACGGTTGTCGAAGGCCATCTCGATGTCGAGCACGATCGGCTGGCGGATGCGCCGCTCCCAGTCGTAGATGCCGATCAGGCACTCGATCTCGAGCGCCTCGATGAAAACCTTGTCCATGCGGAGTCCTGATGTGGTCGAGCGGCGCGGCAGCGCGGCGCTCAGGCGGCCGGCAAGCCTGCCATATCCCAGCGTGGCCGCACGGTGAGCGCATCGGCCTCGTGCTGGCCCGCCGCCAGCCGCAGCGCGCCGGCAAAGGCGATCATCGCGCCGTTGTCGGTGCAGAACTCGGGGCGCGGAAAGCTCACCTTGACCTTGCGGCGCCGGCTGAGCTCATCCAGCCGCGCACGCAGGCGGCGGTTGGCGCCGACGCCGCCAGCGACGACCAGCGTCTTCGCGCCCGTCGCCTTCAGGGCTCGCTCGCACTTGATCGCCAAGGTCTCGACCACCGCCTCCTCGAAGCCGCGGGCGATGTCGGCACGGGTCTGCGCGCTCTGGTCCGACTGCTGCCAGGCCAGCAGCACTTGGGTCTTGAGGCCCGAGAAGCTGAATTCGAGGCCGGGCCGGTCGGTCATCGGCCGCGAGAAGGTGTAGCGCGAAGGATCGCCAGACTCGGCAAGCTTCGCGAGCTCCGGCCCGCCCGGGTAGGGCAGGCCCAGCAGCTTGGCGGTCTTGTCGAACGCCTCGCCGGCGGCGTCGTCCAGGGTCTCGCCCAGCAGGCGGTACACGCCGATGCGCTCGACCTCGACCAGCTGGCTGTGCCCACCGGACACCAGCAGGGCCACGAAGGGCGGCTGCGGCGGATCGGCTTCCAGCAGCGGCGCCAGCAGATGACCCTCCATGTGGTGCACGCCGATCGCCGGCAGGCCCAGCGACCAAGCGATGGCACGGCCCGTCGCCGCGCCCACCAGCAGGGCGCCGACCAGGCCGGGGCCGGCGGTGTAGGCGATGCCGTCGAGGTCGGAGATCCGAAGGCCGGCCTGATCCAGGCAGCTGCGGATCAGCGGCAGCAGCTTGCGCACGTGGTCACGGCTGGCCAACTCCGGCACCACCCCGCCGTAGTCGGCATGCAGGCGGACCTGGCTGTACAGGGCATGGCCCAGCAGGCCGCGTTCGTCGCTGTAGACGGCCACGCCGGTCTCGTCGCAGGAGGTTTCGATGCCGAGCACATTCATGGGGCGAAAAGATGCAGATCAGGCCCCGGATTGCAAGGGCGTTGGAAGGCCGCGTATCATACGCGGCTCCCCGCCCCCGCATTGCGCGCATCGACCGCGCGGGCAACTGTCGCGGGGGCCCACCGAATCAGCACCGGAGATCCCATGCCCAGCGTCAAAGTCCGCGAAAACGAGCCGTTCGAGTTTGCCCTGCGTCGCTTCAAGCGCACCTGCGAGAAGGCCGGCGTCCTCGCCGAGACCCGCAAGCGCGAGTTCTACGAGAAGCCGACCCAGGAGCGCAAGCGCAAGGCGGCCGCCGCGGTCAAGCGCCACCTGCGTCGCGTCAGCCGCGACGTGACCAAGCGCCGTCGCCTCTACTGAGGCTTCGCCCGGCCCGCGCGGCCGGGGCTTGAATCCTTGAGGGAATCCGGAGCCGGTGTTGCGCAAGCGACACCGGCTTTTCCTGTTTGCGCGTGTTTGCCGCGAGTCCTCGTGGCGCGCGTCTGGTCCGATGCCCTGCCCATTCCTGAGCCGCATCCCCGCACATCCGAGGTGAGCCATGAGCCTGAAACAGCGACTGACCGATGACATGAAAGCCGCCATGAAGGGCGGCGACAAGGAGCGTCTGGCGGTCATCCGCCTGGTCAACGCCGCGATCAAGCAGCGCGAAGTCGATGAACGCATCCAGCTCGACGACACCCAGGTGCTGTCGGTGCTGGAGAAGATGATCAAGCAGCGCCGTGATTCGGTGAGCCAGTACGAAGCCGCCAACCGCGAGGATCTCGCTGCGATCGAGCGCTTCGAGATCAGCGTGATCCAGGACTACATGCCGCAGGCGCTGAGCGAGGCCGAGATCGACGCCCTGATCGAGGCTGCGATCGCCGAAACCGGCGCTGCCAGCGGCCGCGACATGGGCAAGGTGGTCGGTGTGCTGAAGCCCAAGGTGGCGGGCCGCGCCGACATGGGTGCCGTGTCCGCCCGCATCAAGGCGCGTCTGGGCGGCTGAAGCCGCGCGGCGCCAAGGCCTTGAGCGCATCCGATCCCGTGGACGGCCTCGCCAGCGAGGCCGCTGCCGCAGCGCCGCCGCCCCGGCGACGTGCGGCCCTGCTGTTCATCTTCATCACCGTCGCGCTGGACATCCTCGCGCTGGGCCTGATCATCCCGATCCTGCCCAAGCTGATCCTGGAGTTCAGCAGCGGTGACTCCGCCCGCGCGGCCACGCTGTACGGCCTGTTCGCGGTGGCCTTCGCAGGCATGCAGTTCCTGGCCTCGCCGGTGCTGGGCGCGCTCTCCGACCGTTTCGGCCGGCGCCCCGTGATCCTGCTGTCGAACCTCGGCCTCGGGCTCGACTACATCCTGATGGCGCTGGCCCCCAGCCTGTGGTGGCTGCTGGTCGGGCGCCTGCTGGCCGGCATCACCGCCGCCAGCATCACCACCGCCAACGCCTACATCGCCGACGTCACGCCGCCGGAAAAGCGCGCCGCCGGCTTCGGCATCCTCGGCGCTGCCTTCGGGCTCGGCTTCGTGATCGGCCCAGCGCTGGGCGGCGTGCTTGGCAGCATCGACCTGCGCCTGCCCTTCTGGGTCGCGGCGGGCTTGAGCCTCGCCAACTTCGTCTACGGCTGGCTGATCCTTCCGGAATCACTGCCGGTCGAGAAGCGCCGGCCCTTCGCCTGGCGCGGCGCCAACCCGCTGGGCGCACTCAAGTTCCTGCGTGCGCATCCCGGTGTGCCGGTGCTGGCCGGCGGCCTGTTCCTCAGCCAGCTCGCCCACATGGCCCTGCCCGCGGCCTTTGTTCTGTACGCCGACTACCGCTACGGCTGGGACGAGCGCGAAGTCGGCCTGGCGCTCGCCCTGGTCGGCATCTGTTCGGCGATCGTCCAGGCTGGCCTGGTGCGGTGGGTGATCCCGCGCATCGGCGAGCGTCGCGGCCTGCTGTTCGGACTCACCATGGGTGCTGCCGGCTTCGCCCTCTACGGCTTCGCGAGCGAGGGCTGGATCCTGCTGCTCGGGGTGCCGGTCATGGCGCTGTGGGGCTTCGCCATGCCCTCCGCGCAGGGACTGCTGACCCGCCGCGTCGAGGCCGAAGCCCAGGGCCGCCTGCAGGGTGCACTGACCAGCCTGACCGGCGTCGCCGGCATCATCGGCCCGCTGATGTTCAGCCAGATCCTCGCCGCTGCGATCGGCCCGCTGAAGGCCTGGAACCTGCCGGGCGCGCCCTTCCTGCTGGCGGCCGTACTGCTGACGGCGGCAGCGCTGCTGGTGCGCGCCCGAGTTCGAAGCTGAACGGAAGCGGGCAGGCGCCCCTGTCGGCGCAACCCCGCGCGAGCGCATCCTCCGTATCCGCCAGCCGTCGCCGCGATCCGCGCCGGCATTGTCCGCACACCGAATGGAGGTCCACCATGCGCGTTCCCCTGCTGTCGATCCTGAGCCTTGCCATGACCGCCACCTCCTCCGCGGCTGCCGACGGCCCCGACTACGCGCTGACCGTCTACAGCGCAGCCGCCCCCGGCACGCTGTCGACCGAGCGACTGGCCGATTACGGCGATCGCCTGCCCGGCTATGCGGTGGTCAGCGACCGGCGCGTGCTGAAGCTGTCGCGCGGCACCGGCGAGCTGCGCTTCTCCGACGTCGCGCGACGCATCGATCCAACCACCGTCAAGTTCGCCTCGCTCACTGACCCCGCCGGCACCCGCGTGCTGGAGCAGAACTACCAGTACGACTTGGTCAGTCAGCAGAAGCTGCTGCAGCGCTACCTCGGTGAGACCCTGACCGTCGAGCAGGTGCGCGGTGACGCCATCGAGCGCATCAGCGGCACCCTGCTGTCAGCCGATGGCGGGCTGATCCTCTCGCGCGCCGACGGCAGCGTGGTCACCCTCAACAGCTGGAGCAGCGTGCAGTTCCCGGCCCTGCCCGGCGGCCTGATCAGCAAGCCCACCCTGGTCTGGAAGCTCGACTCCGCGCGCGGCGGTCGCCACGACGCCCAGGTCAGCTACCAGACCCAGGGCATGACCTGGTGGACCGACTACAACATCACCCTGCGTGAGGACGGCGGCCGCTGCCGCATGGACCTCGCCGCCTGGGTCAGCCTGGTCAACCAGAGCGGCGGCAGCTTTCCGAACGCCAGGCTGAAGCTGGTCGCGGGCGACGTCAATCGCGCGCCGGCCCCCCCGGAGCCGCAGGTGATGTACAGGATGGCGGTCGCCGAAGCGGCACCGATGGCCGACGGCTTCGCCGAGTCCGAACTGTTTGAGTACCACCTGTATACGCTGGGCCGGCGCACCGATCTGCCGGACAACTCGGTCAAGCAGCTGGAGCTGTTCCCCGCGGTTGCCGGCGCCGACTGCCGCCGCGAGCTGGTGTTCACCGCCAGCCCGAGCTACCGCAACTACGGTGCGGCAATGACCGACCAGGGCTTCGGCGCGACGCAGCGTGGCGAAGCCGGGGCGTTTCTGGAGTTCGAGAACCGCGAGGCCAACCGGTTGGGCATTCCCCTGCCCGGCGGCCGCGTGCGCGTCAGCCAGGCCAGTGCCGACGGCGCGCAGGAGTTCATCGGCGAGGACCTGATCCAGCACACCGCCCGCAACGAGACGATCCGGCTGAAGCTGGGCACCGCCTTCGACATCAGCGGCGAACGCCGGCAGGTGAGCTACAGCTATGACGAGAAGGCGCGCACGATTACCGAAACCATCGAAGTCGAAGTGCGCAACGGCAAGAGGAGCCCGGCCGAGGTGACGGTGCGCGAGTACCTCTACCGCTGGAGCGGCTGGACGGTCACCGGCAACTCGCAGGCCTTCGACAAGCGCGACGCGCAGACCATCGACTTCGCGGTCAAGCTGCCGGCCGAGGGCAAGCAGACCGTGCGCTACACGGTGACCTACCGCTGGTAAGCCTGCTGGACGGCATGCGCTGAGTCGCAGGGCCGCGTGGAGACGCGGGCCCTGCGAACGCGCGAGAGGCATGGTTCAAGCCAGCGCTCCCGCCCCAACCGATGGCGGATGGGGTCGGCGTTTCGCGCTGTTATGCTCCGGGGTTCTTTCGGCACGTTCCAACGGAGTTGCCCCATGCGTAGCCCCCTGCTCACCGGCGCCCTTGCCGGTGCAATCACCCTGGCCCTTGGCCTGACAGCCTGCTCCAAGCCGGAAGGCGAAGCGCCGGCCCCGACCGCCAGCGCGCCGGCCGAAGCCGCACCCGCCCCTGCGGCCGATCTCGCCAATAACCCGTTCATGAGCCCCAGCAGCCTGCCGCTGATGGCGCCGGACTTCACCAAGATCCGCGACGAGCACTACCTGCCTGCCCTTCTGGAAGGCATGAAGCAGCACGCCGCCGAGGTCGAGGCGATCGCCAACAATCCGGAGCCGCCGACCGTCGAGAACACCCTGGTCGCGCTGGAGCGCTCCGGCGCGCTGTTGATGCGCACGGCTCGCGTGTTCGGCAACCTCGCCGGCACCGACACCAACCCGACCATCCAGAAGGTGCAGGCCGAGTTCTCGCCGAAGATGGCCGCCCACCAGGATTCGATCCTGCTGAATCCGAAGCTGTTCGAGCGCGTCAAGTCGATCTACGACGCGCGCGAAGTGCTGAACCTCGACGCGGAAACCAAGCGCCTGGTCGAGCAGACCCACCTGCGCATGGTGCGCGCCGGCGCCGAGCTGTCGGAAGACGCCAAGACCCGCATCCGCGCGCTCAATGAGGAGCAGGCCGGGCTGATGACGGCCTTCCAGCAGGCCCTGCTGAAGCAGACCGAGCGCGCCGCGGTCATCGTCGACGACGTCGCCCAGCTCGACGGCCTGTCCGAGGGCCAGATCGCCGCTGCCGCCGAAGCCGCCAAAGCCGCCGGTCACGAGGGCAAGTGGCTGATCCGCATCACCAACACCACCCGCCAGCCGGTGCTGACCTCGCTCAAGAACCGCGAGCTGCGCCAGCGCGTGTGGGAAGCCTCGGCCAACCGCGGCCTGGTCGACGGCGAAGGCGACACCCGCCCGATGGTGCTGCGTCTCGCCCAGCTGCGCGCGGAGCGTGCGGCCCTGCTCGGCAAGCCCAACCACGCCGCCTTCCAGCTGGAAAACCAGATGGCCGGCACGCCGGAAGCCGTGCTCAAGATGCTGTCGGACCTGGCGCCGACGGTGGTCGAGAACACGAAGAAGGAAGCGGCCGACATCCAGGCGCTGATCGACGCGCAGGGCGGCGGTTTCCAGCTGCAGCCCTGGGACTGGGAGTTCTACGCCGAGCAGGTGCGCGCGCAGAAGTACGACCTCGACCCCGAGCTGGTGAAGCCCTACTTCGAGCTCGACCGCGTGCTGCGTGACGGCGTGTTCTACACGCTGAACCGCTTCTACGGCGTCAGCTTCAACGAACGCAAGGATCTGCCCGTCTACCATCCCGACGTGCGCGTGTTTGACGTGATCGACTCCGACGGCACCCAGATCGGCCTGTTCTACGCCGACTACTTCGCGCGTCCGAGCAAGCGCGGCGGCGCCTGGATGTCCACCTTCGTCGACCAGAGCGAGCTGCTGAACCAGAAGCCGGTCGCGCTGAACGTCATGAACATCCCGAAGCCGGTCGAAGGCCAGCCGGCGCTGATGACCTTCGACGAGGTCACCACCATGTTCCACGAGGTCGGCCACGGCGTGCATGGCCTGTTCTCCAAGGTGAAGTACCCCTCGCTGGCCGGCACCGCGGTGCCGCGCGACTTCGTCGAGTTCCCCTCGCAGTTCGAGGAGGACTGGGCCAAGCACCCGGAGATCCTCGCCAACTACGCCAAGCACCACCAGACCGGCGAGCCGATCCCGGCCGAGCTGATGCAGAAGGTGCTGAACGCCTCCGGCTTCAACCAGGGCTTCGACACCCTGGAGTACGTGGCCGCCAGCTTCCTCGACATGGAATGGCACACCCTGCCGCCGGGCGCGGTGGTGGAAGACGTCGAAGCCTTCGAAAAGGCCGCGCTGGCCAAGCATGGCGTCGACTTCGCGCCGGTGCCGCCGCGCTACCGCAGCGCCTTCTTCGCCCACGTGTTCCCGGGTGGCTATTCCTCGGGCTACTACGCCTACATCTGGAGCGAAGTGCTGGCAGCCGACGCCTTCGCCTTCGTCACCGAGCAGGGCGGCCTGAACGCCGAGCTGGGTGCGGCCTACCGCCAGGGCATCCTGTCGCGCGGCGGCACCGAGGACCCGATGGAGATGTACGTGAAGTGGCGCGGCAAGCAGCCGGACGCCGACAACCTGCTGTACCGCCGCGGCCTGAAGAACAAGAGCGACGACTGATCGCCTGAAGCGCTTCCTCGCTGGGTGTTGAAAGGGCGCCATCGGCAACGATGGCGCCCTTTCTCTTTGCCGGGATCGGATTCAGCGCGCGCCTGCCGTGGCTTCCTGGGTCACCTGCGGCGGATAGCCGATCGCGGCCAGCGCCTTCGGGTAGCGGGGATCGCCGCGCAGGTTCGCGAGCAGCGGATCGAAGGGCAGGTACATCACGCTGCTGTCGCCGCCGCGGATGGCGCGCTCGATCCACTCGAAGGCGAGGTCGCTCTCACCGCGCCACGCATGCACGGCGCCGACCCAGTAGCCGTCGGCGATGCCGAACTGACGACGCAGCGCATCCAGCGCGGTATCCGAACCGGCGCGGTCGCCCAGTTCGTGCAGGGCGATAGCGGAGCCGACCAGACGGAACAGGGTCGAGGAATGCTCCAGCCGCTCCAGTGCAAGCTCTGGCCGCTCCTCGAAGATGTCGCAGAGCGCCAGGTAGAAGTTCGTGTGCGGGTTCTCGGGAAGGTCCTGCAATTGGAGCATCAGCACCGCGCGCGCATTGCGGGTGTCGCCCAGCGCGAGGTAGTGCCAGCCCTGGTTGCGGCGCGCGCCGGACTCGGGATCCAGCGCGATCGCCCGTGCACCGGTCGCCACCGCGTCCTCCAGCCGGCCCATCGAGGCCAGCAATCGCGCCTTCCACACCAGCAGGACCGCGGACTCACCACCGGGCGTCAGCGCCTGCGCGCGCTCCAGGTCGGCCCAGGCGCCGGCATAGTCGAAGCGGTAGAGCAGGCGCGTCTCCGACAGCAGCAGGTAGTCCAGCGGATCCGGCGGGCTCAGTTCCAGGGTGCGCCGCCAGGCCTCGAAGGCGCGCGCCCTGCCCTGCAGCAGCTGCTCGGCGGTATCGGCGTAGTAGCCGCTGCCGCCGAGAATGCCGGCGAGCGTGCGCCAGGCATCCGCATAGTTCGCATCCAGTGCGATCGCCTCCTCCAGCACCGCGATCGCGCGGCGCTGGCTGTTGGGATCGTTGTTGCCGGCGAACAGGGTGGAGGCGCGCAGGAAGGCGCGGTAGGCCGCCTCGTTGGCCGTGCCGCGGGCACGCGCCGGATCATGGCCCCAGCGCCCCGGCTGGCCGCCAATGCCGTCCAGCAGGCGCTCGGTCACCGCCTCGATCAGGGTCGCCTGGTCGTAGGGCGCGCGCTCGAAGGCCTCGTCCAGCGGCGGCGTACGCCCCGTGGTGTCGACCAGCTGCAGCGATACCCGCAGGCGATCGCCGCGGCTCTCGACGCTGCCGCTGACCAGCAGGTTGGCGCCGAGCTCGGCGCCCAGCGTCTCCGGATCGAAGTCCCAGGCCTGCACGCGCTCGCTGGGCGCGCGCGCCACGACGCGCAGGCCGGGAAAGCGCTGCATGTGCTCGCGCAGGTGATTGGCAAGGCCCGCGGCGAACACCGCATGCCGGCCCTCTTCGCTGAGATCGCGGAACGGCAGCACGGCGATGACGTCGGCGAAGTGGCCGGCCGGCGCGTGCGTCGAGGGCGCGTGGGCGCGCCAAGCCACGGCGACGACGAGCGCCAGCAGCACGACCACAAGACCCGTCCCCAGCGCGAGTCGCGGCGGCGTTGATGAAATCCGCGGCGCCGCCGGGGCCACCGGAGCAGGCGGCCCATCGGGAGCCGTAGCCAGTCCGCCAGCAGCGACAGCCAAGGACAGGGGCTCACAGGCTTCGAGCAGGCGATAGCCATAGCCGTGCACCACCCGCAGGCGCTCGCCCTCGGCATCGCCGATGGCGAGGCGCAGCTTGCCAATCGCCTTGGCCAGGGAGTTTTCCGACACCACCCGGCCGGGCCAACCGGCACGCAGCAGGCGCTCTTTGGGCTGGATCTCGCCTGGCGGTGCGAGCAGGCAGCGCAGCAGCTCGAACCCGGCGCGATCGAGCTTCACCTCCTCGCCCTGGCGAAAGGCCTGACAGCGATCAAAGTCGACCTGCAGCGCCCCGACGCGCCAGCGCCCGGAAACCAGGGGCGGCGCCTGCGCTGCGGTGTCGACCCGGATATCCATTCGCAAGCCTCTGTCGCGCAAGGGCTTCCAGAAACTATCAGAAGTTTTCAGAACTCGGCTATTGGCAAACGGCGCGGCCGCATGACGCAATCGGGGCAACCCCTACGCGCGCCAGAGGCAGCTTCCATGCGACCACGTCCCCTGCTTGCCCTCGCCCTTCCGCTGGCGCTCGCCGCCGCCGTCTGGACATCACCCGCGAGCGCTTCGTCGCCAACCACCCTGGCCTACCAGGGGCGGCTTGCGGATGCCGGCGGCAGCCCGATCAGCGCAAGCCTGAGCATCACCTTTCGCCTGTATGCCGACCCCGCCGGCGGAACCGCGCTGTGGAGCGAGACCCAGAACGCGGTCGATGTCGACGGCGGCAACCTGGCCGTCGAGCTGGGCCAGGTGGTTGCACTGCCGCGCGATCTCTGGGGCCAACAGCTCTACCTCGGCATCCAGATCGCCGGCGACAGCGAGATGGCGCCGCGTCCGCGCCTGACAGCAGCGCCCTTTGCCCTGCGCGCCGGCAGCCTGCAGAAACGCACGATCGTGGTGTCCGCCGAAGGCACGCCGCAGGAGAACGGCAGTGCGCTGCTGCAGGCGGTGGCTGGCATCACCGACGCCAGCGCCAGCGCGCCGGTGGCGATCGAGCTGGACGCCGGCCTCTATGACCTCGGTACCCAGCGCGTGGTGCTGCCCTCGCACACCGCCCTGATCGGCAAAGGCCAGGCGGCGACGGTCATCACCTCGGCTTTCTCTCGACAGGCCAACCACAGCGCCACCCTGCAGCTCAGCGCGAACACCGAAGTGCGCCAGCTCACCGCGCGCAACACCGGGATCTCGACGATCGACACCGAGAACACCTTCGGCATTGCCGCCAACGACGACAGCCAGACCGACGCCACGCCCATCGGTGGCGTGCATCTGCAGGACGTGACCGGCGAGAGCATCGCCCCGACCGGTGCGTTGGGGGGGCGGGCGGGCATCTACTTCTGCGCGTTCAACTCCAGCGCCACCGACATCACCGCGCGGGCCTACGGTGGCCAGTACGCGATGGGGCTGCGGGCCGACTGTCCGGGATTCGAGCTCAGCATCGACGGCGCCCAGCTGGAGGCCGCGGACGCCAGTCTCGGCATCCGCGGCACCTATCTCGTCGGTGGCCGCGGCAGCCGCTGGTCGCGCCTGCGCGTCCGGATCGATGTCCCCGCCAGCGCGGAAAGCGCCTACGGCATCCGCTTCCTCGGCGCAGGATCCTTCTCGAGCACCGGCCCCGCGGGCGTACTGAGCGACAGCAGCGTCCTGATCACGGGCCCCGGCAGCGCCACGACTTCAACACTGCGGGCGGACGGCATCGCCGTCGAGAACGGTGCGCAGATCGAGGCCATCGAAGGCGCTCGCATCCGTCTGGACGGCGTTCGCGCGGCCTCGGTCGTCGGCATCCGACTGCGCGACGCCAGCAGCAACACGCCGGCGCTCGCGGCCCTGCGTATCCGCGACAGCGAGCTGAGGATCAGCGCCATGCAGGAGCCCGCGCTCGGCATTGGCGAAACCGTGGGGCTGCGGGCGGAGGGCTATCCGCCGCTGGTGCATGGACTGGACCTCCAGCTCGAATGCCGCAGCGGAGATGTGGCGCCGTGTATCGGCCTCGCCCAGCCCGAGAACTGGACCGAGCCCAATGGCGCCGGCGAATGGCGGATCGAGCGCAGCCGCGTGCAGGTGCGCCACGTCAACTCCGGCGGCGGGACCGCACGCAGCGCGGCGCTGCAGGCGAAAGGACGCACCCGCATCGAAGCCTCCAGCCTCGGGCTGCTGCGTTCGGCCGGCCAGGAGCCGGTCAACCTGCTGCGCTGGCTGAGCCCCGCAGCGCGCATCGACATCCAGCACTCCACCCTGACCTCGGCCAACGCGGCCGATGGCAACGCGACCTGCCTGTTCGAGCACTTCAACAGCGCGGGTGCCGGTGGCGAGTGGTTCGGCAATCACCTGCAGGGCGTGCGCTGCGACGGCGGGCAGCTGAACCTGATCTGCGCCGGCAACACCCTGCGCGGCAGCGGCTTCCTGGCGGGCAGCTGCCCATGAGCGCGATTCGCCTGCGCGCTGTTTCGTGGCGGAGCATCTTCGGCGGCAGCCTGACGCTACTGCTCGCCTCGCCCATCGGCGCCACCGAAACCGGCAGCCCGCAGTACCGGCTGGTCGGGCCTGCGCCGGCCAGCACGGCGACCCGCACGGCCTCGCCCATGCAGCAGCTGCGCTGGATCGGCGGCAGCGGCCAAGCCGTCGGCATCGCGGCCAGCGCAAACGCCAGCGCCGTCAGCGGCGGCGCCAGTCAGCAGCTGCCCACCAACCGCATCTTCCGCAACGGTCTGGAGGACTGAGCGGCCGGCGCGCGCCGACGACGCGGCTCCCGCGGGACGCGAGCGCAAATGCCGATCACGCGCGCGGAACCTTCGCCGGGGTGAGCGCTCCAAGCGCGCCCCTTCGATGCGGCCGCGCATGCACCTGTCCCCGCCCACTCGCCTGCATCCGCAGCTCGCCCAGCGCGCGCTGGAGCTGCGAGCGCGATGGCGGCAATGGCGCAGGCGCCCCGGCGAGAGCCTGTTCCACGCGCTGGCGCTGCTGGCGCTGTTCGGGCTGGCCACATGGCTGCTGCAGACGAATGCGCCGCGACTGCAGCCGCTGCTTGAGCTCTGGCGCGCGCGGCCGCTTGCGGCCACGTCCGCCCTGCTGCTGTTTGCGCTCTGGCGCCTGCATCAGCGCGCAAGGCGCTTCGAAATCGCTGCTCAGGCGCAGGGCTGGCTGTCTGCCCTGCCCCTTGCGCCAGACCTTCAGCGGCGCGGCCTGAGCCAGCAGCTGCTGCTGGGCATGGGCATCGACCTGCTGTGGACTGCACTGTTCGCGCTCGCTGCCGTGCTGGCAGGCCTGTTCAGCGCCGACCATGCCGGTGCTCTGCTGATGCAGATGCTGGCCGCGCAGCTGTTGGCCGGCGGGCTCGTACGGCTGGCGCTCGCCGGTCGGGCCGCCACTGGCGCCGGACATCCGGATTCATCGTCACTCGCCGGCGCGAGGCCACTGCGCAGCGAAGTCCGCGGCTGGGCGGTAGCGCCGCGCTGGCTCGGCCCCTGGCCCGAACTCGGACAGCTGCAGCGCCGCAGCAGCCAGCGCGCCTGGCGCAGCGGCCGCGCTTGGGTCTGGCTGCTGCCGCTGGGCCTGATGCTGCTGGCCGGCGAAGGCGCGCGCGTGTTCGCCGGGATGCTGCTGCTGGTGGTGATGCTGCCCTGGCTGCGCAGCACGCAGGACGTCAGCGCACGCGCGCTGGCCGAGGCCGAGCGCCTGCTGCTGGCCACGCCGCGCTCGCGCATCGACCTCTGCCGAAGCGGCTGGCGCTACCCGGCCTCGCGCGCGCTGCTGGCCAGCAGCATGTTCGCGCTGGCGCTCGCGCTGTTTGGCGCATCGCCACTCTTCATCGCGCTCGGCGGGCTCGGCTTCCTGCTCGTCTGCGGGCTGGAGATCGCGCTGATGCTGCACTACCCGCGCTCGCGCGCCCGCCAGCGCGGCCAGCTGATGGCCGAAGTCGCCCTGCTGATGGTGCTGGCGCGCGAGGGCCTCGGCCCGGCGGTGCTGCTGCCGGCAATGGCCCTGATCGCATGGCACACCAGACGTGCACGGAGACTGGCTTGAGCACACACGCACTCGTTGTTCGCGATCTGCACCTGGCGCTGGGCGGCCGACCCGTACTGCAGGGCATCGACCTGCGGATCGAGGCCGGCGAATTCGTCGCCCTGGCCGGCCCGAACGGCTCGGGCAAGAGCAGCCTGCTGCGCTGTATCGCCGGGCTGCTGCCCGCAGGCCGCGGAACGATCGACATCTGCGGCCATGCGATCGCCACCGACACCGCGGCGGCGCGCGCGAAGTTCGGCATGGCCGTCGATCCCGCCGCCCTGCCCGGCCTGCTGAGCGGGCGCGAATGCCTGCAGCTGTTCGCCCGCACGCGCGGGCTCGGCGAGGTGCCGGCCAGCACCCTCGATCTGGCCGAAGCCCTGCGCTACAGCGTCTACCTCGATCGCCAGGTGGAAGAGTATTCGCTGGGCACGCGGCAGAAACTCGCGGTGCTGCTGGGCCTGATCGGCGAGCCGCCGCTGCTGCTGCTCGATGAACCACTGAATGGGCTCGATCCACCCAGCGCCTTGGCGCTGAAGCGCCATCTCGCCGACCTCGCTGCGCGCGGCACCGCCATCGTGCTGGCAACCCATGCGATCGAACTCGCGGAGCGCCATGTGCATCGCGCCGTGCTGCTGGTCGAAGGACAGCTGCGGCTGGATCTCGACCGCGCGTCGCTGGCCGCGCTGCGGGCCGATCCAATGCGTTCACTGGAAGCCGAGCTGGTCGCTGCCATGAACGCCTGAGCAGGCTCCACCCCGAACCTGTGGCACCCGCAGCCGGCGTCGCGCACGGGCACAATCGGGCATCGATCCATGCCGGAGCCCGCCATGCGCCGCACCCGAATCGCCGCTGCCCTGTTCTGCGCCCTGCTCGCGCCTGCCGCGGCGCTGGCCGCGCCGCCCCTGCCCAGCGAGGCGCTGGTGCCGCCGGCCTCCGAGCACGCGCCCAGCGCCCAGCTGCTGGCGCCGCAGATCCAGCGTTTCCGCGCCGACCTCGCCGCCATCGAACACGTCAACGACATCGCCTGGGGCGAGGCGCGTCGGCGTGCGCTGGGTGAGCTCTACACGGGCTGGCTGGCGCGTCTCGACACCATGGACTTCGAGGCGCTGGGCCTGGAAGACCGGATCGACTGGATCCTGCTTCGCGGCGAGCTGCAGCAGCGCCAGCGCGAACTGGACTTCGAGCGCCAGCGCATCAACGAGGCCGCGCCCCTGCTGCCCGAAGTGGCGGCGCTGATCGAGCTGGCTGAAGCACGTCGCGCCCTGCAGCAGGCCGAGGGCCGCAGCAGCGCAGGCACGCTTGAGCGTGCGCGCGCCGCGCTGGCCGATCTCGACACGCGCATCGAAGCCAAGGACGAAGCGCTGGCGAAGCTGTCGCCGGCCGTCGCGCATCGCGCCGCCCGCGTGCTCGATGCCACCCATCGCGCGCTGAAGGACTGGCATGCCCACCAAGACGGCTATGACCCCGACTTCACGCACTGGGTCAGCAACCCCTGGCAGGCGCTCGACGCGCAGCTGCCAAAGACCGCCGAGCTCATTCGCAAGCGCCTCGCCGGGGTCGACAACCCCGAGGTGATCATCGGCGACCCGATCGGTCGCGAGGCGCTGATCGCCGCGCTTACCGCCGAGCGCATTCCGTACACGCCGGAGCAGCTGGTCGAGATCAGCCGCCGCGAGCTGGCCTGGTGCCGCGAGGAGATGCGCGAGGCCGCGCGCGAGATGGGCTTCAGCGACTGGCGCGAGGCGCTGGAGGCGGTGAAACAGAAGTCGCCGGCCGTCGGCCAGCAGCCGCAGCTGGTGGTCGAACTCGCGAACGAGGCCATCGATTACCTCACCGACAACCAGCTGGTCACGGTGCCCGAGCTGTCGCGCCGCGATTGGCGCATGAACATGCTGAGCCCGCAGGCGCAGCTGCAGGCGCCGTTCTTCCTGGGCGGTCGCGATGTGTGGGTGGCCTACCCGCACAGCTCGATGCCGCATGAGAAGCAGCTGATGAGCCTGCGCGGCAACAACCGCCACTTCTCGCGCGCGGTGGTGCACCACGAGCTGATCCCCGGCCATCACCTGCAGTACTTCTACAACCTGCGCCACCAGACCCAGCGCCAGCTGTACCGCACGCCCTTCTGGATGGAGGGCTGGGCGCTGTACTGGGAGCTGTTCCTGTACCAGCGGGGCTTCGCGCAGACGCCCGAGGACCGCATGGGCATGCTGTTTTGGCGCAGCCACCGCGCCGCCCGCATCCAGTTCAGCCTGGGCTTCCATCTCGGCACCATGACCCCGCAGCAGGCGATCGAGCTGCTGGTGAACGAAGTGGGCCACGAGCGCGAGAACGCCGCCGCCGAAGTGCGACGCAGCTTTACCGGCGACTACGGTCCACTCTACCAGGCCGCCTATCTGCTCGGCGGCCTGCAGTTCATGGCCCTGCGCCGCGAGCTGGTCGAGTCAGGCCAGATGGCCGAGCGCGACTTCCACGACGCGATCCTGAAGGGCGGGACGATGCCGGTGGATCTGGTCCGCCTGCGCCTGCGCGGCGAACTGCCGGCCAAGGATCAGCCGCTCTGGCGCTGGGAGTGACAGCGCCCTTCGCTGTCAGGCCGTTCGCCCGGGCCTGGGCATCAGGCGTGCGCCAGCGCGCTGGGATGTGAAGCCACGCGGAGCGCTGGCCCGGCATCGGCCCGCGCGGCGTGTTCTGCACCATTGATCGGCGCGAAGGCTGCGATCCGCGCCATCGCGGCCGGCACCTCTTGACAGTTGCTCACAATTGTCGAGACTGCTGCCCAGGCGCGCTCCAACGCGCCGGTTCGCTCGGGGACAGCGGCATCCGCGAACCGATCGAGACCACAAGAGGCCCTCAGGGCCCGAGCCAGGGACTCGATCCGCAGCACCAGGCACCTCGCCTTCAAGGCCAGCCGTCGCAGCGGTGTGGCGCGTTCGCCTGCGGGCGTCGCGCAACGCCGACGACGCTGCCCGGTGCCAGGCGTTCGCGTCAGCCCTCGTCCCTGCGGAGTCCCCATGCATCGTCGTCATTTTCTCGGCCTCGCGGCGGCCATTGCTGCCGGTCTGCGCTGCCAACCTGTGCGAGCTGCGTTTCCCGTCGGTTCGACCGGCGTCTGGAACGGCCTGCTCGCAGCGGGTCAATTCATTCCGGCCAAGATGCCGCTGACGCCGCAGCGCGTGGTGTTGCCGCGTCCGGATGCGGAAACCTCGACCCGCGCCTTCCATCGCAATGCGCATGTCGGCCTGCCCTACGAGCTGCCGATCGTGGTGCAGGGCGGTAGCTGGCCCTTTGTCTACGAGCTGATCGATGCACCGGCGGGTGCCAGCCTCGGGCGAAACTACGGCGACGCCGGCTACGGCATCCTGCGCTGGACGCCGACTTCGAACGGCCCCTTCAGCTTCACCGTACGCGTGCGCGACCAGGACGGAGGCAGCGTGCAGTTCAGCTGGAGCGGCGTGGTCTCCAGCAGCTGGGCACGGTTTGTCGATGCCGTGAACGGCAGCGACAGCAGCGGTACCGGATCGGCTTCTGCGCCGTGGCGCACGCTGGCCCACGCCTACGCCCAGGTGCAGGACGGCGGCGCGCTGTGCCTGCGGGCGGGGCAGTACCAGGCGCCCACCGAGTCGATGAACATCGCGGTCAGCGGCGGTACGGGGGCAGGCCGCGTCGGCAGTCTGTTCGGCTGGCCCGGAGAGCAGGCGACGATCGACTGCGGCACGCTGAACGCCTGGCACTTCGCCTGGTACAACAGCAGCGACACCTATGTCGCGCACCTGAACTTCGTGGGCGGCCCCAGCGGCCAGGCCAACCCGCGCTACTTCGGCTCGCTCAACGTCAACCACCGCTGCTACCAGTACCGGCTGGGCTTCGACTCCCCGCCGCTGGGCACCGCCGCCGGCGGCGGCGACGACAACAACAGCTGCCTGTTTCTGGGCGCCGGAGGTGGCGTGCGCGAGTACGTCGCCCAGGTGTTCTGCACCTTCCGGCGACTGCCCTTCACCAACAACGGATTCAGCGCGATCGACACCTACCAGACCCGCTATCTGGTGGTGGCCGACAACGTCTTCGAAGCGCCGGCCAATGCGACGTCGCAGCATGCGATCTGGATCAAGGGCTGGGAGCAGGAGGACATCAGCATCCGCGGCAATCGCTGGAACCAGGCCTGGGACGGCGGCCTGATCGACCTCACCATGTCCGGTGCCAACGGCAGCTTCACCACGCGTCGCATCGAAGTCTGCTTCAACACCATCGTGACCCGCGACGGCAACGGCGGCCTCGGCATCGGCGTGGGCGCCACCGCGTCCGGCGGCGAACGCGGGCCGATCTGGATCTACCGCAACACGATCCGCGCGCCGGCCGTGATCATGCGCAGCAGCTCGGCCCTGCGCATCAGCTTCGAGAACGACGTGATCGTGCACGACGCGGTGGTCCAGGGCGGCAATACGGCCACCCGCATCGTTCTGTTCGATGCCAACGCGCCGGCTGGCGTGTACTACGACCCAGCCATCCGCGAGAACCTGACGCTCACCCGCAGCGGCAGTGAGTGCCACGGCCGCAGCAGCGACGGCATCCTCGACGCCCAGCATCGTCTCACCGGCGCGTTCCGCACCCAGTACCTGGGTACGCATGGAGCCGAGATCCTGCGCCCGGATTCGCTGTTCGCCGACGGCTTCGAGTAGCCGCCGTCGTCACACCTGTCTGCGCACCCCTTGAACCCTTCCGAGAGCACTCACGTGAATAGTCGCTTCGCTGCCTCGCTTCCTCGCCGCCTTGGCGCGGTTGCTTCTGTCGCCCTGAACGCTGTGCTGCTTTTCGCGACAAGTTCGACCACCTGGGCCGGTACTACGGTCGCGGTCAACATCCGCCTTGAGGGCCTGGCGCTCGGCAACACGGTCACGCTGAGGCAGGGCGGCACCACGGTCCAGGCAAACCTCAACGGCCCGCTGAGCCTTGGCACGGCAGCGCCCGGGGCGCTCTTGTCTGTGCAGGTGCTGAGCCAGCCTGATGGCCAGCACTGCGCGCTGTCCGCGCAGGCGCCCAGCCAGGTGCCGGCGGACGCGGCGCCGGTGTTCGTGCGCTGCGTACACACCGCGGCGGCACGCATCACGATGCCGGCCACGACACCCGATGCGCCGCTGAGCTGGTGGCACAACGGGGCGGGTCTGCGCGCCATCGCCTACCCCGGCCTCGCCTACGAGAGCCGCCCCGGCGTGATCGGCGGGCAGTTCCCCTACGAGTTCCGGCTGCTGGCGGTGCGCTTCAATGGCCAGAGCGCGTCGAGCAGCGGCGTGAGTCTCGATTTCCGCCGCGGCACGCTGCGCTTTGTGCCCGCGGCGGCGGGCAGCTACGAGTTCGATCTGGAAGTGCGCGACAGCGCCGCCGTACAGAAGGTCGCCCAGCGCACCTTCGTGGTGAACGCTGCCGCGAGTCACTTCCTGTTCGTCGCACCCGGCGGCGTCGATGCCAGCGGACGCGGCAGCATCGATCAGCCGTTCCAGAGCATCCCGTTCGCGCTGACGCAAAGCAGCTCGGCGCAGGCGCTGGTGCTGCACGCCGGCACCTACGCCGGGCGCTTCGATCTGAACGATGGGCGCGCCCGCCAGATCCTGGCCTATCCGGATGAGGTGCCGGTACTGGCGCTCAACCAGACCGGCAACATCACCGTGCGTTTCACGCAGGCGCCAGCCGCGCGACTGGAAGGCGTCGACATCACCGGCGTGCGCCAGTACGGCATCGTCAGTGACCCTTCGCTGCCTGGGCTGGTGGTAAGGCAGGTGCGCTTTCTTGAGGGCGTGGTCGCCAACGGCAGCGAGAACCCCGGCTACATCCACGGCTGGGGCGATGTGCAGCAGCGCCATCGCTTTCTGGTGCAGGACTCCGAGTTCAACAACTATCCCGGCGGCTACGCGACGACCTGGTTCGACGCTGGCGACTCGCTGTTCGAGAACAACCAGGTGCAGCTGGGTGCCACGACCGTCGGCGTGCACGACAAGGACAACTCGCAGCGCAATGTCTATCGCGAGAACTACATCGCCTACGCGCCCGGCTTTGCCAACAACAACGGCATCCAGATCTCGGCGCAGTACGGCTCGGAGAAGGTCCACATCCACCACAACCTGTTCGTGAACACCGGCGTGCTGCTCGGCGGCCAGTGCCTGACCGAGGGCTGCACGATGCGCGAGCACGACATCCACCACAACACGATCGCGACAGGCGCCATCCTGCTGCGCTGGGGCGCCTTCAACACGGGCAGCGCCGACTTCCGCATCAGCCACAACCTGATCCGCTCGACGCCGGCGCCCTATGCTTGGGCGTCCTGCCTGAACACGGTGCCGGCCGCCTTCGCGAGCCAGCTGCGCACCCGCGCAAACCGGCTGGAAACGAGCAGCGCCAACGCCATGCGCGACACCGAATGCGGTGGCTCGGTGATGAACATGAGCTGGGCCACCTGGCGCGACACGCACGGGCTCGACACGCAGGCCTCGGGCAGCGTGGTCAGCGCCACCAGCGACCTGACCGGCAGCGGCGCCTTGACCCGTCTGCCGGCCGGGGATGCGCGCCTGACCACGCTGGGCCACCGCTATCCGCTGCCGATGAGCACAAGCCTGAACGTTTTCGCCGACGGCTTCGAATAGCGCGCAGCGGACAATCGCGCCGAGACGCCGTGGCGCATGTCCTCGGACCGCGGCCTCACACCCCCACGGGCAAATCCCACCATGAAGCGTCGTCAATTCCTTCTGCTGACCACTGCAGCCAGTGCCGCCCTGGCCTTGCGTCCAGACGCCTGCCGCGCCGGAGCATCGGCGGGTTCCAGCACGCTGTACGCCGATGGCTTCGAGTCGGTCACGCCCAGCACCAACACCGCCTATCTGTTCCCGCCGGGCTACTTCGAGCCCGACAGCCTGCTGCCCCTGCAGAAGATCTATCCGCAGGACGACGCCACGACTCCGGCGGCCTCGCACCACCGCCGCGCCTACCCCGGCCTGCGCTGGGAGTGCCCGGTGCGCGCGATGGGAGGCAGCAATCCGCGCTTCTACGAGCTGCTGTCCGGCCCGCCGGGCATGCGCATCGGCGAATTCCTGCAGCGCGATGCCTCCGGCGACTACGTGCCGACGCCGGACTACGCGACCCTGATCTGGGAATCCCCGGTGGCCGGCAGCTATCTGATCCGCGTGCGCTGCAGCGACCAGAACAACACCCCCGTGCTGTTCGAGTTCCGTCTGCAGGTGGCGCTGGATGGGCACCTGTTCACCGCACCCACGTCGCTGGGCAGCGGCGACGGCAGCAGCCCGCAGAATGCGATGGCCTGGAACCAGGCGATGCTGGGCAACGGCGTCGTCTCGCCGAGCCGCGGCAAGGTGCTGGTGTGTCGCGGCGGCAACTACACGCTGAGCGACGCCGTTCTGGTCAACGCCAGCCATATGGCGACCTCGCTGATCGCCTACCCGGGCGAGACGCCGGTGTTCAATCGCGGCATCCAGATGCGCGCATCCGACGTGTTCATCGGCGGGCTGCGCTTCGAGGGCATCGGCACCGGCAACTTCGGGGTCATCAACGACTGGGAGTTCAACCATCGCTGGAGCGTCTGGCGCTGCCACTTCGAGCGCTGCTTCAACTCGAATACGGCGCAGCACGAAAACCAGAGCTGCATCGGGGCGGTCAATGGCGGCCGAGCCCAGGGCCGCCAGCACCTTCTGGTCGCAGAGAACACCTATCGCAACTGCAGCGGCCTGCACGGCTACGATTTCTTCAACGTCGACACCCACCTGTGCGAGCGCGAGACCTTCATCGTCGACGACCCGAGTATCCAGGTGCGCCACTCGGTGTGGTTTCCGAAGGGCTACTGCCGGTTCTACGAGATCTCCTTTTGCCGCGCCGATCTGCCGCCGCAGGCGGTGGAGGCCGAGAGCATCATCCAGGCGTACAACGCCGCCTATGCCGTGACCCTGCCCAGTGTGGGCTCGATCGAGTACAACTTCGTGCGCGGCGGCAGCAATGTCGGGGGCCTGGTCACCAACGGCGCAGCCAACGCCACCGCAGCCAATGTCGGCCCGATCACGATCGTCTGTCAGGTGCGGCGCAACACCTTTGTCGGCAAACGCATCGGTGCGCGCAATTGGGATCGCGAATCCGGGGTCGACCGGCACAGCGACTTCGCTGCGAACGTGCTGCAGACGGCAAGCAACGGCGCTGTCGGTGTTTCGGGCGCGGCGAACAACAACCCGGTCTGGTTTGTCGAGCGTGATGCGCTGAGCGCGGGCGCGGGGCTGGTGGACGGCTCTGGCCGTCTGATCGATGCGGGCTTTCGCGGTCGTCGCGGTGCGCAGGTCTGGCGGCCGGCGTAGTCCACAGCGAGTCAGGGATCGCGCGCGCTGCGGGGCGTTCCAGACGACGCGACTCCGCGGCGGCTCACGAGCCGTCGTGCCGCGCGGACTCGCGCGTTCATGCGCGAACCAAAGCATCAGGGCCCGCGCAAGCGGGCCCTGATGGCGGCGCAAAGGGTGGCGACTCCCGCCAGCGTTACTCCGGCACCCGAATCAACCGCTACCGTTGCTCCCTTCCGGGCCTGGCGGGGTTTGCAGCCTATCGTCGCGAAGGCACCGACGGGAGCCACCATAGAGGGGCTGCCGGGGCAGCGGCCGCTGCCCTTTCAGGCGTTACGGCGGGCAGATCGTTCAGTTGCGGAAACTGGCGGAGAGAGAGGGATTCGAACCCTCGATACGGGGTTTAGCCGTATACACACTTTCCAGGCGTGCTCCTTCAACCACTCGGACATCTCTCCGGAGTCTCACGCACGAACGCTGCAGAGCGCGGCAGAGTAGCGACTCGGAGGCGAATCCACAAGTCTGGGGCACGCGCTCAGTCACCGGCGGGCAGGGTCGAGGGCGCGGGCGTCGCGAGCGCCAGCCGCTCACCCGGCGCCAGCACCCGGTAGCCGCGCGCGCGCATGGCCTCGCCGTCGGCGGCCGAGCCGTAGTGGTACAGGGCCAGGCGCTCACGCCAGGCCTGTGGGTATTCGCGCTCGATATCGTCCAGCCCCGTGTGCGAGGGGTTTCCGCGCAGGCCGCAGTCGTGGGCCAGCGCCTCTTCGGGATAGCGCGCGAGCTGCTCGGGAATCGGCCGGGTATCGCCGCTGTAGACGAAGCTGCCGCGCAGGGCGAGGCCAAAGGCCGTGTCCGGCGCATGGTGGCGGCAGGGGAAGACCTCGAACTGGCGGCCGGCATGCCAGAAGCCGCGCGACACCGGGATCAGCTGGAAGGCATCCCACCAGTTGGCGCCGCCCTCGGCCAGCACGCCGGGATAGTCGGCGAGGCGCGCCTGCAGCAGCGGCACGACGGTGGCCGGCACGTAGAGCCGGCAGCGGCCGCGGCGGCTCTCATCGAAGTAAAGGGCGAAGAACAGCCGCTCCATGCCGCCGATGTGGTCGAGGTGGGCATGGGTAATGAACAGCGCCAGCGGTGGCTCGCCGTAGTGTTTGAGGTAGGCGCTCAGGGCCTCGCCGCCGCAGTCGATCATCAGCAGCGGACGCCCCGCGTGCTCCAGCACCGCCGAGGCCGAGCCGAGCTCGACTGCCGCGCTGCTGCCCACGCCGAGGAAATGCAGGGTCCAGCCGCTGTGCGTGCTCGTGTGGGCTGGCGCGCTCATGCCGGCTTGAGCTCGCAGGCGGCTGCGCTGCCGCCGGCTTCGGCGTAGCCGGCACCCAGCGCCGACCAGGCCACTGCCAGCGCTTCGCCCTGAAGCCCGAGTTTGCGCAGCGAGCGCGCCAGACGCTGCAGGTTGGCGCGCTGCCAGGCCAGCGCCGGTGCGCGCAGGTCGCCGCGGTCGAAGTCGATCAGCCACAGCGCGCCCGCGCCATCGCGCATGACGTTGTGGGCGTTTAGATCGGCATGGAAGGCGCCAGCGGCGTGGAAGCGCGCCAGCAATCCACCGAGACCGCGCCAGTCGAATGCCTCGGCCTGTCCGGCGGCCAGCGCTTGCGCCAGCGTGCGGCTGTCGGGGACCGCCAGGGTCATCAGGTCGGCGCGGTAGAACAGGCCGGCGCGGGCATAGCCGGCCGCCAGCGGCGCGGGCACCGGCAGGCCCAGCCCGCGAAGCTGGGCCAGCAGGCGGAATTCGCGGAAGGCGCGGTTGGCGTCCTCGCCGGTCCAGAGATAGAGATCACGGATCACCCGGCCGACCAGGCCACCGCGGCGGTAGTGGCGGATCACCGCCTCGCCGAACTCACCGCGCACGAAGCAGACCGCGCCGCGACCGCCGCGCGCCGACTCCATGCGACCTCGCTCCGCCCAATGCTTCGGGTCCAACAGCAGGCGGTCGGCCTGGGCGATGCGTCGACGGTCGAACAGCAGGGCGCCGCGGGCGTCGGTGACGCGCGACTCCTGCACGCTGTCACTGGCCGGGGTATCGATCTCGCTGCGGATCACGGAGGCGGTCTGCGCACGGAAAGGGCGCGGCAGTGTAGCAAGCAGGCCGCGGAGGCCGATGCGGCCCCGCATGTAGAATGCAGGCCCTTGCAACCACACCGATGGCGAGCGCAAACAGCGATGGAACCGGTCAACGTCCTGTGCATCAAATGGGGCCGCAAGTACGGCCCGGAGTACGTCAACCGGCTGCGCTCGATGGTGCGCAGGCATCTCAAGCGTCCGCACCGCTTCGTCTGCCTCACGGATGACCGCACGGGCATCGAGCCGGACATCGAGGTCTTCGACATCCCGCAGGTCGGCTTCGCCGATTTCGACCAGCGCCTGCCCTGGACCTTCGGCCACGGCTGGCTGAAGCTGACCAGCTTCAAGCGCGAACTCTACGACCTGAAGGGCACCACCCTGTTCATCGACCTCGACGTGGTGATCGTCGACAGTCTCGACGAGTTCTTCGAGCCGCCCGGCGAGTTCGTGGTCATCAAGGAATGGGACAAGCGCGACGGCACCGGCAACACCTCGGTCTACCGCTACACCATCGGCGCCCACGCCGACGCGCTGGACTACCTCGCCGCCAACAAGGACAAGGCCCTGTCCGAGGTGCGCAACGAGCAGGAATTCATCACCGGCTACCTGGGCCGCCAGGGCAAGGTCAGCTACTGGCCCGACGCCTGGTGCCGCAGCTTCAAGCGCCACTGCGTGCGGCCCGGGATCCTCTGCTGGTTCCAGCCGCCGCGCCTGCCCGAGGGTGCGAAGGTCATCGCCTTCCACGGCAAGCCGAACCCGCCCGACGCCATCGCCGGCGTCAGCGGCAAGTGGTATCGCAAGGTGCATCCCACCGACTGGGTGGCCAAACACTGGCGCTGAGCGGCAGGCGCCCTGCCATGGGGCGAGGCTGCCTGAGAACTCCAGTCGGGTAGTGTCTTTCCCTCCCGCGAATGCCCTCGTTCCGCGGAGACGCACCGGCCCAATCGCATCCGTTCGCCCTTCGAAACAGCGCCGACGCGACCCCGACGTGGGCTCCCGGCCCGGGACTTGCATCCGTGAAGCCTCATCGCAGAGGCCGCCACGGGAGCGTCCATGACAGCAGCAGTACAAAGGCCTCCGCCCGCCGCCAGCCCAGGGAGCCGAAGGGCGTGAAGGCGCTGGTGATCGAGGATTCGCGCACCAGCCAGGCGATGATCGCCCACCTGCTGCGCGAGATGGACATCGAACCGATCCAGGCCGAACGCGGGCTGGACGGACTCGAGCTGTACTCGCAGCGACGCCCCGACCTGATCCTGCTCGATGTGGTCCTGCCCGATATCGACGGCTTCGAGGTGGCCCGTCGAATCCGCGCCGACGAGGGGCCGGGGGAATGGACCCCGATCGTCTTCCTCACCGGCCGCACCAGCGATGCCGACCTCGAATCGGGGATTGCAGCCGGCGGCGACGACTACCTGGTCAAGCCGCTGAACCCGATCGTGTTCGCCGCCAAGGTGCGGGCGATGTCGCGGATCGCGCAGATGCGCGACAAGCTGCTCGAAACCACCCACCAGCTCGATCAGGTCAACCGCGAGCTGATGCGGCTGTCGGCGATGGACGGCCTCACCGGCCTCGCCAACCGCCGCCACTTCGACGCCATGCTGCGCAGCGAGTGGGAGCGCGGCGAGCGCTGCAGGCACCCGGTCTCGCTGCTGATGTGCGACGTCGACTTCTTCAAGCCCTACAACGACAACTACGGACACCTACGCGGCGACGAGTGCCTGCGGCGGATCAGCAGCGCCCTGCAGTTCGCGATCCGCCGGCCCTGCGAGCTGGCGGCGCGCTACGGCGGCGAGGAGTTCGCCCTGCTGCTGCCGGAGACCTCGGCCCCGCAGGCCATGGAAATCGCCGAAACGGTGCGCTCGAACGTCGAGCGCCTGGCCATCGAGCACGCGCATGCCCCCAAGGGCATCGTCAGCATCAGCATTGGCGTGGCGACCCGCGTGCCGAACGGGCAACTGTCGCCGGAGCGACTGATCGCTCTCGCCGACAAGGCCCTGTACCTTGCGAAAAAGAGCGGCCGCGACCGCGCCGCGCAGGCGGTGGGCGGCGGAGGCGAGGCCATGGCAAGCTGAGGGCGGCATGGAGCAGGACCGGTGAACGACTGCCGCGCCTGCATGTCAGGCGTTCAAGCTTTGAACGCGTGCAGGTCTTCAGGTCCGGGCATGCCGATATCGATCCGCAGGGGGATGCGTGGAAGAACTGCTGCTGTGGCGCTGGAGCACCGGCATCCAGACCCTGTCGGTGCTGCTGATTACGGCTTTCCTGAGCTTCAGCGGGCGCCGCGAGGGCGGCGAGGTGCTCAGGGACTGGGCGCGCGCCTGGCAGTGGAACTGCCTGGCACTCGGGGTCACCTGGTTCTACTGGCTGGCCCAGCCCGAAGCGCTCGGCCTGCTGTTCGCGCGGGTCACCTACGCCACCGCCAAGACCGCCTTCCTGCTCTATCTGCTCGCCGGCGTACTGCGCTTCCAGTCGCAGGCCGAGCGTTCGCGGCTGCGCGCCCTGCCCTGGGCGCTGGCCGTCAGCTATGGCCTGCTCGGCGCGATATGGCTCGACAGCGTGCCGCTGATGGGCACGGCGCAGTCCGCGCTGATCGGATTGGCATGTGCCGCCGGCGTCCTGATGAGCCTTCGCGGGCGCGGCCTCGGACTCGAATGGCTGGCGCTGGGCTTCGGCCTGCGCGCGGTGTTCGCCGTGCTGGAGGCCTGGGCCTACGGATCACTGGCGTTCGGCGCGGAGCGCATTCCCGGCGAGACCCTGTCGCTGTTCGTGGCGGCGCATTCGTCCCTCGACCTGGTCGCCGAATGGACGATCGCGCTCGGCTGCATGCTGGCGCTGGCGAGCCGCGCCCGGCGCGAACTGCGGGCCAGCCAGCAGGCGCTTCGCGCCCAGGCCGAACGCGACGCCCTGACCGGCCTGCGCAATCGCCACGGGCTGGAGGGCGTACTGCACCGCGCGCAGCGCGAGGGCGCCTGCCTGCTGTTCTTCGACCTCGATGACTTCAAGCGCATCAATGACGAGGCCGGCCACGCCGCCGGCGATCACTGCCTGAGCGCGGTCGCCACGGCACTGCGCCGGCACTTCCGCGAGGACGACGAGATCCTGCGCTTCGCCGGCGACGAGTTCCTGGTGATCTCGCATCTGCGCGATCCCGATGCCATCGAGGCGCGCGTGCAAGCCATGGCCGAGGATCTCGCCGCGCTGCCCGAGCCCTGCCCGATCCACTTCAGCGTGGGTGCCGCCTGGCTGGAGCCCGGCGGTGATCCGATGGACGCCCTGCGTCGCGCCGACCAGGCGATGTACAGCCACAAGGCCGAACGCCGCCAGGTGGCGTGAACCGCAGACGGATTCAGCCGCCCGCCGAACCCCCACCCTGCAGCCCGCCGCGGGTCAGCGCGCGCGGGTCCAGCAGTTCGATCAGCCGCGCGCGCGGCAGGCCGCTGACTTCCTCGGCCACGTCGATCAAGGGCCGGCCTTCGGCATAGGCGCGCTTGGCGATCTCCGCGCCCTTGGCATAGCCGATGACCGGATTCAGCGCGGTCACCAGGATCGGATTGCGCGCCAGCGCTTCCTCGATGCGCTCGCTGCGCACGTGAAAAGCCGCGATCGCGCGCTCGCCCAGCAGGCGCATCGCATTCGAAAGCAACTCGATCGACTGCAGCAGGCTGTGCGCGATCAGCGGCAGCATCACGTTCAACTGGAAGCTGCCGCTCTGGGCAGCGATGGTCACCGTGACATGCGCGCCCATCACCTGCGCGCAGACCATGGCGACGGCTTCGGGAATCACCGGATTGACTTTGCCCGGCATGATCGAGCTGCCCGGCTGCAGGGTCGGAAGCTCGATTTCGCCCAAGCCCGCCAAGGGGCCCGAGTTCATCCAGCGCAGGTCGTTGGCGATCTTCATCAGGATCGCCGCCAGCCCGTTGAGCTGGGCGGAGAGGCCCAGGGCCGCGTCCTGCCCGGCGATGCCGGCGAACAGGTTGTCGGCCGGACGGAACTTGATCCTCGTCAGCGCCTGCAGGGCACGGCAGGCGCGCTTGCCGAACTGCGGATGCGCATTGATGCCGGTGCCGATCGCCGTGCCCGACAGCGGCAACAGGCGCAGGCGCTCGGCCTCCTGCTCGATGCGCTCGCGCGCGCCGGCCAGCTGCGCAGCCCAGGCGCCCAGCTCCTGGCCGAACGTCAGGGGCATCGCGTCCATCAGATGGGTGCGGCCGGTCTTGGGCACCTCCGCGAGTTCGTCCGCACGCCTGCCGATCGTCTTCTTCAGCGCCTTCAGCGCCGGCAGCAGCTGCTCGCGCAGGGCCAGCGCCGCCGACACCTGGATGGCGCTGGGCACCACATCGTTCGAACTCTGCGCCATGTTGACGTGGTCGTTGGGTGACACGGACTTGCGCAGGCGCTTCTTCGCCAGTGCGGCCAGCACCTCGTTGATGTTCATGTTGCTGCTGGTGCCCGAGCCAGTCTGGAACACATCGACTGGAAACTGCTCCGAGTAGCGCCCCTCGGCGACTTCGGCAGCCGCGCTTTCGATGGCCTCGGCGAGCTTGACTTCCAGCAGGCCGAGATCGGCGTTGGCGCGCGCCGCCGCCGACTTGATCAGCGCCATCGCGCGGATGAAGCCGGCGGGCATGCGCTGGCCCGAGATCGGGAAGTTCTGCACCGCACGCTGGGTCTGTGCGCCCCACAGGGCTTCGGCAGGCACTTCGAGCTCACCGAGGCTGTCACGTTCGATCCGGGGCTTGCTCATGGCGGCGCTCCTGCGCAGGAAAGCCCCGATCCTACGCCCGCGCGAGACATCGAAGCCGACGTGGCGGGCCATGCAGCGTAAAATCCGCGGCCTCCCCTCCCCGCCTGCGCGAGCATCATGTCCACTGCCCTCTCCCCGCTGACCGCCCTGTCACCCGTCGATGGCCGCTATGGCGCCAAAGTCGACGCCCTGCGGCCGGTGTTCTCCGAGTACGGCCTGATCCGCGCCCGCGTACGCGTCGAGGTCGAGTGGCTGCTGGCCCTGGCCGCGCATCCGGGCATCCCCGAGCTCAAGCCCTTCTCCGCCGAAGCCAGCGCACGCCTGCGCGCGCTCGCCTCAGGCTTCTCGGTAGCGGACGCCGAGCGGGTCAAGGAGATCGAGCGCACCACCAACCACGACGTCAAGGCGGTCGAATACTTCATCAAGGAGCGCCTGCGCGAGGACGCCGAACTCGGCCCCGCGCTGGAGTTCGTGCACTTCGCCTGCACCTCGGAAGACATCAACAACCTCAGCTACTCGCTGATGCTGGCCGAGGCACGCCGTGAGGTGCTGCAGCCTGCACTGGGCAAGCTCGACGCCAAGCTGCGCGAGCTGGCGCACGAACACGCCGAGCTGCCGATGCTTTCGCGCACGCACGGCCAGACCGCCTCGCCGACCACGGTCGGCAAGGAGATCGCCAACGTGCTGGCGCGCCTGCGCCGCCAGCTGAAACAGCTCGATGCGGTCGAGCTGCAGGGCAAGATCAACGGCGCGGTCGGCAACTACAACGCGCACGTGGTCGCCTATCCGGAGGTCGACTGGGCGGGGCTCGCGAAGACGCTGGTGGAAGGCCTCGGCCTGCACTTCAACCCCTACACCACCCAGATCGAGCCGCACGACTGCATCGCCGAGCTCTGCGACGTGCAGCGGCGCATCAACACCATCGGCATCGACTTCTGCCGCGATGTCTGGGGCTACATCTCGCTGGGCTACTTCAAGCAGGCGGTGAAGGCCGGCGAAGTCGGCAGCTCGACCATGCCGCACAAGGTCAACCCGATCGACTTCGAGAACGCCGAAGGCAACTTCGGCATCGCCAACGGCCTGCTCGAACACTTCGCGTCCAAGCTGCCGATCAGCCGCTGGCAGCGCGACCTGACCGACTCCACCGTGCTGCGCGCGCTCGGCGTGGCCTTCGCCCACAGCCTGATCGCCATCGACGCCTTGATGCGGGGCCTGAACAAACTCTCGACCGATCCCGATCGCCTCGCCGCCGACCTCGACGCGGCCTGGGAGGTGCTGGCCGAGCCGGTGCAGACGGTGATGCGCCGTCACGGCCTGCCCAACCCCTACGAGCAGCTGAAGGCGCTGACCCGCGGCCACGGCATCACCCAGGAGTCGATGCGCGCCTTCATCGCCTCGCTGGAGCTGCCCGAACACGACAAGTCGCGACTGCTGATGCTGAGCCCGGGCGACTACACCGGCCTTGCCGCCAGTCTCGCGAAGGCGATCTGAGATGGCGATCGCCCCCCGCAAGCGCGCCAACACGTCCACGCTGCCGATCGAAGTACAGGCCAGCGCGAAACAACGCCTCGGCATGGCGCCGGCGGCCTTCCTGCGCGACTACTGGCAGAAGCGTCCCCTGCTGATCCGCGGCGCCTTCGCCGACCGCGCCTGCCCGATCACGCCCGAGGATCTGGCTGGCCTCGCCTGCGAGGAGGGCGCGCTGTCGCGTCTGGTGTTGCACGACCGCCGCCGTGACCACTACGCGCTGGAGACCGGCCCGTTTCCGGAAGCGCGCTTCGCAGACTTGAGCGAACGCGACTGGACCCTGCTGGTGCAGGACGTCGACAAATGGGACATCGACGTCGCCGCACTCAAGCAGCACTACGGTTTCCTGCCGCGCTGGCGCATCGACGACATCATGATCAGCTATGCGGTGCCCGGCGGCTCGGTCGGCCCGCACGTCGACCAGTACGACGTGTTCCTGATGCAGGGCCTGGGCGAGCGGCGCTGGCAGATCGACGTCGATCCGGCCGCGCCCAGGACCTTCCGCGAGGGCGCCCAGCTGCGCCTGCTGCAGCAGTTCACGCCCAGCCACGATTGGGTGCTCGGCCCCGGCGACGTGCTCTACCTGCCGCCCGGCGTGCCGCACCACGGTGTCGCCGAAACACCCTGCCTCACCCTGTCGCTGGGCATGCGCGCGCCCTCGGTCAACGAGCTGGTCACCGACCTCGCCGACGAGCTCGGCACCCAGCTGGCGGAAGAGCTGCGCTATGTCGATCCTGATCTCGCCCCAGCCCGCGACCCTGCCGAAATCGATGGCAACGCGGTGGCACGCGCGCGCACTGCGCTCGCCCCGCTGCTGGCGATGGACGACGAGGCTCTGGGCCGCTGGTTCGGGCGCTTCATCACCGCCTACCGCAACGCCGGCACGCCACAGCCGGGTCCGCGCCTGCCCAGCCGCGCCAAGCTCGAAGAGACTCTTGCCGCGGGCGGCCAGCTCGGCTGGCACCCGTTCAGCCGCAGCGCCTGGGCGCGACAGGGCCGCGACGCCCTGCTGTTCGTGCACGGCGAGTCGTATCCCTGCAGCCTAGCCGGCGCCAAGCGCCTCGCCCGCGGCGACGCGCTTGGCGGCAGCGACTGGGCCGCGCTCAAGTCGCAGGACCGCGACAGCGCCTGGGCCCTGGTGCAGGCCGGGCATCTGATCCTGCAGCCGGCGCGCAAGTCGCGCGCGCGCTGAACCCACCGACGAGACCGGTCATGAGCGCACGCATCCCCGAAGGCTTCAGCGTCGAACCCGCCGACTACCGCCGCGATTTCGACAGCCTGCGCGCGATCCGCGACGAGGTCTTCGTGCGCGGCCAGAACGTACCGCTGGACATCGAACTCGACGCGCTCGATCCGCTGTGCCAGCACGTGATCGCGCGCAGCGCCGCGGGCGAGGCCATCGGCACCGGCCGGCTGATGCCCGACGGCCGCATCGGCCGCATGGCCGTGCTCGAGCCCTGGCGCGGGCGCGGCGTCGGCGGGGTGATGCTGGATCGGCTGGTCGAGATCGCCCGCGCCCGCGGCCTGCAGCAGGTCGAACTGCACTCGCAGGTGCATGCGCGCGAGTTCTACGAGCGCCACGGCTTCGAGGCCTACGGAGACAACTTCTTCGAGGCCGGCATCGAGCATGTGCACATGCGCCGGGCCCTCAGCGAAGACGAGATTCCGCGCAGCGCCGGGCCGGAGCTGCTCAACATCGACAGCGAGCACGAGGCCCGCGAAGTGAGCCTGCAGCTCGTGCAGCGCGCGCGGCACCGGCTGTGCGTGTTCGCCCGCGATCTCGACCCCGTTCTTCTTGGCACGCCGGATGCAGTGGAAGCCCTGCGCCAGCTGCTGGCCCGCGGGCGCGGTGTCGAGGTGCGCGTGCTGCTGCAGGAGCCCGCCAGCCTGCAGCGCGCCCAGCACCCCTGGTTACCCTTGATGCAGCGTCTCACCAGCCTGATCCAGGTGCGCCAGGTCAGCGAACCCATCGACCAGCAGAACCCGATGGCCCTGCTGCTGAACGATGCCGGCGGCTTCTTCCTGCGTCCGCTCGCCAGCCGCTTCGAAGGCAGCGCCAGCCTGCAGGCGGAGGGCCGCCGCCGCCAGCTGCAGAACGAGTTCGACGCGCTCTGGGAGCGCGGCCAGCCCTGCACCGAGCTGCGTGCGCTGAGCGGGCTGTAGTCTCCACGACCGCGCTGCTCGGCCCTGCAGCACATAGCCAAGCGCAGGCGAATCCCCGACACTAGCGGGCCTTGAAGCGGCCCCCAGCCCCGCGGGCCGTGCGAGACGCTCCCGCATGTCCTTCGCTTCCGTCCTGATCGCCAACCGCGGCGAGATCGCCTGCCGCATCATCCGCACCTGCCGCCGCCTCGGCATCCGCACGATCGCCGTGTATTCCGACGCTGACGCCGGCGCGCAGCACGCGCGTCTCGCCGACGTCGCCGTGCACATCGGCGGCTCGGCGCCGCGCGAAAGCTACCTGCGGCCGGAAGCCATCCTCGAAGCCGCGCGCGCGACCGGCGCCCAAGCCATCCATCCCGGCTACGGTTTTCTGTCGGAGAACGCCGATTTCGCCGATGCGGTCGCCGCCGCCGGTCTGGTCTTCATCGGCCCGTCGGGTGCCTCGATGCGCAAGATGGGCTCGAAGGCCGGCGCCAAGGACCTGATGACCGCGGCCGGCGTGCCGGTGGTGCCGGGCTATACCGGCGAGGACCAGTCGCGCGACCGCCTCGCCGCCGAGGCCGAGCGCATCGGCTATCCGCTGATGATCAAGGCCGCCCACGGCGGCGGCGGCAAGGGCATGCGCATCGTGCGCTCAACGGCCGAGTTCCTGCCCAATCTTGAGAGCTGCCAGCGCGAAGCCGCAAACGCCTTCGGCCGCGATCGCGTGCTGCTGGAGCGCTATGTCGAAACCCCGCGCCACATCGAGATCCAGGTGTTCGGCGACAGCCATGGCGATGTGATCCATCTGAACGAACGCGAGTGCTCGGCGCAGCGCCGCTACCAGAAGGTGATCGAGGAATCGCCCTCGCCCTTCCTCAGCCCCGAGCGCCGTGCCGAGATGGGCGCCGCCGCCGTGCTGGCGGCGCGCGCCATCGACTACGTCAATGCCGGCACCGTGGAATTCATCGTCGGCCCGGCGGGCGACTTCTACTTCATGGAGATCAACACCCGTCTGCAGGTCGAGCACCCGGTCACCGAGGAAGTCACCGGGCTGGACCTCGTCGAATGGCAGCTGCGGATCGCCGCCGGCGAGCGCCTGCCGAAGTCGCAGGAGCAGATCGAGAGCCGTGGCCACGCCATCGAAGTGCGCCTGTACGCGGAAGACCCCGAGGCCGGCTTCCTGCCGGGCTCGGGCCGCATCGAGCGCCTGCAGCTGCCGCAGGGCCTGCCGGGCGTGCGCATCGACGGCGGCGTGATCGAAGGCGACACCGTCAGCGTGTTCTACGACCCGATGATCGCCAAGCTCATCGTGCACGCGCCCGACCGCCCGCAGGCGCTGGCGCGGCTGGCCGATGCGCTGGCGCGCTCGCGCATCGAGGGTCCGAAGTCGAACATCGAGTTCCTGGAGCGGCTGATCCGCCATCCGGCCGTGGTCGACGCCACCATCGACACCGGCTATCTGGATCGCCACCTCGACCAGGTGCTGCCGGGCGCGCGCACAGCCTCGCCGGAACTGCTGGCCGCCGGTGCCTCGGCCCTGCTGTTGGCCGAGGCCGCGCAGGTGCATGCCACGGCCGCGCGCAGCGCCGAGCCGGATTCGCCATGGGCGCTGGCCGACAGCTGGCGCGGCGGCCATACCGGTGACCGCCTGCTGGTGCTGGAGGCGCCCGGCGGCCGCGTCGAGCTGCATGTCGCCGGCAGCGCCGGCAGCTACGACATCCGCCTCGGCGACACCCGCATCGAGGTCCGCGACGCCCGGCTCGGCGCCGACAGCCTCAGCCTGCGCATCAATGGGCAGCTGCGTCGCTTCCTCTGCCAGCTCGACGGCACGCGCGCCCTGCTGCATGACGGCGTCGAGCGCTGGAGCCTGCAGCAGCGGCCCTCCTTCGAGTTCGAGGGCGAGGCCCGCAGCGGCGATGCCGACCGTCTGCGCGCGCCGATGCCGGGCCGCATCGTGCTGGTCAACGTGGCCGCGGGTGATGCAGTCGAAGCCGAACAGGTGCTGCTGGTGATGGAGGCGATGAAGATGGAGCTCAGCCTGCGCGCGCCGCGCGCCGGCGTGGTCGAAGCCGTGCAGGTCAAGGCAGGTGACTTCGTGGAGGCCGATGCGGTGCTGCTGCGGCTGGAGACGGGCGAATGATGCGCGCCGTGCTGCTTGCGCTGGGCGTGCTGATGCTGGCGGGCTGCGTCGAGACCCGCTTCGAGTCGCCGCCGGGCGAGCGCATCCAGCGCTGCGACGAGGCCTGGAAGGGCGTCTGGCTGGACCGCTCCGAGGACAGCCAGGTGGCCGGCCTGCTGGTCGACGAACAGTGCCGCAGCTTCCTGCTCTCGCAGCTGGAGGACGGCGGCCCGCTGCGGCAGGCGCCAGTGCCGCTGAACTACGTCGAGCACCGCGGCCAGCGCTACGTGGTGGTGGCCGATGCCGCCCTCGAAGACCTGGTCAGCCTGCCGCCGGTGCATGGCGTGACGCCGGTGCCGACCCGCAACTTCTTCATCGCCCGCTACCGCCTGCGCGGTTCGAAACTGGAGATCCACAAGGTCGACGACCGCGCGGCAGCACGCATGATCATCGACGGCGTGCTCGAAGGCACGGTCTCATCCACGCTCAACGAGCTGCACGTCTATGTACGCGGCACCCGCGAGGACATGCTGCGCATCGTCGAAACTCCCGGCCTGTTCGAGCGCAAAGCCTCGATCGTGCTGGAGCGCAGTCGCCGCACGCTGACCGAAATCGAGGCCGAGCTGATGCGGGCGCGGCGCTGAACCAAGGAACTCGAATGGACCACGTACGCATCGTCGAAGTCGGCCCGCGCGACGGCCTGCAGAACGAGAAGACCCTGCTGCCGGCCGCGCTCAAGATCGAGCTGATCGAGCGCCTCGCCGCCACCGGCCTGCAAACCGTCGAAGCCACCAGCTTCGTCAGCCCGAAGTGGGTGCCGCAGCTGGCCGATGCCGCCGAGGTGTTCAGCGCGATCGCGCGCCGGCCCGGCGTGCGCTATCCGGTGCTGGTGCCGAACCTGCAGGGCTATGAGCGGGCGAAGGCGGTCGGTGCCGAGGAGATCGCGGTATTTGGTGCCGCGTCCGAGGCCTTCTCGCAGAAGAACATCAACGCCAGCATCGAAGACAGCCTGCAGCGCTTCGCGCCGGTGATCGAGGCCGCGCGCGCCGACGGCATCGCGGTGCGCGGCTACGTCTCCACCGTGCTCGGCTGCCCCTACCAGGGCGAAGTGCCGGTGGCCGATGTCGTGCGCGTCGCGCAGCGCCTGCATGTGATGGGCTGCTACGAGATCTCGCTGGGCGACACCATCGGCGTCGGCACGCCGCGCAAGGCGCGCGCGATGCTCGAATCCGTGGCCAACGCCGTACCGATGGCCGCACTGGCCGTGCACTTCCACGACACCTACGGGCAGGCGATCGCCAATATCGCCGCCTGCCTCGAGGCCGGCGTGCGGGTAGTGGACTCGGCGGTCAGCGGCGCCGGCGGCTGCCCCTACGCGAAAGGCGCGTCCGGCAACGTCGCCAGCGAGGACGTGCTCTACCTGCTGGATGGGATGGGCTTCACGCACCGCATCGATGCCGATGCCCTAGCCTCGACCGGCCAGTGGCTGGCCGAGGCGCTGGGGCGCCCCAATGGCAGCAAAGCCGGGCGGGCGCGGATTGCCAGCCATGCCGACCAACATGCATAAGGGCTTGCGCGGAAGTCTTTACCAACGCAGCTCGTTTCGACCCAGTGTTAGGAGACTCCAGTAATGAATCGCATCTCCGTTGCCATGTTCGCCCTGTTGCTGGCTGTTTCCGGCGCTCAAGTCGCCTTCGCGCAGGAAAGCACTTCCTTGAACGCATCAGAGAACTCTTCGAGCTATCTTGAATGGCTCTTGAGCTGGCTGGTCGGGAACACGGAAGGAACTCCAGAGGATGGGATGACCGTCCAGCAGCAAGTCGAATTCGCCCAGATCCAGGACGAGTCGCGCTCCTTCACATCCATCATCAGATGAGCTTCGGGAACCAAGTCCAACCCGCTGTCGCTCCCGGATGTAGGCGACAGTCGGCCAAGTCTGCGATGCGGATTTTCTGAACCCAAGCAAGGAGACACAGGTGACCACGCCACGAGGAGAGCCACCCACCACGGCAATCTCTGAGGGCGAAGCCTGTCGGCCATCCCTTCCCGACGTAATCGGCCCCTTCCGCATCCTCGGCCTGCTTGGCGAAGGCGGCATGGGCCGCGTCTACCGCGCGCTGGAGCGCACGCCGCCGCGCGAAGTCGCGCTGAAAGTCGCCGGCCTGCCGACCCGCGCCGCGCTGGAGCGCTTCGAGCGCGAGATCGAGCTGCTGGCCCAGCTGGAGCATCCCGGCATCGCGCGCCTTTACGCGACTGGCGTCGATGCGAGCAGCGGCCTGCCCTGGCTGTCGATGGAGCTGGTGCCCGGCGAGGATCTCGGCCGCTGGGCCGCGCGCGTGCAGCCCGATCGCGACGCCCTCCTGCGCGTGCTGCTGTCGATCTGCGCGGCCGTGCAGTACGCGCACGGGCGCGGCGTACTGCACCGCGACCTCAAGCCCTCCAACGTTTTCGTGACGCCGGAGGGCAGCACCCGCGTGCTCGACTTCGGCATCGCTCGCTTGCTGCAGCCGACCGGAGGCATCGATCCCACCCTGACCGTGGCCGGCCAGATCCTCGGCACCCTGCCCTATATGGCGCCGGAGCAGTTGGCCGGCGAACCGGTGGATGCGCGAGGTGACGTGTATGCGCTGGGTGTGATCGCCTATGAGCTGCTCGGCGGCCAGCTGCCGTATCCGCGCCTGCGTACGGCCTCGGCCTTCGAGGCGCTCGATATCGTCCGCGCGGGCGATCCGCCGCCGCTGGCCAGTTTGAGCAGGCGCGCGCAGGGCGATCTCGGCGAGGTGGTGATGAAGGCGATCGCACCGGAGCCTGAGCGACGCTACGCCAGCGTCGATGCGCTCGCCGCCGATCTGAAAGCAGTCATGGAGAGCCGCCCGGTCAGCGCGCGACCGCCAACGCCGGCCTATCTGCTCGGCCGCTTCGTGAAGCGGCATCGCGCACTCAGTGCTGCGGTGGCGAGCATCGCCCTCGTTCTGATCGCTGCCACGGGCGTCTCCCTGCGCTTCGCCTGGTCCGAGGCCAGCGCACGCGCTGAAGCCGAGTCGCGCGCCGCGGAGGCACAGGCGATCAGCGACTTTCTCACCGACATGCTGCAGTCGGCCGACCCCGAACGCAGCCTCGGCCAGGAGCTGCGGGTCAGCGAGCTGCTCCATGTCGCAGGAGAATCGCTGCGTTCCGGAGCATCCATGTCGGAAGCCACGCGGGCCAGGCTGCTGACCACGCTGGCGCGTGCCCATCTTGGCTTGGCCGATGCGGAGCGCGCGACCGAACTGCTGGACTCGGCGCTCGCGCTGCCCGGCATTGCCACCCTGCCAGAACAGCGGGCGAGCGCTGCGATCGAGCGTCTGAATGCCGACCTGGTGAGCGCTCGTTTCGATCAGATCGAAGCCAGCGCCGCGCGTCTATTCGCCCCAGCCGAACTCGCTGGCCCATCGCCAACCGCATTGGATGTCGAACAGATTCGGCTGCGTGCACGCGTCGAGCAGGGTGAGCGCGAGTCGGCTGTCGCCGATATCCAAGCGGCGCTTGCACGCGCGGAAGACGCCCTGGGTCCCTCGCACCGCATCAGCCTGGCCTTGCGCCACGATCTGGCCTCGGTACTGCAACTGCTGGGCAGGTTCCAGGAGGCCGCGGATGTCAACGCCGAAGCGGTGCGACTGCGTGAGCAAGCGCTTGGCGAGGATCATCCGCAGACTCTGTACACCCGGAACCTCGCTGCGACCCTCAAGTTCCGCCTGGGCGACGAGGCCGGAGCGCTCGCTGATCTGGAGGCCATCCATGCGGCGCGCCGTCGAGTGTTGGGCGAAACCCATCCTTCGACCCTGAGCAGCGGACTGAACCTGGCGACCGCACTGGTCAACCAAGGCGAAGCGACGCGCAGTTCGACGCTTGCACGCGCGGCGCTCGATGGACTGAGCACGCGCTTCGGACCGACCCATCGGCTGGCACTCAATGCGCGCGATACGCTTGCGCTCGCGCTGGAAAGGATGGGCGAGGTCGAGGAAGCGGCGAGCATGCATGCGGGAACGCTGGCGCTCTATGAGAGCTTGGGCAGACTGGATGCGCCCGAGGCCTTGGGTGTGCTCAACAATCTCGCCATGCTGCGGATGGACACGAAGCAGTTCGAGCTCGCATTGGGGCATTTCGATCTTCTCGTGGAGCGCGCGCGCGCCGCCCTTGGCGCCGAGCACGTGTATTCCGGAATGTTTGCCGGCAATCGCGCACAGTGTCTCGCCGAGCTCGGCCGCCTGAGGGAAGCGCGCAACGAGTTCGAGTCCAGCCTCGCAGTGCTGCGGAGCACGTTGGGCGAGGCGCATCCGCGCACGCAGCGCGTGCAGGCCCAGTTCGACGCGATCGCCAAGGGCCCTTGAGTGATCTGGACTGCCTGGGTCTCCGCGAGCGTCGCTGCCGCTTGCTGCGGGTGGCTCTGGCAAGAACGCAGCCGCCTCATCTCACGTCTTGCCGCCCAGCAGGCGCTGTTCACCGAACAAGCCCGAACCGAACGCGCACGCATCCGCCAGCAGACCGCACTCGAAGAGCGCGAGCGCATCTATCGCGACCTGCATGACGATCTCGGATCGCAGCTGCTGCAGATGATCTACACCGCGCCCACGCCGGAGTTCGCCGACCAGGCGCGCGCTGTGCTGCAGAACCTCCGCGACGTGGTCAGCCGCTCGCGTGGGGAGCCGGGCAGGCTGTCGGACGTTCTGGCAGACATCGAGGCCGAAGCCCGGCAGCGGCTCTGGGCCGTCGAAGCGGAGCTGCTCTGGGAACAGGCTGGTGACCTGCCCGATCCGCAGCTCGATTCCGGGCAGGCCCTGCACCTGCACCGCATCGTCCGCGAAGGCATCAGCAATGCCATCCGCCATGCCCGCGTGCGCCGATTGCGCGTACGCGTGCGGCCGGACGGCGCGCAGTTGCTGCTGGACGTGACCGACGATGGCTTCGGCACGCCATCGGACGTGCAGGAAGGGCGCGGCATGGACAGCATGCGCAGCCGCGCCGCCGAGCTGAAAGGGCGCATCGACTGGACGCCGGGCACCCAGGGCGGCACCAAGATCGTGCTGCGCTTTCCACTGCCCGAGAGCGAGGCCTGAGCATGTCCTCAGCTTCGCCACAGTCTCCGCGGACGGCCCTGCTGGTCGACGATCTGGCGCCCGCGCGGGCATGGCTGCGTGCGGCCCTGCTCGAAGCCTTTCCCGATGTGCGGATCGCGGAGGCAGGAAGCCTCGCCGAGGCGCGGACCGCGCTCGCCGCCCTGGGCACTGCGCCGGACCTGGCCCTGATCGACCTCGGCCTGCCCGACGGCAGCGGCCTGCGCATCATCGAGGGACTGCAGCGCGAGCAGGCCGCCACTCTGTGCGTGGTCAGCACGGTCTTCGATGATGACGCGCATGTCTTTCCCGCCCTGCGCGCCGGGGCCCAGGGCTACGTGCTGAAGGACCTGCCAGCAGCCGCGCTCGCGCGCATGCTGCGCGGGATCCTCGACGGCCAACCGCCGCTGTCGCCGAGCATCGCGCGGCGCCTGCTGCGGCAGTTCCAGCCGGCTGCGCATACGCCCCAGCCTGCGCCCGCGGAAGCGCTGACCGCGCGAGAGACCGAGGTCCTGCAGCTCATCGCCAAGGGCTACACCGTGCAGCAGACGGCCGCCGCTCTGGGCCTGTCGCCGCATACGGCCTCGGGCTACGTCAAGGAGATCTACCGCAAGCTCAGCGTCAATTCGCGCGCGGAAGCGACCCTGGAAGCGGCGCGACGGGGCCTGGTCGACCCGCGTTGACCGATCCCGTCGCAGCCCCGATGCGTCCGGCAGCGTGACGCCCGCGACACCGCAGCGCGCTCGGGTACGAGCAGCTTGAGTCCGCGTCCCCTTGCCCGAGCCAAGGGGGAGCCACCACACTCGTGACGCGCGCCTCCCGGAGTGCAGGGGTGCAGGCAGGCCTTGACCGCGTATCGCCGGGCGAGCGATTGATGCATCCGCCCATCGCACTCCGCCTTACGGCCCGCCCTGCATGACCGCCACCTTCATCACCCTGCTCGACTTCATCGGCACCTTCGCGTTCGCCATCAGCGGCGCGCTGGTGGCGGTGCGCAACCGCCTCGACCTGTTCGGCGTGCTGGTGCTGTCGTTCGCGGCGGCCACGGCCGGCGGAATCATGCGCGACCTGCTGCTGGCCGCGACGCCGCCCATGTCACTGGTCGACTGGCGTTATCTCGCAGTGTCCAGCGCCGCCGGACTGCTGACCTTCTTCCGCCATGCCGACGTCGAACGCATGCGCAACCCGGTGCAGTTCTTCGATGCCGCAGGACTGGGCCTGTTTGCTGTTCTCGGCACGAGCAAAGCGCTGGCTGCAGGCCTGGGGCCGGTGGGTGCGGTGATGATCGGCGTGCTGACCGGTGTCGGCGGCGGCGTGGTGCGCGACATGCTGGTGGCGCAGATTCCCAACGTGCTGCGGCGACAGGAGATCTACGCGGTCACCGCCATGACCGCCGCGCTGGTGGTGGTCGCCGGTGATGCCCTGGAGCTGCCCGCGGCACCTGTCGCGGTTGGCGGCGCGCTGCTGTGCTTCGTGCTGCGCCTGCTGGCGATTCGCCGCGGCTGGAAGCTGCCCGAGTCCGGGGGTGGCGAGGAGCGCTGAACCAAAACAGTTCGCCCAAGCCTCAGACAACAAAAAAGCCAGCATCCGAGGATGCTGGCTTTCTTGTTCTTGTATGGCGCGCCCGGAAGGATTCGAACCTCCGACCCCCAAGTTCGTAGCCTGGTGCTCTATCCAGCTGAGCTACGGGCGCGTAGAAGCGAAATTATGCGGGGTGTTTTCGGATCCGTCAACACTCGTCGCTCGATCTTCTGCAGCGACGCGTGTGCGCATCCTTGCCCGCTCCAGATGCTTCCCTTGTCGAACAGTTCCCGTACAGGAAACCGTGTCGCCGTGGAAACCGAAGGGGGCCTTTCGGCCCCCTCGGATGCATCTGGCGGAGAGAGAGGGATTCGAACCCTCGATAGAGCTTTTGACCCTATACTCCCTTAGCAGGGGAGCCCCTTCGGCCTCTCGGGCATCTCTCCGGGTTTGCTGGCGACGGGCCTTGGAGGCCCCTCGCCGCAGAGCGCGCAACTATAGACGAGTGCGTCGCACTGGTAAAGCCCGTTCAGGCCGTCCGATCACCCTCCGGCTCCGGCTTCGCGCCTTCGGCCGACTCCGAGCGGATGCGCTGGTAGATCTCCTCGCGGTGCACGGCGACATCCTTCGGCGCACCGATACCGATACGCACCTGGTTGCCCTTGACCCCGAGCACGGTGACCGTGATCGAGTCTCCGATCATCAGCGTTTCGCCTACGCGGCGAGTCAGAATCAGCATGCCACCTCTCCTTGCGCCTGTTTCGCAGGGCCTTGGGCGCCTCACCCCCCGACGCGACACTCTCGATGCGCCTGTGAGCGCGGTGCCTTGCGTCGCCCAACGGCCATGCCGGCCTTCCCTAGTGCACACGCAGCGCGTGTGACATGTCTCAGCGACTATAGCCAAGGCCCCCAGCCTTAGCAATTCCTGAACAAGCCATGCTCGCCACCTACAAGCGGCTGTAGCTCCAGCTCTGCATGCGGCCTTCACGGTAAGGCATCACGCCGTGGAAGGGACGTGGATCCGCATCGAAGACCAATGGCAGGAAATGGCGGTCGCCTTCCCACATCGGCAGCTCCATCAGGCGCTCGCGCTCGACCCAGACCAGGTCGCCCTCGGCGTTGCGCGGCGGCACCTCGCCGCTGTAGCGGTCGATCAGGAAGATGAAGCCCAGCCAGTCCTCGCCCTGTTTGCCGAAGCCCGGCCAGTTGAGCGTGCCGCGCAGCTGCATGGACAGGCACTCGATGCCGGCTTCTTCGAGGATCTCGCGGCGCATCCCGGCGGCAATGTCCTCCATCGGCTCCAGCTTGCCGCCCAGCCCGTTGTACTTCCCGAGGTGCTGGTCGTCGGCGCGCGCGTTGCGATGGATCATCAGCACGCGCTCACCATCCGGTGAAAGCACGTAGCCAAGCGTGGCGACGATGGGCGTGTAGGGCATGAGGACGTGCACTCCGATCCGCGGGGCCCGCAAGCATAGCGACAGCAGCGCCCGGCAGAAACGCGAACGCCCCGCACGGGCGGGGCGTTCGCGCCTGCAGCGTGCAGCCCGACTACTTGATCAGGCGCAGGATGTAGGGGTAGCGGTAGGCAACGCCTTCGTTGGCCTTGATGCCCGCAAGGATCGCGAAGATCAGCCAGGCGACGCAGAGCGCAAGACCCAGCGGAGCCGTGAGCAGGGCGCCGAGGCCGAAGGTGATCAGGGTCAGCAGGAGCAGAGCGAGGCCAATAATCAACAGCGTCAGGTTGAAATTGACAGCCTCCTTGCCCTGGTCGTCGATGAAGGCCGATTCGTTCTTCTTGATCTGCCACATCACCAGCGGCGCGATGATGTTGCCGAACGGAATGAAGAAACCGATGAGGGCCGACAGATGCACGAACAGCGCGAACTGCTTTTCGCTGTTGTCAGGGCTGAGTCCGGCCGGCGGCTCTGGCGGCTGGCCAAAGGGGATGTTCGAGGGTTCGGGGGTGTCACTCATCGTCAGCTCCTTGCAGGGATGATTCGGTTCGGGCGGTGTCCGTTCAGCCCGCACGTTGTCGCGCCGGACGCCACGGATGTCAAGGAAAGCTCAAGAGCCTTCACCGCCACCCGCGACCGTCATGCGCCCGATCAGGATGGAGCCGGTGCGGATATGTGACCTCGGGTCGACATCGCCGCCGACTGCCTCGATCGCACGGTACATGTCGCGCAGGTTGCCGGCGATGGTGAACTCGTCGATCGGCCATGCGATCTCGCCGTTCTCGATCCAGAAGCCCGCCGCACCGCGCGAGTAGTCGCCAGTGATCGTGCTGACGCCCTGCCCCATCAGCTCGGTGACCAGCACACCGCGGGTGATGCCGCCGAGCAGGTCCTCGAAGCGCTCGCCGCGGCCCTCGACGATCAGGTTGTGCACGCCGCCGGCATTGCCGGTGCTGGACAGGCCGAGCTTGCGCGCGCTGTAGCTGCCGAGGATGTAGCGCGTCAGCACGCCGTCGCGCACCAGGTCGGAATCGACCGTGGCCACGCCCTCGGCGTCGAAGTTCGCCGAACGCATTCCGCGCAGGATGTGCGGGCGCTCGCGCAGCTGCATCCAGGCCGGCAGGATCTGCTCGCCGCAGGCGTCCAGCAGGAAAGACGCGCGCCGGTACAGCGCGCCGCCCGAGGCCGCCGACAGCAGGTGCCCGATCAGGCTGCGCGCCACTTCCGGCGCGAACAGCACCGGGAACTCGCCGGTCGGTGCCTCGCGCGGATCCAGCCGACGCAGGGCGCGCTCGCCCGCGCGGCGGCCAATGCTTTCTGCTGATTCGAGGTCCTCGGCGGCACAGGCGCTGCTGTACCAGTAGTCGCGCTGCATGTCCTCGCCCTTGCCGGCGATCAGCGAGCAGCTGATCGAATGGCTGGTGCTGCGCTCGGCGCCGAGGAAACCATGCGTGTTGGCATACAGGCCAAGGCTGGTGCCAGTGCTCACGGAAGCGCCGTCGGAATTGGTCAGGCGCGGATCCAACGAACGACCGGCCGCCTCGCAGGCGAGCGCCAGCTCGACCGCAGCATCCGCGCCTAGGCCCCAGGGGTGCCAAAGGTCGAGATCGGGGAACTCGCGCGCCATGCGCTCGGCATCCGCGAGACCGGCGCAGGGATCGGCCTCGGTATGGCGGGCGATGGCGATCGCCTGCTGCACGCTGGTCTCGATCGAGGATGGATCGAGATCCGCCGTGCTGGCGCTGCCCTTGCGCCCGCCGACATAAACGGTGATGGACAGGCCGCGGTCACGGGTGTGCTCGACGGTCTCGACCTCGCCCATTCGAACATTGACGGCGAGGCCGGAATCCTCGTTGACGCCCACCTCGGCCTGCTCCGCGCCAAGTGCCCGGCAGCGCTTGAGCGCGTCCTCGGCCAGCTGCGCCAGACGGGCCATGGATTCGTCGCTGGAAAGAGCCTGTGCGCCCACTCACGTATCCTTGCTTTTTGGAACTCCGCCAGCGCACGCCATGAACCGCCACGACGACAGCGAAGAAATTGATCTGGAAGACCGCGGCCCCAGCCGCAGCCAGCAGCGCCGAGACGCCCTGGCCGTGTTCGAGCTGGCCGAGCGGCTGGTGGCATTGTCCGACACCCAGCTGAAGAAGGTGCCGATGGACGATGCCCTGCGCGCGGCCGTGCAGCATACGCGACGGATCACCCAGCACATCGCCCGCAAGCGCGAGACGCAGTATCTGGCCAAGCTGCTGCGGCGCGACGAGGACGCGGTCGACGCCATCCGCGCGCATCTGGAGGTCGACCGCGACACCCAGCGCCGCGAGAACGCCCGCTTCCATCGCCTCGAAGCCCTGCGCGACCGGCTGATCGACGACGAATCCGCCCTGACCGAAGTGATCGAGACCTATCCCGAGGCCGACCGCCAGCAGCTGCGCCAGCTGATCCGCAAGGCCCGCGACGAACGCGCCGCCGAGCGCCCGCCGGCCGCCTACCGCGAGCTGTTCAAGCTGCTGCGCGGCCTGGATGACGCCCAGCTCAAGGCCAGCCAGGCCGAGGCGGGCGACGAGGCCGAGGACGATGAGGACGGCCGCGACTGATCCCAGCCCGAGGCTGGCCCCACCTGGCGCAAGCAGCGGTCAGCTGTGAATCCCCAATCCCCCATCCCCAATCCCGGCACCCACTGCCCGCACTTCGCCGCGGCCCGCTGCCGCTCCTGCGCCTGGATCGAGCGCGGCTATGCGGAGCAGCTGGCGGACAAGCAGGCGCAGGCCGAGTCGCGGATCCGCGGCTCGCAGCTGCGCTGGCTGCCGCCCAAGGCCAGCGCGACCAGCGGCTTCCGCAACAAGGCCAAGATGGCGGTGGGCGGCACGATCGAGGCGCCAGTGCTGGGATTGGTCGATCTGAAGGACCATGCGGTCGATCTGGCCGACTGCCTGCTGTATCCACTGGCCCTGCAGGCCGCGTTCGCGCCGCTGCGCGCCTTCATCCGCAGCGCCGGGATCAGGCCCTACGCGCTGGCCGAGCGCCGCGGCGAGCTCAAGTACCTGCTGCTGACGATCGCGCCTTCCGGCGAACTCGGCCTGCGCTTCGTGCTGCGCTCGCGCGAGCCGCTGTCGCGCATCGAGAAGCACCTGCCCACGCTGCGGGCCGAGCTGCCTGCGCTGGGCCCGGTCTCGGTGAACCTGCAGCCCGAGCACAAGGCGGTGCTGGAGGGCGACACCGAGCTCCTGCTGCCGGGGCCGGACAGCCTGCGCATGGTCCTGAACGGCATTCCGCTGCACCTCAAGCCGCGCAGCTTCTTCCAGACCCACACCGAGCTGGCCGCGGCGCTGTATGCGCAGGCCGCGCGCTGGGTCGCCGCAGTCAAACCCGCGCGCCTGCTGGACCTGTACTGCGGGGTCGGTGGCTTCGCTCTGCACTGCGCGCCGCATGCGGGCGAGGTTATCGGCCGCGAGATCAGCGCCGAGGCCATCGCCAGCGCGCAGCGCTCTGCCACGGAGCTGGGCCTGTCCAACGCGCGCTTCGAGGTGGCGGATGCCAGCGCCGCAGCGGCCGTGGCTGGCGCGGTCGATGCGATCCTGGTCAATCCGCCGCGGCGCGGCATCGGCGCCGAACTCTGCGCGGCCATCGAGGCCAGCCCGGCGCGGACCCTGGTCTACTCCAGCTGCAATGTCGACAGCCTGGCCGCCGATCTGGCCCGCCTGCCCTCTTTCGAGCCCCTTGAAGCTCAGGTGCTGGACCTGTTCCCGCATACCGCGCATTTCGAGACCCTGGTGCTGCTGCAGCGGCGGCCCGCTTGAAAACCGCCTCGCCCCGCCCCATTCCGGGGCGGCTGGCGTAGACACGCCCTTCATTCCCACCTGAACCCGGAGGCCCCATGAGCCAGGTCGAGACCCATGCCTTCCAGGCCGAGACCCGCGAGGTCCTGAAGCTCGTCATCCATTCGCTGTACTCGCACAAGGAGATCTTCCTGCGCGAGCTGATCTCCAACGCATCGGATGCCTGCGACAAGCTGCGCTTCGAGGCGGTCACCGACGCCAGCCTGCTGGGCGGCGACGGCGATCCGGCGATCGAACTGGTGGTAGACGCCGAGGCGCGCACGCTGGAGATCCGCGACACCGGCATCGGCATGAGCCGGCAGGAGCTGATCGAGCACCTCGGCACCATCGCGCGCTCGGGCACCCGCGCCTTCATGGCACAGCTGTCCGAAGCGCAGAAGTGCGACGCCCAGCTGATCGGCCAGTTCGGCGTCGGCTTCTATTCGGCCTTCATCGTCGCCGACCGCGTCGACGTGGTCAGCCGCCGTGCCGGCAGCAGCGAGGCCTGGCGCTGGAGCTCGGACGGCAGCGGCGAGTTCACCCTGGAGCCGGCCGAACGCGCCCAGCGCGGCAGTTCGGTGATCCTGCACCTGAAGGCCGAGGAGGACGAATTCCTGCAGGCCTGGACGCTGAAGTCGCTGGTGCGCCGCTACAGCGACCACATCGCCTTCCCGATCCGCATGGCCAAGCCGGTCGAGGCCAAGGAGGGCGAGGAAGCTGCAGCGCCCGAGCTGGAAACCCTCAACGAGGCCAAGGCCCTGTGGACCCTGCCCAAGGCCGAGATCACGGACGAGGACTACCAGGCCTTCTACAAGCACATCAGCCACGACTTCGCCGATGCGCTGGCCTGGACCCACAACCGCGTCGAGGGCAACCAGAACTTCACCAGCCTGCTGTTCGTGCCCGAGCGCGCGCCCTTCGACTTCCAGTTCGACCGCGACCAGCGCAAGGGCCTGAAGCTCTACGTCAAGCGCGTCTTCATCATGGATGCGTCCGAGCAGATGCTGCCGAGCTACCTGCGCTTCGTGCGCGGCGTGGTCGACTCCGACGACCTGCCGCTGAACGTCTCGCGTGAGCTGCTGCAGAACAACCGCCAGATCGAGAAGCTGAAGTCGGCGGTCAGCCGTCGCGTGCTCGACCTGCTGGATCGCCTGGCCCGCGAGGACGGCGCGAAGTACCTGACGTTCTGGAACGCCTTCGGCAGCGTGCTGAAGGAGGGCGTCAGCGAAGATACGAGCAATGCCGAGCGCATCGCCAAGCTGCTGCGCTTCGCCAGCACCAAGAGCGCCAAGGCCGACGAGCTGCATGCGCTGGAGGACTACGTGGCGCGCATGCCGGCCGGGCAGAAGGCGATCTACTACCTGACCGCCGACGGCTGGGCTGCGGCCTCGAACAGCCCGCAGCTGGAGGCGCTCAAGGCACGCGGCATCGAGGTGCTGCTGATGCACGAGCGCATCGACGAGTGGATGAGCGGCTACCTGCGCGAGTTCGACGGCAAGCCGATGAAGAACATCGCCAAGGGCGAGCTCGACCTCGGCGACCTGCCCGACGCGGAAGAAGCGAAGAAGCAGCACGAGGAAGCCAGCAAGGCCGCCGCGCCGCTGCTGGAAGGCCTGAAGACGGCGCTGGGCGAGCGCGTGCGCGAGGTGCGGGTGTCGCAGCGCCTGACCGAGTCGCCGTCCTGCCTGGTGTTGGAGGAGTACGACATGGCCCTGCACCTGCAGCGGATGATGCGCGCCGCCGGCCACGACGTGCCCACGCCCAAGCCGATCCTCGAGATCAACCCGCAGCACGCCCTGCTCAAGCGCTTCGAGGGCGAGGCCGAGGGCGAGCGGCGCGAGGAGCTGGCCCTGGTGCTGTTCGAGCAGGCGCAGCTGGCCGAAGGCGCGCCGCTGGAGGATCCGGCCGGCTTCATCCGCCGCGTCAACCGCCTGCTGCTGGCGGCGTGAGCGGGCCCGGTTCGACAGGCACGGTCGAGGCGGACAGCGTCCGCCTCGACGTCTGGCTGTGGGCCGCGCGCTGGTTCAAGACCCGCGCGCTGGCCAAGGCGCAGATCGAGGCGCACCGGATCGAGGTCGACGGCCAGCCGGCCAAGCCCTCGCGCGGCGTGCGCATCGGCACCCGGCTTACCATCGAACGCGGCGGTGACCGCCACGAAGTCGAGGTGCTGGGCCTCTCCGACACCCGTGGCCCCGCCCCGGTTGCGCAGGCCCTCTACCTCGAATCCGAAGCCTCCAAAGCGCGTCGCCTGGAACTGGCCGCGCAGCGCGCCGCCGAGCGCGCCGGCTACCAGCCGCCGGAAACGCGCCCCAACAAGAAAGCCCGCCGCCTGATCCGCGCGCTCGGCGATATCGAGATGCTGTAGGGTGGGCCCTGGCCCACCATGAGCCAAACACCGCCTCACCTTTGAGACACCACGCTTCGCGCACGCGGCGAGTCCAGCCCTTGCGCTGCACATCCGTCACCAGAGCCTTGGCGGCGTCAAGGCCTCCCGGCTCCGCATCCATGCACGAGGCCTAGGCGAGGCCATGGTGGGCCAGGGCCCACCCTATGAGTGGACGCAGTCCCGACGCGTGCCAGCATGCCGCTCACGAAGCGCTCGATACGCTCGCTCCTGCCCGATTCCTTCGCATTCCCTGCACTGCTGTGCAGCAGAGATCGCGACGACCCGCTAGAATGCGGCGGTTTTGTGCCGTCGGAGAGCCCCAGTGAACAGCGCCCCCCTGAAGTATCGACGCGTCCTGCTCAAGCTCTCCGGTGAAGCCCTGATGGGGCGTTTCGACTACGGCATCGACCCCGAAGTCATTCGCGGGCTGGCTCAGGAAGTGCTGGATGCCAGCCGCGCCGGCGCCGAGATCGGCCTGGTCATCGGCGGCGGCAACATCTTCCGCGGTGCCGGACTTGCTGCCGCCGGCATGGACCGCGTCACCGGCGACCACATGGGCATGCTGGCGACGATCATGAACGCGCTGGCCATGCAGGACGCGATCGAGAAGATCGGCGGCTACGCACGCGTGATGAGCGCCATCAAGATCAACGCGGTCGCCGAGGACTACATCCGCCGCCGCGCCGTGCGCCACATCGAGAAGGGCCGCATCGCGATCTTCGCCGCCGGCACCGGCAACCCTTTCTTCACCACCGACTCCGCCGCCGCCCTGCGCGCGGTCGAGATCGGCGCCAACCTGATGCTGAAGGCCACCAAGGTCGACGGCGTCTACGACTCCGATCCGAAGAAGAACCCCGAGGCCAAGCGCTACGAGCGCCTGAGCTACGAGGACGTCATCACCCGCAACCTGCAGGTGATGGACACCGCCGCCATCGCCCTGTGCCGCGACTACGGCATGCCGATGCGGGTCTACGACATGGGCGTGCCCGGCAACCTGATGCGCATCCTGCGCGGCGAGCCGATCGGCACCCTGGTCGACCGCGGCGCCTGAGGCGCTGGTTGCGCTGCGCATTGCCAGCCCGGGCGCTGGCGCCTATAAACCACCACCCCATCTGAACAGGCCGGCGCCCCGCCGCCGACCGACCGAGGCCACCGCCATGCTCAACGACATCAAGAAGAACGCCCAGGAACGCATGCAGAAGAGCGTCGAGGCCCTGCGCTTCGAGCTGACCAAGCTGCGCACCGGCCGCGCCACCACCGCGCTGGTCGACCACCTCAAGGTCAACTACTACGGCTCGGACATGCCGCTGACCCAGGTCGCCTCGGTGGCGATTGCCGATGCCCGCTCGATCACCATCACCCCCTGGGAAAAGCAGATGGTCGGCCCGATCGAGAAGGCCATCCACGCCTCCGACCTCGGCCTGACCCCCAACACCGCCGGCACGGTGATCCGCATCAACCTGCCGCCGCTGACCGAGGAGCGCCGCAAGGAGCTGTCCAAGCACGTGGCCGGCGAGGGCGAGAACACCAAGGTGGCGATCCGCAACATCCGCCGGGACGCGATCCAGCAGGTCAAGGAGCTGCTCAAGGCCAAGACCATCAGCGAGGACGAGGAGCGTCGCGCCGAGACCGACATCCAGACCCTGACCGACCGCTTCGTCAAGGACGTCGACGGCGTGGTCAAGGCCAAGGAAGACGAGCTGATGGCGGTCTGAGCGGGCGCCCTTCTGGCTCCCGCCGGCATGAGTGCCGCCCCGCCGACCGAGGCCACCGCCGCGACGGTGCCCCGCCATCTCGCCGTCATCATGGACGGCAACGGGCGCTGGGCGAAGCAGCGCGGCCGCCCGCGCACGCTCGGCCATCGCGCCGGCGCGCGCGCGGTCAACCTGTGCATCGACTGGTGCATCGAGCGCGGTATCGGCGCGCTGACCCTGTTCGCGTTCTCCAGCGAGAACTGGCAGCGCCCGGCCGAGGAAGTCTCGGCCCTGATGGGCCTGTTCCTGCGCGCGTTGGATCGTGAGGTCGAGGAGCTGCACCGCCGCGGCGTGCGTCTACGCTTCATCGGCGAACGCAGCCACTTCAAGCCCGATTTGCAGGCCCGCATGGACCGCGCCGAAGTGCTGACGGCCAGCAACGGCGGGCTCCAGCTGAGCATCGCGGCCAGCTATGGCGGCCGCTGGGACATCGCACGCGCAGCGCGACGCCTGGCCGAACGCGCGGCGCGCGGCGAGCTGGACCCGGCGCGGATCGACGAAGCCCTGCTGCAGGCCGAGACCTGCCTCGCCGAGCTGCCGCCTCCCGATCTGTTCCTGCGCACCGGCGGCGATCAGCGGATCAGCAACTTCCTGCTCTGGCAGCTGGCCTATACCGAGCTGTACTTCACCGAAACCCTGTGGCCCGACCTCAGCCGCGACGCGCTGGACGAGGCGCTCGCCGCCTATGCCAACCGCGAGCGCCGCTTCGGCCGCACCAGCGAACAGCTGAAGGAGACCCCCCCATGAACCAGCGCGTGCTCACCGCGCTGCTGATGGCACCGCTGGCGATCAGCGCGCTGCTGTGGCTGCCCACCTCGATCCTGATGCCGCTGGTGGCCGTGATCTTCCTGCTCGCCGCCTGGGAGTGGGCCGCGCTGATCGGCATCGAGGGCGCTGCCGGTCGCGCCGCCGTGCTGCTGCCGCCGGCCGCGCTGATGGCCTGGCTCTCGCATCAGAGCAGCCATCTGCACAACCTGTATCCGCTGGTCACCCTGATCGGCTGCATCTGGTGGCTGCTGGCCACGCTGTGGCTGCTGCGCCCGCGTCTGCTGGCCGGCAACGCGCCGGTCAAGCGCGGCGCCAAGCTGCTGATCCTGATGCTGCTGATCGTGCCCGCCTGGGCGGGACTCGCGCTGCTGCATGCCGATGAGCCGGTCGGGCCACGCTGGGCCCTGTTCGCGATCGCCCTGGTGTGGGCAGCGGATACCGGCGCCTTCTATGCCGGCACCCGCATCGGCGGGCGCAAGCTGTGCCCTTCGATCAGCCCCGGCAAGACCTGGGCGGGCTTCTGGGGCGGGCTGGCAGCCGCCCTGCTGCTGTCGAGCGCCTGCTTCGCCCTGCTGGGCCTCGGCGTCGCCCAGCTGCCATCCCTGCTGCTGCTGACCCTGGTGACCGCATTGGCCTCGGTGCTCGGCGACCTGTTCGAGAGCGTGATCAAGCGCCAGGGCGGAGCCAAGGATTCGGGCCATCTGATCCCTGGCCACGGCGGCGTGTTCGATCGCGTCGACAGCGTGGTCGCGGCCCTGCCGGTGTTCGCCGTCGGCAAGGTCTGGCTCGGCCTATGAGGCGGGTCGCGGTCTTCGGCGCCACCGGCTCGATCGGCGGCAGCGCGCTGGATGTGATCGGCCGCCACCCCGAGCGTTTCCGCGCCAGCGTCCTGAGCGCCAATGATCAGGTCGACGCGCTGCTCTCGCTCTGCGAACAGCATCGGCCCGAGCTGGCGATCATCGCCAATCCGCAGCATTACGCCGCACTGAAGCACGGCCTCACCCAGCGTGGCCTCGCCACCGAAGCCGCAGCCGGCCCCGAGGCGCTGGAAGCGGCCGCCCGCTCCGGGCCCTGCGACACCGTGCTGGCCGCGATCGTCGGCGCCGCCGGGCTGCCCTCGACCCTGGCCGCCGCCGAAGCCGGCAAGCGCCTGCTGCTGGCCAACAAGGAAAGCATCGTCGTCGCCGGCGCCCTGCTGCTGGACGCCGTGCGCCGCAGCGGCGCCGAGCTGATTCCGGTCGACTCCGAGCACAGCGCGCTGTTCCAGTGCCTGCCCCAGCCCGCGGTCGGGCACGGCTTCGATGCACGCCTGCGCCGGCTGGTGCTGACCGCCTCGGGCGGACCGTTCCGCGGGCGCAAGCGCGAGGAACTTGCGCAGATCACGCCGGAGCAGGCCTGCGCGCATCCGAACTGGAGCATGGGCCGCAAGATCTCGGTCGACTCCGCCAGCCTGATGAACAAGGGCCTGGAGGTCATCGAGGCGCACTGGCTGTTCGGCGCGCCGGCCGAGCGCATCGAGGTCGTGGTGCATCCGCAGAGCATCGTCCACTCACTCGTCGAGTATCTCGATGGCTCGCTGTTGGCCCAGCTCGGGCCGCCGGACATGCGCACCGCGATCGCCTGTGCCCTGGCCTGGCCGGAGCGGGTCGAGGCCGGCGTCGCCGCGCTGGATCTGGTGAAGATGGGCCGACTCGACTTCGAGGCGCCCGACACCGAGGCTTTCCCCTGCCTGCGGCTGGCCTTCGAGGCCCTGCGCGCCGGGCCGGCGGCCACCACCTGCCTGAACGCGGCCAACGAAGAGGCGGTTTCAGGCTTTCTTCAGGGCCGCTTGGGCTTCCTAGGCATCCCCGAGCTGATCGATGCCTGCCTGCAGCGGTTCGGGGGCGAACGCGCCGACGATCTGCCGGCGCTGCTCGCTCTGGACGCCCGGGTGCGCGAACATGCGCGCAGCGGCCTCCGCTGAAGGCCCCCTCTAGGACGCGCAGCCCGCAATGCAGGACATCGTCGGTTCCATCTGGTGGCTGATCGTCAGCCTCGGCATCCTGGTCACCTTCCACGAGTTCGGCCACTACTGGGTCGCGCGCCGCTGTGGCGTGCGCGTGCTGCGCTTCTCGGTGGGCTTCGGCAAGCCGCTGTGGACGCGCATCGGCCGCGATGGCACCGAATACGTGGTGGCCGCCCTGCCGCTGGGGGGCTACGTCAAGATGCTCGACGAGCGCGAGGCCGAAGTGCCCGCCGACCAGCTCGACCAGGCCTTCAACCGCAAGCCCCTGCGCCAGCGCGTGGCGATTGTTGCCGCCGGCCCGATCTTCAACCTGCTGCTCTGCCTGCTGCTGCTGTGGGGCATGTTCCTGGTCGGCAAGGGCGACTACCAGCCGGTGGTGGGGCGCGCCGACAAGATCGCCGCCGAGGCCGGGTTCCGTGAAGGCGACCGCATCCTCAGCGTCGATGGCGAAGCCATGCAGACCTGGACCCACGTCGGCATGGGCCTGATCGGCGCCGCGCTGGACCGCCGCAGCGTGGCGGTGGAGGTGCTCGATGCCGAGGGCGAGGAGCGCACGCGTCAGCTGGATCTGAGCCGTCTGCCCGATGGCATCAAGGAATCCGCCCTGATGCCTGCCATTGGCCTGGTGCCGCAGCAGGTCCTGCTGGCGCCGGTGATCGGAGAGGTGACCGAAGGCGCGCCCGCCGCGCAGGCCGGCCTGCAGTCAGGCGACCGCATCCTGGGCATCGACGGACAGCGCATCGACTCTTGGGATCAGGTCACACCGCGTGTGCTGGAGGCGGCCGAGGCCGGGCGCGCGGCGCGACTGAGCTTCGAGCGAGGCGGATCGATCCAGGAAGTCACGCTGACGCCCGCGCCCAACCCCGAGGCCCAGACCAACCCGCAGGCGCCGCCCTTCATCCTCGGCCTGCGCGCCCAGCCAGCCTCTGCCCCGCATGATGCGGTCCTGCGCTATGGGCCGATCGAGGCGGTGGGTGCATCGTTCCGCGAGACCTGGCGCCTGACCACGACCACCTTCGGCATGCTCTACCGCATGGTGACGGGCGTGGCTTCGCTGCAGAACCTGTCGGGGCCGATCTCGATCGCACAGTACGCCAACGATTCGGCCCAGCGCGGCCTCGCCTGGTTCCTGTTCTTCCTCGGCGTGCTCTCGCTCAGCCTGTGCATCATGAACCTCCTGCCCATACCGATCTTGGACGGGGGTCATCTGCTGTATTACCTTATCGAAGCGATCAAAGGCGCGCCGGTCAGCGAGAAGTCCCTGATCCTCGGCCAGTACGTCGGCTTGGCAATGCTGGGCGGCCTGATGGCCCTCGCGTTCTACAACGACATCCTGCGCCTTTTCAGTTCTTGAGCCGGAAAGACGCCTCAGCCGTGCGGGCACGCCCTGACCGCCCGGCACCCCCCAGCCCCTTCCCGGGGAGCGCCCGCCGAACGGGACTCTCCGCTGAGGGTGTGTATGCCTGCAGCTGCGCTATCCAGTCGCGGACGGGCGCCTTTGAACGGAAACGGACCCGATGAGCAACCGATACACCGCGCTCCCCCTGCTGGCCTTCGTCATCGCCGCCCCCGTGCAGGCCCAGAGCTTCGAGCCCTTCGTCATCTCGGACATCCGCGTCGACGGCCTGCAGCGGATCTCGGCGGGCACGGTCTTCACCTACCTGCCGCTGGAGTTGGGTGACCGCGTCGGCCGCGCCGAGGCCTCGGACGCCATCCGCGCGCTGTTCCGCACTGGCTTCTTCAGCGACGTCAAGCTGGACCGCCAGGGCGACGGCATCCTGGTGGTGACGGTCACCGAACGACCGGCCATCAACAGCATCACCCTGACCGGCAACAAGGACATCAAGACCGAGGAGCTGACCAAGGGTTTGTCCGGCATCGGCCTGTCCGAAGGCGAGACCTTCAACCAGCTGCAGCTGGACAAGGTCACCCAGGAACTGACGCGCCAGTACAACAACCGCGGCAAGTACAACGTCTCGATCAGCCCGACGGTCAGCCAGCTCGACCGCAACCGCGTCGACATCCAGATCGACATCAAGGAAGGTCGCGCCGCCAAGATCAAGCACCTGAACCTGGTCGGCAACAACACCTTCAGCAACGAGGAAATCCTGGAAGAGTGGGAGTCGGGCACCACCAACTGGCTGTCCTGGTATCGCCAGGATGACCAGTACTCGCGCGAGAAGCTCTCGGGCGACCTTGAAAAGCTGACCTCGTTCTACCTCGACCGCGGCTACGTCGACTTCAACATCGAGTCGAGCCAGGTCTCGATCAGCCCCGACCGCCGCGACATGTACGTGACCGCCAGCGTCAGCGAGGGCGAGGTCTACACGGTGTCCGACGTCAAGGTCTCGGGCGACACCGTGATCCCCGTCGAGGAGATGGAGAAGCTGGTATTCATCGCCGAAGGCCAGACCTTCTCGCGGCGCCTGCTGGAGTTCACCTCCGACGCGATGACCAACACGCTGTCGAACATCGGCTACGCCTTCGCCAACGTGAACCCGGTGCCGACCGTCGACCGCGAAAAGCGCACGGTCTCGATCAATTTCGTGGTGGATCCAGGCAAGCGCGTCAACGTGCGCCGCATCGTGTTCAAGGGCAATACGCGCACCTCGGACGAGGTGCTGCGCCGCGAGATGCGCCAGTTCGAGGGGATGTGGTTCTCGCAGGCGGCGATCGACCGCAGCAAGATCCGCCTGCAGCGGCTGGGTTTCTTCGACGACGTCACCATCGACACCCCGCAGGTGCCGGGCTCCGAGGACCAGGTCGACGTCGAGATCAGCGTCACCGAACGTACCTCGGGCAGCTTCCAGTTCGGCCTGGGCTACTCGCAGTATTCCGGCCTGATCACCACCGTGTCGGTGCAGCAGAGCAACTTCTTCGGCACCGGCAACCAGATCGGCGTGACGGTGCAGAACAACAGCTTCGTCAAGCGCATGGACTTCTCCTACTTCGATCCGTACTTCACTGAAGACGGCGTCTCGGTGGGCTACAACATGAGCTACCGCGAGCTCGACCAGGGCGATGCCAACCTCGCCAACTTCAGCTCGGACTCCGGCAGTTTCCGCGCGATCTTCGGCCTGCCGATCACCGAGACCGACACCGTCGGCCTCACCTTCGGCATCGACAGCAACAGCATCACGCCGTTCGAGGGCTTCACGCCGCAGGAAATCGTCGACTACATCAACGCGCTGGAGCGCCGCACCTTCAACTCCTGGCGCTCCGAGCTGTCGTGGTCGCGCAACACCACCAACGCCTTCTTCAACCCCACCCGCGGCACCTTCCAGCGGGTCGCGGCGGAAGTGACCCTGCCGGGCTCGACGGTCGAGTACTACAAGCTCAGCTACGAGTTCAACCGCTACTGGCCGCTGTCGCGCCACCTGGTGCTGCTGACCCGCGCCGATATCGGCTACGGCGACAGCTACGGCGAGCGCAAGGAGCGGCCGATCGACATCACCGATGCCCAGGGCAATCCGGCACAGCGCGTGGTGGTGGCCGACGGCCTGCCCTTCTTCGAGAACTTCTACGCCGGCGGCGAACGCTCGATCCGTGGCTTCGAAACCAACACCCTCGGCCCGGTAGGCTTCGGCACGCTGGCGCCGGACACGCGCCAGCCGCTGGGTGGCTCGCTGAAGACCGCCGGCAGCTTCGAGTTCATCTTCCCGACGCTGCTCGATTCCAACAGTGCGCGCGTTTCGGCTTTCATCGACTACGGCAACGTCTTCGCCGGCACCGACAACTTCAGCGCCAGCGAACTGCGCGCCAGCGCGGGTATCGCGCTGCAGTGGCAGGCGCCGATCGGCCCGATCACCATCAGCTGGGCGCAGCCGCTGAAGTACGACCGCGAGATCGATCGCGTCGAGAAGCTGCAGTTCACCTTCGGCACCCTGTTCTGAGCACGGCACTGGAGCCCTGCCGGAACCGCCGCCGATGCTCAGACGCCCGCGCGTCCACAGGCCACCCTGCGCCGCGCGCCAGCGCGGCTCGGGCTGGCGTGCCCTGCCGCTGCTGCTCGGCCTGATCACGGCAACGGCGCTGGCGATCGCGCCAGCCATGGCGCAGCAGGCGGCCGCGACCCGCATCGCTTACGTGGACATGAAGCGGCTGATCGACGATTCGCCGCAGGTGCGCGAGGCCCGCGCGCGCCTGCAGAGGGAGTTCGACGCCTCGATCGCCCTGCTGCGCGAGGATGAACAGCGCGTCGCTGCCCTGCAGTCGAGGCTGCTGACAGCCGAGGGCGAGCAGGCCATCTCCCTTCGCGCTGAACTCGATCCCCTGCGCCGCTCGGTCGATCGCACCCGCGAGCGCCTGCGCTCCGAACTGGAGAGCCGCAGTGAGCAGGAAGTGCAGCGCGCCTGGCCGGTGCTGAACGAGGCCATTGCCCAGTATGCGCGGAGCAACGACCTCGATCTGGTGGTGTCCAGCGGCGCGCTGTATGTCTCCGGCCGCGTCGACATCACCGACCGCGTGCTCGACCTGCTGGAGCGCGAGCGCAGGCTGGACGACGAGCCGTGAACGCAGCCCCCGTGTTCACCCTGGAATCGCTGGCGCAGCGCTTCGGGCTGGAATATCGCGGTGACGGCGCGACCCGCGTCTACGGCGTGGCGACCCTGGCCGGTGCCGGCGCCGGCCAGCTCGGTTTCCTCGCCAACAGCGCGTATCGGCGCGACCTCGCCACCACCGGCGCCAGCGCGGTGGTGCTGCGCGCCGAGGACGCCGACGCCGCGCCCTGCCCGGTACTGATCGCCCGCGACCCCTACGTGGCATTCGCCGAGATCGCGGCGCTGTTCGAGACACAAACCGAACAGGTTGCTGGCGTGCATCCCACGGCGACCATCGACCCCGGTGCAGAGATCGCGGCCGACGCCAGCATCGGCCCACACTGCAGCGTGGGTGCGCGCTCACGCATCGAAGCGGGCGCCGTGCTCGGCCCGGGCTGCGTGGTGGGCGAGGACTGCATCGTCGGTGCCAACAGCGTACTGGTCGCACGGGTGACCCTGGTGACCCGCGTGCGCCTCGGTCGGCGCGTGCGCATCCATCCGGGTGCCGTGCTGGGCGCTGATGGCTTCGGGCTCGCCATGAAGGCCGGCCAGTGGATCAAGGTGCCGCAGCTCGGCGGCGTCGAGGTCGGCGACGACTGCGAAATCGGCGCCAACACCTGCATCGACCGCGGCGCGCTGGAGGACACGCGGCTGGGCGTGGATGTCCGCATCGACAACCTGGTGCAGGTCGGCCACAACGTGGTGATCGGCGACCATACGGCAGTGGCAGGGTGCGCGGCGATTGCCGGATCGGCGAAAATCGGCCGGTACTGCCTGATCGGCGGTGGCGTCGGCATCGTCGGCCACTTGAGCATCTGCGACAAGGTCACCCTGACCGCACGCTCGTTGGTGACCAGCAGCATCGATCAGCCCGGCCAGTATTCCTCCGGCGTGCCGCTGCAGGAAAGCCGGCAGTGGCGACGCAACGCCGCGCGCTTCCGCCAGCTCGACCAGCTCGCGCGCCGCGTGCTGCGCGAGGGCCGCGAGAACAACAACAACGACAAGGACCCATCGAGCTCATGAGCGAGCCCTACCTGCCCGAACTGCCGGTCGACGTGACCCGGATCATGGGCATCCTGCCGCACCGCTACCCCTTCCTTCTGGTCGACCGGGTGATCGAGCTGGAGCCCCGCGCGCGCATCCGCGCGATCAAGAACGTGAGCATCAACGAGCCCTTCTTCCAGGGCCACTTCCCCGGCCATCCAGTGATGCCGGGCGTGCTGGTGGTTGAAGCCCTGGCCCAGGCCTCGGGTCTGTTGACCCAGCTGTCCGAGCCGCCCAAGCCCAAGGGCGAGGAGCCGATCTTCTATCTGGTCAAGGTCGACAAGGCGCGCTTCGCGCGCACCGTGGTCCCCGGCGACCAGCTGGTGCTGGAGTCGGTGCAGAAGCGCATGCGCATGGGCATGGGCCAGTACGAATGCGTGGCCACGGTCGACGGCCGCGAAGTCGCCTGCTGCGAAATCCTGTGCGCGGAGCGCGCGTCGTGAGCGTGCACCCGAGCGCCGTCATCCACCCGGGGGCGAAGCTCGGCGAAGGGGTCGAGATCGGCCCCTTCTGCGTGGTCGGCGACGAGGTCGAAATCGGCGCCGGCACCCGCATCGACTCGCACGTGGTCATCCACGGCCCCACCCGCATCGGCCGCGACAACCGCATCCACAGCTTCGCCGCGATCGGCGGCGAACCGCAGGACAAGAAGTTCCACGGCGAGCGCTGCGAGCTGGTGATCGGCGACCGCAACCTGATCCGCGAGTTCGTCACCATCAATCGCGGCACCGCCGACGACGCCGGCATCACCTCGATCGGCGACGACAACTGGATCATGGCCTACGTGCACATCGCGCACGACTGCCGGATCGGCAACAACAACACCTTCGCCAACGCCGCCTCGATGGCCGGCCACGTCCACATCGGCAACCAGGTGATCCTCGGCGGCTTCAGCCTGATCCACCAGTTCTGCAAGGTCGGTGACCACGCCTTCACCGCGATGGGTGCTTCGGTCAACCGCGACGTGCCGCCCTACGTGATGGTCGCCGGCGAGTACGCGCAGCCGCGCGGCATCAATGCCGAGGGCCTGAAGCGCCGCGGCTTCAGCCCCGAGCGCATCGCCGCGATCAAGCGCAGCTACCGCACCCTCTACATGGCCGGCCTGCCGCTGGCCGAGGCGCGCGCGAAGATCGCCGACGAGGCCGAGGCCTCCGACGACCTCAAGCTGCTGCTCGACTTCATCGACGGCAGCACCCGCAGCCTGATCCGCTGATGGACGCAGCGAGGCCCGCGCCGGTCATCGCGCTGGTGGCGGGCGAGGCCTCGGGCGACCTGCTCGGCGCCGACCTGATCCGCGCTCTGCGCAGGCGCTACCCGCAGGCGCGCTTCGTTGGCGTCGGCGGGCCGCAGTTGCGCGCCGAAGGTTTCGAGGCCTGGTGGGACTGCAGCGAACTCGCGGTGATGGGCTTGGCCGAAGTGCTGCGCCACCTGCCGCGCCTGCTGAAGCTGCGCCGCCAGCTGCACGCGCGCCTGCTGCAGCTGCAGCCCGACGTCTTCATCGGCATCGACGCGCCCGACTTCAACCTCGGCCTGGAGCGCCGCCTGAAACAGGCCGGCCTGCGCACCGTGCACTACGTCAGCCCCTCGGTCTGGGCCTGGCGGCGCGAGCGCGCGGCGAAGATCGGCCAATCGGCCGACCGCGTGCTCTGCCTGTTTCCGATGGAGCCGCCGATCTATGCCGAGTACGGCGTGGACGCCCGCTTCATCGGCCATCCGCTGGCCGAACAGTACCCGCTGCCGCATGCGCGTCTGGCCGCGCGCACCGAACTCGGCATCGCGCCTGAAGCCAAAGTGCTGGCCCTGCTGCCGGGCAGCCGGCTCGGCGAGATCGGCCGCATCGGCGCCGACTTCATCGCCACCGCCGCGCGCCTGCAGGCCACGCGTCCGGATCTGCATGTCGTCGCGCCAATGGCGAATCCGGCCTGTCGTGCAGCCTTCGAGACGCAGCTCTCGGGCGCCCGCATGTCGCCGCGCATCCGCCTGCTCGACCGCCAGTCGGCGCTCGCCCTGCGCGCCGCGGACGTCGTGCTGCTGGCCTCGGGCACGGCCGCGCTGGAAGCCCTGCTGGCCGGCACGCCGATGGTGGTGGGCTACCGCATCAGCGCGCTCACGCACTGGATCGTGCGGACCTTCGGCCTGCTCAAGGTGAGCCACTTCAGCCTGCCCAATGCACTCGCCGGCCGCAGGCTGGTGCCCGAGTGCATGCAGGACGACTGCCGGCCCGAAGTCCTGGAGCGCGCGCTGGCGCCGCTGCTGGATTCACCCGCGGCCGCCGCTGCGCAGACCGAGGCCTTCGCAGACATCCACGCCACCCTGAGACAAGGCGCAAGCGAAAGCGCCGCGACCGCGATCGCCGAGCTGATCGATGCGCGTTGACCCCATGAGCGACGCGCCCTGCAGCGCGCGCACGCCCGGCATCGCCGGCGTCGACGAGGCCGGACGCGGCCCGCTGGCGGGCCCGCTGCTGGTGGCGGCGGTGGTCCTCGATCCAGCGCGGCCGATCGACGGCCTGGGCGATTCCAAGCAGCTCAGCGAAAGGCGGCGCGAGACCCTGTTCGATCAGATCATCGAGCGGGCCCTCGCGTGGCGGATCGTACAGATCGAACCAGCCGAGATCGACGCGCTCAACATCTATCGCGCCACCCTGGAAGGCATGCGCCGCGCGGTCTGCGGCCTGCCGATCCCGCCCGCGCTGGCGCGGATCGACGGCAACGCCATCCCGCCGGGCCTGCCCTGCGCGGCCGAAGCCTGGGTCAAGGGCGACGCCCGCGACCCGGCCATCGGCGCAGCCTCGATCCTCGCCAAGGTCAGCCGCGACCGCAGCCTGCTCGAGCTCGATCACCGCTTTCCCGGCTACGGCTTCGGCGCACACAAGGGCTATCCGGTGCCCGCGCATCTCGAAGCCCTGGCGAGGCTGGGCCCCTGTCCTGCCCATCGCCGCAGTTTCCGTCCTGTCCGCGATGCCTTGACCGCTCGGCAATCGGAACTGCCCCTGTAGGCCCCTGCGCATGGTCAAGCCGGGCCGGGGCGGGTAGGATCGCGCGCTGCCCGAGGCCGCCGTGCGGCCCGTCACGGACTCCGCATGAAGTTGCAGACAATTGTGACTCGCGAGCACGCGCTGCGGATACCGCTGGCCCTGTTCCTGCTGTCTCTCGCGACGGCTGCCTCCGCCGTCACCGACGGCAACCCTGCAGGTTTCTGGCATGGATTCGCCTGGGCGTCGGCGCTGGGCGTGCTGGCCGTACTGCTGCAAGGCTGGGCGCACCGTCGTCGCCTGCACCGGGTAAGCGCGCTGCGCCAGCAGGAGCTCGACCGGGTCGTCGCGCGGCGCACCGCCGATCTGGTCAGCGCCAACCGCACGCTGCGCGACCTCGCCGATACCGATGCACTGACCGGCGTGTCCAACCGCCGCCATTTCGACCGCCTGCTGCGCGAGGGCTTCGAGCGTGCCCTGCTGACCGGGCGCCGGCTGTCGGTGCTGATCATCGACGTCGACCACTTCAAGCAGGTCAACGACAGAGAGGGTCATCTCGCCGGCGACAACCTGCTGCGCGAGCTCGGCCAGCTGCTGCAGCGCGCGGTGCGCAGCGACACCGTGGTCGCGCGCTTCGGCGGCGAGGAGTTCGCGGTGATCTCGCCCGCCGGCCTGCGCGAAGCGGTCGGCCTCGGCGAGCGCCTGCGCCGCGCGGTCGAGGCCGAGTCGCGGATCCGCATCAGCGTGGGCGTCGCCAGCTTCGAGCCCAGCCTGGACCGCGACGAGCCCTCGCTGCTGGCGCGTGCGGACCGGGCGCTGTACGCGGCCAAGGCCGAGGGTCGCAACTGCGTGCAGTCCGACCCCGCCGGTGCCGGCAAGGCGCCGCTCGTCCGCCACAGCGAAGCAGCCAGCGCCCGCTGACCCTCAGGTGGTGACCACCACGCTCTGCACGCGCAGCCGACCGCTGCGCTCCGCGGCTTCGAAGTCGATCTCGGGTGCGCGCAGAGTGTCGCCGTCCGCGGCGCTGTCGAGCACGCCGACCGCGCGCCCGCGCCCCCGGCTCTTGGCCGCGTACAGGGCGAGGTCGGCCAGCCGCAGGCGCTCTTCCCAGTTCAGCGCCACCGGGCAGCTCGGCAGGCGGTCCATGCACAGGCCCAGCGATGCCGTCACCTGCAGGCTGCCGTTCGCGGTCTCGACGGGATCGGCGGCGATGCGCTCGAGAATGCGCCGCGCCAGCCCGAGCGCGCGTGTGCTGTCCATGCCAGCGACGTGGACCAGAAACTCCTCGCCGCCCCAGCGCACCACCAGGTCCTCGCGGCGCAGGCAAGCGAGGATGCGGCGCGCGACCTCGACCAGCACCACGTCGCCCGCGGCATGGCCATGGCGATCGTTGATGCGCTTGAAGTGATCCACGTCCAGCAGCAGCAGCGCACCCGGCGGTGCGTCGGGCGGCAGCGCCTGCATGCGCGCCTCGAAGGCGCGGCGGTTGCCCAGTCCCGTCAGCGGATCCTGCTCGGACTCGCGGCGCAGGCGTTCGCGGCGCTCGCTGAGCAGGCGTTCGCGGCCACGCAGGCGCCCGTACAGCACGCCGCCCAGCAACAGCAGCACACCGAGCAGAGCCAGCAGCAGCAGCCAGATGCGCAGGGTGAGGTCCTGGCTGGCAAGCTCCTCGTTGCGGGTCGCCACCTGGTCCTGCAGCAGCGCCATGTCGCGCTGGCGCACTTCGGCATCGAAACTGGCCTGGATCTCGCGCAGCGCGGCCTCCAGGTTCTCCCGGCTGATCTGCGCCGCCAGCGCGCGCTCGCGGTGGTAGAGATCGAGCGCGCCGCGCGCATCACCGGCCGCGGCCAGGGCTTCGCCGAACTCGCGCAGCATGGCGACGCGCTGGCCGCTGTTGCCTTCGCTGCCCAGCAGCGCTTCGGACCGCTCCATCTCGCGCTTGCCGGCCTCGATCTGGCCCAGCCCGATCTGCGCCAGACCGGCGTTGTTGCGCAGCGCGTGCAGCACCCGGACCTCCCCCAGCCGTTCGGCCAGGGGCAGCGCCTCCTCGACGGTGCGCAGCGCCTGTCGAGGCTGGCGCAGGCGCAGCTGGGCGTCGGCCAGGTTGGTCAGCAGCATGGGCTGCAGCCGCTGCAGTCCTGCCGAGCGCGCCAGCGCCAGCGCGCTGCGGATCCGCGCGACCCCGGTGCGGGCGTCGCCCTGCAGGCTGGCCACGGCCGATTCGTTCACGAGGATGCGGATCCTGAGCTCGCTGTCGCCCGCCTGTTCGGCATAGGCGCGCGCCTGCCCGAGCAGTCGATCCACCTCGGTGGCGGGCTCGGCGGCGAGCGCCGCCAGGTAGGCCAGCAGCGACCAGGTCTGGGCGGCGCGGTGGGCGTCGCCGGCCGCCAGGGCCAGCGCCAGCCGCATCTCGGCGCTGGCCCGCGCCTGCGCCTGCACGCCCGAGGTCATGGCCTGGCGCTCGAGAATGCGCTCGGCCTGCCAGATCGCCCGGTAGTCGCAGTGCGGAGAAGACCGCAGGTCGTTCGCCCCGGGTGCGTCGCGGCCGCCGGCGGCCTCGACGCCCGCGCGCAGCGCCGCCGGCAAGGGGCAGCTCGCGCGATAGAACGTCAGTGCCGCGGACGCGCGCTCGGCGGCATCGCGCGGGCGGTTCTCGAGCTCGGCCAACTGGGCCTGCATCAAGGCATGGTCGGCCGCTTCGGGGCTGGCAGGCGCGGCCTGTGGCGGCGCCCCCGCCAGCGCTGCCGCCAGCGCCGCGGCATCGCGCGCATCCACCAGCACCTGCAGGCGTGCCCGCGAAAGCAGGCGCAGCAGCGTTGCCAGCTCGGGTGCATCCCGGGCGGCCAGCCCAAGCTCAGACGGCAAACCCTGCTCCGCGGGCGGCGGCAGGTCCCACTGCACCGCCAGTGCGTCCAGCGCGGCGAGGGCGCGCTGCGGATCCTCGCTGGCGAGGCGCACGGCTGCATCGATCCTGGCCGCGGGCAGGTCGGGGTCCGCGGAGTTGATACCCATCTCCGAATGCACTCGCACGCCGGCCTGGACGCGCGGCACGGTCCCCGCCACGGCGGGCCCACCCTGCCCGGCCGCCGGACCGGTGAGCACGACGAGCAGCAGAACGACGCGCCTGGCGGTCATCACCCACGAACGGATGCCGCCGCAGGCGCTGTCGGTCTGCGAGTGCGCGTTCATGCGGAATCCCCCTCGCCGACCACGAACTGCAGGCCGACCCGGCCCAGGGCCTCGGCATGCTCGATGTCGGCGATCAGCGCTTCCAGCCTGGCCGCGGCGCTCTCTCGGATCCAGGTGATACCGCAGGCACGATGGCGACCGCGCAGCTTGGCCAGATACAGGCCTGCGTCGACCAGCCGCAGCGCCTGCTCGAAAGGCAGCGCCAGTGCGGACGGCGGCAGCGGGATCGCGGCATAGCCGATCGAGGCGCTGATCGGGATCCGTACGCCGTCGACGTCGATCGGCTGCGACAGCTCGCGCAGCAAGCGGGCAGCCAGGTGCGCGGCATCGTCCGGCGCCAGCCAGTCCAGCGCCAGCAGGAATTCCTCGCCACCCCAACGGGCGGCGAGGTCCTCGCCGCGGCACAGGGATCGCAGGCGGCGAGCGGTTTCGACCAGCAGGGCATCGCCTACCGCGTGACCATGACGGTCGTTGACCAGCTTGAAGTGATCGAGATCGATCAGCAGCAGGGTGCCGCGAAAGCTGCGCCCACCCTGGGCATGCTGGACCACCGCCTGGACGTGGCGACGGTTCGCCAGTCCGGTCAGCGGGTCCCGCTCGCTCTGCAGGCGCAGCTGGGCGTTCACGCCAGCCAGCCGACGGTTGCTCGCACGCAGGCGCCTGACGCCGAGCACCAGCAGCACCAGGGCCAGGACCAGCAGGACCGAAAGCAGACGCCAGACCCACTGCTGCAGGCGGTTGCGCTCGACCTCGGCGATCTGGCGCGCGGTCTCGGCCTGCAGCTGCTGGATCTCCTTCTCGCGACGCTGCGCCGCGACCTTCTCCTGGGCGGCCAGCACGGCGCGCTGCTGGTCTTCGCGGAAGATCTCGTCCTGCAGTCGCCGGGCTGCGTGCAGGGCCTGCACCGCTCCGTCGAGGTCGCCGGCCTGTTCCAGCGCGGCCCCCAGCTCGGCGTAAGTCAGCGCAATCTCGTTGCGCAGGCCCTCCAGCTGGTCGTACTCGATGCTCTGCGCGACCAGCGCCTTGCCGTCCTCGACACGGCCGAGGCCGATGCGGGACAAACCCAGATTGGCCAGCGCCAGGGCCCGCCCGCGCGTGTCCTCGGACTGCTCGGCGATCTGCAGCGCCTCCTGCGAAAAGCGCTCGGCCTCCGCGAACTGCCGCCGCACCAGGTGGTAGTGGGCGACGTTGCCGAGCAGCACCGACAGTCCCACGCCGTTGTCGGCGCGGCGCGCGTGCTCGATCGCCGACTGCATCGACTGCAGCAGGCCCTCGGCATCGCCGCCGGCTTCCAGCACGACGCCCAGCGTGGTGTAGGCATCGGCAAGCAGGGTGTCGTCACCCAGCTCACGGGCGAAGTCGAGCGCCTCGCGCGCCATCGTCAGCGCTCGCTCATGCTGCCCGAGCTGCGACAGCACGCCCGCGAGCGCCGAACCGACCGTGGATCGCCAGCCCGGGCGCCCGAGCGCATCCGCCAGCTCGTCGGCAGTCTGATAGGCGCGCACCGCATCGCCGAACTCGGCCTGGCTGGCCAGCGCCCCGGCGACGTTGTACCAGTAGCGCAGGCGCTCGCGCAGGCTGAGCTCTGCATCGACCCGCACCGCCATCGCCTGCAGCGGCGCCATCACGCCTGCGAGGCCTTCCCTGCGCGACTGCAGGCGCAGCCGGATCGAGCTGGCGACCAGATCGCTGCCGTCGGTTCGCAGGCGATGGCGGGCGTCCAGCCCGGCGGCGACCGCTTCGGCAGCCTCGAACATGTCCGCGTTGACGTACAGGCGCCCGACCAGGCCCAGCAGCTCGCGCCGCAGCGGCGACGCATCCGGCAAAGCTTCCGCCAGCGCGTTGAGCTTCTCCGCCGCCTCCACCGGTCGCGACCAGTCGCGGTCCTCGATTTCCAGCGACTGCTGCAGGGTGGACTCTTCCAGGGCGCTCAGGGCCTGCGCCGGCTCTGGCTGGGCGTGCGCCGGCGTCCACGCGGACACCGCCAGCAGCAGGCAGATCCAGATCAGCAGAAGCGGCAGCGGCAGCGGGCGGGCGTCCAGGGGCGGCAGCCTCGGCGGGGACAGGGAGCCACAGGCAAGCCACGTGCCGCACGCCGCGGCGATCAGCGTTCAGGCCGCAGCAGCGGCTCGACGACTCAATCGCGCGACAGATACTCGCCGCGCCCCACCCACTTCCAGCTGGTCAGCTCGGCAGGGCCGACCGGCCCACGAGGCGCCAGACGTCCCGTCGCCACCGCCACCTCGACGCCCATGCCGAACTGTCCGCCGTCGGTGAAGCGGGTGCTGGCGTTGTGGTAGACCGCCGAGGCGTCGACCGCGTTGAGGAAGCGCGCCGCGGCTTCCGGATCCTCGCTGAGGATGGCCTCGGAGTGGCCGCTGCCGTGGGCGGCGATGTGCGCGATTGCCGCCTCGACGTCATCGACCAGGGCCACACCCAGTTCCAGCCCCAGCCACTCGCGGTCGAAATCGCCGGGCGCCAAGGGCTCGACGCGCGCGCCGCCGGCCGCCAGCAGGCTGGCGGCCTCGCCTTCGGCATGGAACACCACGCCAAAGGCCGCGAAGCGCTGGGCCAGGGCCGGCAGCAGTCGCCCTGCCGCTGCAGCCTGCACGAGCAGGGTGTCCAGCGCATTGCACACGGCCGGACGCTGCACCTTGGCGTTCTCGATCACCGCCAGCGCGCGCTCAGGATCGGCCGAGGCATCCACGTAGATGTGGACCACGCCGACGCCGCCGGCGATCAGCGGGATGCGGCTCTCGCGTCGGCACAGATCGATCAGGCCCTGGCCGCCGCGCGGCACCATCACATCGATGCAGTCCGCCAGCTGCAGCAGCTCGGACACCGCCTCGCGCTCGGGCGCGTCGATGAAGCTGACGATGGCTTCGGGCAGGCCGGCGGCGCGCAGCGCGGCGTGCAGCAGATCGACCAAGGCGAGATTGCTCTGCCGCGCCTCGCGACCGCCGCGCAGCACCACCGCATTACCCGACTTGAGTGCGGCGGCAGCGATGTCGACGGTGACATTGGGCCGGGCCTCGTAGATCACGCCGACCACGCCGATCGGCACGCGCCGGCGGACAAGTCTCAGACCGTTGGCGAGCTCGCGAGGGTCGAACTCCTTGGCCAGCGGATCGGCCAGCTCGGCCACGGTGCGGACATCGCTGGCGAGCCCGTCGAGGCGCGGGCCGTCCAGACGCAGGCGATCAAGCAGGGCCGCACCCAATCCAGCCGCCGCGCCGGCTTCAAGGTCGCGCGCATTGGCCTCAATCAGCGGCACACGCTGATCGACGAGGCGACGGGCGATATCGAGCAGCAGGGCGTCGCGCGCGGCGCCATCGAGCTGGGCGAGTGCCGGCTGCGCCGCACGGGCCGCGCGGGCCTGCGCGGCGAGACGTTCGGCGCGCGAGGTGGGGTCGGTCATGCGATGTTCTCCGCGGCGCGCGGGGCCAGCACCAGGTCGTTGCGGTGGATGACCTCGTCGCCATAGCGATAGCCGAGCAGGCTCTCGATGTCCTCGGACTTGCGGCGGCACAGCCGCGCCAGATCGGTCGCGCTGTAGGCGGCGATGCCGCGTGCGACCTCGACACCGGCCGGATCCAGCACCTGCACCGCATCGCCGCGATCGAAGCTGCCCGAGACCGTGACCAGGCCCACCGGCAGCAGGCTGCCGCCGCGCAGCAGCGCTGCCGCCGCGCCGGCATCGATGCCCAGCGTGCCGCGCGCAGTCCCGCCGGTGATGTAGCGCTTGCGCGCGGCTAAACGCTCGCCCTGCGGCGCGAAGCGCGTGCCGATGGCCTCGCCGGCCAGCAGTCGCCTCAACACATCAGTCTCGCTGCCGGCGGCGATATGCGCGACTGCGCCGCCGCGGCGCGCGAGTTCGGCCGCGCCGAGCTTGGTCGCCATGCCGCCGGTGCCGAGCCTGCCGCTACCCCCGGCCGCCGCGCGCAGCTGTTCCGGCAAGGCGCCGGGGCCGACCTCGCGGATCAGCTGTGCGGCCGGGTTGCTGCGCGGGTCACTGTCGTAGAGACCGGCCTGGTCGGTGAGCAGGACCAGCCGATCGGCGTCGACCAGGCTGCAGACCAGGGCCGACAGCATGTCGTTGTCGCCGAGCCGGATTTCCTCGGTGGCGACCGTGTCGTTTTCGTTGACGATGGGCAGCACGCCGTGGGCCAGCATGGTCAGCAGGGCCTCGCGGGCATTGAGGTAGCGACGGCGGTTCTCGACGTCGCTGCGGGTCAGCAGCACCTGCGCCACTTCGATGGCGTGTTCACCGAACAGGCGCTGGTAGAGCGCGTGCAGGCGCGGCTGGCCAACCGCGGCGTGCATCTGCTTGACCGGCACGTCGCGGGCCGGCGCCGCGTTCAGCGCGCTGCGGCCGGTGGCGACGGCACCCGAGCTGACCAGCACCAGGTCATGCCCCGCCTCGCGCAGGGCGGCCAGCTGGCGGCACAGCTCGGTGAGCCGCGGCAGGTCCGGGCCCGGGCCGCCGGCGGTGACCGTGGAAGTGCCGAATTTGACGACGATGCGCTGTCGCGACATGGGCATGCTGCGCTGCGAAAACAGCCGCGGATGCTACCGGATGTGAAGCGCGGCCACGCCCTGGCGGCAGTCCATATGCTGTCAAGGCTTGTTCGGCATGGAGTGCAGCCGTAGGCTGGCCGACCTGCCGGATTGCCCAGCCATGCCCGCGCGCTTCGTCCATCTGCACCTGCACAGCGAGTTCTCGCTGGTCGACTCCACCATCCGCCTGCCGCAGCTGATCAAGCGCTGCGCGGCCCTGGAGCTGCCTGCGGTCGCGGTCACCGACCTGTCCAACCTGTTCGGCCTGATCAAGTTCTACAAGGAAGCGCAGAAGGCCGGCATCAAGCCGGTCGCCGGCAGCGACGTGATCGTGCAGGCGGCCGACGGCAGCCTCTCGCGACTGACCCTGCTCTGCCGCAACCGCGAGGGCTACCTCAACCTGTCGCGCCTGCTGTCGCGGGCCTTCCTCGACGGGCACCAGGGCGATCACGTCTGCGTGCGGCCGGACTGGGTCGCCGACCATGCGGGCGGCCTGTTCGCACTCGCCGGCCCGGGCAGCGACATCGGCCAGCTGCTGCGCGAAGGCAAGTCCGAGCTGGCCGAGGCGCGGCTGGCCGAGCTGCAGCAGAGCTTCGACGACCGCCTCTACCTGGAGCTGGTGCGCACGCAGCGCGAGGGCGAGGAGGACTTCATCGCAGGCGCCTGCGATCTCGCGATCCGACACGGATTGGGTGTCGTCGCCAGCAATGACGTGCGCTTTCTCGAAGCCGAGGACTACGAGGCCCACGAGGCCCGCGTCTGCATCTCGACGGGCCGCGTGCTGGGCGACCCACGGCGGCCGCGCGAGTACTCGGACCAGCAGTACCTGAAGTCCTCCGACGAGATGGCGGCGCTGTTCGCCGACCTGCCGGCGGCGCTCGACAACTCGCTGGAGCTGGCGCGCCGCTGCAACCTCGAACTGCGGCTGGGCACCTACTTCCTGCCGGCGTTCCCGGTGCCGGACGACCACACCCTCGACAGCTGGATCCACAGCACCGCCCACGAGGGCCTGACCAAGCGACTGGAGAAGGCGCCGATCGCACCGGGACATACGCGCGAAGGCTATTTCGAGCGTCTCGACATCGAGCTCGGCGTGATCTGCAAGATGGGCTTCCCCGGCTATTTCCTGATCGTCGCCGACTTCATCAACTGGGCGAAGCAGAACGACATCCCGGTCGGTCCCGGCCGCGGCTCGGGTGCGGGCTCGCTGGTGGCCTGGGCGCTGGGCATCACCGACCTCGACCCCATCCCCTACGACCTGCTGTTCGAGCGTTTCCTGAACCCGGAACGCGTGTCGATGCCCGACTTCGACATCGACTTCTGCATGGACCGCCGCGACGAAGTCATCGACTACGTCGCCCGCAAGTACGGCCGTGACCGGGTCAGCCAGATCATCACCTTCGGCACCATGGCGGCGAAGGCGGCGGTGCGCGACTGCGGCCGCGTGCAGGGCCTGCCCTTCCCCGCCGTCGACGGCGTCGCCAAGCTGATCCCCAACACGCTCGGCATCTCGCTGGACGACGCGCTGGGCCGCAGCAAGGCCGCGCAGGAGGACAAGGAACTCTGCTCGGCCGAGCTGATCGACCGCTATCAGCACGAGGACGAAGTCCGCGACCTGATGGATCTGGCGCTGAAGCTCGAGGACCTGACGCGCAATGCCGGCAAGCACGCCGGCGGTGTGGTGATCGCGCCCGAGCCCTTGACCGAGTTCAGCCCACTGTTCGCCGAACCGCCGCCGAAGGAGCCCGGCGCGCTGCGCAGCGTGGTCACCCAGTACGACAAGGACGATGTCGAGGCTGCGGGTCTGGTCAAGTTCGACTTCCTGGGCCTGCGCACGCTGACCATCATCGACTGGGCGGTGAAGGCCATCAATCGGCGCCTCACGCGCGAGGGCCGCGAACTGCTGGACATCACCGCGCTGCCGCTGGACGACAAGCCCAGCTACGAGCTGTTCGCGCGCGGCGACACCGTGGCCGTGTTCCAGTTCGAATCGCGCGGCATGCGCGAACTGCTGAAGCGCGCGCGCCCCGACCGCTTCGAGGACATCATCGCGCTCGCTGCCCTGTTCCGCCCCGGCCCGCTGGGCTCGGGGATGGACAAGGAATGGTGCGACCGCAAGCACGGCGAGACCGCCGTGACCTATCCGCATCCCCTGCTCGAACCTGTGCTGTCGCCGACCTATGGCGTCATCGTCTACCAGGAACAGGTGATGCAGATCGCGCAGGTGCTGGCCGGCTACACGCTGGGCGGCGCCGACATGCTGCGTCGCGCGATGGGCAAGAAGAAGCCCGAGGAGATGGCCAAGGAGCGCGCCAAGTTCGAAGCCGGCTGCGCCGAGCGGCAGATCGATCCGCAGACCGCGACCTCGATCTTCGACCTGATGGAGAAGTTCGCCGAGTACGGCTTCAACAAGTCGCACTCGGCGGCCTATGCGCTGGTCGCCTACCAGACCGCCTGGCTCAAGGTGCACTACCCGGCCGAGTTCATGGCTGCGGTGCTGTCGTCGGACATGGACAAGACCGACAAGGTGGTGACCTTCCTGGCCGAGTGCCGGGTGATGAAGCTCGAGGTCGCCCTGCCGCATGTGAACCGCAGCAGCTACGCCTTCGAGGCCGACACCCCGCGCTCGATCGTCTATGGCCTGGGCGCGATCAAGGGCATGGGCCGCCAAGCCTGCGAAGCGATTGTCGAAGCGCGTGCCAAGGGTGAGTTCGAGAGCCTCTACGACCTGTGCTCACGGGTCGAGGTGCTGCGCCGCAATCGCCGCAGCCTGGAGACCCTGATCGCCGCTGGCGCGCTGGACGGTCTCGGCCCGAACCGCGCCAGCCTGATGGAGCAGCTGACTGACGTGCTGCGCGCCTGCGACCAGCAGGCCAAGGCCCGCGAAGTCGGCCAGGTCTCGCTGTTCGACATGGGCGGCAGCGCGCCGGAGCCGGTGCTGCCGACGCTGCCGAGCGTGCCCGAGTTCGCGCTGGAGAAGCTGCTGGAAGACGAGTACCGCGTGCTCGGCCACTACATCAGCGGCCATCCCATCGATCCGTGGCGCGAGCTGCTGGGCCAGGTCGTCACCTGCGATCTGGGTGGCCTGGACAAGGCCTACTCGGAGCGCAAGTTCGCGCGCGGCACCGAGGCCAGCGTGCTGCTGGCCGGCGTGGTCGGCGATGTGCGCCGCAGCGGCGAGAGCCGCGCCTTCGTGCAGCTGCAGGACGGTCGCGGGCAGATCGAGGCGGCGCTGTTCTCCGAGGCCTGCGCGCAGTACGCGCCGCTGATCAAGAGCCGCGAGATCGTGCTGGTCGAGGGCAGCCTGCAGGAGGACCGCATGGGCGACGGCTACAGCCTGCGCCTGCGCCGCCTGCTGACGCTCGAAGAACTCTGCGCCAAGCACAGCCGCCACCTGCTGCTGAAGGTCGACAACCGCAGCCATGACGCACTGGCCCGTGTCGAGGAACTGCTGGCGAGCCATCGCCCCGGGCAGACCGGAGTGCAGATCGAACTGCTGATCCCCGGCGCGCGCGGGCGCCTGTATGGCGACGGCGGCTTCGCCGTGCGCCCCACGCCGATGCTGCCGCGGCTGCTGCGCGAAATCCCCGGCGTTGAGGTGGAACTGCGCCTGCAGAGGCCCGAGCCCACGCCGATGCCGGAGCGACGCGCGGCGGGCTGAGGCGGTTGAAGCGCGAGTTGCTTTCGTGCTTTCGGCAGCGGCGTTTCGCGCACTACCCGGCGCCAGTGCATGGCGTGCGAGCAGCGGGAGAAGGATGGCATCGCGTTTTGTAGGCAACAGCGCGCACGCTGCAAGCGTGCAAGACACAGCGACAGGGAGAGTACGAGCGCCACGGTGGGCCAGGGCCCACCCTATGGAAGCGGGGCACGCGCGCTCGGCCAGGGTGGGCCCCGGCCCACCATAGGTACGAATCTCGCCTCATCCATCGAGGGCAGGCTGCGGCCCACCAACGCACGAATCTCACCGCAGCCACATAGGGTGGGCCCTGGCCCACGAGGTTCCAAAATCTGGACGCATTCGAGTCGGGTAGCCATGGCCCGCTGGTGGCCTCGTCTCGCCCCCGTCGCAAACACCTGCGACATGACTCTGTCGCCTTGCCGCTCGCTGCGCCATGAGCGGAAGCGCACCGAACCCGCCCCAGCTACTTCCAGAACGTGATCCGCCACGGCGACGGCGCAGGACGCGCCTCGCGATCCACGAGCAGGCCATCGCGCGCGGCGGTCGGCAGCCGCGCAACCTCCAGCACATGCTGTCCCTGCGCCAGATCGCGGATCGGGATCATCGCGAGGAAGGCCGGCACCTCGGGCTCCGGGCTGACATGGAAGCTCAAGGGCAACGACAGCGGCTCGCCGTCCAGATGCAAGGCATGCACGCGCGCCGCGCAGTCGAGCACGCGCTGTGCCGCCTCGCTCTCGGAGAGCTCGGCATCGCGCAGGCGCTGCACCGTGGATGCGTCTTGCGCCAGCGCACGGTACGCCGCCTGGCTTTCCTGTGCTGCGGCGCGAAGCGCAGGTTCAACGCCCGGACAGACCGATTCCAGCGCCGCGGGATGCTGCTGCACCTGGTAGGGGATCAGCAGTCGCAGGTAGTCCCCGCGCACCACCATCGACGGGATATGCGGCAGCAGCGCATGCGCCAGCGGGTCGCGCTGGTCGGCGTAATGGGCGGGCTCGACCGTGTGCGCGCCGTCGAGCTGGGCGATGAAGCGCGCCTCGCCGGCAGAGAGCTTGGCGCGATCCCAGAGCAGATCGACCACGGCGATGCCCATCAGCGCGTACAGCAGGGCAAGCAGGGCGAGGGTGCCGCGAACGACGCCGAAGCGGCTGGTGAACACCAGCATCAGCCCAGTGCTCATGCGCGCAAGCGGCATCCACAGCTGCAGGCGCTGCACGGGTGCGACCCAGGCCAGCCAGGCGGCGCCGGGTGCATCGCGCGGTACTCTGCGGTCCAGCCAGTTGGCCAGCAGACTCAAAGCGATCCATACCGAGATCAGACCGATCAGGATCCACTCGAAGTAGCGCCCGTCAAAGGGCAGCGCAAGCAGCCAGGCGAGCAGCGTGAACATCGCCATGGAGAGCAGCGAGAACAGCGTCATAACCACCATCAGGGCCGCCACCGCGAACATCTGGCTGGCGATGTCGTCGCTGCGCTCGATCAGGCGTTTGAGCGTGGGCAACTCGCGACGTGCGACGGCACGGAAACGCGCGCCGTAGCGCAGGCGGCGCCAGCGGATGCCCCCCGGATAGACCGAGCGCAGGCCGATGGCAGCCACCCACAGGCCGCGGGTCATCAGGTGCGCCACCAGGGTGAAGATCAGGGTGTAGGCGATGACCTTGGCGAACATGCCGGCGAGGCTGACGACTTCCTGCAGGTCACCGCCCAGGCGCACATCCCAGAACTGCATCTGCGCGCTGAGCCATCCGGGCACCTGCATGAGCGCGAACACGGTCGCACCCGACAGCAGCAGCTCGACCTCCCAGGTCGGCGCGGTGTCACTGGGCAGCCGGAATGGCGACAGCGCTGCCTTCTCCACCCCGCTTCTGCTGCGCTCCCTGCTTTCCTGCGGATCCGCCATGTCGCCCTCCTGCGCCGAGGCCGCGATGATGCGGCAAGCCTGGCGCAAACACAGCATCGCCCCGGCGGCGCGGAGCGCGGCAGCCCGGGTTCAGCGCCTGCCCTTGGCCCCGTTCGCTGCCGCGGCGGGCTTGGCCACATGCCGGCGAATGAAGTCACGCAGCTTCGGATACACCGTCTCGCGCCAGCGCCGGCCGCTGAAGATGCCGTAATGGCCGGCGCCCGGCACTTCGTAATGCTCACGCATCGCTTCCGGCACGCCGGTGCACAGGCTGTGCGCGGCGCGGGTCTGGCCGATGCCGCTGATGTCGTCGAGCTCGCCCTCGATGGTCATCAGCGCCACGCTCTGGATGTCCTGCGGACGAACGCGCTCGCCGGCCACGTCCCACTCGCCCTTCGGCAGCAGGTGCTGCTGGAACACCACGCGGATGGTGTCGAGGTAGTACTCGGCGGGCATGTCGAGCACCGCGTTGTACTCGTCGTAGAAGCGGCGGTGGCCTTCTGCATCCTCGAGGTCGCCGCGAACCAGATCTTCGTAGAAATCCCAGTGCGAGCTCATGTGCCGGCCGGGGTTCATGGCGATGAAGCCGGCGTGCTGCAGGAAGCCCGGATAGACACGGCGCCCCGCGCCCGGATAGTTCGGCGGCACCGTGTGGATGACCGTGTTCTGGAACCAGCTGTGCGGTTTGTTGACCGCGAGGTCGTTGACCTTGGTCGGCGATTCGCGCGGGTCGATCGGCCCGCCCATCATCGTCAGCGTGCGCGGCAGCACTTCACCGCGACTCGCCATCAGCGAAACCGCCGCCAGCACCGGCACGGTGGGCTGGCAGACCGAGATCACGTGCAGGTTCTTGGCACCGATGTGGCGGATGAACTCCTGCACGTAGGCGATGTAGTCGTCGAGATGGAAGGGCCCCGCCGACAGCGGCACCATGCGCGCGTCGATCCAGTCGGTGATGTAGACCTTGTGGTCCTGCAGCAGGGTCTTGACGGTGTCGCGCAGCAGGGTCGAGTGGTGCCCGGACAGCGGCGCCACCACCAGCACGATCGGGTCGTCCTTGAGGTCGTTGACCACATCCGCATCGTCACTGAAGCGCTTGAAGCGCACCAGCTTGCAGAACGGCTTGGCAAGAACGCAGTACTCGACGATCGGGATCTCGTGCCCGTGCGCCACCACGCTGCGGATGCCGAACTCCGGCTTCTCGTAGTCCTTGCCGAGCCGGTACATCAGCTCGAAGCCGGCGGCCATGCGGTCGGCGCCGGGCAGTTTCGACATCCAGCTGCCGCCGCTGGCATACATGCGGGCGGTGGCCTCGGAATAGGCGACCAGCGGGCTCAGGAGCGAGCGCTGGAACTCGTGCAGGTGGTAGAGCATGGGTGCCTCCTCGTACAACGACAGGCCCGCTCGCGATGCGTCCTGTCAAAGGCCCTCTGCTCGGGGCACGGACGCTGGCGCGGTGTGGTCGACCTCCAGGGTCGAACGGGCGATGGGGTAAAGCATCTGCTGCGATGCAGCAATCATGCCACGCCTGATGCGGCGAGACCCTGTGCAGGCGGTCACGGAAGCACCGGACCTTGGTCCGGGGTGCGACGCCTCAGGCTTCCATGTTCTGCATCGCGGACCAGCGCTGGATATACCGCGCCAGCTCGGCCACACCCACGGTCAGCGCTGCCGGCCCCGGCTGCAGGATCAGCGGCGACTTCACCTCGATCAGGAAGCCGTCGCGCACGGCGGGCACGCTGTCCCAGCCCGGGCGCGCGGCGACCTGTTCGGGGCGGAACTTCTTGCCGCACCAGGAGCCGAACACGATCTGCGGCGCGCGCTCGATGATGGCATCGTCGCTGGCGAGGATGCGGTGCTTGGCCAGCGATTCGACGGCGAGTTCGGGAAAGATGTCGTCGCCGCCGGCGATGCCGACCAGCTCCGAGACCCAGCGGATGCCGCTGATGCGCGGCTCGTCCCATTCCTCGAAGTAGACCCGCGGACGCACGGACAGCCTCGCGGCCGCTTCGGCTGTCGCATCGAGACTCGCGGCGAGCCGATCTGCCAGCGCCTCGGCCTTGGCCGACGCACCGACCAGCGCACCGAGTCGACGGATGTAGTCGAGGATCCCGGCGACGCTGCGATGGTTGGCGATCCACACCTCGACGCCGCGGCGGATCAGCTCGGCGGCGATGTCGGCCTGGATGTCGGAGAAGCCGATCGCGAGATCGGGCTTGAGCGCGAGGATAGCCTCGACCTTGGCCGAGATGAAGGCCGAGATCTTGGGCTTGTCGCGTCGTGCCTCCTTCGGGCGCACGGTGAAGCCGCTGATGCCGACGATGCGGTCCTGCTCGCCGAGCAGGTAGAGAGTCTCGGTGGGTTCCTCGGTGAGGCAGACGATGCGGCGCGGGCCGCGCGGGGCCTGCGCGCTCACGGATACAGCAGGCGCTTGGTCCACTCGCCGTCCACGCGCTCGTAGCGGTGGCGGTCGTGCAGGCGCGCCGGCACGCCGTACCAGAACTCGATCATGTCGGGCACCACGCGGAAGCCCGACCAGTGCGGCGGTCGCCCGACCTCGCGGCCCTCGAACTCGCGTTCGAGATCGGCGATGCGCTGATCCAGCGTGGCGCGACTGTCCAGCGTCTCCGACTGCAGCGAGGCCCAGGCGCCGATCTGGCTGGCGCGCGGGCGCGAGGCGAAGTAGGCGTCGGCCTCGGCTGCGCTGACCGGCTGCACCGCGCCTTCGATCTTGGCCTGCACCTGGTAGCGCAGGGTCTTCCACAGGAACAGCAGGGCCGCCTGCGGATTGGCCTGCAGCTGCTGACCCTTGCGGCTGTTGAAGTTGGTGTAGAAGACGAAGCCGCGCTCGTCGAAGTCCTTCAGCAGAACGGTGCGCGCCGAGGGCCGGCCGTCGGCATCGCAGGTCGCCACCGTCATCGCGGTGGGTTCGGGGTCGCCGACCGACTTCGCTTCGTCCAGCAGGTCGCGGAAGGTGATCAGGGCTTCGGCGTAGAGGTCGCTCATGCGGGGCTCCGGGTGGCGGATCGCTGTGGATGTGTACAAACCGTGGCGGCAGTGTCGAGGCCGCGCGAAATCACGCCCTTGAGTTCGCGCAAACCGCGCGCAGCCAGTACCAACGGGGGAGGCGCGCAGTGTAGCGCCGCAGGCAGGCTGGTCCCTGTCGCCAACTGCTGGACCGCACCGGGTCCGAATCCAAGCGCCGCCCCTGCGCGAGGGCACGCCGGCTGAGTGAGCTCAGACGGGCGGTGCAGTGCTGAATCGGACCGCTGTCTGTTCACTCAAGGAAGATCGCCCGCGTGGATGCCTTCATACAGCGCCTGATCGCAGTGTTCGCGCTTTGCACCTTGTGCTTCGCGGACAGGGCCGCGGCCGGCGAATCCGGGACCCTGCTCACCGACCATCTGCGCTCGCGCCTGGTCGCCTCCACCGATGCAGTCGTGCCCGGGCAGACGCTCAAGCTCGGCCTGCTGCTGGAGCACGACGAGGGCTGGCACACCTACTGGAAGAACCCCGGCGACTCCGGCCTGCCCACGCGCATGGAGTTCGCGCTTCCGGACGGACTCGCCGCCGGCGAAATCGAATGGCCGCTGCCCGAGCGCCAGCCCGCCGGCGGGCTGGTCAACTTCGGCTACAGCCACACCGAGCTGCTGCCGGTCAGCGTCGCGGTGCCGGCGAACGTCGCCGCGGAATCGATAGCGATCACGCTCAAGGCCAGCTGGCTGATCTGCGAGCTGGAGTGCATTCCCGGCAGCGGCGAATACCGGCTTGAGCTGCCGGTCGCGCAGAGCACGCAGCCCAGCGCGCACCTCGCCGCCTTCGAGCGCGCCGCCCAGCGACAGGCACAGCGAGTCGATGTCAAAGCCCGCTACCGCGCCGAGAAGAGCGGCGTAGCGATCGCCATCCCGTTGGACGGCCCTTTGGCGGCCGACTTCGGCGCAGGCGTGCAAGGCTGGACGCTGATGCCGGCGACGCCGCAGGTGCTGGCCAATGCCGATCCGCCGCGCTTTTCGATCGAGGGCAGCGCGCTGCGCGTCGAGGTCGCGCGCTCGGAGTTCTTCGCCGCAGCCCCCGAACGCATCGAACTGCTGCTGAGCAATGGCGAGCGCGGCTACACGGTGTTCGCGCGCCACGAGGCCGCATCCATGCTCGAAGCTGGATCCGCGAGCGCCGCAGGAGCGCGCACAGCCGACAGCCGGGTGGATGGCACGAGTAGCAGCGGCGCGCCGGTCGGCCTCTGGCTCGCCCTGCTGCTGGCCTTCGCCGGCGGCCTGGTGCTGAACCTGATGCCCTGCGTGTTCCCGGTGCTGAGTCTGAAGGCGCTGGGCGCGATCGAATCCGCCCACGATGCCGCGGAAATGCGGCGTCACGGCCTCTGGTACACGCTGGGCGTGCTGGCCAGCGTGCTGCTGGTGGCCGGCATCCTGCTCGCCCTGCGCGCCGGCGGCGAGGCGATCGGCTGGGGTTTCCAGCTGCAGGAGCCGGGCTTCGTCGCTGCGATCGCCCTGCTGCTGTTCGCGATGGGCCTGTCCTTCTCCGGCCTGTACGAATTCGGCGCCGGCATCACCGGTGTCGGCCAGCAGCTGACCGAGGGCGGTGGCCGCCGCGGCGCCTTCTTCACCGGCGTGCTGGCCTGCGTGGTCGCCAGCCCCTGCACCGCGCCCTTCATGGGCACGGCGCTCGGCGCCGCACTGGTGCTACCGGCGCACGAGGCCCTGCTGGTGTTCGCCTTGCTCGCGCTGGGGCTGGCCTTTCCGATGCTGCTGCTCGGCTATGTGCCGGCGCTGGCGCGGCGGCTGCCGCGGCCGGGCGCGTGGATGCAGACCTTCCGTGAGCTGCTGGCGTTTCCGCTGTACCTGACCGTGCTGTGGCTGGCCTGGGTGTTTGGCCGGCAGGCTGGAATGCTGGCGCTGACCGCACTGGGCGCCGGCTTCATCGCCATCGCCTTCGCCCTGTGGCTGCTGCGGCGCGCGCAGGGCCGCGAGCGCGGCGCCCTGCCCCTGAACGCTCTGGCTGTGCTCGCATTGATCTCGGCGCTGGCGCTTCCTCTGCTCGCGCCGCGCGACAGCGGCCCGACGGGCACGGCCGCAACCGACGCCCTGCACGAGCCCTGGACGCCCGCGCGCTTCGCGGCACTCCGCAGCGAAGGCCGGCCGGTGCTGGTAAACATGACCGCCGACTGGTGCATCACCTGTCTCGCCAACGAACGCGTGGCCCTGTCCTCGGCCGAGTTCGCGGAGGCGCTGCAGGCGCGCGGCGTGGTCTACCTCAAGGGCGACTGGACCCGTCAGGACGCCGACATCACGGCCTATCTCGAATCCTTCGGCCGCAGCGGCGTGCCGCTGTATGTGCTGTATCCCGCGCAGGGCGAGCCAATCGTCCTGCCGCAACTTCTGACGCCCGCGCTGGTGCGCGAGGCGCTCGAAGCCCTGCCGCCGGCGCGCGCCGACGGCTGAATGTCCCCACCCGAGCAATGCAGCAGGAGACCCGCATGAACCGCATCGCCCTGTCCCGCCTCGCCTTCGCCAGCCTCGCCGCCTTCGGCCTTGCCGTCGGCAGCGCCTCGGCCGCGCCCGAGATCGGCGCCGCCGCGCCGTCCTTCACCCTGACCGACGCCGACGGCAAGACCCACTCGCTGGAAGACTTCCGCGGCAAGACCGTGGTGCTGGAGTGGACCAACCACGACTGCCCCTTCGTCAAGAAGCACTACAACGGCGAGAACATGCAGAAGCAGCAGCGCGAGGCCGCCGAGAGCGGCGTTGTCTGGCTGACGCTCAACTCTTCCGCCCCCGGCAAGCAGGGCCACGTCAGCGCCGAGCAGGCCAAGCAGATCGCCGCCGGCTGGAACGCCGCCAACGCCGCCTACCTGTTCGACACCGATGGCACCGTCGGCCGCGCCTACGCCGCCAAGACGACACCGCACATGTACGTGATCGATGGCGAGGGCGTGCTGCGCTACAACGGCGCGATCGACAGCATCCCCAGCGCCGATGTCGCCGACATCCCCAAGGCCACCCAGTACGTGTCGACCGGCCTGTCCGAGCTTGGCGCCGGCGGCAGCATCAGCACCAGCGTCACCCAGCCCTACGGCTGCAGCATCAAGTACGCCGACTCCTGACCTCCCATGCCTGGGAGGCCGCACTCGGCCTTCCAGGCTGGCGGAGCCGCGCCAGCGGCACCCGTGTCGAAGAACCGAAGCCAATGCGCGGCGCAGCACTTGCACGACTTTGGGCGAAGTCGCCGATTCCGTCAGCCCGCGTTGGCAACGCGAGGTCTAGACTCCGCCGCAACCCCAATCGATGACCTGCACGCATGGCCTTCCGCACTCCGACTCCCGAGCAGATCCGCAGCGGCAAGCTGGGGCGCCTGTTCGGGCCGCGACTGGCGGACCGAAGGCTGTGGACTCGACGCCGCCGCAGCGTGGCGCTGGGCATGGCGGTGGGCGTGTTCTTCGGCTTCCTGATCCCGCTCGGCCAGTTCCTGTTCGCCGGCGCACTCGCGATCGTGTTGCGCGCAAACGTGCCGACGGCTCTGGCAAGCACCCTGGTGACCAACCCTTTCACCTTCGGCCCGGTGTATTACGCGGCCTACCTGGTCGGTAGCTGGCTGCTCGGCAGCGCACCGAGTGAGGCCGAGGCGCAGGGCGCGCTGGCGGCCGCCGAGGCAGCGAGCAGCGGCTCGACGTGGATCGGCGGGGTGGGCGCGCCGCTGCTGACGGGTCTGGTGCTGTTCGCCTGCGCAGGCAGCGTCGTGGCCTATTTCAGCGTGCGCTGGCTGTGGCTGCTGGGTGTGCTGCGCAAGCGACGTCGACTGCGCCATGCGCGCGCTGCACGCGCCATCGAAGCCACATAAGCGGGAGGGTCCGCGATCCAGCGCTCGAACATCGTCGCTGCGCGCAGCCTTCCTGCATCCTCGATCATCGCGGCTCTGCGCCGCCGAAACGAACAGGGCCGCCCGGCTCTACCCGTGACGGCCCTGAAACGCTTGTATCTGGCGGAGAGGGAGGGATTCGAACCCTCGATACGCCGGAGGCGTATACCGGATTTCGAGTCCGGCGCATTCGACCACTCTGCCACCTCTCCAGATGGTCTTGCTCGTCGACACTGCCGCCGCCGCGAGGTCGCGCATCATACGGACACCACCCGGATCACACAAGCCCGCTCCACTCGGAAAGGTGGCGATGCACGGCCCAAGCGGCACGGCAGCCTCAGACGCGCCTGACGGGCATCGGCATCTTTCTCCGTATACGATTGCAAGCACTTCTCTGGATGTCCGCGCCCATGCCGGCCATCACCACATGCCATACCGGGTCTGCACGCATGATCGAATTCGGACTGCTGAGTCACGTCGGGCTGCGTCGCGAACACAACGAAGACACCTTCTACGGCGACAGCGAGCTGGGCCTGTGGCTGGTGGCCGACGGCATGGGCGGCCATGAGTTCGGCGAGGTCGCCAGCGCCATGGCGCGCGATGCGATCGTGCGCGAGGTGCGATCAGGCGCCAATCTGAGCACCGCCATCCAGCGCGCGGACGAGGAACTGATCGACCACAGCCGCCAGCGCAGCGACGCCCTGCCGATGGGCACCACCGTTGCCGCCGTGCGCGTGCAGCGGGACCGCTTCGAGGTGGCCTGGGTCGGCGACAGCCGCGCCTACCTGTGGAACGGTCGCCTGCAGCAGCTGTCGCAGGACCACAGCTATGTCCAGGAGCTGATCGAACAGGGCGCGATCACCGCCGAGCAGGCGCGCAGCCACCCGCACCGGAACGTGGTGACACAGGCCTTGGGCGTGACCGACCCCGACAACCTGCGTGTCGAAACCATCAGCGGAGAGCTCAAGCCCGGCATGCAGCTCCTGCTGTGCAGTGACGGTCTCACCGAGGAAGTCGATGACAGCGAAATCGAGCGCACGCTCTCGCGCAGCGACCTGAGCGCACAGGAATGCGTCGACCAGCTGATCGTCGCCGCCCTCGATGGCGGCGGCTCGGACAACGTCACTGTGGTGCTCGTGCGGCGCCACTGAGGGCATCCGCGACGCGCCACCTCCGTCTGCCGTCGCGAACGGGTGCTCTGGCTTTGCGAGAGCCACGGGTTCCCCTACAAGCGGTCTGCGATCCTTTGCGCCTGGGGGTAATGCGCATCGGGTGCGCAAGGTGAGCCGGTGATCCTCGGGCACAGGACGCGCGGCGGATCCGGCGGCGCGGACGCAGCTCGGCGCAGGCGATCACTCCAGCAGCAAATCCTCGAAAAACGCGCCAATCGGCAGCTGCGGATGGCGGATCTGGATCTCCAGCACCCACAGCCCGGGAGACGGCACGAACTCGGCTGCGGCCAGCTTGCCGGCCTTGTGCACCGCATGCGGGAAGTCGCCGAGACGATGACCCGGCGCGCCCAGGTTCAGCACGTAGCCGCGCGCGCGCGTCGCCTCCTCGGCAAAGGCATAGAGCTCGCGGCCGCTGCACCCCGTCCGCCAGCGTGCTGCGACCTCGCGGAAGATCTCGCGCGCGGCCGCCGCAATGGCGTGGTGTTCAGGCGCATCGCCGAGGACGTAGGTGTCGCCGTAGTCACCTTCATGGCCGTCCCAGACCGGGCCGATGTCGATGAAGAACAGATCGCTGTCGCCCAGCACGACCTCCGGATCCGACGACTCCTTGTACAGCTTCAGCGTATTTGCGCCGAAGCGGATGTGGGTCGGATGCCAGATCCGCTCGAAGCCGAGTTCGGCGAACACCTGTGCTGCGACCGCGTTGGCCTGCTCCTCGCGCATGCCCGGGCGCAGCGCTTCTGCAATCCTCCGGGTGGCCTCGATCGACTTTGCACGCGCGGCCAGCAGCGCCCCGGCGTCAAAGCCCGGGCCCACACCTTCTCCTGCATGCGGCCCCGGGGCCTGCAGATGGATACCCATCACTTCACCTCGCCGCCGCGGCGGCATGAACGTCCAGGCCAGGCACCTTGGCGGGGCGCGGCGGGGCCGTCAAGGCGGATTGACGAACCCAAGCTGGTATCCTCGCCACCGATGAGACCATCCTTTTCGCCGCCAGGCAGCGTGCGCGCATGAGCACGCCAGTCCCAGCGCGCTCCATGCCGGAACGCTTCCGTGGTTTCCTGCCCGTGGTTGTCGATGTCGAGACCGGCGGCTTCGACGCCGAGCGCCATGCCCTGCTTGAGATCGCCGCCTCGCCGATCGAGATGGACGCTGAGGGTCGGGTCTTTCCGGGCCCCGTGGTCTCGACCCATGTGATTCCCTTCGCGGGTGCGGAGATCGACCCCAAGGCGCTGGAGATCACCGGCATCGATGTCGACCACCCCTTGCGCGGCGCGATCAACGAACGCGCAGCGCTGGACCACCTGTTCGCACCGATCCGCCAGGCCATCAAGCGCTACGGCTGTCAGCGCGCAATCCTGGTCGGTCACAACGCGGCCTTCGATCTCGGCTTCCTCAACGCGGCGGTCCGGCGCACCTCGCACAAGCGCAATCCGTTCCATCCGTTCAGCTGCTTCGACACCGCCACCTTGGCCGGACTGGCGTTCGGACAGACGGTGCTGAGCCGCGCCGTACAGGCGGCGGGCATCGCCTGGAACAGTGCCGAAGCGCACTCCGCGGTCTACGACACGGAACGCACCGCCGAGCTGTTCTGCGCCATCGTCAACCGTTGGCGCGCACTGTCCAGCCTTGACGTGGCCGGTGTCGACGATTCGCTGCTGGTGGCGGATGAGGGCTGAGCGCGCCGGGGGCCTGCTGTGCCCGGCCGTCCGGTTCGACCAGTGTCAGGCAAAAAAAGAGGGCTCCATTTGCATGGAGCCCTGCGAGATCAAGCCCTGTTAACTTGAGTACTCAGGAGTGCGCCGCCAGAGGCGGCAAAAACTAGAACGCGACTGACCAGTTCAACTCCACTTCCACCTGCGATCCTTCGCGATAGCGGTTGCGGAAAGGATTGGGACCCAGGATGTACTGGGCCGGCGCATAGCTCGCGCCGATGCTCAGATTCGATGCGCTGCCCAGCTGCCGCTGGTAGCCGATGGAATAGTGGTTGCCGGCGTAAAGATCGCTCAAGGCGAGTTCGAACAGTGCCGACGTAGGGGAGGGTTGCTGCCGGGTGCTGACCCGAACGTCCCACTGACCCCCTGCCCCGTCGGAGAGTTCCGCGCCTGCGCTGTAGACATTCAGGTCGCGCCACGCGAAGACCGGCGCCGAGCCGTCGCCGAGCAGGGCCAGCAGCTGGGTCGGCAGGGCATAGGTCGTGAACGCGGCGACGTCGCTGTAGAACACCCGCTCGGCGCCGAGCGAGAGGGTCAGCCCCGCGGCCGGACTGAGGCCGAAGGAGACGCCGGTTCGCGCCGGCATGTCGAAGTCACCCGGCTCGCTGAACAGGCCCCGATAGGTCTTGAACGCGTCCATGTCGACGCGCGACTGCGCGCTCAGGCCAAACAGCAGACGCTCACCGATCGCAGTGTCGAAACCCAGCTGCACGCCCTGGCCGTAGGACTGCTCCACGGCACCCGAAGTGCCAGCGCGCAAACCCATCTGCGGCAGCCAGTGCGAGGAGGCGACCGCCTCGCCGAAGCCGGGCGTGGCGAAACGCTGGCTGGCGATGGTCAGGCCGAAGCGTACCGATGACGCCGCACCAAGGCGCGCCTCAAGCTGCGGCGCGAAGGTGGAGGCGCTGAAACGCGAAGCATCGACTGCGAGGCGGCCCAGCGGTGAATCGGACTCAAAGCCGATGCGCGGCGAAGGCAGAGCCTGCAGCATGGGCGAGGGGGTGAACGTGGCCTGCACGCTGAGCGAGAGGCGGCTCATCGCACCGCGCAGCGCCTGCCCCTCCGAGGCGGCCTCGGGTCGCGCAGGCAGCGCGTCAGTGAGACCCAGCGGACGGGCAAGGCCGCCCTGCAGGCTCTGTCGGGCATACTCGCGCCAGCCCGAGGCCTCGTCGGGAAGCTCAAGCGCGAGCGCGCTTGCCGAGACAAGCAAGAAAGGCGCAGCAAGCATCGAAGCCGTCAGCGGACGAACCCTTGCATGACGTGTTTCAAGGCAGCGATACACCGTGCATTTCCCCTGGAAAACCGCACTTCCCGTGCGCGGCCGGCGCAGTATGGACAAAACGCAACAGCCGCACAAGCACCTGCAGCGCAAGCGCAACACCCGAAGCACCGCAGGATCCGGCCGCTGCGCCGACTGCGGGCAAGACGCACGCGAACCTCATCCGTCGAGACACATCCAAAATGTCGCATATCCACAACACCGCAGCGTCCCGCGCGGTCTCCGTGCTCAGCATCGCCGGCTCCGACTCCGGCGGCGGTGCCGGCATCCAGGCCGACCTCAAGACCTTCTCGGCGCTTGGCATCCACGGGCTCACCGCCATCGCAGCGCTGACCGCGCAGACGAGCCGCGGCGTACACGCCGTTCACCTGCCGCCGGTCGACTTCCTGCATGAGCAGATCCTCTGCCTGCTCGAGGACTTTGACGTCCGCGCAGTCAAGATCGGGATGCTCGCCGATGCCGCGCGCATCCGCTGCGTATCGGAAGCCTTGGCCCTGCATCCGGCGATTCCGGTCGTGCTGGATCCAGTGATGGTGGCCAGCTCAGGCGCGCGCCTGCTCGCCGAGGATGCCATCGAGGCCATGCGCGACGAGCTTCTGCCCCGCGCCCGCGTACTCACGCCGAACCTGCCCGAAGCTGAAGTCCTCGTTGGCAGGGCTTTGCCGGACCCGATGGCCATCGCCGCTGCCGCCGCCGATCTGCTGGCGCTCGGGCCCTCCTGGGTGTTGATGAAAGGCGGCCACCTGAACGAGGGCGCGCAGGTATGCGATCGCCTGTACGGCGGCGCGGGCATGCGGGTCTGGACCCAGCCCCGACTCGACCTGCAGCCGCACGGCACCGGCTGCACCCTGTCCTCGGCCATCGCCGCCCTGCTGGCCCGCGGCATCGACATCCCGCAGGCGGTCGAAGGGGCAGTGGACTATGTCCGCAAGGCGCTGTCCGGTGCGTATCGCCCGGGCCTCGGCGCGCTTTCCGTGCTCGACCATCAGGGCGCGGGCGAGCCACGAAGCCGCGAACCCGAAAACCGCGGCCCGGGGCTGGACCAATCCGGTCGCTGATCCAGGATCGATCACAGCCCGGGGCCGATCGGTCCATGTAGTCTTCGTCGACCCCACCTGATTGACAGCCCGTGAGCGGACCCGATGAGCCATCGTTGCAAACCAAGCACCTGCGTTGTCCTGCTGGTCATCCTGACCACCTTGGGAACAGATGCGGCAGCCTCGGCCAGCAAGGCGGAGCCCGAGTTCCATCCGATCTGGGTCCCTCCCGGCAAGTCCGCAGGGGATCAGAAGCCACGCGTCGAAGTCCGCGCCGAAACTCCGGTCGTGCTCGAGCTGCGCGGCCATCGCCACGCCGATGGCAGCATGCACTTCCAGTGTGATCACCTGCCACGGCGTGCTGCCAATCGCGGCAGCGCGGAGGAGCAACCATGAGCTCGCGGCTCGGAGCCGTGGTCGCGATGGGATTGGCTGGTCTGCTGTCGGCCCCCGCAGGTGCGCAGTCGACGACCATCCAGCTGACACCCGGCCAGGCGCAGCAGATCACTCTGCCCGCTGGACAGATCACCACCTCCTGGGTCGTTGACGTCCCCGCTGGCATCACCCATATGCGGCTGGAGTTGGTCGCCACCAACCCCAGCCACGACGTCGACCTGCTCCTGCGCAAGCACACGCCGTTCGAACTGCGCACCGAGGCCAACCTGGGCGTTGACGTCAACCAGCTGTTCGATCAGGCGCACTACCGCTCGGCCGGAGAGCTGGGCGACGAATTCCTGGTGATCGACGCCGCCAACGCCATCCCCCTGAGCGAAGGTCGCTGGTACCTCGGCCTGATCAACTTCGCCAGCGTCGCCGCCGACGCGCGGCTGTCCGTGAGCCTTGCCGCGCAGGCACCGGTCGCAGATATCCAGTTCGTGTTCGACAGTGCAGGCAGCAGCCAACGTCCCTGCGACACCAGCGGCTGGAACAGCAGCGAGCCGCGCACGCCCGAGCGCGGCAACCCGGGCACGACCCTCGGTGAACAGCGGCGCTTCGCGGCACAGGAAGCAGCGCGCCTGTTGACCCAGCAGCTGCGGCCGCGCGTGCCGGTGCGGGTCGAGGCCTGCTGGAACGATCTGGGCGACGCCAGCGGCACCCGCTTCACCCTGGCCCAGGCCGGCCCGCAGAACCTGTTCGTCAACGACATCGGCTTCGGTTCCTTCCTGCCCGGCTTCGAGCGCGGCTACACCTGGTACGCCTCGGCCGCTGCCGCGCAGCAGCTGGGAACCACCAGCTGCCGCTTCAGCGGAGGCAGCTGCGCGACGGCATTCGACCTGCGCGCAACCTTCAACAACCGTCTGGACCAGGTGGGTGCAGCGTCCTTCGACTATGGGCTGAGCGCAGGAGGATCGGGCAGCAGCTTCATTTCGGTGGCGATGCACGAGACCCTCCATGGCCTCGGCATTTTCGGCCTGTTGAATCTGGAGGAAGACGAGGACGGGCCGGTCGGGAGCAAGCCGCGACTGGGCAATGGCCTGCCGATCTGGGACGACATCTTCGGCGCTCGCTCGGTGGCCATCGACGCCGATGGCAGGGGGTATCGGGAACTGCTCCGCATCTCCGACGCTGAACGCGCGGCAGCCTTGACCTCGACGTCGGGACTGCGCTTCGCCGGGCCGTCGGCGATCGCGGCCGCGCCTACGCTCAACTTCGCACCACCCGACAGCTTCATCCGCCTGCATGCGCCGACCAGCATCGCGCCAGGCTCGACGTATTCGCACATCGCCAGCCAGTCCAGCTATGGCGTGCAGCTGATGTATCCGACGATCGGCGCGGCAGCGCCGCGCGAGCTCGGTATCGCTGGCGGCATGCTGCGGGATCTTGGCTGGCGAACCGCCGCGCATCCGGGCCGCGCGTTCGCTCCCGCGCCGAGCTACCAGTTCTACGACCCCAGCCGCAGTGGTCACGGCATCGACTTCCGCCTGATATCGCCGGCGATCAGCAACCGTCCCGCCGAGTACTTCCTGGGTTTCTACACCTTCGATGCGAATGGCGACCCGGAGTGGTACATCGCCACCGGGCCGGTCGTCGACGGGGTCTTCATTCCGCGCCGCAACCAGTTCGGCGACTCGCTGCTGCGCCAGACCTACCTCGGCCCCAACAACTCGGTCTCGGACAGCAGTGCCGGCTACACCGGCAGCGTGCGCATCGACTTCAACGACGCGCGCGTGCACCCCGCCTGCCACGATGGCCACCCCTCGCGTCGCCTCGATGGGCCGCTCGCGGTGATGACGGTACGCATCAACCAGGAGCGCTTCCAGTGGTGCATGCAGCCGGTGGTGATGCCCACGCGGGTGCAGCGCGACTTCAGCAGCATCTGGTACTCGCTGGGCGACAGCGGCTGGGGTCTGGCTCTGCAGAGCTTTGACGGCGGGGGCGCGGGCGGGACGCAGGCCGACGGACTGTTCTCGATCCTGTTCTACGCCGACTCGACCGGCAAGCCGCGCTGGGCGATCGGACAGGTAACGGATTTCGTGCCGGGCCAGGCACAGCCGCTTCGGCAGGTGCGCGGCTACTGCCGCAGCTGCCCTGCGACCAACGGCATTGAGCTCTCCGAGCCGATCGGCAGCATGAGCCTCGACCTGTTGCAGGGCGGTGCAGGCGCGCAGGGCAATCGGATCAGCTTCGACCTGACCTATCCTGGCACCGAGGGCGGGCGCTTCCAGCGCAGCGCGGCCAACCTGTTCCCGAACAGCGACCCGACCCTCGGCGGCAACTGAGCGCCGAAGCAATGCCGCCTGCGCAAGCGTGCGCAGGCGGCCCAAAGAAGAAGGGGCGACGTGCCCGGCACGTCGCCCCTTCTGTCTGCAGGGCGTGGGGCTGACCGGTCGCCGATCAGGCGGCAACCCGCTCCGCGATCGCCCGCGCGAAATCCATGGTGTTGCCGCTGCCGCCGAGATCGGGCGTGACGCGATCGCGCGCCTCCAGCGTCGCCACGATCGCCGCGCGCAGCCGCTTGGCCTCGGGCTCCATGCCTAGATGGCCGAGCATCTGTGCGGCACCCAGCAGCAGGGCGCAGGGATTGGCGATGCCCTGGCCGGCGATATCCGGCGCCGAGCCGTGCACGGCCTCGAAGATCGCTGCCTTCTCGCCGATGTTCGCGCCCGGCGCGAGCCCCAGCCCACCGACAAGCCCCGCACAGAGGTCAGAGACGATGTCGCCGAACAGGTTGGTGGTGCAGATGATGTCGAACTGCTCCGGGCGCATCACCAGCTGCATGCAGGTGTTGTCAACGATCATCTCGTTGCACTCGATGTCCGGGTACAGCTTGGCCACTTCACGGGCGATCTTCAGGAACAGGCCCGAGGTGCTCTTCAGGATGTTCGCCTTGTGCACGATGGTGACCTTGCGGCGGCCCGCGCTGCGGGCCAGCTCGAACGCATAGCGGACGATGCGCTCCGAGCCCTTGCGGGTGATCTTCTGGGTCAGGGTGGCGACATCGCCATCCGGCGACACCGTCTGGCCTTCGCCGATGTAGGCGCCTTCGGTGTTCTCGCGGACGGTGATGATGTCGATGCCGCTGTAGCGCGCCTTGGTGTTCGGAAACGAGATCGCCGGGCGCACATTGGCGTAGAGGTCGAAGCGCTTGCGCAGCTCGACGTTGATCGAGGAGAAGCCCTCGCCCACCGGCGTGGTCAGCGGACTCTTGAGCGCCACGCCGAGGCGACCGATGGCCTCCAGCGTTGCTGCGGGCAGCAGCTCGCCGTGCTTCTCCAGAGCTACCATGCCGGCGTCGACGAATTCGTACTTCAGGCCGAGCTGCATCGAATCCAGCACATGCAGGGTGGCGTCCATGATCTCGGGGCCGATGCCGTCGCCGCGGATCACCGCGATTGTGGTGCTCATAAATAAGGTCCGTTTGCTGGTCTGGAGTCGAGGGCGAGGCGCGTCGCGCCGTTGGGGCGCGCGGCCGTCGAGGCCCGGTGTGATGGCGAGTACCGCGAGCCGCCGATCAGCCGGTGACGTCGTTCCGGCCTGGCCCGCCACCTTAGCGGCCGCCCGGTTGACCCGCCATTATCCGAAAGACGCAATGCCTGCGTAACCCTCCGCTGGTCATGGGGTTCAGCCGCGAGGCGGCCGCGGCGCCAAGGACGCGACAGCACGAGAGCGGAGGGCGGAAGCCGCAGTCGGCTGGTAGAGTAGCCGCCCTCCCTGTACGCCCATGCCCCTCGATGCCTCGTTCCTGGCTCCCGATACTGTTTCTGATGCTTGTCCCGGCGCTTGGCCATGCCGCTGGCGCCCGCATCACGGTCGAGCAGGCGGCAGTGCGCGTCGGCGAAACGTTTGCAGTACGAATCGAGGATTCCTGGCCGAACGCCTGCGTTCCGGAGCTGGAAGCCGTCGAAGTGGATGGCCAGCAGATCTGGATCATCGCCCGCGACACCAGTGAAGCGCGGTTCTGCGGCCATGCCGCCAGCGACTACAGCCTCGACACCGGCCACCTCGGCGCCGCCAGGCTCGGGGCCGCTGGCGTGCAGCAGATCCACTACGTCGTCCGCTCCAGTGCCGGCCTGCGCCTGCGTGGCTTCGAGCTTGCGGCGATGGCGGGCGCCGATGACCCTGCGCCTGCGCTGGAGAGCGGCTACTGGTGGGCGGACCCTGGGCTTCCCAACGAGTTCGCCGGCCGCGGCATCGGCATCAATATCGAGCGGCAAGGCGGCATTCTCAGCGCGGTGCTCTATGGCTACGACGAGGCCGGGGATCCCGACTGGAGCCTGGGCTCGGGCAGCGTCGGCGCACAGTTCAGCCGGCTTGGCCTGAGCCGACTGTCTGAAGGCGCAGGCCCGCATGCACGCTACCGCGAACCGCGCGAACTGCAGAGCCTGGGCGCGATGCTGGTGCAGCCGCTGTCGCCCTCGCGGGCGCGGCTGTGGCTCGCCTACCTTGAGCCCACCACCGGCGACCTGAGCCTGCGCGAGATCGAAATCGTGCGCTTCGGCTTTGCGCCCTCGCCCGCCAGCGCCTGGGCAGGGGAGTGGCTGCTCGCTCCAGCCGCGAACGACGAGGGCGAAGTCGAAGCGCGCCAGTTCGCCTTCGTGGCGCTGCAGGGCGGACGCGGCGAGTTCACTCTGCTCGACGCCTCGGGCGAGATCGCCCTGACCTGCGCCATGGGCGGCGCCCGCAGCGATCGCATCCCCGAGCTGTGCAGTCTGCGGCTGCTGCGGGGCGAGACCCTCACGGAGTACAGCTTCGACCGGATCGGCCTGCGCCGCATGGAAGGCGTGGACGCCGAAGGCCGCCCGGTACGGATGCTGCTGCTGGGTGCAGACTGAAGCCAGCGGCAAAGCGAAGAGAGAGGGCGTGCCCAGACCTGGGCATGAACTGGCCCGAGCGCGGAACGCTCATCGCGCTGCCCTGCACCGCATTCCGGCCTTTCTTGCCGAGAGCGGCCCCTGACGGCTCCGTCGAGCGGCCCCTGCGCAGGCTCAGGGGCCCGGATCTTCCAGTTCGAGCTCGCTGCCAATGCGCGCCAGCACACTGCGCACGATCGCGTTGGGGAAACCGCGCCGCAGCAGGAAGTCCGCCAGCCGGCGCTGCTCGCGCGGATCCTTCGGATCGGCCCCTCGCAAGCGCCTCTGCGCGAGCTCAAGGGCCCGGCTGACCCAGTCCTGATCGCTCTCGGCCCGTTCGATTGCCTCCGCGGCCAGCCCCTCGGCCAGGCCATGCTGGGCGAGCTCCGCGCGCAGCTGCAACGGCCCGCGACCGCGGTTGGCCCGCGAGCGCGCCAGCGCTTCGGCGAAACGCGCGTCGTCCTGCAGGCCATTGCCCTGCAGGCGCTGCAGGGTGGCATCCACCTCGGCGGGCTCGAAGCCACGCTCGATCAGCTTGCGACGCAGCTCCAAGGCGGAATGCTCGCGTCGCGACAGCAAGGCCACCGCACGCGCGAGCACGCTGCTGCGGCGCGTGCGACGGCCAGGCTCGCCGGCATCAGCCATCCGAGCTGTCGTCTCCGGGCACGGCCACCGTCGGCACGAACAGCTCGCGCAGCTTGCCCTCAAGCTCGGCGGCGGCGGCCGGGTTGTCCTTCAGCCACTGGCGGGCGTTCTCCTTGCCCTGGCCGATGCGCTCGCTGCCATAGCCGTACCAGGCGCCGGACTTTTCGACCAGCTTGGCCTCGACGCCCATGTCGATCAGCTCGCCCTCGCGGCTGATGCCTTCGCCGTACAGGATCTCGGTGACGATCTGCTTGAACGGCGGCGCCATCTTGTTCTTGACGACCTTGATCTTGGTCTGGTTGCCGATGATCTCGTCGCCCTTCTTGACCGCGCCGATGCGGCGGATGTCCAGGCGCACCGAGGCGTAGAACTTGAGCGCATTGCCGCCGGTGGTGGTTTCCGGGCTCTGGCCCGGCATCATCACGCCGATCTTCATGCGCAGCTGGTTGATGAAGATGACCAGGCAGTTGCTGCGCTTGATGTTGCCGGTGAGCTTGCGCAGGGCCTGGCTCATCAGGCGCGCCTGCAGGCCGGGCAGCTGGTCGCCCATGTCGCCTTCGATTTCGGCCTTGGGCGTCAGTGCGGCGACCGAGTCGATCACCACCATGTCGACGGCGTTCGAGCGCACCAGCATGTCGGCGATTTCCAGCGCCTGCTCGCCGGTGTCGGGCTGGCTGACCAGCAGGTCGTCGACGTTCACGCCCAGCTTCACGGCATAGGTGGGGTCGAGCGCGTGCTCGGCGTCGACGAAGGCGGCGGTACCGCCCTGCTTCTGGCACTGCGCGATGGCCTGCAGGGTGAGCGTGGTCTTGCCCGAGGACTCGGGCCCATAGATCTCGACCACGCGGCCCTTGGGCAGGCCGCCAATGCCCAGCGCGATGTCGAGCATCAGCGAGCCGGTGCCGATGACTTCAGCCTTTTCGATGGCCTGGTCGCCCATCCGCATCACGGCGCCCTTGCCGAACTGCTTCTCGATCTGGGACAGGGCTGCGGAGAGGGCGCGCTTCTTGTTGTCGTCCATGGCGGATCCTTGACGGCGTCGTCGTTGAAAGTGCGGGGAGGCTGCGGAAGCGCGTTCTCAGGGACTGAGACCGCCGCCGCGAGGCAGGATCCAAAGTATCCCACAGCCCCGGGTGAGGGCCTCGGTGAAAGGCTTACCCCGGGGTCGGAATAGTGAGGATTCCGCGCAGGGCAACCGCCACGGTCTGCCGTCGGATGGCTTCGCGATCGCCCTCGAAGTGGTGCAGCTCCGCGTGCGGATAGCCACCGCGGCGTTTCCAGGCCAGCCACACCGTGCCGACCGGCTTGTCCTCGGTGCCGCCGCTGGGCCCTGCGATGCCGGTCACCGCCACCGACACCGTGGCCCCGGCGTGGGTCAGCGCACCGGAGACCATCTCCAGCACCGTCTCGCGGCTGACCGCGCCGTGCTCCAGCAGGGTGTCCGGGCGCACGCCGAGCAGGCCCTGCTTGGCCTCGTAGCTGTAGGCGGCGATGCCGCACTCGAACCAGGCCGAGCAACCGGGCACATCGGTGACCATCTTGGCGATCCAGCCGCCAGTGCAGCTCTCGGCAGTGACCAGCGACAGACGCTCGGCCTGCAGGCGCGCGCCGACCTCGACGGCGAGTTGGAGCAGTTCGGGATCCGAGGGAACAGGCATGCAGGAAGCCGCGTTGGAACAAGGGCCGGACAGCATGGACAGCCCCCGCGCCACAGGCAAGTCGGCGAGCTCAGGCGACGGCTGCCCGCGCGAGTTCGGCTGGCGCTCCGGCCTTCAGCCCGGCCTCGCGCCGTTCCGAGTAGCGATCAACCAGCTGCGCCGCATGCGGGCGCAGCAGCACGGTGAAGCGCACCAGTTCCTCCATGACATCGACGATGCGCTCGTAGTAGGCCGAGGGCTTCATCCGCCCCTGCTCGTCGAACTCCTGCCAGGCTTTTGCCACGCTGGACTGGTTGGGGATGGTGAACATGCGCATCCAGCGCCCCAGCAGGCGCAGCGTATTCACCGCGTTGAAAGACTGCGAGCCCCCCGAGACCTGCATCACCGCCAGCGTGCGGCCCTGGGTGGGGCGCACCGCCCCCATCGACAGCGGCAGATGGTCGATCTGGTTCTTCATCACCGCGGTGATCGCCCCATGCCGCTCCGGGCTGCACCACACCTGCCCTTCGGACCACAGCGACAGCTCGCGCAGCTCGCGCACGGCAGGATGGTCGTCGCCCCGGATCTGGTCCGGCAGCGGCAGGGTGGAGGGGTCGAAGATGCGCGTCTCGGCGCCGAAATGGCGCAGCAGGCGCGCAGCTTCTTCCACCGCCAAGCGTGAGAACGAACGCTCACGCAGCGAGCCGTACAGCAGCAGGATGCGCGGCGGCGGCGCATCGCCAAGCCCCTCGGCAGGCCGCGAAAGCACGAAGCGCGGATCCAGCGCGGGCAGGTGGTCGGGATCGGGGAGTTCACGCAGGGGCATGAGGGGTTTCCTTGGGTTGGCAGGGTGAGGGGAAGTCGCCAGAGTCGTGCGGACGCGCAGGGCCGCCCGCGTGGCAGCCGATTTCGGCCTCGACACAGCACTCGCCGGCGGTCGCGTCCAGGATTTCGCCCAAGGCCGCGGCGTGGGCCCGGTAGCGCAGGCCTTCCGGCGCCGCCACACCTTCGATGAGGCCGGCACGCAGCAGGGCCTTCAGGTGGAACGACAGGGCGGTGCCACCGATGCCTAGCTCGACCATCAGGGTCGATGCCGACAGGCCATCGCTGCCGCGTCGAAGCAGTCGGCGGTACAGGGCCAGCCGGGTGGGTCGCGCCAGCGCGGCAAGTCGGCGAAGGGTGAGGTCAGGCTGCATTATTCGATATTTCCGGAAATTTGGAATTAATGCAAGCGACCCCCGTCTGCATGACCGGCATTCGCTGTGCGGCCTACAATTGGAGGCTTCGCACACGCCGTGATGTCCAATCGGCGCTGCCCACCGCCGCGCCGATCGCGCGCATCGCCCCACTCGCAGGACCCGCTCCCATGGCCGGCAAGCTCTTCGTCAAGACCCACGGCTGCCAGATGAACGAGTACGACTCGGACAAGATGGCCGCCGTGCTGGCCGAATCGCACGGCCTCGAACTCACCGAGAACGAGGACGAGGCCGACGTCATCCTGGTCAACACCTGCTCGATCCGCGAGAAGGCGCAGGAGAAGGTGTTCAGCCAGCTCGGCCGCTGGAAGCAGCTCAAGAAAAAGAACGACAAGGTCATCATCGGTGTCGGCGGCTGCGTTGCCAGCCAGGAAGGCGAAGCCATCTTGAAGCGCGCGCCCTACGTCGACCTGGTGTTCGGCCCGCAGACCCTGCACCGCCTGCCCGAGATGATCGAAGCCAAGCGCGAATCGGGCCGGCCGCAGGTCGACATCAGCTTCCCCGAGATCGAGAAGTTCGACCGCCTGCCCGAGCCGCGCGCCGAAGGCCCCACCGCCTTCGTCTCGATCATGGAGGGCTGCAGCAAGTACTGCACCTTCTGCGTGGTGCCCTACACCCGCGGCGAGGAAGTGAGCCGCCCCTTCGAGGACGTGCTGGTCGAGGTCGCCCAGCTCGCCGAGCAGGGCGTCAAGGAAGTGAATCTGCTGGGCCAGAACGTCAATGCCTACCGCGGCGCGCTGGACCGCAACGATCCGGAGGCCGGCACTGCTGATCTTGCCGATCTGATCCGCGCGATTGCCGAGATCCCTGGCATCGGCCGCATCCGCTACACCACCTCGCACCCGGTCGAGTTCAGCGACAGCCTGATCGAAGCGCATCGCGATGTGCCGCAGCTGGCGGCCTTCGTGCACCTGCCGGTGCAGGCGGGCGCAGACCGCATCCTGGCGGCGATGAAGCGCGGCCACACCGCACTGGAGTACAAGGCCAAGATCCGGCGCCTGAAGGAAGCCAAGCCCGGCATCTCGATCAGCTCGGACTTCATCGTCGGCTTCCCCGGCGAGAGCGAGCGCGACTTCGAGGCCACGATGAAGCTGATCGAGGACATCGGCTTCGACCAGAGCTTCTCCTTCATCTATTCCTCGCGCCCCGGCACGCCCGCCGCCAACCTGCCCGACGAGACGCCTGCGGCAGAGAAGAGCGCGCGGCTTGCGCGGCTGCAGGCGGCGATCGACGCCAACGCGAAGGCCATCTCGCAGGCGATGGTCGGCACGGTGCAGCGGGTGCTGGTCGAGGGCCCGAGCAAGAAGGACCCGAACGAACTCACCGGCCGCACCGAGAACATGCGCTACGTGAATTTTGCCGCCTCTGCCCGCCTGATCGGCCAGTTCGTCGACGTGCTGATCACCGAGGCCCTGTCGAACTCGCTGCGCGGCCGGGTGCAACTGCGCGACGACGCGGAGGCGGCGTGAGCCTCGGCGCGCTCGTCCAGCGCGACTTCGTGCTCGAACCCGACAGCCTCGAACGCCTCGCCAACCTCTGCGGCCCGCTGGACGAGCATCTTCGCCTGATCGAGCTACGGCTCGGCGTGGAGATCGCCAACCGCGGCAACGTGTTCCGGGTGATCGCGGAAGAGCCGCTGGCGGACAAGGCCGAGGCCGTGCTGCGCGAGCTCTACGACGACAGCGAACACGAGACCTTGAACGCCGCCAAGGTGCATCTGCGCCTGCAGGATTCCGGCGTCGATGCCCTGGTCGAGCGTACCGCCGCCGATACGGCGCAGGGCGCGCAGGAAGTCGCGATCAAGGTCAAGCGCGGCGTGGTCAAGGGCCGCGGCCCGAACCAGGCGCGCTACCTGCACGCGATCGCCACCCACGACATCAACTTCGGCATCGGCCCCGCCGGCACCGGCAAGACCTTCCTCGCCGTGGCGATGGCGGTGGAGGCGCTCAACGAGAACCGCGTGCAGCGTCTGGTGCTGGTGCGTCCGGCGGTGGAAGCCGGCGAGAAGCTGGGTTTCCTGCCCGGCGACCTGAGCCAGAAGGTGGATCCCTACCTGCGCCCGCTGTACGACGCGCTCTACGAGATGCTCGGCACCGAGCGCGTGGCCAAGCTGCTGGAGCGCAACGTCATCGAGATCGCGCCGCTGGCCTACATGCGCGGACGCACGCTCAACGACGCCTTCGTGATCCTGGACGAGGCGCAGAACACCACGGTCGAGCAGATGAAGATGTTCCTGACCCGCATCGGCTTCGGTGCCACCGCGGTGATCACCGGTGACCTGAGCCAGATCGACCTGCAGCGCGGTCAGAAGTCGGGCCTGCGCGATGCGCTGGAGGTACTGAAGGACGTGCCCGGCATCTCCTTCACCTTCTTCACCGCGAGCGACGTGATGCGGCATCCGCTGGTGGCACGCATCGTCCGCGCCTACGACCGCCGCGACGAGGTGCGCGAGCTGGCCAAGCGCGAGGCGCAGGCCGCCACTGAGGGCTCGACACCGAAGGCCAAGGAATGAGTCGGATCGATATCAGCTACGGCCTGCCGCGCGCCGGCCTGCCGGCTGCCGGCACCCTGCGGGCCTATGCCGAAGCCGCCTTGGCCGGCCGCCGCGAGGACGGCGAGCTGTCGGTGCGCATCGTCGACAGCGACGAGGGCCGTGCGCTCAATCGCGACTATCGCGACAAGGACTACGCCACCAACGTGCTGAGCTTTCCCGCCGAGCTGCCGCCGGGCGTGCCGCTGCCGATCCTCGGCGACCTCGTGCTGTGCGCCCCGGTCATCGCCCGCGAGGCCGAAGAACAGGGCAAGCCGCTCAAGCACCACTACGCGCACATGCTGGTGCACGGCGTGCTGCACCTGCTGGGACACGATCACATGGACGAGGCCGAGGCCGAGGCCATGGAAGCGATCGAGCGCGAGGTGCTGGCCGGGCTGGACATTCCGGACCCCTACGCCTGAGCCTCCTGCGCGTTGACTAAACTTCCGGACCGTTCCGCGGTCTTGGCCCGCTCTTCCCATGGACCTGTCTTTCGCATGAGCACACTTCTGGTCACCGGCGGCGCCGGCTTCATCGGCGGCAACTTCGTCCTGCAGCAGGTGGCCGCGGGCCATCGCGTCGTCAATCTCGATGCCCTGACCTATGCGGGCAACCGCGACACCCTGGCCAGCCTCGACGGCAATGCCAATCATGTTTTCGTGCAGGGCGACATCGCCGACCGCGCGCTGGTGCAGAAGCTCCTGGCCGAACACCGCCCCGACGCGATCGTGAACTTCGCCGCCGAAAGTCACGTCGACCGCAGCATCGACGGCCCCGGCGCCTTCGTGCAGACCAATATCGTCGGCACCTTCCAGCTGCTCGAAGCCGCCCGCGGCTGGTATGCGGAGTTGGATGAGGCCGCGCGCGGTCGCTTCCGCTTCCTGCACGTCTCGACCGACGAGGTCTACGGCTCGCTGGGCGAGACCGGCAAGTTCACCGAGACCACGCCCTACCAGCCGAACTCGCCCTACTCGGCCTCGAAGGCGGCGTCCGACCATCTGGTGCGCGCCTACCACCACACCTACGGGCTGCCGGTGCTGACCACCAACTGCAGCAACAACTACGGCCCCTTCCAGTTCCCGGAGAAGTTGATCCCGCTGATCATCCAGCGCGCGGTGGCCGGCGAGGACCTGCCGGTCTACGGCGACGGCCGCAACGTGCGCGACTGGCTCTATGTCGGCGACCACTGCCGCGCAATCGCGCGCGTGCTCGAAGCCGGTCGCGTGGGCGAGGTCTACAACGTCGGCGGTGATGCCGAACGCCAGAACATCGAGGTCGTGCACACCATCTGTCGCCTGCTGGATGCGCGCCGTCCGCGCGCCGACGGCGCGCCGCGCGAATCCCAGATCACCTACGTCAAGGACCGCCCCGGCCACGACCGTCGCTACGCCATCGACGCCGGCAAGCTGAAATCCGAGCTCGACTGGGCGCCCTCGCGCAGCTTCGAGCAGGGCATCGAGGAAACCGTCGACTGGTACCTGCAGCACCAGGATTGGGTGCAGCGCGTGCTCGACGGCAGCTATCGACTGGAACGAATCGGGCGAGGCGACGCGTGCTAGCGGACACCCGGTGGGTGTCCGCTGCGGCGCCGAGCGCCCAGCCAAGGATGGCTGGGCGGGGCTGCGCTGTTGCGACAGGCTCGCGCCATGGATGGCAACCGCTGACGACTGAGAACTTCGGAACGCGCTCATGAAAGGCATCATTCTCGCCGGCGGCTCCGGCACCCGGCTGTATCCGATCACCCAGGCGATCAGCAAGCAGCTGCTGCCGGTCTACGACAAGCCGATGATCTACTACCCGCTCAGCACCCTGATGCTGGCGGGCATCCGCGAAGTGCTGGTCATCAACACCCCGCATGAGCAGGCTCTGTTCAAGCAGCTGCTGGGCGACGGCAGCCAGTGGGGCATGCGCATCGACTATGCGGTGCAGCCCAGCCCCGACGGCCTCGCCCAGGCCTATCTGATTGGACGCGAGTTTGTCGCGGGACAGCCCAGCTGTCTTGTTCTGGGCGACAACATCTTCTACGGCCACGGCTTCTCCGAGCAGCTGCGGCGGGCCTCGACCCTGCAGAACGGTGCGGTGGTGTTCGGCTACTGGGTGCGTGACCCTGAGCGCTACGGCGTGGCCGAGTTCGATGCCAGCGGCACCGTCATTGGCCTGGAGGAAAAGCCGAAGGCGCCGAAGTCGAACTACGCCGTCACCGGCCTGTACTTCTACGACGGCCGCGCGCCCGAGTTCGCCGCCGAGCTCAAGCCTTCGCCGCGCGGCGAGCTGGAAATCACCGACCTCAACCGGCGCTACCTGGAGGACGGCAGCCTCAAGCTCGAAAAGCTCGGCCGCGGCTATGCCTGGCTCGACACGGGAACCCACGAATCCCTGCTGCAGGCCGGCACCTTCGTCGAGACGATCGAAGCACGGCAGGGCCTGAAGATCTGCTGCCCGGAGGAGATCGCCTACATGAACGGCTGGATCGACGCCGCCCAGCTCGAAGCCCTGGCGCAGCCACTGTTGAAGAACGGCTACGGCCAGTACCTGATGAGCCTGCTCAAACTGGGGCTGGCCAAGTGAAGGTCATCGAAACCGACCTGCCCGGCTGCCTGGTGATCGAGCCGCGCGTGTTCGGCGACGCCCGCGGCTTCTTCTTCGAGCAGTGGAACCGTGAGCGCTACGCTGCCCACGGCATCGTCATGGACGCGGTGCAGGCCAATATCTCGCGCTCCGCGCGCGGCGTGCTGCGCGGCCTGCATTACCAGCTGCCGAATCCGCAGGGCAAGCTGGTCTCGGTGCTGGAGGGCGAGGTCTTTGATGTCGCCGTCGACATCCGCCGCGGCTCGCCCACGTTCGGCAAGTGGGCGGCAGTGGTGCTCAGCGCCGACAACCAGCGCCAGTTCTGGATCCCGCCCGGCTTCGCCCACGGCTTCGCGGTGACCTCCGAGCATGCCCTGTTCCACTACTTCTGCAGCACGCCTTACGACGCCGCCGCCGACAAGGCGATCCGCTGGGACGACCCGGCACTGGCGATCGACTGGCCGGTGGCAGCACCCGAGCTCTCGGCCAAGGACCGCGTCGCCCCGCTGCTGTCGGCGCTCGCCGAGGATGCACTGCCCAGCCTGTGAGTCCCCTCCTCCGCGTTCGCGGATATGTTCCTCCCTCCCACTTCTCCGGAGCGTTGCCATGAAACCCTTGCCTTCCCATCGCCTTGTCCTTTCCGCCTCGCTGCTGGCGCTGCTGCTGACGGCCTGCGATCGCAGCGCGCCGCCGCCCGCTCCTCCCGCTGCCGACGCAACGACTGCCGAGCCCGCGCCCGCAGCACCGGCAGTGGCACCCGTGGCCACAGCCACCGCGGACGCCAACAGCATCGATGCGCCGATCGACCCCATCCAGATCGCCACCCGCATCGAGCTGGTCGGCGAGCCGGTGCACGTGCGCGGCAACGACATGCTTGTCCTGCGCCTGCGCGTGCACAACGACGGCCGGCACATCCTGGTCAGCGCGGGCACGCACATGGTGCATCTCGGCACCATGCTGGTCGGCCCGCAGGGTGTCGACACGCCGCCGGGCAATCGCGACTTCGTGCGCACGCGCCTGCCGCTGCTGCAGCCGGGCAGCAGCGCCGAGGTCGAGGCCGAGCTGCCGGTGCCGGCCCTGCTGGGCCTGCCGCTGCGTTTGGAGCTGGTGCAGGAGGGCGTGAGCTGGTTCGGCGTCTACGGCGAACCCTCGCTGGATCTCGGCCCCTACGCGCGCTGCGCCGACGATCCGATCGCGCTGTGCGATGCCGCGGGCGCCCCGGTCGCCAGCCGCTGACGCAGGAGAGCCCGTGGATCTGCGCTGCTTCAAGGCCTACGACATTCGCGGCCGCGTGCCCGAAGAGCTCGACGAAGCCCTCGCCTATCGCCTCGGCCAGGCCCTGCACGCTGAGCTCGGCCCGGGCGCGGTGGTGCTCGGTCGCGATGTGCGCTTGAGCAGCCCCGCGCTGCAGACTGCACTTGCCGACGGTCTGCGCTCGCTGGGCCGCGACGTCATCGACATCGGCATGGGCGGCACCGAGGAGGTCTATTTCCAGACCTTTCACCGTGGCGCCGCTGGCGGCGTGATGGTCACCGCCAGCCACAACCCGATGGACTACAACGGCATGAAGCTGGTGCGCGAAGGCGCGCGACCGATCAGCGGCGACAGCGGCCTGTTCGCGCTGCGCGAGGCCTGCGCCCAGCCTGCAATCGCCCCGATCGCGGCGAGCGGCCAACTGCGCGTCGATGCCGACAAGTCCGCCTTCATCGAACATCTGCTGGGCTATGTGCGGGGCCGCCCGCTGCGGCCACTGCGGATCGTCTGCAATGCGGGCAACGGCGGCGCCGGCCTGTGCATTGACGCCCTTGCACCGCATCTGCCTTTCGACTTCGTGCGCATCCAGCACGAGGCCGACGGTCGGTTTCCGAACGGCATTCCCAACCCGCTGCTGCCCGAATGCCGCGAAGCGACCTCGCGGGCGGTGCTCGACAGCGGCGCCGACTTCGGCGTCGCCTGGGACGGCGACTTCGACCGCTGCTTCTTCTTCGATCATCGCGGCGGCTTCATCGAGGGCTACTACCTGGTTGGCCTGCTGGCGACCGCGCTGCTGCGCGGTGAGCCCGGCGGCCGCGTGATCCACGACCCGCGCCTGACCTGGAACACCATCGAGCAGGTGCGGACGGCCGGCGGCGTGCCGGTGATGAGCAAGACCGGCCACGCCTTCATCAAGGAGCGCATGCGCGCCGAAGACGCGGTCTACGGCGGCGAGATGAGCGCCCACCACTATTTCCGCGACTTCGCCTACTGCGACTCCGGGATGATTCCCTGGCTGCTGATCGCCGCCCTGGTCAGCGAGAGTGGGCAATCGCTGGCGGAGCTTGTCGATGCGCGCATCGCCGCGTTTCCCTGCAGCGGCGAGTTCAACTTCAGGGTCGAGGATGCGGCCGCCACGGTCGCGCGCATCGAGCACGCCTACGCCCCGCGGGCGATCGCCCAAGACCGCACCGACGGCCTGAGCCTGGAGTTCGACGACTGGCGCTTCAACCTGCGCAGCTCGAACACCGAGCCGCTGCTGCGCCTGAACGTGGAGGCGCGCGGAGACGCCGGGCTGGTGCGGAGGATGACCGAGCAACTGGAACATCTGATTCGCTCCTGAGTGCGCGGCGAAGCCCCCGAACGCCGGCGCCAAGGCGTTCCGTGAGGTTTGGTAACGCCGCATGCGCTACCCTCTTCCGATCGACTTACTTCCCTGAAAGCGACCCATGCAGGACATCATTCCCGTCATTCTTTCCGGCGGCTCGGGCACGCGCCTGTGGCCGCTCTCGCGCGAGTCCTACCCCAAGCAGTTCCTGCCGCTGACCAGCGAGGACAGCATGCTGCAGGCGACCTGGAAACGGGTCGAAGGCCTGACCGCCTGCCGCCCACTCGTGGTCGGCAACCAGGAACACCGCTTCATGATCGCCGAGCAGCTGCGCGAGGCCGGCGCCACGCCTGCCGCCATCCTGCTTGAGCCGATCGGCCGCAACACCGCCCCGGCCATCGCCGTCGCCGCGCTCGAAGCCACCGCGACGGGCGAGGATGCACTGCTGCTGGTGCTGCCTTCCGACCACGTCATCCAGGATGTCGGCGCCTTCCACGCTACCGTGCGCTCGGCCGCGGCAGCCGCGGAAGCCGGCCAGCTGGTGACCTTCGGCGTCGTGCCGACCGGGCCTGAAACCGGCTACGGCTACATCAAGGCGGCCAGCAAGGAAGGCCTGAGCGCGGTTGAGCGCTTCGTCGAGAAGCCCGACCTCGCGACAGCGCAGGACTACGTCGCTTCCGGCCAGTATTTCTGGAACAGCGGCATGTTCCTGATCCGCGCCAGCCGCTATCTCGAAGAGCTGCAGCGACTGGCGCCCGACATGCTGAAGGCCTGCCGCGAGGCCCTGCACCGGGCTCGCCGCGACGAGGATTTCGTGCGCCTCGACGCCGAAGCCTTCGCCGGCTGTCCGTCCGACTCGATCGACTACGCCGTCATGGAGCACACGCCGCACGCCGCGGTGGTGCCGCTGCAGGCCGGCTGGAGTGACCTTGGGTCCTGGGCTGCGCTGTGGGAGATCAGCGACAAGGACGCCGATGGCAACGCCCACCGCGGCGACGTGATCGCCATCGACTGCCGCAACACCTACGCCCACGGCCAGCGCCTGATCACCCTGATCGGCCTTGAAGATGTCGTGGTGGTCGAAACCGAGGACGCGATCCTGGTCGGGCACCGCGACCAGCTGCAAAAGGTCAAGGATCTGGTCGGCACGCTGAAGTCGGACGGCCGCAGCCACGCCGTCTGGCACCGCAAGGTCTATCGCCCCTGGGGCGCCTACGACAGCGTGGATGCCGGCGAGCGTTTCCAGGTCAAGCGCATCACCGTCAAGCCGGGCGCCAGCCTGAGCCTGCAGATGCACCACCACCGCGCCGAGCACTGGATCGTGGTCAGCGGCACCGCACGGGTCACGCGCGGCGAGGAAACCCTGCTGCTCACCGAGAACCAGAGCACCTACATCCCGCTGGGCGTGGTGCACCGTCTGGAGAACCCCGGCAAGCTGCCGCTGGAGCTGATCGAAGTGCAGTCGGGCAGCTACCTGGGCGAGGACGACATCGTGCGCTTCGAAGACGTCTACGGGCGTACCCAGGGCTAAACAAGATCTGGATCAAGCGTGGCGGCCCGATCCGCGGGTCCGCCATGCCTGCAGCGGTTTGCGCCTACGCCCCGGCGCCCGGCTGCAAACCCAGCAGGGGCGCCAGCAGCTCCTGCGCAGAGGCAGCCCACGACAGCGTGCGGATGCCTTCAGGGCGCCGCCATGCGCCGCTGGCGCTGGCCGTGCGCAGCAGCGCGGCCAGCGCTGCCGCGTCACCCGCCGGGAAATAGCTGGCCTCGTCACCGGCGACCTCGCGGAACACGTCGATGTCGCTCAGCAGCAGCGGCAGACCGAGGCTGCCGGCTTCGACCACCGCCAGCCCGAAACCCTCGGCGAGCGAGGCCTGGATCAGGCAGCGCGCGCTGCCCAGCAGGGTCCGCACATCGCCATCACCGGCGCGATCCAGCCAGTGCAGGCGGCGGCCATGCTCAGGATGGCCGCGCAGAACTTCGCAGAAGGCATCGACGCTCCAGCCCTGCTTGCCGATGATCACCAGCGCCAGCTCGCTGCCTTCCGCCCACAGCCGTTCGAAAGCCGCCAGCACGGTGGGATAGTCCTTGCGCGGCTCGATCGTGCTGAGGGCAACGCAGTAGCCCGACGGCTGCAGCCGCTCGATCAGGCCGCTCACCTCCTCGCTGGCGGGTTCAGCCGAGCCGGTGTCGAAGTCGCTGCCGAGGTGAACGACACGCGTCCAGGGGTGGGCCTGGTCCTGCCCGAGGTAGGTGCTGAAGAATCGCTGCAGGTCGGCTTCGGTCGCCGCCGAAATGCAGACGCAGCCATCGGCCCTGTCGGCCACGTGCTGCAGCCAGGTACGGAACACCGGCGGCATTACCGGATCGCAGAGCTGCGGCGTGTTGATCGGCACCAGGTCGTAGACCATCCACACCACTTCGCCGCCGGCGGCCTTGATCTGTGCGTGGAAGACGTCGAAGCGTTCGGGCGACCACCAGGACGAGTCGAGCATCAGGGCGAGATCACCGCACTGGGCCTCGACAACGCCGTCCTCACCCTCGATATCCACCCCCAGTCGGGTCCTGACATAGCGGTAGGCGGAGACGATCTCGTCGGCCTGCCAGATGAAGGGCACGATCTCGAAGCCCGGCCGTGAGCACGCCAGCTGGGCAAGGCTGGCGCAGTAGTTGCGGACCACCCGCTGGATGCCGCTGCGGGCGTCCTGGCGCACGACCTCGGTGATGTCCAGCAGCACCCGCCGCCGGCCGCGGCACGCGATCGCTTCGAGGCCCTGCCGCAACGCGTGCTCGATCTCCGGGTCCGCGGCTTCGAGGGTGTCGGCGAACACCGCCACCTCGGCCTCGGACGGCGTCCAGGCAGCACGCATCTCCGCGCGGGCCGTGCCGGACTGCAGCCGCTGCAGCGCCGACAGGGCCCTGCGCGCGCTACGCTCCCACCCATAAGCAGCCGCATGTTCGCGCGCGCCGGCCAGCAGCAGCGCGCGGAAGGGCTCGTCCACCAGAGCCTGCTGCAGGCGCCCCGCAGCCCCGGCGAGGTCGTCCGGATCGAACAGGCATTCGGGCCGGTGCACGACCTCCGGCAGGGCGCCGCGCGACGCGCACAGCACCGGCGCGCCGGCCGCCATCGCTTCCAGCACCGGCAAGCCGAAACCTTCGTACAGCGAGGGGAAGAAGAACACGCGGCAGCTGGCATAGAGGTCGACGAGCGTCTTCTCGTCGACACTGCCGAGAATCAGAACCGACTCGCGCAGATGCTTCAAGCGTCCGTCCAGGGCTTCCTGCACGTCGGCCCCGACCCGGGTGAACACCAGCTGGTGCTGGGCGCGCACGGCCCCGGGCAGGCGCGCGAACGTCTCCAGCGCGCCGAGGCAGTTCTTGCGCCAATCGGCATTGCCCACGGTCAGCACAAAAGGCCGGCGGATGCCCAGCGCCGCCAGCGCGTCAGCGGACAGGCCGCGCCCCGCCGCAGCGGCGAACTGAGGGTCGATCCCGGCGTCGATGACTTCGATGCGCTCGGGCGCGATGCCCAGCAGGGCGATCAGGTCGTCGCGCGTCGACTGCGAGATCGCCAGGTACAGATCGAAGCTGCGGAACGCATCGATGCGCCTGCGATACCAGTCCGAAATGAACTGCCCCGGCGGGAGGTAACGCTCGGGAAACAGCAGCGGAATCAGATCGTAGGCGATCACCGCCTTGGGCAGGTCGGGCAGTGCCGCGAGCGCATAGCCGGTGGCGAAGCGATCGCCGACCTCGAAGAAACTGCCCACCAGCAATGCATCCGCCCCGCTGGCTTCGGCGAATCTGGCCTTCAGCAAGGCACCGCAGTCCGCCAGCGGCGCGAAGGCCTCGGTGAAGCCCTCATGCGTTGGGTAGCTGTAGCAGTGGCTGGGGGCATCCACAGCCGCCGCGCGCAGGCGCCGGCGCAGCTCGCCCAGGCGTTCGGGTCGCGCCGAGTCCAGCAGAACGGATAGCTCGAACTCGGGCGAACGCAGCGCATGCAGCGCCGTCACCAGTCCCAGCGCGTAGCGCCCGATGCCGCGCTCGCGGGAGTCGGTCAGGCAGGCCTGCAGGTCAACGGCGAGCTTCATGGACGGCCTCGGCCCGGTCTCAGCGCGACAGCCGACGCAGGTCGGCCTCGACCATCATCGTGATCAGTTCCTGCAGCGAGGTCTTCGGCGCCCAGCCCAGCTTGGCCTTGGCCTTGGCCGGGTTGCCGAGCAGCACATCGACTTCGGCCGGTCGCATGTAGCGCTCGTCGATCCGGATGTAGTCGTTCATGTCCAGACCGACATGACCGAAAGCAATGGCGCACATGTCACGCACCGTGGTCGTCTGGCCGGTGGCGACCACGTAGTCGTCCGCTTCGGCCTGCTGGGTCATCAGCCACATCGCTTCGACATAGTCGCCGGCAAAGCCCCAGTCGCGCTTGGCGTCGATATTGCCCAGGCGCAGCTCGTCGGCCATGCCGAGCTTGATGCGCGCCACGCCGTCGGTGACCTTGCGGGTCACAAACTCGATCCCGCGCAGCGGCGACTCGTGGTTGAACAGGATGCCGCTGGAGGCGTGCATGCCGTGGCTTTCGCGGTAGTTGACGGTGGCCCAGTGGGCCATCAGCTTGGCCACGCCATACGGACTGCGCGGATAGAAGGGCGTGGTCTCGTCCTGCATCTCGGCCTGGATCAGACCGAACATCTCGCTGGTCGAGGCCTGGTAGAAGCGCGCGTCCCTGTTGACGATGCGCACGGCCTCGAGAACGTTGAGCGCGCCCACGCCGTCCACCTGCGCGGTCAGCAGCGGCTGCTGCCAGGAGCTGCCGACAAAGCTCTGCGCGCCGAGGTTGTAGACCTCGGTCGCGCGGCTGCTTTCCAGCGCGCGGATCAGGGACGAGAGGTCGGTGAGATCGCCGTCGATCAGGCGGACCTCGTTTTCGATGCCCAGCTCGCGCAGCCGCCACAGGGTGTCGGAACTGCGACGCGCGAGGATTCCGTACACCTGGTAGCCCTTCTGCAGAAGGAGCTGCGACAGGTAGGCGCCATCCTGGCCGGTGATGCCGGTGATGAGGGCAGATGTGTTCATGGGGAAAGGTCCGTGGAAGCTAGAATGTCGCGGAGGGTGTCTTGAATGCTGAAAGCCGGCGACCAGCCGGTGTGTTCCCTGAGGAGCGTGGCGTCGGCGACCATGCGCCGCTGCTCCGCCGGGCGCATGCGCGCAGGGTCTTGGCGCAGCTCCACCCGGATGCCGAGCTGCGCGCACATGAGGTCGAGCAGCTCGCGCACCCGCCGCTCCACGCCCGAGCCGATGGTGTAGATCTGCCCGCCATGGCCCGCGCGCAGCAAGGAGGCGTAGGCAGCGACAACGTCGCGCACGTCGAGGAAATCGCGGGTGGTGTCGATGTCGCCCGCCTCGATCACCGGCGGCTGGCGACCGGCTGCGATCGCGCGCAGCTGCTGCGCCAGGGACGGCACCACGAAGCGCGCGTCCTGGCCCGGGCCGATGTGGTTGAAGGGCCGCGCGACCAGCGCATCGAGGCCATCGCTGCGCCAGCGCTGCAGGCAGAGCTGCTCGGCGGCGATCTTGCTCACCGCATAGGGGCTGCGCGGCTCAGGCGCGCGTCCCGGGCCCACCGGCAACTCGGCCTCCGGCACGCGGCCGTAGACATCGCCCGAGCTGACGTACAGGAAGCGCCCGCCAAAGCCCTGCTGCTGCAGCGCCTGCAGCAGGTTGAGGCTGCCCAGCAGATTGATCTCGAAGGTCTCGGCCGGCGCCTCGAACGAGCGCGGCACGAAACTCTGCGCGGCGAGATGCAGCACCGCGTCAGGCAGCGGCCCGGCGAGCGCAGCCACGACCGCATCGGCATCGCGCAGATCCACGGGCGGCAGCGCCTGCGGCCGGTAGCCCCACTGCGGATGCTCGGCGAACAGGCGCATCGCCCAGGTGCCAACGAAGCCGGAGGCGCCAGTGACCAGCAGTGTCTTCATGCGTGCATCGCCTTGCGATAGACATCCAGGGTTTCGGCCACGCAGCGCGCCCAGCCGTAGCGGGCGGCGTGCTCCAGGCCGCGCCTGCGGGCCTGTTCGCGCCAGGCGGCATCCTCGATCAGCTGGGCGAGGCCCGCTGTGATGGCGTCTTCGTCCAAGGGATCGACCAGCAGAGCAGCATCACCCAGCACCTCGGGCAGGCAGGACGCGTTCGAGGCCAGCACGGGCACGCCGCTGGCCATGGCCTCGAGCGGCGGCAGGCCGAAGCCCTCGTGCAGCGAGGGAAACGCGAAGGCATGCGCGCCGGCGTAGAGAAGGGGCAGATCGGCTTCGTCGACGTAGCCGAGGCGGCGCACCTCGCCGCGCCGCTCCAAGGGCCCGACGGCGGCCTCCAGCGACTGCGTATGCCAGCCGCGAACGCCGACCAGCACCAGCGGATGACGCTGTCGCAGATCGGCCGGCAGCAGGCTGAAGGCGCGCAGCAGTCGCGTCAGGTTCTTGCGCGGCTCCAGTGTCGCCACGCACAGCAGGTAGCCGCCAGGCGAAAGCGCATGGCGAGCGAGCGCTGCCTGCAGCGCTTCTGGACTGCGCGGGTGGAAGCCGGGATCGACGCCGAGCGGCACCGCATGCACGCGCGACTCGGGCACGCCCAGCAGCTGCACGGCCTCGCGCTTGACGAACTCGCTGTCGGTGATCAGGCAGGTCGCGCGCTCGACGGTCCGCGGCATCTCCCGATGCATCAGCTCGATACGCTCGCGTGGATGGTGCTCGGGGAAATGCAGCCAGGAGAAATCGTGAACCGTTGCCACGCTGGCCCCCGAATGCTGCATCAACAGATAGTTCGGGCTGTGCAGCACATAGCCGCGACAGCTGCGCCGCGCCTGCAGGTCGAAGGCGCGCTGGCGCAGCCAGAAGTAGCCGCGCATGGCCAGCGACTTGGCCGGCACGCGGCGGCGCGCCCAGGCCAGCGAGGTATTGGCCTGCAGCGCCGCATCCGGACGCGACAGGAAGCGGTAGGCGGAGAAGAAACGCAGGTCCTCCAGCGCGTTGCTGGCCTGCAGTCCGCGCGCCAGTTCGAGCGCGTAGCGGCCGATGCCGGTCAGCGGCGGCACGATCGCATCGACGTTCAGCACGACGCGCATTGGCTCAGGCCTTGTAGGCGACGACGGCATAGTCCGGCGCCGCGTGCAGAAGCGGGTTGAGCGTCGCCACGACCGCGTTGATGCGCGCATGCATTTCCGGGTCGCCGCTCGCCGCCTCAGGCAAGCTCGCGAGCGGCGCGCCGTCGCTGCGGTCCGCGCTGAGGCGATGGATCTCGCTGCGCGCGAACCCGCGCGACTGCACGAGGTAGTCCAGCAGCAGCGGCGGCAGCGGATTGCCGTGGGTGGGATCCATGTAGAAGTTGCAGGCGCCCACCTTCAGGTTCTCCGGGTTCGGCGTCTCCAGGATCAGCACGCCGCCCGGGCGCAGCGCGCGCAGGCACAGGTCCACCAGCTGCACCAGCTCGGCGAAGCGCAGGTGTTCGACCACGTGGATGGCGGTGATCGCGCCCAGGCTGCCGGCAGGAAGCGCGGCGAGATGGGTACAGGCCTCAGCGGCCTGCACCTCCAGGCCGAGGCTGCGGCATTCCGCGAGCATGCCTTCGTTGAGATCGATGCCGTTCGCGCGCCGGCCATGCTCGGCCAGCAGCTCCAACCATTCGCCGCGACCGCAGCCGATATCGAGGATCGGCGCCGCCTCGCTGCCGGCATCGCAGGCCGCAACGATCGACAGGTAATGGGCCGCGCGCTGCTTGACCACGTCCCGACTGCCGCGGAAGCGATTCTCGAAGTCGAGGTAGAACGCATCCAACAGGTCGCGCTCCTGCGCCCGGCGCCGTAGCTCCTGCCGCAGCTGGCCCAGCGCGGCATCGGACGCCAGCGCTGCGGTCGCCTCCTGCAGCTGCTGCAGGCGCGCCAGCAGGCCGCCCTCGCCCAGGCCGGCGACGGCCTCCGCGTCGCCGAGCGCGGCCATCGCCTGCCCGACTCGCGCCGTGAGCACAGACAGGTCGGCCCGCACCTGCTCCATGCCTGCATCTACGGCCGTCATGCGCAGCGCGTGCGAAGCGCCGAGCGCATCCAGCGCGGCGCCCAAACGATGGCAGTGCGCCTCGCGATCGGCCCGCTCCTCCAGACCGAACTGGTGAACGCCGGCCAGCCCCTGCTCGAGCGCGGACCGTGTTGCGTCCAGACCCTGCGAGAGTCGGCGCAGCTGGCGTTCGCTGTCGGCCTGGAAGGCGGCGAGCTGTGCGCTCGCCGCGGGCTCGCCAAGCGCTGCCGGATCCCGTTCGCGCGCCACCTGTTTGCGTGCAGCCTGGTCGCGCAGCGCGCTGCGCAACCTTTCAATCTCCTCGGCCTGAACTTGAAGCTGTTCGTGCAGGCGCGTGTGAATGCCGTGGCTGTGCGCTTCCATCGTCTGGAAGTTGCGCACCAGCAGCGGCAGGCGCAGGCACCAGTTGGCCCAGCTGAGGACGAAGCCGATCAAGGGCACGCGGAACAGGGTCTGCAGGGCGAACGCCGGCAGCAGGCCGCGGACCTTCACGCGGCGGGCGCGGCCCTCGGGCGAATAGCGCAGGCGACCCAGGACCTCCGCCTTGGTCAGGCGACCGTCGCGCAGCCGGGTGAGGAAGGTGCGCTCGCCGTCGCTGTCGGGATGGCGACCGAGCACGGCCAGGTAGGCGCGCTGGATGAACTCGCGATCATGGAAGGCCAGCAGCGCGTCGAGCGTCTGCCGATGCTCGCGCCCGGGCGAAGGGCCAGCGTCGCCGCTGGCGCCCGCGGTGGATGCCTGCGCCTGACGCCGCCGCTCAAGTTCGGCGTGCACGCGCTGCATGACACGTTCAGCATCGAAGGCCGTTGAGGAAATTCCCATACCATCACCTGTTCATGCATCACCAATAACGGGCAGCAATGCCCGGACGCGCCAAGCCTGCAGCCGATTACGGCGTCGACGTCACTGACACCTCGGGGTCGAGGGCACAGACCCCGATCGAGAACGGCACCTGGCCACGGATCGACTGGAACACCAGGGCCTGGTCCCACCAGTCGTGGTTGCCCGCGGTGTGCACGTCGCCCTGATGCAGGGCCACGGAAATGCTGTAGGTGCCCTGCCCGACCGCAAGCGCGGGAAAGCGGAACTCGACCAGTCGCCGCTCGCCCGCCGCCAGTGCTCCGGTCCGCGCGCCATGGTGGAAGGTGTTGGTGCCGAACACGTCGTTGCCCAGCGAATCGCGGAGCAGGATTCCAACCGTGGGAGAGTCCAGCGCCTGCTTGGCCTCGATGCCGACACGGATGCTGGCGGGCGCACCCGCGATCAGCGCACGCACGCTTTCACCGCGCGCATCGACGAGCTCGACCGATGCGATCCGCGCCTGCTGCCCGCCGGAACGCGTCACAGTGCGGCCGGAAGCACCTTCGACTTGCTGGATCTCGGCCTCGGCTTCGCGGCGGGCGATGATCGCGTTGTAATAGTCCAGAACTGAAGACGGCTCGCCGTCGCGCACGACGCCGCCGGCATCGAGCAGGATGGCGCGGTCGCACAGCGTCTTCACCGCGCCGGCGCTGTGTGACACGAACAGCAGGGTCGTCCCGGCCTCGCGGAACTGGCGGATGCGCGCGAAGCTCTTGTGCTGGAAGTAGGCATCGCCCACCGAAAGCGCCTCGTCGACGATCAGGATCGAGGGCCGCACGCAGGTCGCCACGCTGAACGCAAGGCGCACCTGCATGCCGCTCGAATAGGTGCGCACCGGCTGGTCGATGTAGTCGCCGATCTCGGCGAAGTCCTCGATCTCCTGCATCCTGCGCTCGATCTCGTCCGCCTGCAGGCCGAGGATGTGCGCGGCCATCCTGACGTTGTCGCGGCCGCTGAACTCCGGATGGAAGCCCATGCCCAGCTCCAGCAGCGCGGCGATCTCGCCGCGTACTTCGACCCTGCCCTCGCTGGGCCGGGCCACGCCGGCGATCAGCTTGAGCAGGGTGCTCTTGCCGGCGCCGTTGTAGCCGAGGATGCCCACCGCCTCGCCCTCGCGGACCTCGAAGGAGACGTTCCGCAGCACCCAGCGGCTGCTGCAGCGCGGCGCTCCCCAAGGCAGCAGAAGATCGGCCACCCGCGCGCCTGCGCTCGGATAGCGGCGGTAGGCCTTGCCCAGGCCCTGCACGCGGAGGACCGGCGCGCTCACAGCTCGTCCGCCATGTCACCTGCGCTGCGATGGAAGCTCATCGCCGCCAGCGCCAGCACCAGCAGGCTGATCAGCAGCACCCAGGACAGCGCGACCCAATCTGGCGCGCGCTGCCAGACGAAGACATCCTGGAAGGCGCTCACGATCGGCCACATCGGATTGAGCTTGGCCAGCGGCTGCAGTGATTCCGGCAGGATCGAGAGCACGTAGACGATCGGCGTGAGCCAGAACGCGAACTGGATCACCACGCCCACCAGATGGCCGACATCACGCAGGAACACGTTGACGGTGCCGAGCAGCAGGCCGAACGCTGTCGCCAGCAGCAGCAGGACGAGCAGCACGGGCAGCAGGTACAGCAGCTCGAAGCCGGGGAAGCGCCCGACCAGGGCGAGGAAGGCCAGGAACAGGCCCGCCAGTACGGCGAAATTGACCAGGGCGGTGCTGATGCAGATCAGCGGAAACGTCACCCGCGGCACGCTGGTCTTGCGGATCACTGGCGCATGCTCGATGAACACGTTGCACATGCGGGTGACCAGCTCGGAGAACAGGGTCCAGCTGATGACGCCGGCGCACAGATAGATGCTGTACGCATAGCGGTCGCCCTCCATGCCCGCCAGCGAGGGACGCATCAGGTTCGAGAACACGAGCGTGAAGATGGTGATCTGCGCCAGCGCCGGGAACACCACCCACAGGGCACCGAGACTGGACCTCGCATAACGTGCGCGGAATTCGCGCGCCACGCTGGCGCCGATGAAGTACCGGTATCGCCATATCGAGAACAGCATGGCACGCAGATGACCCAACATTCGCAGCAACCCGTCGAGGAGAACATGATCCGTGCGCCGCGCGAACAGTCTTCGCAAGACGCGATGTCGAGCCTCCCCCAGGCCCACGATGCCACTGCGCTATCATGCGCGCCGCCATGAAAGCACCTGAACAAAACCAGCCGCGCATCCTGATGGTGATGCCGGCTTTCAACGAGGGCGCGACTATACAAGAAGTCATTGTCAGCGCGCGTGCAGCGGTCGACGCGGATGTGCTGGTCGTCTCGGATGCGAGCGATGACGACACCGCCGAGCGCGCGCGTGACGCGGGCGCGCTGGTCATGGAGCTGCCGCTGCGCTCCGGCGCGTGGATGGCCACCCAGGCCGGTCTGCGGCACGCGCTGCGCCACGGCTATGACCTCGTTTTCTGTCTTGATGCGGATGGCCAGCATGATCCGCGGCACTTCCCGCGCATGCTGGCACGCCTGCATGACAGCCATGCGGATCTCGTGATCGGAACCTTTCCCGAGCGTCTGAGCCCGGCCCGCCGACTGGCCGCCCGCTGGTTCCGGCTGCTGACCGGGCTCGGCATCGAAGACCTGACCTCGGGGATGCGCATCTACGGGTCGCGCGCGATGGTCGCGGCCACCGCAACACGGGCCTCGCTGCTCGACTACCAGGATCTCGGCGTGCTGCTGCATCTGCAGCGAAGCGGCCTGCGCATCCGCGAGGCGCCCGCGCCGATGCGCGAACGCCTGCGCGGCAAGTCGCACGTCTTCTCGTCATGGTGGAAGGTGCTGGGCTACATGCTCCAGACCACGGTGCTCTGCCTGGCATCGCCGCGCCCGCTGTGGCGCGGTCAGGACGCTGCGCGATGACGCTCGCCCTGACCACCCTCGCACTGGGCCTTGTGCTCTCGCTGGGCGTCCTGGTGCTGGTCCGCAAGGGTGAGCTGCACGGGCGCCGCGCTGCCGGCTGGATGGTGCTTGCCGTCCTGGCCTTCGTCGGCGCGCTGATGCCCGGACTCACCGATTGGATCGGTCTGCGCCTCGGGGTGTCCTATCCGCCGATGCTGGTCGCCCTGATCGGCCTCATCGCGCTCACCCTCAAGGCGCTGGCGGCGGATGTCGAAGCCTCGGGCCAGGAGCGCAGACTGCGCCGCCTGACCCAGCGCATCGCCCTGCTCGAGGTGGAACTCTACGGGCGCAGGCCGGTGGACGTGCAGGACGACGCGCAGCCCCGGGCCGATGCCGAACCTTGATCCGAACGCAGTGGGCGACGCGCCCGCCGCGGATGCCATGAACCTGCGCGTCCTCCACGTCGGCAAATACCTGCCGCCACATCCCGGCGGCATGGAGCGCTTCCTCGACGACCTGATCCGCGCCCAGGCCGAGCGCGGCCTGGCCCCGGCCGCGGTGTTCCATCGCGCGCGCGGCGGGGCCGACTCGCCGCTGGACGTGCCGCTCTACCCGGTGCCGGTGCTGGGCGAAGCGATGTTCGTGCCGCTCAGCCCCGGCTTTCCGGCGGCGCTGGCGCGGGCGATCCGCGAACATCGACCGCATCTCCTGCACCTGCACCTGCCCAATCTGTCGGCCTTCAGCGCGCTCGCGCTGCCGGCTGCACGCCGCCTGCCCTGGGTGCTGCAGTGGCAGGCCGATGTGCCCCGCGACATGCCGCATGCCGGCATCCGCGCGCTGCGGCGGATCTATGGCCTACCCGAACGTGCGCTGCTGCGGCGGAGCCGCGCGGTGGTGCTGTCGACGCCGCACTACCTCGAGTCCAGTGATGTGCTGCAGGACTTCCGCGGGCGCTGCCGGGTGATTCCGCTGGGCATGCCGGACTCTGCGCTGCCGCCGGCGCGCCGGCACCCTGACAATCGGCGCCTGCGCGTGCTCGCGGTCGGCCGCCTGACCTACTACAAGGGCTTCGAGGTGCTGCTGCGCGCGCTGGCGCGGGTGCCGCAGGCCGAGCTGGACCTGATCGGCAGCGGTGAGGGCGAGGCCGGTCTGCGCGCGCTCGCGGCCGAACTTGGCCTGGGCGAGCGCCTGCGCCTGCTCGGCCGCGTCGACGATGCCGCGCTGGCCCAGGCCTATGCCGACTGCGACGTGTTCTGCCTGCCCTCGCTGGACCGTGCCGAGTCCTTCGGCCTGGTGCTGCTGGAGGCCATGCGCGCGAGCCGCGCCGTGGTGGCGAGCCGCATTCCGGGTTCGGGCGTCAACCATGTCGTTGCGGAAGGCGAGACCGCGCTGCAGGTGCCGCCCGGCGATGTCGAAGCCCTGGCTGCGGCGCTTGCCCGTCTCGCCGCGGAGCCGGCGCTTCGCGAACGGCTGGGGGCAGCGGGTCGCCAGCGCTTCGAGCGCGAGTTCGACATCCGCCGCTGCGCGGAGCAGCTCGAAGCGCTCTACCGCGAAGTGCTTCTTCAGGGCTGAGCCCGCAGCGCCCAGCGCGTGGATCAGTCGCCCTTCACGGACGGCGCGCTCGCCGCCGGAGAGGCTCGCCACAGCCAGGCCGCCAGCAGCAGCGGCAGCGGCAGCCAGTGCAGCAGCAGGCGGTTGATGCTGGTGAGATCGCGCAGCCACTGCGCATGCTGGCTGAAGCCGAACACCAGCACCAGGAACACGAGGCCGAGCAGCGCACCCAACGCGAGTCCGGCCGCGCCCGCCGGGAGCCCACCCTGCCGTCTGCCGCGCCACGCGCCAAGCGCAACCAGCACCGGCAGCACGAGCCAGAGCAGATGCCAGTGCGGCAGCACGAACAGGGTCCAGAGCAGTTCGGGCAGCACGTTCTGTGGATGGAACTGCGCCTGGATCGGACCGAGCGCGAACGCGCCCTCACCGATCCGGAACTCCCCCAGGCCCGGCAGCGTGACCTGTAGCGGCCACAGCAAGAGCATGAGCAGGACCAGCGCCGCGCCGAGGGCGAGCAGTGCAACAGCGATGCGCCGCCCCCTGCGCGGCAGCAGCGCGAACGACAGGATCGAGAGCGCCACGCCAGCCCAGATCCAGCCTTCCAGCTTCACCGCCGGCAGCAGCAGGATCGACAGCAGCAGCACGATCAGCGCCGCACGCCGCTGGCCGGCCTCGCCGAGCTGCAGCGCAGACAGCCCGGCCAACATCAGCAGCAGCCCGACCCAGAGGTCGGCATAGCCGGCAAGCGCCGCATGCGCGCTGAGCATCGGCAGACTGGCCCAGGCGAAGCAGCCCAGCTCGGCGACGCGACAGCCCACGCCAGCGCGCAGCAGGCCGCTCCACAGGGCGAGCGCGCCGGCCAGCCAGGCCAGCGGCCAGGCCGCATGCACCGCCGCGCTGTTCCAGCCACCGGCCGCCGAGCCGAACCACACGGCGATTCCGGGTACCGCATTGGGATAGTCGGGCGCGATGGTCGGCAGTGCCGGCGCCTGAGCGGCCCACCAGTCCTGCAGACCGAGCAGGGGCAGGAAGGCATCGGCTTCGAGCCAGGCGCGGGCGCGCAGCAGCCAGACCGTCCAGGCGTCCCAGGGATAGCTCGGCGTCCACAGCGCCTGGTGCAGGATCAGAACGAACTGGATCGCCAGCACGAGCGCCAGCAGGGGCAGCCAGCGCGAGCGCCAGGTTCCGCGGCCCGCAGGCATGCTCAGGGTCGCATCGACGGGATCGGCTTCAGCGGCGGTCGCGCCGGCCCAGCGGCGCCACGCTAGCAAGGACAGCAGGATGCCGAGGACAAGCAGCACCGGCGCCAGCCAGGCGAAGGCCGAGCTGGGCGCGATCGGCAGCAGGGGCAGGCTGGCGCCAAGCGCCAGAATCGCCAGCAGCCAACCCGAGGCACCCAGCCAGATCCAGTCCGCGGGTCCGCGTGGGCGCGCCGACAACAGCGCCAGCACGGCGCCTCCGAACGCAGCGGGCAGCAGTGCGGCGAGCACCACCCAGAGCACCGTCATGGCAGGCGCCTCAGTCGAATCAGACGGGCCTGGGCGCTGGCGGCCACTTCGGTCATTTCGAACGGTATGCCGCCCAGGACCTGCCGGGCCGGCCCGCGTCCCCGCGGCAGCTGTTCCGGGGTCACCGCCAGCAGCAGGATCTCGGCCTCGGCGGGCAGCTGCTGCAGCTGCTCAAGCTGGTGCAGCTGCAGGACCGGACGCGCCCCCAGCTCGAAGCGCAGCGCGTCGCGCGTCAGCGGGTCCTCGGTCCACAGCAGCAGTTTGTCCGCGGCCGGCACCGCCGCCAGCACGCGCCGCACCTCCGGAGTCAGCGCTGCGACCATGCTGTGGGCGACCAGCGGCTGCGTCGCGAGGTCAGCCTGCCCCGCCAGCCGCAGGCTGCGCTGCCCCAACTGATGCAGGTGGCCAAGATGCACAAAGCACCATCCGCCGAGCATGATGGGCAGCACCCAGGGCCGGCGCGGCGCGGGTGCGCAGGCCAGGGCTGCGAGGGCGCAAAGCGCGATCCACAGCGGCAGCGCGGGTCCGCCGCGACCGGCATAGGCGCTGCCTTCGCCGTTGATCGAGCTGGCCAGCCAGGGGCGTGGCGCGAACCATTCCGAGAAGGCCGATCGCAGCGCCGGCCACAGACCGCCCGACTGCAGCTCAAGGGAAAGCAGCCGGAGCTCTGCCGCTGGCAGGTCTTCCATGGCCAAGCGCTCGTCAGCGCGCACGAACAGGCTCAGCCTTGGAGTCGACGGCGTGGCGGCAGCGGCATCGCCATTCCACGCGCGGAAGCGCCACAGCGGCAGCACATGCCGGCCCATCGGCAGCTGACGCAGCTCCTGCCCCGAATCGCTCTCGATCACCAGCACGAGCACGTGCGCCGGGCCCAGGCCCTCGGCCTGGTATTCGAGGAAGCCCCACTCACCGGGACGCAGCGTGCCGGGCTGGAGCTGCAGGCCTGCGCCGGGCTGGCGCGCGTCCACGCGCAGAACCGGGGTCTCGCCGGCCTCGATCAGTGCACGCCGGTCGGCGGTCGACCATTGCCCGTGCCGGTGGGCCGCCAGCACGAGCACCAAGGCGAGCACGCACAGCAGACCAAAGACGCCGAGTCGCAAGACAATCAAGGAACGCAGCGCGGAGTTGGACACAGAAGGGGCGACCCGTTAACGCCCCTCAAGGGGCGGCGGCGAGGATAGCAAGCCGATGCGCGCGTTCGAAGCGTGCGCGCGTGAACGATGCGCCCGCAGATCGGGCTGGAGGGCGCGCGCAGCGGCCTAGGTCGTCCTGACATCGAGCCTCGGTCCGGCTTCGGCACGCCGGCTTCGGTACGTGCGTCGCGGCCACCAAGGGTCACGTCCCTGACCACGCTTGCTCAGGCAGGCGCAGAGCGCGGGACGACAGCCGGCGCGCCTGGTGTATCGAACGCATGCTGAATTGAATGCCAGCCTTGGAGAGCCCCTTCATGCGTCTCGTCGCCAGCCTGACACTTGCCTTCACCCTGTTGGCTTCGCCCGCCCTTGCCGCCGAGCTGCGTCATCCAGAGCCCGGCGCCTATGTCGATAGCGATCAGCAGGCGCGCGTGCGCGTCGGCCAGCTCGAAGACCAGGGGCGCTTCGAAGCGCTGCGCCGCCATGCTCTGCGCGGCCAACTCCGCGCCGACGGCCTGGCCGCACTGGACTACGCCTACGCGCTGCGCGGCGAGGCTGAGGACGCCCGCGCCATGCTGGCCCTGGCCCGCGAGTACGCAGGCCAGCGTAGCGCCCTGCTGCGGCATGTGCTGTGGAGCAGCGGCTGGGCCCATCTCAATCTGGGCGACTACGAGGCCGCGGCCGAAGCCTGGCAGGCCTCCGCCGACCTGCACGGCGGTCGGCCGTTCTGGCTGCCCTATTCGATGGCGGTGCTGGCCGAACTGCGCGGCGAGCGCGAACTCGCGATCCAGTGGTACGACGCCGCCGCGCGCTCGCAGCTGCGCTGGAGCCATGCCGAGGGCGTGGCCCGCGCCACCTACTTCTGGCAGCGCAAGGAATCCGCCGCCATCGACCGGGTCTTCCATGCCTGGCTGGCCAGCAGGCCTCTGCAGACTCACGGGCTCTCCAGCGAAAGCGAATCCTGAGGCGCTGCCCTTCGGCGCCAACGGGGCGCACGCTGCCCGGACGTCCAACGAAAACGCCCCGGCCAAGACCGGGGCGTTTTCGTTCGAGGCAGCTACCGGATGATCAGGTTTCGCGGCAGCCGCAGCAGCAGTGTGGACTCGCTCGCAAATCCCGAATCCCCAATCCCGAATCCCGGCTCCTCAGTGCCCCCCGTCGAGCGCCTTCAGCTCGGCCACCAGCTGGTTGACCATGCTGGCACCGTCGCCGAACAGCATGCGGGTGTTGTCGGCGTAGAACAGGGCGTTCTCGATCCCGGCGAAGCCCGTGCCCTTGCCGCGCTTGATGACGATGGTGTTCTTCGAGTTCACCACGTCGAGGATCGGCATGCCGTAGATCGGGCTGGCCGGGTCGGTCTTGGCCACCGGGTTGACCACGTCGTTGGCGCCGATCACCAGTGAGACGTCGGTGATCGCGAACTCCGGGTTGATGTCGTCCATGTCGGCAATCAAGTCATACGGAACGCCGGCCTCTGCCAGCAGCACGTTCATGTGGCCCGGCATGCGGCCCGCCACCGGATGGATGGCGAACTTGACCTTGACGTCGCGCTTCATCAGCTGCTGGGTCAGCTCCCACACCTTGTGCTGGGCCTGTGCGACCGCCAAGCCATAGCCCGGCACGATCACCACGCGCTCGGCATAGGCCATCATCGCGGCGACATCCGAAGCCTCGATGGGCTTCTGGCTGCCGGTGATTTCCTGCGCCTCGCCCGAGCTGCCGCCGAAGTTCGAGAACAGCACATTGCTGATCGGCCGATTCATGGCCTTGGCCATCAGCTGGGTCAGCAGCATGCCGGCCGCGCCGACCACGGTGCCGGCGATGATCAGCGATTCGCTCTGCAGCACATAGCCCTTGAAGGCCACGGCGAGGCCGGTGAAGGCGTTGTACAGCGAGATCACCACCGGCATGTCGGCGCCGCCGATCGGCAGGGTCATCAGCACGCCGAAGATCAGGGTCAGCACGAAGAAGGCGATGATCACCCGCACGTCGAGCTCGAACACCAGCCAGGCGCCCAGGCCCAGGCAGGCGACGAACACCAGCAGGTTGACGAACTGCTGCCCGCTGAAGCTGAAGCGCTTGTCGAGACGACCGTCGAGCTTGGCCCAGGCGATGACCGAGCCCGAGAACGAGACCGCACCGATCAGCGAGCCGAGCACGGCAAGCACGAGTTTGGTGGTGTCCATGCAGGCATGCGCGGCCATGTCGGCCGGCGTGCAGGCGCCGGTGTGCGCGGCCGAGTTGATCAGCGCATAGGCGCCGATCGCTGCCGCCGAGCCACCGCCCATGCCGTTGAAGATGGCCACCATCTGCGGCATGTCAGTGATCGGAACGCGCTTGCCCCAGACCCAGAACACGAAAGAAATCGCGATCGCCGCGACCATCAGGCCGAGGTTGAGCGGGTCGATGCCATGCGTGCCCCAGGTGCTGGGTGCTACGAAGGTCACCACGGTGGCGATGACCATGCCGAAGCCAGCCCACTTGATGCCGCGCTTGGCGGTCACCGGCGAGCCCATCTGCATCAGGCCGATGATGAAGAGCAGGGCCGCGGCGAAGTAGCTGGACTTGGCCAGCAGGTCGAGCAGTTCGGGAAGGCTCATCGATCAGCCCTCCTTCTTCTTGCTGGACTTGAACATTTCCAGCATGCGCTCGGTGACCACATAGCCACCCACCGCATTGCCCGCGCCCAGCAGCACCGCGAGGAAGCCGATGGTGCGCTCCAGCGTGGTGTCGGCATGGGCCAGCGAGATCATCGCGCCGACCACCACGATGCCGTGCACGAAGTTGGAACCCGACATCAGCGGCGTATGCAGGATCACCGGCACGCGCGAGATGATGACGTGGCCGCAGATCGCGGCCAGCATGAAGATATACAGCGCAACAAAGCCGTCCATCAGGCCGCTCCTCCCTCGATCCGCTGCTTGCTGGGGCCGTGCTTGATCTCGCCGGCGTGGGTGAGACAGGTCTGCGCGACCAGTTCGTCGTTCCAGTCGGCGCTGATCGCACCGTCCTTGATCGACAGCACCAGGAAGTTGTAGAGGTTGCGCGCGTACATCTCGCTGGAATGGATGCAGCCCATCGAGGCCAGGTGGGTGGGCCCGACCACGTCGACGCCGTTGGCGGTGCGCACGGTCTCGCCGGCACGGGTCAGCTCGCAGTTGCCGCCGGTCTCGGCGGCGAGGTCGACGATCACGCTGCCGGCCTTCATGCCTTCGACCATGCTGGCGGTGATGATCTTCGGCGCCGGCCGGCCCGGCACCGCCGCCGTGGTCACAATGACGTCGATGCCCTTCAGGTGGTCCGCCAGCTTGCGCTGCTGCTCGGCGCGTTCTTCGGCAGTCAGCTCGCGCGCATAGCCACCGGAACCTGCCGCACTGACGCCGAGGTCAAGAAACTTCGCACCCAGAGACTCGATCTGCTCGCGGGTCTCGGGCCGCACGTCGAAGCCTTCGACCTGCGCACCGAGCCGGCGCGCAGTCGCAATCGCCTGCAGTCCGGCCACGCCGGCGCCGACGATCAGCACCTTGCTCGGGCGGATGGTGCCGGCGGCGGTCGTCAGCATCGGGAAGAACTTGCCGCTGGTCTGCGCCGCGATCAACACCGCCTTGTAGCCGGCCATGCCGGCCTGCGAGCTGAGCACATCCATGGCCTGGGCGCGGGTGGTGCGCGGCAGCAGCTCCATGGCGAAGCTGGTGAGCTTGCGGTCACGCAGGCTGCGCACGCGCTCGTCGCCGGTATGCGGCTGCAGATAGCCGATCACGATCGCGCCTTCCTTCAGCGCTGCGATCTCGTCGACCTCGGGCGGCTGTACCTTCAGCAGCACGTCGGCGCGCGCCAGGACTTCTGCTGCGCTGTCGACGAACTCGACGTCGGCATAGGCGCTGTCGGGAAAGGCTGCAGAGGCGCCCGCTCCTTTCTGCATCAGGACCGACACGCCGGCGGCGCGCAGCTTCTTTGCGACTTCCGGCGTCAGAGCTACGCGGCGTTCACCCGCGACGCGCTCGACGACGGCACTGACGGTACCCGCCATGTGCACCTCTCCCCTTTTCTGAAACCCCAGGGGATGCTAGCCGAAAGTCGTAGGGCGCGCGCAGGGGTGCCACGGCCATCGCGGCACAGGCATATGCGATTCAGTTGTTTGATGCCCGCGCGAGCGGGCTGCTGCGCAACGGGACGCCGTGTTCGGGCGGCGCAATCGTCGGCCCCGGTAACTCGCCAGGCTCAGCCGGCGCTGTCGCCCTCGGCACCCTTGCCGCCGGCGCGCAGGCGACCGAGCACCTGGTTCATCGCGTGCTCGAAGGCGGCATCGTTCTGGCGGATGACGAGCCGCTTGGCGCCGATCATCGCCGCCAGCTCTTCCGCCGAGGCCACGCAATAGCGCAGGCCGCGGCGGTTGACGAACAGCAGGCGGTTCGAGATCGGACTCTGCCAGCTCAGCTTGGCCGGCTGGGCGTTGCCTTCCTCGTCGATGAACTGCACCCAGGTGCCGACCGGCAGCTTGCGGATACGCTCGACGTCGTCGGCGTTGAACTCAAGGCCCGCCAGCGGATCGGGCTCGGCCTCGACCTCTTCGCTGCTGCTGGCCGAAGCCAGGGTTGGCGAGTCCATGGGCGGCGCATTGCGCTCGACCGCACCGGCCAGCTGCTGCTGGATCTCCGGCGAGGCCGCTCGTGGGCTGAGCGCCGCCAGCAGGGACTGCAGGACCTCATCGGCCGCCGCGCCCACGCAGCCCGCACTCTGCAGGACCGGCTCCAGCTGCGGACGCAGCGCGGAAAACGCGGTCTCGGAAAACGCCCGGCGCTCGCGCGACTCCGACCACGCGCCCAGCAGGGCGTCACCAGCGGCAAGCGCCGCCTGGTACTTGGGCGCGTCGTGTCCCTCGCGCAGGCCCATCAGGGTGACGTGGTGGACCCAGTAGCGGCGCAGGAAGGAATCGACCGCCGGCGCCAGCTCGGGATGCAGTTCGGTGCGCCGGTTCAGCTCGGCGGTGGCTGCAGCGCGCGCGAACTCCAAGCGCTCCTTGCCGCGCTGGGCCTCGGCCGCGCGCCGCTCGGCCAGCGCGATGCGCCGGCGATGCTGCTCGATGAACTCGCGGAACTCCTGCTCCAGCGTCTCGAAGATCGCGACGTCTTCGTTGAACTCGACGGCCAGGCGATCGACCGTGCGGCGCACGCGATCCAGCAGCTCGCGATCCTGCGGTGCCTCGCCGGTATTGCCTTCGCAGGCCTCGGCCAGCGAGTTGAGAAGCTTGCGGGCAGGATGCGACTTCTGCAGGAACATCCGGCGGTCCAGCAGCGCAACCTTGATGAAGGGCACGATCATGCGGCTGATCGTCTTGCGCGTGTCCGTATGGAAATCGCGCTCCTCCAGCAGCACCTCGAACAGCATGCCGACCAGATCGATCGCGTCCTCATCGGCCGCGCTCATGCGCGAGGTGTTGGGGTCGAGGCCGAGACGCTCGGCGCCGGTCAGCAGCTCCTGCTTGAGGCGCTGCGCCAGGCTCTGCTCGGGATCGTCGAGGGCATCGCTGACCGAGTCGGGCAGTTCGTTCTGGTAGAGCGAAAGCACCGACAGCATTTCGTTGGGCGAGAGCGGACGCAGCGGCTCGGTGTCGCCGACCCCCGCGTGATCGCCGTGGGCCGCATGGCCAGCGGGCACGGAGAACGCCCCGCGACCGCCGCGCGCCCCACGGTAGGACTCGAGCAGCTCGTGCAGGGTGGAGAACAGCGCCTGCTCGGCGGCTGGGCTGACCGGAGCCTGTTCCGCGTACTCGCGCGGCGACGGCGCATAGCCGGCCTCGGGCTCTGGCTCGCGCATCGGATCCACGGGCCGCGGCGGCGCGCCGGGTCGGCGGGCGACGCTGTGGCGCACTTCGGGAAGCACGCCGGACTCGACCAGCGCCTTGTTGAGGTCCACATAGAACGCGGGCAGCAGACGCTGGAATTCGCGCTCGTACAGCTTGAACAGCAGGACCTTGACCCGTACCGAGATGTCGAGCCCCGCGAGCGCGCTGCGGAAAGCCTGGGCAATGTGGGCGGGGCCCACCGGGCTGTTGTCGTCGTCGATCTCGATGCCGCCGATCAGCGCGCCGAGCCGCCGGTTGATCTGGTGCAGGGCCGGGCCAAGGCCACGCGAAATCGCGACCGCGACCATCCGCGCGCTCAGCTGCTCCTCGAGCTCCTCTTCGGAAACCAGCGAGAGCTCGCCCGGCTGCGCAGTGCGCACGCCCTGCTCCAGGTCGACCTTGAGCGGGGCCCGCCGCTCGTAGGCTGCGAACGCGGTCAGCAGGTGCTCGACGAAGCGCTGCTCGATCACCGGCCGCTGCTTGCGCAGCTCGCGCATCGCGTCGAAGTACTCCTGGTGGTTCAGGGAGCCATCGGCGCGCTGGACGAAATCGAACAGCGTGTTGTCCGCTTTCTCGAGTGTCTCCACGAGGAAAGCGGGAAGGCGCTTGACGGCGCGCGCGCGCAGGCCGGAGACCAGCGACGAGATGTCGAAACCCGGCTTCATCGCGAGGCGACCGTTGATGTCCAATACATTGTCGGGGGTAGACTTGCTGACCATGTCATGTGTCCTCAGGCGCGATGCTCGCCCCCTCTCGGGCTGCGAGTCTACGGGTCGCAATTGTGGCGAAACGTGAGAGCCCTCGCGCTTCGCCGCCCCTGGGACGCGGCCCTGCCAACACCAAGGTCGCAAGTGTGACAGAGCTGGCGCGCCAGCGACCTGTTTCGTCACTTGCCCTTCGCTTACCGGAACCCAGATTGATGAACCTGTTCGCGCTCGACCAGCGCCGCTCCACGCCCTCCCGCCTGCTCGGCGAGCCCGCGCCGGATTCCGGACAGCTGCTGGAGCTGCTGCGCATCGCCTCACGCGTGCCCGACCACGGCGCGCTGGCGCCCTGGCGTTTCCTGACGATCCGCGGCGATGCGCGAGTAGCACTGGGCGCGACCTTGGCCGCGCGCGCGCTGGCGCTGAATCCGGCCATCGAGGCCGCCGCGCTGGACAAGGAGCGCAAGCGCTTCCTCCAGGCGCCGCTGGTGGTGGCGGTGATCGGCTGCTATCTCCAACCGCACAAGATTCCGCTGGTCGAACAGCAGCTCACCGCAGGCTGCGTCTGCTTCGGCCTGCTGCAGGCGGCCCAGGCCGCAGGCTTCGGCGCCCAATGGCTGACCGGCTGGGCCGCCTACGACCCCGAGATCCGCGGCCGCCTCGGGCTTGCGGAGAACGAGGCGGTTGTTGGGTTCATCCATCTCGGCACGCCACGCGACAGCCTGCCCGAGCGCCCCCGACCCGATCCGGGAGCACGCCTGCAGGACTGGACGCCTTGAGCGCGAGTCCAGTCCTGCTGGTCGACGCCAGCCTCTACGTGTTCCGCGCCTGGCATTCGATCCCCGACGAATTCACCGATCGCGAGGGGCGCCCGGTCAACGCCGTGCAGGGTTTCCTGCGTTTCGTTCTGGAGCTTCTCGAAGGCGCGCGCCCGGAGCGCATCGCCATCGCCTTCGACGAGTCGCTCGAAACCTCGTTCCGCAATCGCCTGTACCCCGCCTACAAGGCCAACCGCGAGCCGGCGCCGGAATCGCTGAAGTACCAGTTCCAGCAGTGCCGCGCGCTGTGCGAGGCGCTGGGCCTGTGCACCGTGGCGGACGCCGAGTTCGAAGCCGACGACCTGATCGGCAGCCTGCTCACCGGACTTCGCGCAGCCGGCCTGCGCGGCCTGATCGTGTCGGCGGACAAGGATCTCTCGCAGCTGCTCGAAGAAGGCGACAGCCAGTGGGACTACGCGCGCAACCAGCGCTGGGACATGGCGGGCGTGCGCGAGCGCTACGGCGTGCAGGCCCGGCAGATCCCCGATTTCCTGGGACTCGCCGGTGATGCCGTCGACAACATTCCGGGCGTGCCGGGCGTCGGCGCGAAGACGGCGGCGGCCCTGCTGGAGCATTTCGACACCCTGGACGCCCTGCTCGCGCGTCTGGGCGAACTGCCCTTCCTGCGGATCCGCGGCGCCGCCTCGCACGCGCAGCGCATCGAGGCGAATCGCGACATGGCGCTGCTGTGCCGCGAGCTCGCCTCCATCCGCTGCGATCTCGACCTGGGCGACGCCGCTGAGCGCTGTCGCCGCAGCGCGCCCGACCACACGCGGCTCGACGCGCTTGCCGAGCAGCTCAGGCTGGGGCCGATGACGCGGCGGCGCATGGCCTCACTCGGCGATACGCACAGCTGATCGGGTGAAGCGACGGGCGGCATGCGCATTCGCACGCCGCCCGCCCGGGATCAACGCACGAACTGGGTCGGGCGCGCTTCCTGGCGATCCATCGCGAAGTCCGCCTGCAGCCTGTAGATGCGCGCGCCCTCGATGCGCTCGCGGTTGCGCGGCAGGCCGAAGCGGTCGTAGCCGTTGCGCTGGCTGTTGCCGATCAGATAGACCGCGGCGTTCTCGCCGATGGCCGCGCCCACCTGCAGCGGCAAGGCCTGCTGGTTGGCCTCCAGCGGATGGCCCTGGGTGATCTGGCGGCCGTCGGCGGACAGCTTGAGACGCATGATGCGATTGGGCGGCAGGCCGTTCTGCACGACGATCAGGTGGTCGTTCCACCAGGCCATGGATTCGATGCCGGCCAGCGCAAGATTGCGCGGCACCGCGATGTCGAAGGGCTTGCCGGTGTCCAGATCGAGGCCGAACACGCCGCGCTCGACGTCGCTGAAATACAGGCGCTTGGAGTCGCCCGACACCGCAAGGCCGCGCAGCCCCGACAGATGCGGCGCCTGCAGCAGGCGCCGGAAACTGTCGTCGCGCACCTGGTAGATCACGTTGTTGACGCCGTCCACGGCATACACGCTGCCGTCGCCGGCGACCGCGATGCTGGAGAGTACGAAGCCCTGCCCTGCCACTGCTGGCGACAGAAAGCTCTTGATGAACTTGCCGCTGGCCAGCTCGAACTTGAAGATGCCGGCCTTGCCCAGATCACGTTCGGCGCTGTAGCCCTTGTAGTGCGGCACCGCGCTGGACGCCACCCACAGCACGCCGCGCTCGGCATCCACCGCCACGCCGAACACGCCCCACATGCCATTGGTCTCGTCGGCCGCGGCCAGTGCCTTCAGGCTGCCGTCCTCCTCGACCACGTAGACCTTGCCCTCGCGCACGCTGCCGGCCAGCACGCGACCACGGGTCGCGTCGAAGGCCAGGCTCTCGATCAGCAGGTCCTCGCGCGGCAGGGTGTAGGCCACACGGCCCTCGCCGAAGCTGTCGCGGTTGCGCTGGAAGCCCTGCACGACGTACTGCCAGACCTCGGTGGTGCTGACCTTCTCGAAGCGCGGGTCGTTCTCCACCTCGTACGCGAAGCCCGCCGCCTGCAGCTCCAGCAGCGCGTTGTAAGCCTCGCTCTTCATGTCCTGCTGCGCGTAGCCGGCCGCCATTTCGAAACGCATGGCGCCGACGTGCGGACGCAGCGCGGCGAGGCGCTTCCAGACCAGGGTCTCCTTGACGACCTCACCGGCTTCGCGCAGCTGCGCGGCCAGCTGCAGCAGGCTGTCGGTGTCATCGACAGCCGCCAGGGCCTGCTCGATCTGTTCGGGCGTTTCGAGGGGCTTGCCCTCGGCTGGCGGCGCCTCCTGGGCCAGCAGCAGGGCGGGCGAAGTGAGCAGCAGGGTGCACAGCAGGAGACGCTTGAACGGCATGGGAGAGGTTTTCCGTGGCAGGCAGGAAGAAAGCGGACCTAGAAGACCGCCGTCGGCGCCGCAGGTTCCCCGGGGTCCGACGGGCAGCCTCGGCAGGGGCTGCGTACACGCCGGCAGGAGCGCGGCGCTGGCTAAGATGGGCGCCATTCTAGCCAAGGCGTCCCCGATGAGCCCGACCCCCGAAGCCACCGTCGTCGAAACCCTGCATGAAGCCCGCTTCCTGCGCCTGTGCCGGCGCGGCCGCTGGGAGTACGCCGAGCGCACCAATGCCGGCAGCGCGGTGATCGTGGTGGCGGTCACGCCCGACGACCGGATCGTCTTCGTCGAGCAGTTCCGCGAGCCGATCCAGCAGCGCAGCATCGAGATGCCGGCCGGCCTGGTCGGCGACATCGACGGCGAGGAGTCGATCGAACTGGCGGCCCAGCGCGAGCTGGAAGAGGAGACCGGCTGGCGGGCCGAGCGGGTCGAGTTCCTGATGATGGGGCCGTCCTCCTCGGGCATGAGCACCGAGCAGATCGCCTTCGTCCGCGCCCACGGCCTGACCCGCGTCGGCGCCGGCGGCGGTGACCTCACCGAGAACATCACCGTGCACGAGATCCCGCGCAGCGAGGCCCCTGCCTGGCTGGATGCGAAGCGGCGCGAGGGCTACTCGATCGATCCCAAGCTGTATGCGGGGCTGTTCTTTGTTGAACGCAATCCCGATGGCAGCGCGGCCTGAGCCCCTCTCCCCCTGGGAGAGGGGCTAACGAGCGAATCCCCGATCCCGAATCACGAATCCCGGCACTTCAAGACCTCGCGCGCCGCGTTGTGCCCAGGCAGCCCGCTGACGCCGCCGCCCGGATGCGCGCCGGAGCCGCACAGGTACAGGCCCTTCAGCGGCATCCGGTAGTTGCCGTGGCCCAGCACCGGCCGCGCCGAGAACAGCTGGTTCAGGCTCAGCGCGCCGTGGAAGATGTCGCCGCCGATCAGGCCGAACTCCTGCTCCAGATCGAAGGGCGAGAGCGCGCGGTAGCCCAGCACCGAGGCCTTGAAGTTGGGCGCGTAGGCGTTGACGGTGTCGATCATCAGGCGCGCCACCTCGTCGCGATGCGCGGGCCAGGCCTTGCCGCCGGGCAGTTCGGGGGCAACGTGCTGGCAGAACAGGCTGGCGACGTGTGCGCCCTTGGGCGCCAGGCCGTCGTCGAGCGTCGACGGAATCAGCATCTCGACGATGGGCTGCCGTGACCAGCCGTGCTGGCGGGCGTCGAAGAAGGCCTGCTCCATGTAGCGCAGGCTCGGCGCCAGGATGATGCCGGCGGTGTGGTGCTCGGCGCGCTCGCGGCCCGGCAGGCAGCTGAAGTCGGGCAGCTCGGACAGGGCCACGTTCATGCGGAAGGTGCCCGAGCCGCAGCGGTAGCCGCGCATGCGCTCGGCGAAGTCGACTGGCAGCTCGGCCTGCGGCACCAGCCGGGTGAACAGCAGCTTGGGATTGACGTTGGCGACCACGCGCCCCGCACGATGCACGCGGCCGTCCTCGGTGCGCACGCCGACTGCCCTGCCCTGCTCGACCAGCACTTCGGCCACGGCGGCATTGAGCTCGATCTGCACGCCAGCCGCTTCCGCCGCACGCGCCATGGCCTGGGTGATCGCGCCCATGCCGCCGATCGCATGGCCCCACACCCCGGCCTTGCCGTTGACCTCGCCGAACACGTGATGCAGCAGCACATAGGCACTGCCGGCGGCGTAGGGGCTGGCGTAGTTGCCGACCACGCCATCGAAGCCGAACAAGGCCTGGATCGGCTCGGACTCGAACCAGCGCTCCAGATAGGCGCCGGCGGAGTCGGTGAAAAGGTCCAGCAGATCGCGCTGGCCTTCGATGCCCAGCGCCGCCGCACGCCGGCCCAGTCCCACAGCACGGATCAGCTCGGGCAGCGCGGCCAGCCAGCCGCCTTGCGCGGGCACATTGGGCGGCGTCTGCACGGCCAGCTCGCGCAGCAGGCCGGCGATGCGATCGAGGTGCTCGCCATAGGCCGGCAGGCGCTCGGCGTCGCGCGCGCTGAACTTGGCCACCTCGGCCCGGGTGCGGCCTTCGCCGGCCTTGAGATAGCGCCCATCCGGCAGCGGCAGGAAGTTGCCCAGCTCGCGCTCGACGATGCGCAGTCCGTGGCCGTGCAGGTCGAGCTCGCGGATCACCTTGGGATGCAGCAGCGAGACCGTGTAGCTGGCGGTCGAGTTGCGGAAGCCCGGATGGAACTCCTCGGTCACCGCCGCGCCGCCGACCACGCCACGGCGCTCCAGCACGCGCACCGACAGACCGGCCCGCGCCAGATAGGTGGCACAAACCAGGCCATTGTGGCCGGCGCCGATCACCAGCACGTCGCTGCGCGTATCGCTCATCTCAGCGCTCCGTGATCTCGACGCTGACCTGGCCGATGCCCTCGACTCGGGCAGCCAGACGATCACCCGCCACGCAGGGGCCGACACCGGCCGGCGTGCCGGTGAACACCAGATCGCCCGGCTCCAGCCGAACGAAGCTCGACAGATTCGCCAGCAGCTCGGGCACCGACCAGATCAGGTCGGCGATGTCGGCCGACTGCCGCGTCTCGCCGTTCTGCACCAGCTCGATGCGCGCGGCCGTGGGATGGCCGATGCGCGCCGCCGGCACGATCGCGCTGCAGGGTGCGGAGCGGTCGAAGCCCTTGGCCATGTCCCAGGGCTTGCCGCCCTTCTTGAACTGCGCCTGCAGGTCGCGGCGGGTGAAGTCGATGCCAACGCCGTAGCCGAACACCAGGGCCTGCGCCTGCTCGGGCGTGAGCCGCTCGCCGCTGCCGCCGATCGCCACCACCAGCTCGGCCTCGTAGTGGAAGTCCGCGGTCTGGCCCGGATAGGGAATCCGCGCGCCGTCGGAGACCACCGCATCGGCCGGCTTCATGAAGAAGAACGGCGCCTCGCGGGTCGGGTCCGCGCCCATCTCGCGGGCGTGCTCGGCGTAGTTGCGGCCCACGCAGTAGATGCGGCGCACCGGGAAATACTGCGAACTCTCGGCCACTGCAACGCAGGGCACGGCGGGCGGCGGCAGGACGTAGACGCTGGACTGGGGCATGGGTTTCGGAGCTCGGGATTGGGGTTCGAAAGCGGGGATTCGGGATTCGGGATTCGGGATTCGCAAGAGCAAGAGCAGACCGACTCCCCTCTCCCCTCGTGGGAGAGGGGTGGGGGAGAGGGGGGAGGCTTGCACAGGGCATGCCCCTTCGCCCCAAGCTTTTGTCGCTTCGCTCGGCGTTGAGCGCGTGTCGACTGCCGCCGCAAGTCGACGTACTTCGCAGTCCGAGCGAGGCAAGGGCAGGTCGGGGCCAGGGCGAGCCTGGCGCAAGGCTCGCCCCCTCTCCCCAACCCCTCTCACACGAGGGGAGAGGGGCTCCAGATCGGGCATCGAGGGACTGAGCCCTGCTGGGTCCCATTGCGCTCCTACTGCCGACGGCCCGCAAAGCATAGCCGCGAGTGGGCAGGTTCAAACCCCTGCGAAAGACGCAGCCGCTGGTTTGACGCGCCCCCAAGCGCGGAAATTGCATGTCGCAAGGCCAAGCACACCCCGCGCGGAGGCCCCCCATGCTGCCCCAGGACGATGAAGACGCGCTGCTTAAGCGCCATCGCTACGCGCTGCAGGAGATCGAGCGCGAGATCCGCAAGATCAACCGTGAGGTGATCCACCGCGACATCCCCAAGATCGAGCGCAAGCACGTGGTCGAACTGGCGAAGGTGGTGGCCGAGCACCGTGCCCGCTACCTCACCGCCGGCATGCGCCTGTCCTCCGCGAAGATCGGCACGCCCGAAGAGCAGGAGCTGATCCGCATCCTGCCCGGCCTGCGCCGCGAATTCGAAACCGCGCGCGACGTCTTCGCCGCACTCGAGCGCGCCATCGAGCAGGCCTACGTCGACGTCGATCTGCGCTGATCGCAAGCCCGAGGCTGAGGGGGACCGCTGCACGCGGCGCGACTGGGTGTGCCCCCGTCGCCCCCGCGACGGCGGGGGCCCAGTCCAGCCAGCGGCCGGCGCCGTAGTCAGGTCTCCCGCTCGCCTGGTCGTGATTGCGGGCCCAGAGCACGAGCAGCGTGCCGCGGCGCGCTGACAGGCACCTGCAGTCCGCCCCAAGCCCAGTCACCCCAGAGACTGCGCCCTGCCTTCTGGCACCCGCGCCGACGCCCCGCAGGCGGCACCTTTGCAGCCCTGTCCAACGATCGGGCCCGCCGCTCATGACCCTGCTGCCCTCCCTCCCGCGCCGCCTGCGGCTCGCCGCACTGGCGGCCTTCAGTCTCGGTTTCGCCCTGCCCGCCTTCGCCGCTGAGCGCATCGAAGTAGGCAACCGCGTGACCGAAGGCGTGCCCGAGCTGCCGGCCGATCTGATCGAGCGCCTCGACCGCTACCAGAACACCCGGCCCGCGAATTTCGTGGGCTGGGCCAGCGACAGCGAGCTCCTGATCGGCACGCGCTTCGGTGAGACCAACCAAGTGCACCGCGTGCGTGCGCCGCTGGGCATGCGCGAGCAGCTGACCTTCCACAAAGAGCCGGTCTCGTCGGTGCGCGCCCAGCCGGGCAGCAACGGCCGCGGCTTCGTGTTCGGCAAGGATGTCGGCGGCTCCGAGTTCTGGCAGCTCTACCACTACGACCTGGAAAGCCGCAGCACGCGCCTGCTGACCGACGGCGGCCGCAGCCGCAACGAGCAGCCGATCTGGTCGCCAGACGGCCGCCTGATCGCCTGGTCGAGCACGGCCCGCAACGGCCGCGACAGCGACATCTGGGTGCGCTCGCTCGATGGCGACGCGCGCGCCGTGCTGACCGAGGGCGGCAACTGGTTCGCCAACGACTTCTCGGCTGACGGCAAGCGCCTGCTCGTGCAGCGCTACATCTCGATCAACGAAAGCCAGCCCGGCGAGGTCGACCTCGCCACCGGCAAGCTCGAGCGCTTCCCGGTCGAGGGCGGCAAGGCGGCCTTCGGCGGCCTGCGCTACGCGCCCGATGGCGAGGGCATCTACTTCATCTCCGACGAGAACAGCGAGTTCCGCCGCCTGCGCTACCACCGCCCCGGCCAGCCGGTGCAGGTGCTGACCGCCGACCTCGACTGGAACGTGGTGGCCTTCGACATCGCCTCCGATGGCCGCCACCTGGCCTATGCCAGCAACGAGGACGGCATCTTCCGCCTGCACGTGCTGTCCCTGCCCGATCATCAGCCGGTCGCTCTCCCCGAGCTGCCGGTCGGCGTGATCGGCGGCATGGGCTTCTCGCCCGATGGCGGTCGCATTGCGCTGACGCTGAACAGTGCGATCACGCCCAGCGATGTCTATGTGGTGGATCTCGCCGCGCGCAGCCTGACCCGCTGGACCGAAGGCGAAGTCGGCGGCCTCGACGCCTCGCGCTTCGTCGCGCCCAGCCTGGTCCGCTACGAGAGCTTCGACGGCCTGTCGATTCCGGCTTTCTACTACCGCCCGGCCGGCGTGCCGGCGGACCGCAAGCTGCCGGTGGTGATCAACATCCACGGCGGCCCGGAAGCCCAGGCCCTGCCGGTGTTCAGCCCGGGCATCCAGTTCATGTTGGATGAGCTGCAGGTGGCGGTGCTGGTGCCGAACGTGCGCGGCTCGGCCGGCTACGGCAAGACCTATCTCGACCTCGACAACGGACTGAAGCGCAAGGACTCGGTCAAGGACATCGGCGCCCTGCTCGACTGGATCGCCCAGCAGCCGGGCCTCGATGCCGACAAGGTCGGCGTCTCCGGCGGCAGCTACGGTGGCTATATGGTGCTGGCGACCCTGGTCGACTACGCCGACCGCCTCGCCGCCGGCATCAACGTGGTCGGCATCTCGCACTTCAGCACCTTCCTGAAGAACACCGAGAGCTACCGCCGCGACCTGCGCCGCGCCGAGTACGGCGACGAGCGCGAGCCTGAGATCGCCAAGTTCTTCGAGGAGATCGCGCCGCTCAACAACGCCGCGCAGATCCGCTCGCCGCTGTTCGTCGCCCAGGGCGCCAACGACCCGCGCGTGCCGCTGTCCGAGGCCGACCAGATTGTCGACGCGGTGCAGGGCAATGGTGGCGACGTCTGGTACCTGGTGTTCAAGGACGAAGGCCACGGCTTCGCCAAGAAGACCAACAGCGACTACTTCAGCGCCGCCAGCATGCTGTTCTGGCAGAAGCATCTGCTGGGCGAGTAGTTCAAGGCGCCACGCCCGCGGTCGAACCCGCGGGCGTGACTTGGGCTTTGCGAACCACATTGCGTGGTCGCGGGCTTCGAAGCTGAAAGCCTGCTCGCGATACGGTCGGCGTGGCGAAGCGAAGGCCGTGGTCGCCTGCGAGCAGGCTCCTACACAGAGCGAGAGCGCGGCGCCCATCCTGACGGGATCTTCCCGGTCGCCGATGCTCGGCTCCTGTAGGAGCGAGCTTGCTCGCGACCGCAGCGCGCCGGACTTGTCCATCGCAACGCCCTTGCCGCACCTGCCACGGCGCGGTTCCCGCGACACTGGGCGATCTTGAGGGCACGCGGTCGGCTGCGAGCAGGCTCCAATCAAGAGTGGCAGTGCGCCCCCAGCGCTGCGACGAGGGCGCGCCAGGCTCTACTCGAATCCCGAATCTCGAATCTCGAATCCCGGCGCAAACATCATCGCACCGAGAACACGCGCCCCGCCGCAATCGTGGTGTCCAGCGCCAGCGAATCGGCATCGAGCAGCAGCAGATCAGCGTCGCCTCCCACCTCGATGCGGCCCTTGCGCGACAAGCCCCAGACCGAGGCCGCGCTGGACGTGAGCGGCTGCAGCGCGCGCTCCAGCGCGAGACCGTGCGACAGCACCAGCTCGCGCAGGGCATCCAGCAGGCTGTGCATGGGTGCGAACTCGATCGACAGCAATCGCCCCTGCGCATCGAAATGCGGCAGGCTGGCCTGGCCGTCGGTGCTCAGCGTGATGCGCTCGATCGGCGCGCCATCGTCCAGCAAGGCGAGCAGGGCCCGCAGCGGCGGCACTTCGCCGGCTTCGAGCAGTTCGGCACTCGTGCTCGCGGTGATGTCGATGCTGCCGCCGGCATGCAGCCAGCGACGCCCCTGCTCGAACAGGCGCGCATTGCGGCTCATGTGGGTCGGGTGCCATTGCCCATGCGGCAAGGGCGTGCGTGCGGCCAGCTGCTCCAGCAGGTCGATGCCGTCGGCGCCGTCGCCGACGTGGATCAGCACGGTGCCGCGCTTGCCGGCCAGCATGCCGCCGACGCGCGCATCCGCACCGATCCTCGCCAGCTCGTCAAAGCTGGGCTGCGAGCCGCGGTGGTCGGCGATCGCGATCTCACCGACGCCCAGCATCTCGGGGATCAGCACCAGATCCGTACGAACGCTGCCGGTCAGCGTGGCGACCGGCACCCGATAGCTGCCCGAGAGAACAAAAGCCGAAAGACCTTCGGCGTGCAGCGCGCGCGCGCAGGCCAGCAGGTCAGCGTGGCTGCGGGTGACTTCATCCGTGCCCAGCGCGCCGATCAGCGTGGTGACGCCGGCGCGCAGCGCGTCCTCGGCGCGCAGTGGATGCGCGCGGGTAGCGAAACCGCCCTCGCCGCCGCCGCCGCCGATATGGACGAGGCTGTCGACGAAGCCCGGCACCAGCAGGCGACCGCGCGCCTCGATGCGACGCAGCGGCAGCGCGCTGCCCGACTGCAGTTCGCGCCCGATCGCGAGCACGCGGCCGGCAGCGACCAGCACATCCTGGCGGCCGAGCGGCGCAGGCCCGAACACCTCGGCATCGGTGATCAGCAGCGGTGTGTCGCGTTCTTCGAGCAGCATCATTGATATCCCGTCAGTACGCCCAGCGCGACGAAGCCCGCCGCCATGGCCAGCAGAAGAAGTTCGAAGCGCCAGACGATGCGCAGCCACTCCGCCCAGGAGAGGCCGGCCACGCCGGTGGCGCCGATCAACAGGGCCGAGGTCGGCACCACCAGGTTGGTCAGGCCATCGCCGAGCTGGAAGGCCAGCACCGAGACCTGGCGCGTGACTCCGACCAGATCACCGAGGCCGGCCATCAGCGGCATGGTGATGGCCGCCTGCGCGGAGCCCGAGGTCACGAAGAAGTTGAAGCCCGACTGCAGGCCGAGCATGCCCAGCGCGGCCAGCAGCGGCGACGCGCCCTCGAACACCCAGGCCATCGCGTAGAGGAAGGTGTTGAGCACCGAAGGGGTGTGCGGATCGGTGCCGCCCAGCAGCCACAGCAGGCCCTTGGCCGCGGCGATCACCAGCGCCACCGGCACCATCGAACGCACGCCGTCAGTGAACACCTCGGCGACGCGGTTGGCGCCGAGGCGGCGGTCGATGAAGCAGATCAGGCCGCTGACAAGCCCCAGGGTGAAGAACTGCGCGGCGATCTCGGGCAGGTAGTACTGGCGCTGGCTCACGCCCCAGACGATCCACACCACCGTGGCCAGCACCGCGAGCAGGATGGCGCGGTCGGCCCAGCGCAAGGGCTCGGCGCGAATCAGTTCGGCCACCTCACCCGAGTCGATCCGCTGCGCGCTGCGGTGCCGCATCGCATAGCGCAGGGTGAAGGCGATGCCCACCGCGGTGAAGCAGGCCCACATGGCCATGCGGAAGTCGGCGCCCGACAGCGGATCGAGCCCGGCAATGCCCTGCGCCACCAGCACGCTGAACGGGTTGGCCCACGAAGTCGCGAAGCCGATCTGGCTGGCCATGTAGGTGCACATCACCGCCGCGGCGCGCGGCAGACCGAGGCGATCGGTCAGCGGCAGCAGCAGGGCGATGAAGGCGATGGTCTCCTCGCCCATGCCAAAGATCGCGCCGCCCAGCGAGAAGGCGATGAACAGCACGCTGAGCAGCAGCCAGTCGCGGCGACCGGTGAGTGCGACCAGGCGCAGAAGGCCGCGGTCGATCGCGCCCGAGGCCTGCACCACGGCGAAGCTGCCGCCGATGATGAAGACCAGGGCGATGACGCCGATCGCAGCGCCCGTTCGACTGCCGGTGGCGAAGCCTTCGAACAGGAAGTTGAGGAAGCCCGGCCCCTGCCCTTCCGAGAACAGGCTCAGGCCATGCTCGGGCTGGACCAGGCTGAAGCTGTCCAGCGACAGCGGCTGGCCAGGCGCGAACTGCCCCGCCGGCACCAGCAGGCTCACCGCGCTGAAGCCGAGCGCCACCAGGAACAGCAGCAGCAGGGTGTTGAGACCCTTGGGTTCGGGGCTCGCGTTCAATCGGATCTCCAGGCAAGCGAGGAAACAGAAAGCGGTGGACAGGAACACAGGCAGCAAGCACACCGCAAGAGCGAAACGGCGCGCATGACGCGGACAACGAAACACGCGGCAGGTCATCCCCCACGGTGGGCCAGGGCCCACCCTATGAGTGGCGCAGGTTCCCGCAAGACATCGCCTCCGCTGCGCAGGGGAGGCGGAAGCCGAAGGGCACCCTCGCCCGTCGACTCCAAAGCACACGCATAGGGTGGGCCCTGGCCCACCATGAGCCGAACACTCGCCCCGGTGAACGCCCGTCGGACCGGGCCGAACACTCGCCCCGATGGATCCGCACCGGCCAGCCCACCATACCGTCCGAAATCGAGCATCGACCTTCGCCAAAGCAGTCGCGGGAGCCGGGCGTGGGGGGCGCCGGCTCCCGACGAACGACGGCCTGCCTTGCCGAAGCGCAGACCCTCGGGCCGAAGACACGGGGAGGGAATCTTCGGCGCCTGCCTACCCGGACTCAGAACCGGTAGACGTAGTCCAGCGTCCAGAACCGGCCGAGCGTGTTGTGGTTGTAGAGGTCCACATTTGTGGCCGAACCCAAGGCAATCGGCGGGTCGCGGTCGGCCAGGTTGCGGATGTTCAGGCTCATCGACTGGTACTCACCGAAATCGCGACCCACGGTGAGATTGAGCGTGGTCCACGAACCGACCCGGCGCTCCGCCGGCACCTCGGCGCGCTGGTCGTCGTCGTAGTAGCCGTCGACGTAGTTGGCGAAGAAGCGGGCGAAGCTGTCGCCGCGCACCCAGCGCAGGCCGGCATTGGCGGTCCACTCCGGGTAGCGGAACTCACCGACGCGCTCGATCAGGCGCTGGCCACCGCTGCAGGCGCCGGCGCCGCGCCGGCTGTCGCTGCCGCCGCAGGACTCACTGCGCTCGAAGCTGTTCACCCAGGTCGCATCCACCAGCAGGCTGAGGCGGCCCCAGGCCTGCTCCTCGAAGCGATGCTCGAAGCGCAGGTCGATGCCGTCGGTGCGCTGGCGGCCGATGTTGATCAGCTGCAGATTGACCTGGTCGACGTTGCCGCCGATGCGGCCGTTGCGGATGCCGACGCCGAGCTGGCCCGGCGGCAGATCGGCGGTGCGGAAGACGAGGCTGGGGTCGTTGAGCGCGCGCCGGAACAGCTCCAGGTCATCGATGTCGACGAGGTCGCGCTGGTCGAAGTTCCAGTAGTCGAGGCTGAGCGTGGTGGCATCGCCCAGGCTGAACACGCTGCCCAGATACCAGGCGTCCGAGGTCTCGGCCTTGAGCTCCGGATTGCCGTAGACCTCGGACAGATAGCCGTCGTCACCGCTGAAGCCGCCGCAGAAGCTGTCGAAGAACTCGCTGCCCGGCGAACACGGCACCGCACCCGAACTGAGCGTGGTGCCGGCGCCGACCTGGGCCAGCGAGGGCGCGCGGAAGGACGTGTTCCAGCCAGCGCGCAGCACCACGTCGTCGTGGGGCTGCCAGCGCAGGCCCAGCGCGGGATTGAAGTCGCCGCCGAAGTCGCTGTAGTGGTCGTAGCGCGCCGCCAGCCGCAGGTCGAAGCTGGCGTGGAAAGGCAGGAAGGCCTCGGCATACAGGGCCTGCTGGCTGCGGTCGGCCTGCACTGCGGTCGAGCCGAAGCCGTAGACCGGCACTTCGCCGGTGGCGGGGTCGAGCGTGGCCAGCGGCGAAGGCGCATCGACGATGTCCTCGCGGCGCGCCTCGACACCCAGCGCCCAGCCGATGTCGCCGCCGGCCAGCTGGCCCCACAGGCGCGACAGACGCGCATCGACGCTGATCAGCTCGGACTCGCCCTCGCGCGGCACCCGTTCACGCAGCAGGTCCAGCACCTGGGCACTGTTGTTCAGCTGCCCACCAAAGGGGTTGTAGTAGAGCCCACCGCTGCCCGGCGCGCAGGTGGTGTCACCGTTGGCGCAGAGCTCGCCGAGCAGGCCGGCGCGGAAGCGCTCGACGTTGTAAATGCCAGCCACCGCTTCCTGGGTCGAGCGGCTGCGCGAATAGCTGGCCGTGGTTTCCCAGTCCCAATCGCCGGCGCTGCCGCGCAGGCCGTTCAGCCAGCGCAGGTTGCGGGTCTCGACCTCGATCTCGCGGGCATCCGGAAAGCGGCCCCAGCCGAACACGGTGAAGTCCGGATCGGCGCCGGCCGCGAGCAGGCGCGCGCGCAGCTCGGCTGGCATGCCCGGGTGATTGAAATCGATCTCCTCCTCGCTCCAGGGCGCCGGCGCGCTGGCCGCGCGCGAGCGGTTCTGCTGCAGGGCCAGCTCGGTGAAGTATTCGGTGGCGTCCGACAGCTCCAGCTGCCAGGTGGCGTACAGGCCGTAGCGCTCGGTTTCCGGATCGGTCGGCGTGAACGCGTTGCGGTTGAGCGTGCAGTAGGCGCCGAAACGGCTGTTGGGAAAGCCGGGGCGACCGTCGAAGCGCTGGTCGTCCGGACAGCCGGCTTCGACCAGGTCGAGCTCCATCTCGGCGAGGTCGTTGATGCTCGGATAGATGCCCTGCTGGCCAGGCCGCGGCTCGACCGCGCTGATCGCGCGATCGCGGTCGTAGAGCGCGTTGCGCTGGAAGGCGTCGAAGACCAGCATGCCGCGCGAGCGCTCGCCGACATAGCCCGACACCAGGTTGAAGTTGGCTCGGCCCTCGTCGGTGTCGGCCTCGGAATCGCCGTAGCTCGCCGACAGGCGCAGGCCGTCGAAATCGTCGCGCAGGATGAAGTTCACCACGCCGGCCACGGCATCGGCGCCGTAGATCGCCGAGGCGCCGGTGGTCAGCACTTCGACGCGTTCGATCGCCGCCAGCGGAATGGCGTTGATGTCGACGAAGTTCTCCGAACCCGAGGCGAAGGAGGAGGCCGCGATGCGGCGGCCGTTGACCAGGGTCAGGGTGGAGGCCGTGCCAAGGCCGCGCAGCGAGACCGCGGCCGAACCGGCCGGCGCATCGGCCTGCAGCGCGCCGGAATTGGCGGTGCTGAAGCTGCCGGTGCCGCCGCGGGCCGCGGCGATCTGGGTGACGAGATCACCGACCGTGATCGCGCCGAACTGGCGGATGTCCTCTGCGTCGATGACGGTGATCGGCTGCGCTTCCTGCAGATCGATGCCGCGGATGTTGCTGCCGGTGACCAGGATCTGGTCGAGCGTCTCGGTCTCGTCCTCGGCAGTCGGCGGCGCCGGCTGCTGGGCGACGGCGGTGGACACGAAGGACAGGCTGCACAGGGCCGCGACGATGGCGGCCGACAGGGCTCGGGTCTTGCGCATGCTGGTTTTCCCCACGGATGCCCGACGGCGCCACTGGCGCGGCGAGGGCAAGGATTCGGTCGCCCGGCGCATGCCGACGCGGGCCAGCGAGGGCCCGGAGCATCACCGGTCAGAAGCTACCGCAGGGAAACGCCTACTCGTCCCACCACTCGCTCAAGTAGTAGGTGCGCGCGATGTGCCGGATGTAGTTACGCGGCTTGAACATGGGCGCAGGCAGGAAGGACGACGCAGCGAAGCATTACGCCGCTGTTCGCGCGTCGTCAAGTCGGCAGGCATCGCCTGCGGCGACCGGCACCGCGGTGGCGCTTGCGCGACCGCCCCGCTGCTCACTACCGTGGCGCGCATGAACATTCGCTCGCGCATTGCCCTCGTCCTCCTGCCGCTCTGCGTACTGGCGAGCGGGCTAACCCGCGGCGCGGATGGCGCAGTTGATTCCACGCCTGAACACTCCGAACGGACACTCATCCTCGCCGGTGGTGCCCTGCCGCTGTGCTCGGATCTCGCTCCGCGCGCCTGTATCTCGGCGCCTGAACCAAGACACGATTCGCGGACGATTCCGCTTTACCTAATCGATCCGGAATCCTCGCCCCACCAGCGTTTCGAAGCTTCCCTTGGCGCAGCCCGCGACGAACTTTCGCAGCCGCTCGCGCGGATGCTGAAGCACGCGAACGAGCTGACCCGGGGCCAGCCGATCAAGTCGGACGTACTTGAGGAAATACTGTTCGCCTACTGCGCGGATGCGGAAAGCAGCAGTGACTGCCCCGAGGCTCAGCGCAGCCCCTGGCAGCGACTCACCGACGCCGAGCGCATCGGTCTGCTGACGCGCCTTGAGCTGCCGCAGATTGATGCCGAAGGCGAGCGCAAACGCGAACACGCGTATCCAGCGCAGTCGCGCGAAGCGCACGGCAGCGCCGTGCTCGCCAGCGTGGTCGAGGCGGCTTCTGCGCGCAGCGCGGGCGATGCACCGCGTGTCCCGCCGCGCGTCCCACCCCGAGTCTTGATCGTTACCGCCTCGGCGCTGGACCCGATGGAAGCGGTCGACTTCTATCGCTCCGCCTTCACCGAACTCGGCGCCCGCGCCGAGTGGCTGCCGCTGGATGCGGCGCTCGCGCGTGCGATCGAGGCGGACGACTGCGATCTGATCGGGCATCGCCGCAGCGTGCTTGGTCTGCATCGACGCGAGCAGGTTTATCCGGATCTGCATGCCGAGCAGCAGCAGGCCTGCGCGCAGCCGGCGTCGCTCAGCGCGCGGATCGCAGCCGCCCAGGCGGTGTTCTTCGCCGGTGGCGATCAGTGGCGGCTGCGGCAGGCCTTCGTCCGCGCCGACGGCAGCGCCCTGCCCTGGCTCGATGCCCTGCGCAAGGCACATGCACGCGGCGATCTGGTGATCGGCGGCACCAGCGCGGGTGCAGCCGTGCAGTCGGCGGCCGCCATGCTGACCAACGGCAGCCCGGCCTCGGCCCTGCGCGAGCCGGGTCGCGCTGCCGCTCCGCCCGAAGCCGGCTGCGCGCGCGCAGGCCTGTGCAGCGACGAAGACGAGCAGCGGCTCAGCTACTGGGCCGAGGGCGGCCTCGGGCTCGCCGCGGACGCGATCGTCGACACCCACTTTTCCGAACGCGCACGCGAGCCGCGCCTGCTGCGACTGCTGGCGCAGACCGGCGCGCGCATCGGCTACGGTGCCGACGAAGCCAGCGCATTGCGTATCGACAGCGAGGGCGAGTCGCGCGACGTGACCGCCATCGGCCGCGAAGGCGGCTGGGTGTTCCTGCGCGAGGCTGACGCGGACGAGGACAGGCTGGACGCGCAGGTGTTCCATCTCGGTCCGGGCACGCGCCTGCGCATCGATGCCGGTTCGGCAGCGCTGTCCGAGCCCGTCAGCTCGCACTGCCTGGAGCCCTTGGCAGGTTCCAACACTGCGTCGACTACGCGCGATACGACCCCGGAACCGTCGGCGCGCACCGAGCCCAAGCGTGTCGCGGGCGAGGCGCGCGCAGAGCCCAGCCTCGAAGTGCAGAGCGCGCTGGACCCGGGCGCCAGCCGTGCCGCCGCACGCGCGCTGGCGCGCTGCGGCCTCGATGCAGTCGCCCTGCCCGGCCCGGCAGGGCGACTGCTGATCGAACGCACACCGGAGACGCGCATCAGCGAAAGCCCTGGCGGGCTCGGCATCGGCCCTTTGCGCATGCGCTGGCGGCCTGACTGAGCGCGCTCGCGGGTTCACCCGCTTCGTTCGGCGCTCGGCGTCCCCGTGACTTGCTGGCGGATGCGCTGCGCTTATCCGCCCTACGACCCGAGAGACGCCTTGCGTAGATCGAAGCCACGACCCGCTGTGCGCGTAGGGTACATAAGCGAAGCGCATGTACCAGAACCTCGCCCCAGGCATGGACTTCGCTGCCGGCAGCGCTTCCCTCGCCTTTGCTGGCGGATGCGCTGCGCTTATCCGCCCTACGACTCGTGTGACGCGTTGCGCCCATTGAAGTCATGAGCCGCGGCACGCGTAGGGTACATAAGCGAAGCGCATGTACCAGAACCTCGCCCCAGGCTTTGACTTCGCTGGCGGCAGCGCTTCCCCCGCCCTCGCTGGCGGATGCGCCGCGCTTGTCCGCCCTACGACTCGAGTGACGCGTTGCGCCCATCGAAGTCATGAGCCGCGGCACGCGTAGGGTACATAAGCGAAGCGCATGTACCGGAACCTCGCCCCAGGCATCGACTTCGTTGGCAGCAGCGCTTCCCTCGCCTGTGCTGGCGGATGCGCTGCGCTAATCCGCCCTACGACTGCCCGCAAATCGCCAGAACCCGTCGCCGCGAACACCCCCGCGGGGCGTCCACTGTGCCTGCCGCATGCCAACCGCCGCGGCGAGCCTGCAGAGGAGTCCGACATGTTCGAGCGCGAAACCCGAAAGCCCCGCCTGCGCCTGCTGCGGCCGCACCGCAGTTCGGCGCCGCGGGCGCCACTGCATCCTGCAGCCACTCCGCGAACCGCCCTGCCCGCCGCAGCGCTGCATGCGCGCACCCATCGGGAGCAGGGACCATGGACCTGATCCTGCCGCCGCACCTGCGCGAGGCCGGTCATCCGGTGCCGCGCGATGACCCTCCCCACGACAGTCGCCCGATCGCAGCCGCAGCCACGCCGGCACATCTGCCGCCGGGGGGCGAAGCCCGGTCGCGCAGCACCGTCTTCCTGCGCCGCCCGGTCTGCGGGCTGATCGACTGGCGCCGCACAGCGCCGATGCCCGCTGCGACACCCCACGTTTCCCGTCCATCGAGCGCCGCACCAAGCGCTGGCCCCGACGCCCGCTAGGCCGCCCCAAGCGCAGGCCCCACCCCACATAGGGTGGGCCCTGGCCCACCATGAGCAAGACGCTCGCCCCGGTCGTACGCGACCCCATACAAGCTTTCGCGGTCACGCGCTCCCGCTTCATGCGCCCCCCGTCGCGCTCGCCTCGAACACGCGCGTCGCGGCTGCGCGCGCATCGCAGGTTCGCGGTCTGCGTTGTCGCCCCTGCCCTCCAGCGCACGCGCCACAGGCGTCGTGGCAAGCCACGATGCCCTAAGGCGCGTCGAGGCCGAACCCTGACGCGCCCTGCCGGTCATTGCGCAGCAGCGGCGCCTCCGACACCAGCGCGTTCTGCAGCACCTGCAGGGCCCGCGCATGCTCGGCACGCCCACCCGGGTCCTGCGCCAGCGCACGCGCGCGCCGCACCACCAGCTCCGCCCAGCGCGGGTGGTCCGCTGGCAGGGCCTCGCGGGCCAATGCGATCGCGGCATCGAGCGCCACGCGGGCGCCCTCCGAATCGCCGAAGGCCAGCGCCAGCTCGGCTTCGGACTCCAGAAACCGAATCCGCAGCAGCGGATCGCGCGGCGACAAGGCGTCGAACTGGGCCTTTGCCGACTCGAACTGCTGCTCGGCCGCCGCGCGCTTGCCGCTGCGCGCTTCAAGCCGGGCGAGCAGCAGGCGATTGCCCATCAGCTCGACATGCGGCTCGGCCAGCGCGCGCCCGCGCAGGTCCAGCGCGCGTTCGAGCTCGACCCGCGCTGCATCGAGCTCGCCGCGCAGCATCAGCAGGCGCCCCAGATTGTTGTGGGCGCGTGCGGTCGCCAGATGCTCGGGGCCCAGCGCGGCGCTGCGGATGCGCAGCGAATCGCGCAGCAGCGGCTCGGCGCCGACGAGATCACCGCGATCCTCCAGCAGGCTGGCGAGGTTGTTGATCACCACCGCGGTGTCCGGCGAATCCGCACCGCGACGCAGCAGGTTGATGCGCAGGGCCTCGCGATAAGCCGCCTCGGCTTCGGCATAGCGACCGAGGTCGTGCAGTCCGGTTGCGAGCTCATTGGTGACGCTGGCCACGCGCACGCTGTCGGCACCGTGCGCACGCACGCGCAGTGCGCGCTGGCGCTCGAAGCTCTCGACCGCACGCGCGAGTTCGCCGCGATCGCGGTACACGTTGGCCAGCACTTCGAGGCTGGTCAGCACCCGCGGATGGCCCTCCGGCAGCAGCGCGCGCTTGGCCGCCAGCGAACGCTGCAGCCAATCTTCCGCCTCGTCGAAGCGGCCGAGGCGGCGCGCCGCGAGGCCGAGGTTGTGCAGGGTGGCGGCGGTTTCGATGCTCTGCTCACCGAAGGCGGCGAGGCGGATCTGCAGCGCGCGCCGCAGCAGCGGCAACGCGTCGGCGCTGCGGCGCTCGGCGTCGAGCAGCAGACCCTGCATGTTCAGCGCGTTCGCCAGCGCCGGATGCTCCGGCGGCAGGCCTGCCTCGGCCAGCGCGCTGGCCGACTCGGCGATCGCCAGCGCCTCGGGGCGCCGGCTGAGCGCGTTCAGCGCGTGCGCCAGCGAGTCCATCAGCAGCAGACGCTCGCTGAGCTCCAGATCGCGCGGCGCCAGCCCCTCGGCCATACGCAGCAGGGCCAGCGCTTCGGTGGGCAGGCCGATGCGCTCGTAGATCTGCCCCAGCGTGATGCCAAGCCGCAGCTTCAGCCGCGGCTGGCGGTCCAGGCTCTGCTCCAGCTCGGTACGCGCCGCATCGATCAGCTCGCGCGCAGTGGTGTCGGCGCGTTCGCCGGCCTCGGGGTCGGCGTGCTCGAACACCGCCAGCAGGAAGTCGACCGTCTCGCGATTGCTCTCGGCCTCCAGCCGCGCGGCGCGCTCCGCCGCCTGCGCGCGCTGCAGCTGCTGCTGCAGGCTGAAGGTGAAGCCCAGCGCCATCGCCAGCAGCACCCCGCCTACCGCGAACGCCGGCCAGCGACGCTGCAGCAGACGGCGCAGGCGGTAGCCGCGCCGATGCGCCAGCGGCGACACCGGCCGGCGCTCGAAGTAGCGCTCGATGTCCTCGGCCAGGGCTTCGGCGCTGGCATGTCGCTGCTCCGGCTCGGCCGCACAGGCGCGCATCACGATCGCATCGAGGTCGCCGCGCAGTCGCCCCGCCCAAGGCAAGCCGCTGCGCCGCGCGCGCCCGCTGGGCGGCTGGGTCGGCGGCGTCGCCGTCGAAGCATCACCCTGCGGGTCCTCGGCGCTGGGCGCGACCAGCTCTGACAGGATCAGCCCGAGGCTGTAGGTGTCGCTGGCGGCAGACAGCGCTTCGCCGCGCTTCTGTTCCGGGCTGGCGTAGCGCGGCGTCATGTAGCCCTGGCCCTGCAGGTCATGGCTGTCGGCCAGACGGGCGATGCCGAAGTCCAGCAGCACCGGCGAGCCGTCGCCGCGCACCAGGATGTTCGAAGGCTTCAGATCGCAGTGCAGGATGAGATGCCGATGGGCGTGGCCAACCGCCCGGCAGACCTGCTGGAACAGCCGCAGCCGCGCCGGCAGGTCCAGCGACTGCGCGCGGCACCAGCGGTCGATGCGCTCGCCCTCGATGTACTCCATCACCAGGTGCGGCTGGCCGTTGGGGCTGGTGCCGCCGTCCAGCAGGCGGGCGATGTGCGGATGCGCGAGGTCGGCGAGGATCTGCCGCTCGCGTTCGAGCATGCGGTTCTCGCCCGGCTGGCCCAGGGCGCGCAGGCGCTTGATCGCGACCTTGAGCTGGTACTGGCCGTCGGCGCGCTCGGCCAGATAGACCCGGCCCATGCCGCCTTCGGCGAGCGTCGACAGGATGCGCCAAGGGCCGAGGCGAGTGCCCGGCACCAGCTCGGGGTCGAGGTTGGCCAGCAGGGCCGCCACCGGCTGCGGCAGGCCGATGCCGCGGGTCTGCGCATCGCAGAGCGCCAGCACTTCGTCGGCCACCGCCTCGCTGGCGCCGGCCGCGCGCAGGGCTTCGCGCCACTGCTCAGGCGGCAGCTCGCAGACCGCGTCGAACAGGCGCCGCACCTCGGCCCAGTCGATCGCGCTCACGGCGGCGTCCCCGCGAACTGCAGCAGGGCCTCGGCCACCGCCTCCGGCAGCTCCATCATCGGCATGTGCGCGCAGCCCTGCAGCTCGACCCGGCGCGCGCCGGCGATGCGCGCCGCGTACTGTTCAGAGGCGCTCGCATCGACCACGGGATCGATCGCGCAGCCGAGCACCAGGGTCGGCAGGCGGATGGCCGCGGCGGACTCGCCGGGCAGGAAGGCGTCCTCGCCGCGCAGCGCGCCCAGCGCCTCGATCTCGAAGGCGCGGTCAGCGCGACGGCGATCCACCAGAGCCGTCTTCAGCGGCCAGGGCAAGTGCGGCGGCTCGCGGAACACCAGGCCCAGGTAGGCATCGAGTTCCGCCACGCTGTCGACCGCGAAGGGATGCTCGCCGCGCAGCACGGCAAGGCCGAAGGCATTGTCGCGATAGCGCACGCCGGCGGCACTCATCAGCACCAGCGCGCGCAGGGGCTGCGGGTGGCGCGATGCAGTCAGCGCGGCGATGCCGCCGCCCATCGAATGGCCCACCAGGCGCACCTGCTGCAGCCCCAGCTGTTCGATCAGCGCGGCCACGCGCCCGGCCTGCGCGGCATAGCCGTAGTCCGCGCCGTCGCGGCGCTCGGACTCGCCCCAGCCCGGCAGGTCGGGCATCAGCACCGGCACATCATTCGGCAGCGCGCGCAGCAGAGGCAGCCAGTTCTCCTTGCTGCCGGTGAATCCGTGCAGCAGCAGCCAGACCGGCTGCGCGGGATCGATCGCACCGCGCTGCAGCAGCACCCAGCGCTCGCCGCCGACCTGCAGCTCGATGCGCTCGGCACCGCTGCGCCAGGCGTCCAGGCGCAGGGCCTGGCGCAGCAGCCAGTCCGGCGCGAGCAGGCCGAGTGCGAGGTAGGCCAGCAGCGGCAGCGCCAGCAGCGCCAGCCAGGGCGCCCAGCGGCGGCGTCGACGGCTGAAGCGGCGGCGCCGGCTCATCGGCCTACTTCAGCGCGGCTTCGACCGAAGCCGAGGTGATCGGGTGGTAGCCCGGCCGCGCTTCGGCGAACACCGCGCGGGCGAACTCCAGGCCCTCGGGCGTCGCCGCCAGTGCGGTGTAGAGGGGCATGATCAGCTTGCGGCGGCCGATGCGCTTCAGGAATTCGGCCATCGCCGGACGCGCCTCGAAATAGCCGCTGCGCTCGGCCAGCGGATACCAGCGCATCGCGAACTCGCCGTTGGCGGTGCCGGTGAAGCGGAAGGCCTCATCCAGCGCGATCAACTGGGCGCTTTCCAGCACCTCCGGCATGCCCTCCAGGAAGTGCAGCCACTCCTGTGTGGTCCACGCGCTGCTGCCGAGCTCGTCCGCCGCCTTCTCGCCGTCCAGGAACGCCTGGCGCGCAGCGTCAACCGCGGTGAAGCGCGGCGAGCTGGCCGGCACCGCGAACTCGGGCACGCCGGGCTCGAACAGCCAGGCCTGCAGCTCGGTTTCGCTGACCGCGTCGGGCTGCGCGTCCATCAGGGTCTCGCGCAGGTGACCCAGGAACGTGCCGCTGTCGATGCTCTGGAACGCGTAGCGATCGAAGTAGCCGCGCAGGAAGGCATCGAAGGCCTCGCGGCCGTAGCGCTGCTCCAGGAAGCTGAGGAACCAGGCGCCCTTGATATAGGCCACCGGCGACAGCGCGTCGTCCGGATCGCGGCCGTCCAGCGGCGGCAGCACCAGCACCTGGTCCTTGGCGTCGAGCTCGGCCAGCGCGCGGCGCAGGCTGGTCTGCTCGATCACGATTTCCATCTGCGCGCGCTCGACGCCGTACAGGGCCTCGATGATCCGCGTCTCGACGTAGCTGGTGAAGCCTTCGTTGAGCCAGATGTCCTTCCAGCTCGCATTGGTCACCAGGTTGCCCGACCAGGAATGCGCCAGTTCATGCGCGATCAGGCTGACCAGCGACTTGTCACCCACCATCACGGTCGGCGTGATGAAGGACAGGCGCGGATTCTCCATGCCGCCGAAGGGGAAGCTCGGCGGCAGGATCAGCAGGTCGTAGCGCTCCCAGCGGTAGGGGCCGTACAGCGACTCGGTGGCCTCGATCATGCGCTCGGTGTCGGCGAACTCCTCGACCGCGGCGTCCAGCGTCTGCGGCTCGGCCCAGACGCCAGCGCGCGCTGAAATCGGCTTGAAGGCCAGGTCACCCACCGCGATCGCCATGAGATACGAGGGAATCGGCTGCGACATGCGGAACACATAGCGGCCGTTGCGCACCGGGCTGACCGGGTTGTCGGCGCTCATCAGCGCGACCAGGTTGGGCGGTGTATGCACCACCGCGCTGTAGGTGTAGCGCACGCCCGGCGTGTCCTGCAGCGGCACCCAGCTGCGCGCATGGATGGCCTGCGACTGGCTGAACAGGAAGGGCTGCTTGCCGCCGGCCGTCATCGAAGGCTCCAGCCACTGCAGGCCCGAGGCCGACTGCGAGGTGCGGTAGCGCACGCGCACCACCTCGTACTGCCGGCGCATCTCGATGCGCAGGGCCGAGCCGAACACCGGATCGGGCGCGTCGAGCTTGAAGTCCAGCCGTCGCCACAGGCCGTCGGCGCGGCGGCCCAGCACCTTGTCGATGCTCAGGTCGCGGGTATCGAGCACCAGCGTGCGGGCCTTCTCGTCCTGCCACTCCAGCGCGTAATCGGCCGCGCCGCGCAGGCTGCGGGTGTCGAAATCGACGTGCAGGTTGAGCGCGAGATCGCGGATGCGGACCTTGTCCGGCTCGGCATAGCTGTGCTCGTCGCGGGCGCGATCGGCGAGCGCGGGATCGATCTCGACGGCCGGCTCGGCGGGGGCGGCCTGCACGGTGGCGAGGGCGCCGAGCGCGAGCAGCCCGATCAGGCCGAGAAGAAGGAAACGCGAGGCGGAGCGCAGAGCCATGGGCGGAACTCGCAGGGCGATGGGAAAACCGCACGAGTCTAGCAGCCGCCCCGGGGTTTCCACCCGCCGCGGGCTGGGGATGTTGGGCAGGGTCGCGGCATGGGTTCAAGCCTGCGGCGAGGTTCTGGCACATGCGCTGCGCTTATGTGCCCTACGCGTCCAACCGTCTGTGGCTTCGCTGTTTACACAGCGTCCCTCGCGATCGTAGGGCGGATAAGCGCAGCGCATCCGCCAGCGAAGCGTAGGACGCATTGCTCGGATCGAAGCGAAAGCGTGGGGCGAGATGCTCGGGGCCGGGGCGAGCTTCCGGTGCATGCGCTGCGCTTATGCACCCTACGCGCACATCCGTCTGCGGCTCCGCTTCACGCAACGCGTTCCTCGCGGTCGTAGGGCCCACCCTATGAACGCTCGCGCTTTTGCGATTCCCGATTCCCGATTCCCGATTCCCAGCTCTTCAGAGCTTATGCCCCGAGTGGATCGCACAGATCCCGCCGGTCAGGTTGCGGTAGTCGCAGCGCTCCAGGCCCGCGGCTTCCATCATCGCCTTCAACTCGTTCTGCGGCGGATGCTGGCGGATCGACTCCGCGAGGTACTGGTAGCTGTCGGCGTCGCCGGCGAACAGCTTGCCCAGCCGCGGCAGCACCTGGAAGGAGTGGAGGTCGTACAGCGGCTTCAGCCACTGCGGCTGCACTTCCGAGAACTCCAGCACCAGCGCGCGGCCGCCGACCTTGAGCACGCGCTGCATCTCGTTCAGTGCCTTCTGCTTGTCGGTGACGTTGCGCAGGCCAAAGGCGATCGTGACCAGGTCGAAGCTGGCGTCGGGAAAGGGCAGCGCCTCGGCATTGAGCTGGGCATAGCGCAGGCCACGCACCAGGCCGCGGTCGGTCAGGCGGTCACGGCCCACGCGCAGCATGTCGCCGTTGATGTCGCCGATGATGACCTCGCCACTCTCGCCGACACGCTCCAGCAGCAGGCGCGCGATGTCGCCAGTACCGCCGGCGAGATCGAGCACGCGATCGCCGCGGCGCACGCCGCTGGTGGCGACGAAGTAACGCTTCCAGATCCGGTGGATGCCGAAGCTCATGAGGTCGTTCATGAGGTCGTACTTGGCGGCCACCGAGCTGAAGACCTGGCCGACCAGGCGCTTCTTGTCGGCGGTCGGCACTTCGCGGAAACCGAAGTGGGTGGTCTCGCCGGGCGCGCTCTGCGCGTGGCTGCTGTCCTTGGCGTCGCGGGTCGTATTCATGGGGCCGGATTATCGCAGCATCGGGTGGGCGGCGTTGGCAACGGCTGACGGGCGCTTGAGGCGTTCGCGGGGCATGGGGTGAGGCGAATGTGGGGTTCATGGTGGGCCAGGGCCCACCCTATGGGTCGCAGCGCTTGCGCCTGTCCGCAGGTCGCGCCCATCCCCCTACACTGCGCGCCGTGCCCATGCGCCCTGCCCCATGACCGCCTTCGTCGTCGCCGTCTTCGCCCTCGTGTATCTCGGCATGGCGCTGGGCCGCCTGCCCGGGCTGGCGCTGGACCGCAGCGGTATCGCGCTGGGTGGCGCGGCCCTGCTGCTGGCCGCGGGCGCCCTGCCCTACGGCGAGTGGGCGCAGGTGCTGGACCTGCCAACCCTGGTGCTGCTGTTCGCGCTGATGCTGATTGGCGGCCACTTCGCCGAGGCCGGCGCCTTCGATGCGGTGGCGCGCGCGCTCTCGCGCAGCCCGCTGTCGCCGCTGGCCCTGCTCGGGCTGGTGGTCGCCACCGGCGGCCTGCTGTCGGCGCTGCTGGTCAACGACATCGTGGTGTTCGCGCTGACGCCGCTGCTCGTGCACGGCCTCGCCGCGCGCGCGCTCGACCCGCGGCCTTACCTGCTCGGACTGGCCCTGGCCAGCAATGCCGGCTCGGCCGCCACGCTCGTCGGCAACCCGCAGAATCTGCTGATCGGCGAGCTGGGCCAGCTCGATTTCCTCGCCTATCTCGCGGTCGCCGCCCTGCCCTCGGCGCTGGCGTTGTTCTGCGTGTTCGCAGTGGTCGCCTCTACCTGGCGCGGGCGGCTGGCGGCGGAGTCGCGCGCCGAGCCCCTCGCCGAACTGCCGCTGCAGCGCTGGCTGCTGCTGAAGAGCCTGCTCGCCGTGCTGGCAGTGGTTTTGGCGATGCTGCTGCTTGACCGTCATCGTGAGATCGCCGCGCTGGCGATTGCCGCCGTGCTGCTGGCCGGGCGACGGATAGGCACCGCCAACCTGCTGAAGCGCGTCGACTGGAGTCTGCTGGTGCTGATCGCCAGCCTGTTCGTGGTGACTGCCGCCTTCGCCCAGCTGCCGCTCGCAGGTTCCGCGGTGGCGGCGCTGGACGCGGCCGGGCTCAGCTTCGAGCGGCTCGGCCTGCTGGTGCCGGCGGCGCTGATCGGCAGCAACACCATCGGCAACGTGCCGCTGGTGATGCTGCTGGTGGAAACCCTCGGCGGGCTCTCGCAACCCGCGCTGACCGCGCTGGCGATCTTCTCGTCCCTGGCCGGCAACCTGCTGCTGCTCGGCAGCCTGGCCAACATCATCACTGCCGAGCGTGCGGCCCAGGCCGGCGTGCGGCTTGGCTTTGCCGACTTCGCCCGGGTCGGCATCCCCGTCACCCTGATCTCGACCGCGCTGGCCCTCGCCTGGCTGCTGCTGCGCGGCTGGAGCCTCTGATGTCCGCACCTGCCATTGCCTGGTCCTGCCTGCCTTTCGAGGCGCTCGACGTGCACCGCCTGTACGCGCTGATGCGCCTGCGCGTCGATGTGTTCATCGTCGAGCAGACCTGCCCCTATCCCGATCTCGACGGCCGCGATGCGCAGGCCGGCGTCTGGCATCTGCTGGGCGAGCGCGAGGGAACGCTGCAGGCCTATGCGCGCCTGCTGCCGCCGGGGCTGGGCTTCGATACGCCGGCAATCGGTCGGGTCATCGTCAGCGCGTCGGCGCGCGGCTCTGGGCTCGCGCATGCCTTGATGAAGGAAGCCATCGTCCGCTGCGAAGCGCTCTGGCCCGGCCAGCCGATCAGCTTGGGCGCGCAGGCGCACCTGCAGGGCTTCTATGCCGCGCACGGCTTCGAGGTGTGCTCCGAGGGCTATCTCGAAGATGGCATCCCGCATGTCGATATGCGGCGGGCGGGGGCGCCTTGAGACGACGTTCGAGCTCGCAGGCCTGGGGCGCGCGCTGCGACTGGGGCGGGGTTCTGGTACATGCGCTGCGCTTATGTACCCTACGCGCACAGCTGTCTGCGGCTCCGATGGGTGCAAGGCGTCGCTCGCGGTCGTAGGGCGGATAAGCGCAGCGCATCCGCCGGCGCGGGCGAATGACGCCATGGCTCGAACGGAGCGGCCAACTGGCAAAGGCCTGTCGCAAGGGGCACCAAGGCCCCTCGCCATCAGCGCGCGCGCAAGCCCCCCGCCTCACCCATCTGCCAACCATGCCTCGCCAGCGTTGATCCGCAACGCGACAGGCCTCAGCGACTGCCCCTTGCACGGCCCCGCCACGCAGCGGCCGCCCGGCAGCTCGAAGCCCGCGCCATGCGCCGCACAGATCAGCCGGCCGCCTTCCATCAGGAACTTGCCGGGCGCCCAGTCGAGGCGTCGACCCGCGTGCGGACAGACATTGAGGAAGCCCTCGACGCGATCGCCGCTGCGCACCAGCAGCAGCGATTCCTCGCTGCCATCGACGCTGGCCTCGAAGGCGACGGGCTGGCCCTCGGGCAGATCGGACAGCTGGCAGAGGCGCTGGCTCATGGGGCGGATCGCGTGTGGAGGGCCGCTCAGGATACGCAGGCAGCGAACCGCAGGAAACGTGATCGCGCGGCGCGCGACACGCCCGCGCCTCCCGCGGGACATGGCCCCGCCGCGTTCAGCCGCGGATCGGGTTCAGCCTTGAGGTGTGGGCCGGCCGGCTCAATACTCCCACGACGCCCGCGCACCGCCGGCGCCCACAGGACTCCTCATGCGCCCCGCCTTCATCCAGCTCCGTCTGCCCCGCAATCCGCTGCTGCGCCTGCTGCTGGCGGCGGCTGGAATCGCCGTGCTCTCGTTCTTCGCGCTGGCGGGCGCGGCGATTGCCGCGGTGGTCCTGCTGGGCTTCGGCCTGCGCAGCCTGTGGTGGAAGCTGCGCGGCGGCGCCAATCCCCCGCACGCACAGGCCAGCGACGTGATCGAAGGCGATTACACCGTGGTCGAGAAGGTGCGCATGCCGCTGCCGAAGCGGCGCGAAGGGTAAGGCCTCGGGCGAGGGCTTGATGTCAGGCTGGGGCAAGGCCCTGTTGCGAGCGCGAGGCAAGGATCTGGTACATGCGCTGCGCTTATGTACCCTACGCGCACAGCGGTCCGCAGCCCCGATCGATGCAAGGCGTCACCCGCTTTGGTAGGGCGGATAAGCGCAGCGCATCCGCCGGCAAGGGCGAGGGATGCCTTGGCTCGAACGAAGCAAGGGCGAACGATGCCTTGGCTCGAACGAAGCGAACGCAAGGGCCATCGACGCGAGCCCGGCACCGATCGATGCGCGAGGCGAGGTTCTGGCCTGGGGCAAGGTTCTGGCCTGGGGCAAGGTTCTGGTACATGCGCTTCGCTTATGTACCCTACGCGCACAGCGGTCCGCAGCCCCGATCGATGCAAGGCGTCACCCGCTTTGGTAGGGCGGATAAGCGCAGCGCATCCGCCGGCAAGGGCGAGGGATGCCTTGGCTCGAACGAAGCAAGGGCGAACGATGCCTTGGCTCGAACGAAGCGAACGCAAGGGCCATCGACGCGAGCCCGGCATCGATCGATGCGCGAGGCGAGGTTCCGGCCTGGGGCGAGGTCCTGACCTGGGGCGAGGTCCTGGCCTGGGGCAAGGTTCTGGCCTGGGGCAAGGTTCTGGCCTGGGGCAAGGTTCTGGCCTGGGGCAAGGTTCTGGCCTGGGGCAAGGTTCTGGCCTGGGGCAAGGTTCTGGCCTGGGGCAAGGTTCTGGTACATGCGCTTCGCTTATGTACCCTACGCGCACAGCGGTCCGCAGCCCCGATCGATGCAAGGCGTCACCCGCTTTGGTAGGGCGGATAAGCGCAGCGCATCCGCCGGCAAGGGCGAGGGATGCCTTGGCTCGAACGAAGCAAGGGCGAACGATGCCTTGGCTCGAACGAAGCGAACGCAAGGGCCATCGACGCGAGCCCGGCA